>Ga0209181_10003643_pt1 | contig 23547 bp, 18 predicted proteins | sample MAT05_FD_187208 | JGI IMG/M metagenome (GOLD analysis project Ga0209181, IMG submission 187208) | Freshwater microbial communities from Lake Fryxell liftoff mats and glacier meltwater in Antarctica - MAT-05 (SPAdes) (version 2) | ecosystem: Environmental > Aquatic > Freshwater > Ice > Liftoff...
AGCGTAAAGATGCTGCCGCCGCCTTCGCGGGGGTGGCAGGTGAGGTCGCCGTGGTGGTCGGGGCTGTATTTCTCGGCGTTGGAGATGAGGTTCACGAGGACTTGGGCGATGGCGTCGGTGTCGCAGCGGGCGGGATATGGGCCGGGGTCGGCGTTCCAATCGGCGGAAAATCCGGCTTCGCGCAGGCGCAGGCTCTCGGCTTCCCAGACGCGCTCAATGACAGGATGGAGATCGGGCTGACGGGGCATTGGTCGGAGACTTTTGGCTGGCTGGCAAGCCTTTTTTTCAGCTGGGCGGGCGGCGGAAGGGGGGGGACGTTTTCATGCGGCTTTTTCCATTTCTGCCACTGCGGAGTGCATCGACAAGTCGGCGGCACCAGCACGTTCCAGCGCGGTTGCCAGTGCCCCCGGCTCCTTATGCCCCCGAATCCGGCGGAAGCCCTCCTGCGCCCTCAGTAACGCCACTCCCATCCACCTCGCCACCTGGTCGCTTTTGTCATTCCATCGGGAGACCCTGCCCATCACTAACCGCGCATTGCGCATCACGTTCTCGAGGCGGTCTATGACAGTGTCATGATCCGCGCGAAGATTCACCAATGCGAATTCGTACTCAGCCAGGAGTTGCCGCGGATCAGATCGGTGATTCGCTTTCATGTCTGGTCCCAGTTTCCATGAATTTTCCAACTCCATTCCAATAACAATGTCCCTACTTGCAGGAACCGCTAAAGTCGAAATCACATGTCGAAAGGAAGGGGCCGCCGCCTATGTGGTATCGGAGAAAACCAAGGCCCACATCCCCAGAGAGCTTTGGGACAAGAAGATCGAGATCGATGATCCCTTGTATTTGAAGGCTCTGGTGCTGGATGATGGCTCGCGGAAGTATGTCCTCATCACCATGGATGCGACCGCCGGAATCAATGACATCAATCTGGCGGTTTTAAACGGAGTGCTCGGAAGCATGCGTCCCTTTCTGGTTTTGTTGAGAAAGACGGCGAAACCACTCATGGATTTCGAGGGAGGAGAGTTCGTCGGGCTGCACCAATTTGCCTGGGACTCCCCAGTCCGCGTCCAACTCAGAGAAATTTAGCCCTGTCTGAAAGGCTTTGGCGCTTAAGTTGTTGATTTCGTCCACATCATAGATGCGTCCGGTCGGGCTCTCCACTTCCTGGACGTGCCGGGAATCTATGGAATGAATCCCCTGGCTTGAAATGAACATCGCGTTGGTCATCGCCACGTAAGGCCGTGTTTCCGCCAGACCGACGAGCGGAGCCGCCCCCGTCCGGGCACATTCGACAAAATGCCGGAATGCCGCCACGATGGGCTCCTCTTCGCTGGTGATAGTCTCCGAGATGAAACTCGATGTGAGCGCGAGATCCGGCCCGCAGAGGCGAGCCCAACCCCGCGATCCCCGGATTTCAAAGGCGAGTTCCCGTTCGACTGCACAGGCATGGGAGAGGGTGATCCCGAACTCTGCTCCAGAGGGAAAGACGCCCCTTGCGCAACAAATATCGTACGTTTCGATGGGGCGCGCCCGATACATCTCGGCCCACAGCTCTGCGGGCATAGTGACCTCTCCGCAGGCATAGGCTTCAATGGTCAGAAGATCGTGGATCCGGTGGGCAAGGGCATTGGTAGCGGGTCCGTCCAAGACCGGCTTGTCGTCCAGCCAAAGCCGACCGGCCCAGCGTGCCCGCTGATAATATTGATCCCCACGGGGCCAGCACAACGAGAGCCGGTAGGACTCGATTTTCCCCAGACGACCCGATTCAATCCATTGGCGCAAGGTTCGCATCTGCGTGCTGTAGGGAAAAGTGAAGCCGACCTGAATCTGCGGACCCCCGGCCTCCCAGGCCATGAGTTCCTCCATCTGGCCCAGCAAGGGAACCGGCGGCTTTTCCAGATACACGCGGGCTCCCGTCCGCACGGCCTGGCGGGCGTAGTCCGCATGAAGGTGAATCGGCGCCGCAATGAAAACGCAATCCGGGGTCTCGCCCATGGATTCAAATTCCTCCCAGGAGCGGTTCCAGCGCACTCCCTGGTTCCGCAAAAGGTTATACGTTTCGGGCGATGTTTCCGGTGAGGGATCCACCACGTCGGTCAATCGAAGAAGATTCTGCTCCTCCAGTTGGCGGATCACCGTTCTGTGGGTCTGGCCGAATCCCCCCACGCCAATCAAGGTGGTCCGGAGCGGCCGCGTGAAACGGTGGTGAGCGGCTTCCGGTTTCGCGTGGTTGTGGACTGCGGAAATTTTCTCCGCCACTCCGGACCGTTCGTTGGGCTGTGTAGATTTCATATCAAGAAGGACAATAACGTTATGACTGAAATAATTGATACATCCATAAATCACTCTTTGCCAGAACACCCTCCTGCCGGGCATCGTCGTGCCAGCGGAAGAATGAGACGACACCGCAGGAACTCGGGGTGCCGGTCTGGAGAATGAACAAACCTATAATCCGCAGTTAACGCTTCTGCGGAATTTAGGACAAAAAGTTTGGGCTGGCGAGCAAAATTCTGTCGGGCAAAATTCTTGCGGAGACCTGCCGTCCGGCTCAGAATGGTCCGGTTCGGAATGGGCGGCATGAAAAAGAAGCGAAACCAAAAAAACCTCACGTTGGCGGAACTCGGCAGGAGACTGGGGTTGAGCCATAGCGCCGTGGCGCAATCGCTGGACGACATGTCGTCACCGTCGTCGGTTCGCGTCAGCGCGAAGACCCGCGCCCGGGTTCGGGCACTCGCGAAGAAGCTGAACTACCGGCGAAGTCGCACCGCCCAGGTTCTGCGCACGGGAAAATCGCAGCTCGTGGGCCTGATCACCAACCAGAATTTCGGCCATGTGTCGCAGGAATATATGCATTTCGCCCGACTGGAAGCGATCAAAAGGGGGTTGGTCCCAACCGTGATCCACCTGCGCGACTCAACCGACGATGGCGTGGAGCAGGCGCTTCATTTCATCATCGACATGAAGCTCGATGCCGTGGTCGCGTTTTCAGCCACGGCCGTCGCCCTTTCCCGCCGGATATCGGAACTGTCCACTCCGTTCGTGGCCATCGGCATGCCGCTTCCCGCCAAAGAAATCAGCCAGTTTTACTCCAACAAAGTGAAGGCCCACGCCGACTTGGCGACCCACTTGATCGAGCAAGGGGCAAGGCGCATTATTCTGATGCATGCATCCCCGTGGGGCGCGATAAAATCGAATTGGCATCTCTGGAGTGCGGAAGCCGGGACTTTACGCGCCGTGACGCTGGCCCGCAAACGCGGTGTGAAAGCGGAGTTGGAAATCTTTGAATGCGATGACGAGTTAAGCAGGCACCTTCGTGTTCCGGGTCCCCCGGAGATTCATGGCCTGCATGCGCCGGGATATTTCGCCATGCGCCAGCTTCTTGAACGGGATGATCTTCCCGACGCGCTGTGTTGCGAATCCGACTATCTCGCGTTGGGAGCCATTCAGGCCTGCACGGACGTGGGCGTGCTTGTGCCGGATGATCTGCTTGTTGTGGGATTCGAAGATGCCCCGTTTGCTTCAAGCGGAGCAATAACCATCACCAGCGCCCGCCAGAATCGCGAAGAACTTTGTCGGCTGGCTTTCAATGAGATCGATGTCATGCTGACCGGCCAAAAAGCACAGGGACCGAAGCGAACGGTCATTCCCTGCGAGATCATCATTCGCGGCTCCTCCCGACGAACTCCGGGCCAGGTTCCCAAAAATAGCCGCCCGCAAGCCATTTTGGCCCAAAAGCAGCAATAACGTTCGGGAATGCCGCCGTCGCAGACAACGGGAAGATGACTACTGGCGAGTGAATGTAGCATCGTTTCACCCGGAGGGGGAATCCAATCAACGGGGTCTCACCGGAACGAAACCTTCAGGTCGGCACCGTCAATGTCAATGCTCCCCCACGGTCGCTCCACTTTCGCAAACGAGGTGTTGAGAGGCTTCGCGGCGGTCAGCGACAGTTCCTTTTTCTGCTTGTTCCACGAAGCGTGACGAATCGCTTCCTTCAACCAGAAACCATTGAGGCAAAAAGTCCCCCCGGCTTCTTCGGTCATCTTCTGAATGCAATGCGTCGGCATGGCCCGCGTGTGAGGATAGGTGCCGCTTTGAATAAGTTCCCGCCAGATGGTGATCTGACTTTCCTCCCATTGCGGTGAGGAGGCTCCAAATCGCTCCCAGACCAGGTCGATGCCGTTTTGCGTGACCTCGGCCCCGGAGATGGTGGGAGTGAGGGCCCCCAGGATGTTCCATTGCAATTCCCAGGACCTCTCCGACCCTGTGTCCCTGATGATCCGATCACAGACGAGAAACCCCGCCTCGGGGAGGATGATGACATAACGCCGCCAGTTGAGTCCCCCGTAGTCCCTGACCTCAGAAACAGAAAAGGGAAGCGGTTCCGTGCCGTGATCGATCAGCAGCGCATTGACCGGGGGAAGCACGCTTGTTCCCGTATCCGCATCCCGCACCACAAGCATATTGAGCTCCTCCGGGCCGAGCTGACGAGCAGCATACGCCTTGTTGGCATCCACGATTCCGGCGCGTCTTCCATACCCATTGCTCACCAGCCAAATTCTTCCGCCCAAATTCATTCGCAGAATACCGCCCGCCTCGTTGTGGGCGTGTGAGACGCTTTGATTCCCAATGCCTTCCAGAGCCAGATAGGCGGACTTCGTCTGCCATCCGGAGCGCCAGGCAAGTTTGTCAAAGTGTTCCTCGGGAGGTCCCGCCACCGCATGTTTCTTCGCAAAAGTGGGATCGAGAGGAATAAGTTGCCAACCCGCCTCGCCGGAAAATTTGCGGCCGCGTTTTCCCTGTGGCAAACCCGTAAAACCAAAAAACGCAGGGGGAAGCCTGAAGGGAAAAACTCCGTTGCCGGAAGCTTCCAATGACTGGATCGTTCGTTGCTCAGGCGTGCTTCCGTCCAGCCAAGGAGCAACTTCAAATGGACGGTATGGGATCAATGGGGGATCACAATCGCCATAGTCCACGGGAAAAAAGAAATTGTCCCGCATGGCCCATTCCCGCAGGGCGAACTGGGCCAGGGAATTCTTCATTTCGGCGGGAACCGTCTGGTTCGTAACTTCCAGCCAGACCAAAGTGTGTTCCGGCACAAAGGTTTCATAAACACCGGCATTTTCCGAGAACTTGAAAATCCCGGGATCGACCCGGTGAAAAATGAAATCCGCATCGTCCTTCCAACCGGACACGTCAGGCAAATCCCGGTCTTTGAAGTATCTCCAGCCCATAATCAGGCTGCGGGCTTTAAAGGTCTGATGATTGTGCGGCGAGCCCGGTTGATCTTTCCACAACTGGCGAAAATAGCCGCGAACTATCCGCATGGCTCCCAGCAGGAGACGATCAAAAGTGATCCGCTCTTCCTCCGTAATCGAGGGATGGTGCTGAACCCAGTTCCAATAGTTGCCTATGAGCCCCATACGAAAATCCATATCGAAGATGTAGATTTGAGGGTTTTCAGAATTTAGGTAATCCCAAAGTCCCCAAAGCATCTCCCGAAAAAGATCCAGGGCCGGCGCCGATCCTGTGCATTGATAATAGCGGATGGCGTCGATGCCCAGATCAAGGTATTGGGAATTGGCAGGCAATCCTTCGGGAAACTCCGTCTGACTGAAGAACTCCCGGAAAATCTCGCGATATGGACGCCTTCTGCCGCCATGCCACCATTCGCCGAGGGACTTCAGATGCGGCCTCACTTTGAATCCGGACGCCCACAAGTCGAAGTCCCGGAATTCCTCCGGCACGGTAGAACCCGGGACAATCTGATGCGCCCAACGAACCCGGGCTTTGGGAGTGACGATTTGCTCCAAGGCGGCGCTGAGAGCTTCCTCCCGCGTTTTCGCATCGCAGGTCAAAATGTAGCAGGGAGGGAGTTCGCTCTCCAGTTCCCCATAAGTCGTCAATCCCCATCCTCCTTCACCCGGATACTCCGAGGAGAAAACCCCGAGTTGGTATTTGCGGGCAATTTCGAGCGAGCGGGGATTCAGGTCGCCACCTCCAAGGATGAGCTTCGGCCCCGGGGAAGAGAGGGCCGCCGCCGGATCGCCTGCTTCCAAAACGCACGGCTCGACGCCCCATCTCTCATGCCAGCCTGTGGCCAGCGCCTTCGCCAACTCCCTGAAAAACAGATCACCTCCATGAACAATGCGAAGCTGATCGAGAGGGAAATCCGGCCCCTGATTCTTTCTCACCAAAAAGGGATCGGGAAAGAGAAGAGTCCCGGGAAACTTGGTCTGAAATGCCTCCGCTCCCTGGCTTAAAGCGGCCGCTTCATCGGCGGAAAGTGAATCAAAAAGAGGATAGAGAAGCCGGTTGGCGGCATCATAGCCGGAATCTGGAATATGTTTTTTCATAGGACAACGACATCTTAAAAATTGACAGTGGAGAGGCCAAGATCAACCCCGCGTGCGTGAGAGCACCCGGTCTCTCCGTCATTCTTCTATTCCGAGGCGATGACCTTGCCCAAGTATCCCGAGTAAACGGAAATTCTGACAAAATCGATGCCTTGGACTGTCCTGGCGGGATCGACTCCAAGAACGACCGGTTCGCTCTTCCTGAGAAACGGTTCACCGTCGAGCAGCGGTGTGATGGCCGGCTTTTCTCCTCCGAAGTCCCAGGCGATGCGGATCTTGTGCGGCTCGCCACTCATGAGAGGGGGAGAGATTTCGAAGTTTTCGCCCCCGCCACCACCGGCCTCGGGGCTCACCAGCGTGGTCTTGTCCCCGCGGAAATATAGATGGTAGAGTATCGTTCCGTCATACGCCGGCGCAGGCCCGGAGCCGGATGAACTCGTGCCTAAGTCGATGATAATCATTCCATTATCGATGAGAGCCAGATCGATTTCCACCCAGCCTTTTTTCGGCGGCTCCTGATGAATAAACGGATAGAGATGAAGGACCACATTCGCCGACTCGATGCCCATTGGGATGGCCAGAGCGAGCGGGGAATCCGGCAGGGGATTGGTGAGGTCGGATTTCGTGCCGACAATTTTTGCCGCCGGTCCGTTCTGCAAAAAAATCATCCAGGCGGTGTCCGACAAAAGAGCAGGTGGCTCGTCCACAGTCTGTTCCGACCAGTCCAGAAGAGGCCTTTCTGCACGCGCCAGACCGGAAGTGAATGCAAAAATCATCATCCCAAAAAACAGCCGGCGCAACGGCGGGATCGTCATTCGGAAATTTGCAAGGCGGCGGAAGCGGGAAAATGAAGGCATAATTCTTGGCCTCGGAAGAGGCAGGGCTGGTCGAATGTGATTTATTAATGTATCATCCGTTGATCCGCAACCATAATTCGACAGCTCGAAATTGCCCGGCGACATGACAAAACCGGATGCCGATCACGGGACGGCCTTGCCGGCACTTCGCCGCCCGGACCGGAGACGAAAAAAAACTGGAAAAAAACTGAAAAAGTTCTTGCTTTGCCCAAACAGATTGATTATTAAATCACGAATGAACATGAACTCCCCAAGCAGAATGAAAATGCAGGCAGGATCGTTTCGGCCTTCGCAGAAGCTGATGGCGGCTGCGATTTGTGTGGCAGGATTAATTTCCGGGCTGCAGGCGCAAAGCCCCTATAATTGGACCAACTCTTCCGGAGGGGCGTGGCAGACGGATGGTAATTGGTCCGGGACCGGCGTGCCCGGGGGGAACAGCACGGATAAGGCCAACTTGGTTGGAGTCGGCCCGTTCACGATTACGCTCTCGTCGAATGTCACCCTGGATGCGGTTTCATTGGGAGATCGTGATTCCGCCAGTCCAGCGGCCTCCAATATCACGCTGGATTTGCAGGGTTATACGATCAATGCGCTGAACACAGGGCCAGGGGCCCCCAACTCGTCTTTGCTGGCAAGATCAAGCGCTTCAACAGGCGATGTTTCGATGACCATCACCAGTGGCACATTTAATGGTGGTGTTATGTTGGTGGGAAGGAGTAGCAATGGAGGGTTCTGGGGCCTCAATAAGACTACGATTCGCGCTACGGGGTCGACGACCGCCATCAATATGCGAGGCACGGGGAGTTCGCAGCCGTACCAGGCAACCAACGTGATTGGAGGACATGGCGGCGCTTATCTCTTAATTGAGAACGGAGCCACGCTGAATGTGACGCACAGTTCCCTTACCGTGGCGGGCACATCATCAACTAACGGGCTCAGTTTGCTGAGCGTGACCGGGTCCGCGTCCAACGTCACCGCGACCGGGATCCCAAGCGCCAATGTTCTGGATCGTGTAATGGTCAAGGTAATCGACAACGCGGGCATCGAGGTGCTTGCTCAGGGCACTCTGACCACGGATGAGCTGTACATGGCAATGGGCACCACGGCGGGCACGCTGGGTACGATGCTGGTTTCGGGGACGGGAAGTAATGTCACCGCGAAGGTGTTTTTTGTTGCGGGTGGGAAGCAATCTCCAAGCCAAATCCCCGCAGCGGCGGCGCAAAATGGCCTGTTGCAGGTGAACAACGGCGGCGTTGCAACGGTCAGCGAGAATTTTACCGTGTATGGCAACGGCACCGTGGAAGTTGATCGGGGTTCCATAACGGTGTCGGGAACGGGAAGCAGTGCGCTGTTCAGTGCAACTTCGTCGCTGAATATCACGCTGAATACGACGGCGCAGGCGGTGGCCCTCGTGGTGGCAAACGGCCTGACGATCACCAACGCCAACTTGAACATCAGCTTATCTAACACCTTCACCGCATCCATCAATGATGTCTTCACCATTGCGAGCCGGGGTTCGCTGATCGGCACGTTTGCCGGCAAGGCCGATCTGTCTACCTTTCAAGTTGGCGCCTACACCTTTCGAATCAATTACAATGATGCGTCGAATATCACGCTGTTGACCACGGCGGTACCGGAGCCCAGTGTTGCCGCCTGCGTCTTTTTGGGAGTGGGACTCTTATTCGCGTTTCGCCGGTTTCGGAGAACTTGCTAAGACAAACTGTTCAAATCAAACGCATTTAACGAGAGGTCAGCACTTGGGTCAAACCTGAATGGCACAAGTATCCGTTCCAAAGTTATTCATCAATTGGCGGGAGGTAGGGCGTCCGGGCCATGCTAAGTTAAGCCCACAAAGCCCCAAAGAGGCAAAATACTACAGCTCAGGGCAACGCTCCAGGGGAACCAGTCAGTTAAAGCATCAAGCCCTGAGCCGGAGCGGAGACAGCCTGCCGAGCGGCAGCCCCGAAGGGGTGAGCGAAGCGAAGCAACGGGCGACACAACCCAAACCACCCAAAATGCCTCTTAACTTCGTGCCATTCGCGTCAGTCCTATAAAATACTTATATAAATTAAGGTGGTGCCATTATGAACCGATCCCATCGAATCTTCCCCAAAAGCACTCTTCAGACAACCAACTTTCCCAAACCGCCCAAAGGCATAATCATGAAACACACTCTTAAACTCGTGCCTCCGCTTATCGTCGTCGGCATGGTCTTTTTGCCGGCATTAGTCAGTTTCTGCCAAGCAGCACCACTGACAATTGTCGCAGATAGTAAAAGTTCTTTCACAATCATTGTCCCCAAAGTAGCTCCAGTCTCAGTCACACAGGCCGCTGCAGAAATGAGGGGCGCTATCCTCGAGGCGACGGGAGTAAAATTAGAAATCCAAAAAGATGACGAGCCCACGACCGGGCCGTTCATTAGTCTGGGATCAACCCAACAGGCTCAAAGCGCAAATATCAACACCGCCAATCTTATTGACGACGGATTTCAAATTGTTACTAAAGACGGCAATCTTTTCATTATCGGAATTGATACTACGGCAGAGCCGTCGAAATGGGTCGATCAATTTCCGGGTGAAGTTGTCCTTCATCCGAAAACTCCGGGCTCAGCTTATACGGAGAAAGGCGGCTTTAGCAATGGCACTGCCAATGGGGTCTATTCTTTTCTCGAAGATCAGATGGATGTGCGCTGGCTATTTCCCGGCGATCTGGGACGCGACGTTCCCAGCAAAAGTGTTTTTACGATACCAGATCTCAATCGCACCGTAACCCCCGCCTTTAACTTTCGCATTTTGAGTATCATCAGAGGCGGCGATGAATGGCGGGCCCGGCAGAAATTGGGATATTCCGCAAATATTCATTACATACACAACTTTGTGGAGGTCGTGCCGGCGGATTTATGGTATACACACCCGGACTGGTTCCCCATGATAAACGGCAAACGCCCCAAACCGGAGCAGTCTCCATACTACAAATTAGAAACGACCAATCCTGAATTAGTGAAGTATTTTGCAGAAAAGGCCATTGCCGCATTGAAAGCTAATCCTGAGATGTATAGCTATACCATTTCGCCCAGTGATGGCGCGGGCTGGAGTGAAAGTCCTGAGAGCAAGGCGCTCTATGATCCTCCTCCCACACCGGGTGCGGCGCCGTCCACGACGCCGCTGGTGCTGAAGTTCTACAGCGACGTGAGCGCTCTTGTGGCAAAGGAATATCCGCGGGGCGTTTTGGGTGGCTATCTGTATCAATTTTTTTCTTATCCACCTCAACAAGGAAGCATGAAGCTGCCGGAGAATTTCATTCCTACGATCGTCGGCAAAAGTATGGGATATACCTTTTATAGGCCGGACACTCGCGAACTTGAAGCGCAATTACTCAATGATTGGGCCAAGGTGGCGCCAACGAACTGGTATTATTATGGCATGCCGACGTGGATGCGCGAGAGCAGCGCACAAGTGACACCAGCGGCACCGAAGGAACTCAACTTTCTTTATCACACACTGCTTGGCGCGCGTATCAAGGGCGCTGAAATTTACGGGACATACATGATGAGTCAGGGCGCGATGTCCAATTACATCAACGCCAAAATGTTGTGGAATCCCAGCGGCGACGCCGTTGCCATTCAGCACGACTGGCTGATGCGTGCATACGGCCCCAAGGCTGGCGCGGTGATGGAACATCTCTATAATAAGTTAGATGAAAGCTGGTGGTCAGATTATTTTCGCAGTCCGCAAACCACGGCTTACAATGTTTCGGAAGTGACGTTCCAGACTACCTTTGGCGCACATTATCCGAAGATGGAAAAGCTGTTTTTAGAAGCCTGGAACCAGCCGATGACGGAAAAGCAAAAGCAACGGCTTGATCTCATTCGGCAGAATATGATTGCGCTGCAGTTTCGCCTGCGCAACGCGGGCTATCTGCCGCCGGAGTATTCTTCGCCGCTGACGCAAACTGCCAAACAAGTTTTTGCGCTGTTCACTGACCCTGCGACCAAAGATAATTTCTCCTACATCATTGTGGCAAGCGGCGGTGGCGCAGTGACGCCAGTGAAGATCGAATTGGGACAACCGGCAAGTCCGTCCGAAAAAGCCGCGCCGATTCCTAATTCCAATAAGATTTTGCTCTATCCCACACGCGATGGTAAAATAACACTCAAGCCATCCGATGTGCTGCCCGGCAGCAACTTTCTCAGCTACTATTTGCAAGATGCCGAAGGCAACACTTTCCAGCGTGGCTTTCTTTCCTCGGATGACGAAATTCAATTCCCGGTTAAGGCCAATCAGCCGTATTATCTTTTGACTATATACGTGGGTATCACAGTGAATCCACAGGTGAAATGGAAGATTTCCATCCCTGACGCGGTTGTCGCAACAGCCACTTTTCAAGATGGTGTTTTATATTTGAAACCGGGTGTCGAAGGTCGCACAGCGCCTTTATATGTCGTCACCCCCGCTGATTTAAATCTCCAGACTGAAAGCGACGCTCATGGCACAGTGGTGCAAACGGAAAGTGATAAAGTGGCAATCTCACGTGCGGAGCGTGAAATGCGTATCGCAGCGGAGAGAATATTGGCCGAGTCACAAAAACAGTATCAGGCGAATCTTGTGGAGGACTTGAATCAGAAATGGCAATTCGTCACCGACCCGCAGAAAATTGGCGATACCAAAGGATATTTCAAACCGGAGTTTGATGACACCGCCTGGAAAACGATCAGCGCCATTGGTCCCTGGCAAGATCACGGGTTCCCCGGCTATCATGGGGCGGCCTGGTATCGCAAAACCTTCGATTTATCAGATGCACAGACTGATCCGCTGGCGATGGGAGGCAAGCAGTTGCTGCTGTATTTTGGCAATATCGACGGTGATGCGGAGATTTATTTGAACGGCATTAAAATCGCGGATCGCATTGCAGCCGAGCACAGCAACGGCTGGGACGAGCCGCTGGTATTTCCTATCAACAGCACGGTGCGTACCGGAAAAAACACCATCGCTGTAAAAGTGACTAAAGAGAGCTTGGCTTCCGGGTTGTATCGCGGCGCCGCCATTTTGACCGGCGTGCTTCCAAACTAATCGGATCTTCCCGATCCTCAAAGTCTTTACCCTAGAAAAAGCAGTTTTAACCACGGATTACACGGGTGGCACTGATATTGAGAGAGTTGGAACACAATCCCTATTCACCCGCAAGGTGAATCGCAAAGCGTAACAAGATTATCATAACTGCCTCTATCCGTGTTATCTGTGTAATCCGTGGTTCATTCTTCTTCCGGATTTAGGTTTACGCCTGCACCAAAATTTTCGGCGAAAATCTGGCGAGGATTTATCATCGCGATTTTGGTTTGGAAACCCTCTCTTTGCGGATCGTGTCGCCGGTTCCCGGCAACCTGAAATCCCAACCAAATAACCATGCGTACAACCTTCCCAAATCTATGGACATCTCCCCACGGATTTCTCCAGGGATCGACTGCTCCGCGAGGCGGCGGAACAATCGGCCGAAGCCGTGACCGCGATCTGCCGGGTTATGCGGGAAAAATCTCCATCTGCCCGGATCCATGTCGTGGCTGAGCGCGAGACGTTCTTCGCCGTTCTTCCCGCCCAAGCCCTGCATCCGGACGAAAACCTCGGGTTGATTGAGGTCGACTGCGCACGGTCCCCCGGATCAGGGCCTTTCCATGAAGCGGACAAAGAAAAAATACGCGATCACATAGATGACGAGAGCTACAGACAAAGCTCCAAAAACATAAACATTGAGGGTATTCGCCGAAACAAAATGAGAATAGCCTGTCAAAAACACGCTGGCTCCGATGATCCCGATGAATCCCGAGAGCGGAACGAGAAACAGTTTTTTATCTACTTCGCGACCGGGGGATAACGGGAGTTCACTGTATTTAAAAAACTTCGTCGGGGGGAGTTCCGTTCTCGCTTCCGAGGCGTTTCCAGCACCGGTAGGCGCGGTAGTGGAAGACCGCGGCAATCATGTTGCGCTGCGCAATAATGGAGGGGAATCGGGGGCGTTTAGATTCACAATAATTGAGAGATAGTTGGAGCGGTGCTCGCTCGCAATGTGACGATGGATTCGCCGGGGAGGGCGGCGGAGCGGAGGGCTTTGAGCCGTAGGCGAAAAGCCCGCAGCGCAGCCGCCCTCCCCGGCGAGCGGGTGATGGGGTAGAGTATTGCGGCGTTGTGGGTATGCTGCGGCGGCGATACAAATATTTCAGGCGTCTCTGTGCGGAGCGCAGCGTCCACTGGCACTCAAGGACTGTCCGGAGTGCGGCGGGAGCAGGAAGCTCTGGTGTCACGGAAAGATCCCTCGCTGTCGCGGGAGCCAGGGGGAGGAGAAGGCCGAGTCCTCTCGTTTCTTTTGCGTGCAGTGCGGGCACACGTGGAGCGTAATTCCGCTAAATCTCTTTCCCTACCGGAGCATGGAAGTGAGCCGCTTTGCGCAACTCATGGATGCGCACTTCGGTTTGGAGGGCGGAGGCGCGAGGCCCCCGCCCGCCACCGAGATCGAGGAGGCCTGCATCCGGCGCGCATGCAAAAGAGTGTCGGAACGCATGGTCTTCCTCTGCGGTTTGCTTGGCCAGCAGATGCCTTTGGGGGCAAGTGCCGACGTGGGCTGCTTTTGGCGGGCCTTGCGTGAGCTTGGCACGACGGAGGATATCCTCCTGCGCTTGGCCCGCGACTTCAAGACATCACTTTTGGCCTGCTACAGGAGCCTGCGTTCACATTGGGAGCCGAAGGAAGCTCCCGACTGAGTTGGGTGGCACGCAGATTGGCCACCCCACACAAGGGTTTTGTTGGAGTTGGGGCGCGGCGGGGCGAAAACCGCCTCGCTATGCAAAATCCAGCACCAACAACCAAAGAACGCCTCGCGCTTTTGCGCTACGAGGTCATCTGCCACATCAAAACCCTGCGTCATGAGCACATCCCGCTCGCCGAGTGCCTGCGGAGCGCTTCCTCGCGCCCCTGGTCCGGCGAGGACGGGTATTACTACTCCTATCGAACCCTGGAAACGTGGTGGTATCGGCACCAGCTTCACGGGTTCGCGGGCCTAGCAGGAAAAGACAAACGCGCCGACGCGGGAAAAAGCCGGGCCATCGATACCGAAACCGGCCTGTGGATCATCGAGGCCATCACCAAGACGCCTGGCATGCCGCTCTCCGTGCTCTACCGCCACTGGCAGGACCACGGTCGGGGGCTGCCTTCGATCAGCGCCGTGATGCGCTTCCTCGCCGCTCACGGCTACGACCGCCGCAGCCTCAAAGCAGGCCGCTTGGAGAGCGGGCCGACCAAAGCTTTTGAAGCCCCCGCGCCCAACGACCTGTGGATGGTGGACTTCGCCTGCGGGCCGACTCTGCGCAGCCACGAGGGATGCGCGATCGCCACCCAGCTTTGCATCATCCTCGACGACCACAGCCGGCTCATTGTCTTTGCCGCCTACTACCTTGCCGGCAACACGGCTTCATTCCTGGACTGCCTCAAGCAGGCCGTCCTTCGCCGGGGACTCCCGATCAAACTCTACACCGACCAAGGCAAGCCCTTCGTCAATACCCATGTGCGATTGACGCGGTCTGCTCCCGCAGCCCTCGCCCTCCGGGCTGCCTTTCGGCAGTCTGTCTCGGGCCTTCCCAAGGCCCTCGGCTGCCTGCGCCAACCTCGGCATCCGGCTCCCCCACGCCAAGCCCTACCACGCCTGGAGCAAAGGAAAAGTCGAACGCCTCATCCGCACGATCCAGGGCGACTTCGAAGCCACGCTGCGGCTCGAAGGCGGCCTCGTCCACACCCTGGCCGAACTCAATACCTCGTTCTCTCGTTGGATCGCGGGCACCTACCACCTGCGAACCCACGGCTCCACAAACATGAGCCCCCACGAGCGCTTCACCCGCGCGGGCCATCCCCTGCGCACCATTGAAGAACCCGAAAAAATCGACGCGCTCTTTTACACGCGCACCGAGCGTGTCGTGCGCAAGGACGGCACCGTCACCCTCGGTAAAAAACTCTTGGAGGTAAACCTCGCCCTGCGTGCGCTTGCCGTCGAACTGCGCTACGACCCGGTCCTCTTTGACCGCGTCAAAGTCTGGCACAAAGGCTCCTTCCACGGCCTCGCCCGCCTTGCCAACCTCCACCTCAACAGCCAGACCTACAACGGGAGCAACAACTATGCGCGCTGAGCCTTCCAACACAAAAGAGCCATCCCTCGATGATCTCCTGCGCTCCCGCGGCCTGCTGCGCGTGCCGTTCTCCCCGGATGAAAAATCCGCCGGCACGTTCGCGACCAGCGCTCACCGCGAAGTCTCGACCCAGCTCGACACCACCGCCGCCCTGCGCGGCGTGATGCTGCTCACCGGTTCCCCCGGCACCGGGAAAAGCACGCTGCTCAAAACCTGGATGCGCGGGCTCGAACCCAAGCGCTACCTGCCGCTGCTCATCACCCAGTCCTCGCTCTCGGCCACCGGCGTGCTCGAAATCCTCCTGGCCAAACTCGGCGAACGGCCCCGGTTCAAACGCAGCACCAACCTGCTCGCACTGGAAAAACACCTCGCCGACATCGAGCCCACGACGCTCGTGCTCGGTCTCGACGACGCGCAGAACTATCCCTCCACAGCCTTGGAGGAACTCCGCATGCTCTTGGGCCTCGGCGGCCGTGCCCGCAGCGCGTTCGCGCTTATCCTCCTCGGCGACGACTATCTGCTCGGAAGCCTGCGCCTCTCCATCCAGCGCGCCCTCTTCAGCCGCATCAGCGCCGCCCACCAGCTCCATCCCTTGCCCCGCGAGGACATCGCCTCCTACCTCAACTGGCACATCTCCCGCGCCGGTTTGGATCGCGAGATCTTCGCCCCCGCCGCCATCGATCTCCTCGCCGAAGCCAGCGAAGGTAACCCACGAGCACTCAACCTCCTCGCCCAGGCAGCCTGGCTCGCATCCGCTCGTGCCGGAGGTTCCGATATCGAACCCGCCCACGTCCACGCCGCCCTGCGCCAAGTCCCCGTCGGCACTGCCAAAATCGCCAACTCCTGACAACCCTCCTCGCCGCGCCGGAGGCCCTGCCGGGCCTCCGCGCGGCGTTCACATTGTGCGCAAACCCCGCTCAGAAATCGACAACCCTCTTGCAGAGCGCGAAGAAACAACCATCAGCTCCACATTTTATCTCAAACAAAATCTCCGCGATTATCCCGACGGGCTACACTCTTATGACTGAGGCCGATGATCCGATCTCTTAGTCCAACCAACGCGAACGCCTCCCTTTGAAGTCCTCGAGAGGGGAGCGATTTTCGGGATCGAAGGATGTTTTCCGATCCGGTTTCAGATCTCTTGTTTTTGCCGCTCGGGGAGGCAGTGAGGCAGCTCGTTCTTCCGCGTGCCGCTATCGCGATGGAGGGGTTCAACCATTTGATCCCCTTCGCAGCGGAGCACGAGATCAATCGTCAGGGGATCAACCCAATGATGGAAAGCGGAAAGCCAGTAGCCCGGATTCCGGTTGGATCATTCCGATGCGGTGATCTTTCCTAGAAAGCCGCCCCTATAAACGAAGATACTCAGCCGATCCACTCCCTTTTTGAGGGAGTTCGTTGGGACAGGCAGGAAGTAGGGCTCCAAATCGGGACCAATGATCGGCTCCCCATCGATGAAAAAACTCACGCCGGGTTTGTCGCTCGTCCAATCCCACGCCACGCGCAGCAGATGCGGCTCGTGGATCGCAACTCGCGGGGGCAGGTTGATTCGTTGGATATCCTCACCCATACCAAGGATGAGCGTAGAAACGCCGTCTCCACGAAGGACCAGGTTGTAGAGGTTTTTTCCATCGTATTGCGGATTCACGGCGGGGCTTTCGGAGGATGAGGAATCCACGCCGAGAGAGGTAGCGATCAGGCTCGAGTCGGAGAGGGCAAATTCCAGCTCCACCCATCCTTTGGGGGGGGACCCCTCATAGAAAAATGGGTTGATGGCAATGGCAACGACTGCATCAGTATCGGTCGGGCCATCGACAAACAGAGCCCGGCCAGCCTTGGCAAATGGGGTGCGCGGGTCGGTTTGGTCTCCTGCGACAATGGGTTTGGCCTCGTGACGCACGGAAAAGTAGATGTCGGGCGATGGGGACGTGACATCCAAGCCGGGAGTTTGTTCGGACCAATCTACGACCGTGCGGCCTTCCTCCGCCGCTGTCCGCGGCAAAACCGAAAAGGTGAGGAATGCGGCGAGCAGGAATCCTGAAACTGGATTGGCCTGAAGCAGGCGGGATGCTGGATTGGGGGCGTCCTCTTGATGGATGGTTGCGGGAGCGGTTTTCATGGTTGGATGTCTTTGAGTGGTTATTGGATTCGGGCTTTTTTGCGGCTTAATGACGGATCTGCCGCGTGGATGAAGAGCGGACGGGAAATGCCTCCTCCTGCAAAGGTGTTGCGGACGCGCACGGCAAGCACGTTTTCCCCGCCGAAAATGACGTCTGCGGCCGGTGCCACTGCCTCGAAGGCGCTATCGTAAAGTTCCGCCGCCTTTCGGCCCTCGGATTCTTCCGTGTGTTCACGCAAAAGGCGTCCGTTGAAATAGACCCACGCTTCTTTGTCCACAGCGGCGAAGAGGATGCGCAGGTCGCGACCTTTCCAGTCCCCGGGAACCCGGAACCGCATCCGATACCATGCGATCCCGTTATATGGGCCAATATCCGTTTCGGCATACCACGCGGGCACGCGGATTTTATCCCATTTGCTGTCATCATGCTGCGGCGACTGCCAGGACTGGCGCAACCCCTGGTCCGCGGGATCCAACTGGATGCGCCAGGCCTCCCGGGCCTCCGCGGGAAGAGGGTCGGGAAGACTCGCCCATTCTGCAGGATTTTTGTCGTATCCCTCTGTTTCACGCAGGACGTGAGCTTTGTCCTGTTCAGACAATGGGGCAAAATCAATGACTCCCAAAGCGGCCGGGTCTTCGACGCTCGTCGCTCCCGACCAGAGCCACTGCCGCCCGGCATCCTTGCTGCCCGGAACGTGCACGAAACGTCGGAAATTCGCGCGCCAATGCATAGCGCCCGGCACTGGAGCGTCAACGCCGAGCGTCGCGTAGGGAATCGTTAACAGTGCCAGCCAGCGCCCCGTCTTCGCATCAACATGGACTTCGGAATTCCAAAGCCCGGACCACTCCTCGTCCTCCCTGTCAAGGAGAAGATTCATTTTGTCCGTGATCAGGCCTGTTGCCGCCTCGGATCGCCCGCCATTCGCCCCGACGCGGAAACGATGGAAAATCTTCTTCCCGGGTTGGGCCGCAAGGACGACTTCCACAGAGTCTTCGCCCTGTGCCACAGGGCACTCGAAAAGCAAATAGAGCGCTTTCTGATCATAGGCGGAGCGAACCTTGGGTGCTGGAGCGCCGGGTTCTGATGCGGCGGACGGAACGGAGCCGAGCGAGACCGGGGCAATATCGTGCCAAACCGGATCGTTGATTGCAGGAGGGGCAGCTATTCTGCGCGGCACCATCCGCGGGATACCTGCTGGCGGCAACGCGCGCATCGCCGCCGTGTTCCAGGTCAAGGCGCTGGTATTGAAATCCGACAGGTAACCCGGGAGCGCCAGGGTGAGTGCGTCAGCAAGTGCGCCTTCAGGGGGAAATAAAATCGTGTTCCAATCGGGATGAGGTTTGGTGGCGACGTCCCGTCCGTTTCGCTTCTCATACAGTGAGGCGATCCCCGCATTGCGTTTGTCGATGGCGTCCAGCAGGCGATTGCGGATGCCCTCATCGTCCGGTGCCGTCGCATGGGCGTGATACAGATGGATCACGTCCACCGTCGAGCGCAGCCAATCGAATTGCCTCCGCACCAGGGCAAGCCGCGCCTTCACCTTGTCCATCTTCGCGAGTTTTTCCGCCTGCGTCAGGTGCTCATCGAGCTCTGTTAATAAACGGGGAGGATACAGAAATCCGAGCACTTGAAAGCCATCCCGCATCTGACCGAAGCCTTCCATGCGTGTGGCAAGATAATCCGCATAAACCGCAATGCCCTTGTAAAGAGAATCATAAAAACGGCTCATGGGCACCGCAGCCTCGCGGAAAGCCGCCTCAATGAATTCATTGACCAGGGAATCGGCGTTCAAGTTGGCGGGATCATCCCACATCCTCCCGTAAACGTAGATGCATGGCCCCTCGAGGCCGGTATCTATGGGATAACCGGAGCCGTCGCAGAAAATACCCCTGACATTGTGGCGATGCAGACGCTTCACTTGCTTCTCAATGGAGGCCGGCGTGGTCATGGGGGCGAAGGGGGAGCAGTAGTTCGGCACCCAATTGTAGAGATAGGAGGTGAATCCTTTCGGAATTTCGAAGTCTTTCCATAGTTCAAAGTCTTTTTCGTTGGTACCGGTGGTCATCAACATCGTGTTGGGTGGAAAGCGGTGGAAGGATTTTGGCGGTGTCTCGGTCAGGCCATAAGCCATCAGCACGATGGTTTTATCGGGGTGCGACTTGTAAAGCCGCTCTGCCATGTTCCGGTTGAAGATCCAGAGTTTTTCCGACCAGTCATTTCCCGTGCCGTAAAGATCGTAAGACTCTTTCGATTCAGAAGGACGGAAGGCGTCGGGGTGCCCGAGGTAGGCGCGTTCGAACCCGCTGTCGAGGGTGGAGGCCAGCCATTCATAGACCATCTCCTGAAACCGAGGATTGCCAATGTCGTATTGTGCATCCTGAGGGCTTTTCGCGCGATAGCGCTGCCCGTTGATCAAAGCAAATAGTTCAGGATTCGTATCGAAATATTTTTCCTGGGGAACAATCGAATGCCAGGTGTGGGCGTTCCATAATTCGTTGAAAGTTGGGTAAAAATTATTTGCCAAGTGGAAAATCGAGCTGCGGTTGCGGCTAAAACCAAGATTGTAGTACAGAGAAGCCTTCCAGTGTTTGTCTAAATTCGAGGGTGCGGCAATCGGCGCCGTGGGGAGGAACTCAATGCCCGGAGATTTGAGAAAATCTATGGCGGTCGAAGATGCAAGCTGAGGGCCAAATTCGGCAAACAAGAAGCGGGTGCCGACGTAATCCCGGGCGAAGTCCGCCACAGCCTTGACCGTGGCCACCCGATCACGATTCATCGGCCCCAGCCAGTCGACACCTTCCTCCTTGACCTTGGAAACTGCGTCATTGCCTGCCAGGATAATGTTGGCTCCGACGGCCTTGTGGATGTAATCGTAACCTTTGAGCGAAGAAAGATCCACGCCCGACTTCGCGGCGAACCCAGTGGCGCCGAGGAAGATGCCCGGCCGCTGCGGATCGCGCTCGTTTTCCATGACCACAGGAATCTCCACCCGGTTGGCGGCAAAGGCAGCCTGCAGCAGCCTCGCCGCCTCACGCAGGCCGGTTCCGATTTGTTCGGACGCGAAACGCGAAGGCAGCACGATCTGGTAGTCCGTCCGGCCCAGCCGCCCAAGGATCAACTCCGGTGCGAGAGCGGCGTCAGTGGGCTCCGAAGGGAGTGGATTCGGTGCCGGTGCATCGCTGGACAAGCATGTGCGTAGCGGAAACAAAACACACACCAGCGTGGCAAGCAGAAAGCAACAACGAGGAGTCATGACGTCAATGGCAATTTGCAGCAGCAGCGGTTGCGAGCATGCACGGCGGATTCGAACGGATTTTTTCATTTGTTTCATTGGGTTCTGGAGATTCATTTGTCACCTTTTATTTATACCAAAGTTGAAATTATCAGCCATGACCGTTGGTTGGGTTACGATTCTCTTCCGGCACATTCCGGCGCACTGAGAATCCCTTCCGCAAACGACTCCAAGTCATACACGAAGCCAAAGCCAGTGGAGACCCGCCAGAGGGCATTTTCTTTGGCCAGTTCTCCGCGGGCGGTTTCCTTGTTTTCAGTCGCGGTCACCACCTCGCGAATGGTTGAACACATCAGCCCCTTCCGGGCCATGTCCAACATCCCTCCTCCGACCTGATGGAGACACACATTGAGGGCAAATCCGGCATAGACGAGATGATTGATCCCATCACGTTGGCAGAGGGCAAAGAGCTGCGGCGAATCGACGACCACATCTTCCTCCGGCGGCGGGAAGGCCTCCTTGGGAAAGGCCAACCGTTGGAAGCCGGCCTCAATATCGCTCCGGTTGTGGGTTCCAAGATATCCCTCGGCTTCGCGGAAAGCCTGCAACTGCCGGTGCACGAGATCCGTCGCAATCTGCTCTCCGCCCGGTTCAGGCGCTCCGGCAAAATCCAGGGTGCGTTGGTAACCGGGCAGGTGCCGGCAGGAAATTTCTCCGGCCGAAACATGATAGATCTTCAAGGATGCGGACCGGGCCGCCTGGAGCAATTTCGGGAGCGGACCCTGGAGGATTTTTTCCGCCCGGGGGAAATATTCCACGACCCGATGCCAGCCGGGAAATTCCTCTCTCGTCCCGACATCCCAGGCGTGCATGACGACAAGGGCGGAATGATCGAGGGAAAAGGGCAAGTCCTTCATCTTCCAGCCCCCGATCCCCTCGGCCGGGATCTCCCGGGTGAAATCCAGATCGAAGACCTGATAATAGTGACTGGGAATCTGAACTGTTCTCATAACTTCACTCTCTTCCATTCCAAAAATCCGGTGGCTGCAAATGGTAAAAGTCCATTTCTACCACAAAATAAAACGAGCGCCCATCGGCGGTGACCACTGTCCCCGAAGCTCCGGTTTCGAGCGGTTCTTCCCCGATGACGGTGCCCTGACGCGCATCCACCCAAACCAGGCGCTGACCACACACCGCCGCCAAAATTCCGGCATCCAGCTTCACCAGAGTTCCACACCCACCCCCAAGGACGATTTCCTCTTGGAATTCTTTCCTCACCGGATCGAAGACCGCCAGACGGTCGCTCTGCATGATGAAGACCAGTCCTGACTGAACGACCAGCCCCGCGGTGGCTTCTCCCCGGGCCATTTCATATTTGGCTACCATTCCCTTCTGGGGCGACCAGACCACAAACCACCCCGGAGGATCATGGCGCATGGGGACACCTTCGCCGCTGGGATTGGTCGTGAAGTAAAGGTACCGTTCATCGGCCGCCACCCCCATGACCGTTTGTTCTGGAATGGGGTCTTCCCAAACCTGGAGTTCATAGGTCTCGGGATCCACGCGGGAAATGGCGCCTCCGTAGGTTCCGTATTTCGAGCGCCATCCTGACCAGACCGCACCGTCAGGACCGATCGTGGATCCCCCCACCGGGCGACAAATACGTTCACTCACCTTCTTGAGAGTGCGGGGATTGATATTGTTGCGCTGATCCCAAGGTTGTTTGGGATCAAAAATGACGTGATCCCCACCCGCATAGGAGGCCATGAAAAGTCGCCCGTTGAGGGCCACCATACCCAGGACCTCCCCCATACTGTCGCAAACCGCGAGGGAGTTCCAATGCGTGCCCTCCGAAACGGAATACCGAAAAATCGTCTGCCCGAAGGAACTCGGTCCCCAGATGTCTCCATTGGCGTCCCGCACGAGCGAACGTTGAATGGCGGTCGGAGGCGGATCAAAAGGAATCCGGTGATAGACCTTTTCGCCTTCAGCATTCTCAATAAAATATTCCTGTCCGGCCACTCCGGCCAGACGGCCATTGCGCAGACGAGTGGAATGTTTCCATGCCGCCTTGGAGGATGAATCCTGCTTGTCATTGGCCGCAACGTTCCCCTTCATGATCGGTCGGAAATCCGGAAAGGCATAATATTCCGGCACTCCATCGCGTTCGACCTCCAGGACGTCCCCCTCCGCTTTTCTTGGAAGAGAGAAATGCTCCGAAGGGTCTCCGGTGACCACCGGTTCCCAGGTTTCGGTGGCCAGATTCCACGCACTGACAAAGCTCTCGGCATGCCCGCCGGTCACAACGATCCAGCCCGGATAGGCTCCGGAAATCTCCCTGCTGTAAAAATTCTCGGGCTGGTCGGTCGGTCTCCCGATGCTGTGCAGTTCATGCTTCTCGACATCGTAGCGAAGAACCTCGGCTGTGGGATAGGTCGTAAAGTAAAAATATCCGTCTGATCCCTTCGCCACATTCCAATGGTGGGTCGTTTTGTCGTTGTGGAGAGGTTTCGCCCAGGTCCGGGTGGTCAAATCCAGCCGACAAACCAGTCCCTCCGTCATGTTGGTTCCGGCCACCACATACTTCCCGCCGTCAAATGCGACTGCCCAGGCTCCTGCGTCACCGGGTAACGGAATTTCCTCCGCCTCCCGCGTTTCTACATCAATCAGGATCAAAGTTCCCCGCCCACCGCCGATATAATTTGAAAGCACCAGTTTTTCCCGACCATCAGCGGGGTCCACGAGACTTAACACGGAGAGGAAATTGAAGTTTCGGCAGGGTTGGCCGAGCTTCGTTACGGTGGATGCGATTTCC
>Ga0209181_10003644_pt1 | contig 23542 bp, 17 predicted proteins | sample MAT05_FD_187208 | JGI IMG/M metagenome (GOLD analysis project Ga0209181, IMG submission 187208) | Freshwater microbial communities from Lake Fryxell liftoff mats and glacier meltwater in Antarctica - MAT-05 (SPAdes) (version 2) | ecosystem: Environmental > Aquatic > Freshwater > Ice > Liftoff...
TTTGTTTGGTTCAGTAGAGACGCAATATTTTGCGTCTCTACGCGCAGGTCTTGCGTCTCTACGCGCAACTGCTCGTTCTCCCGCACCAAGGCCTGCACCCCGGCGAAGGTGACACCCGCAAAATCGTGGCTGTAAATGAGCGTGTCGCAACCGATTTGCCCCAGCCCGTCGTGGCCAAAAGCCGCGTAGAAATCCTGCGCCATTGGCCCGTAGTGCCGAATCTCGCGTTGGCCTTTATAATTCCAGCTTGTCAGTTTCATGGCGTTGATTTTGCGGAGCAACTCGGTTGGATTAATGGGCCGGAAGCGTTCTTTTTTGGTCGAGTCAGAAATGGTGGCCCACGAGCTTTGCCCCCGCCCGATCTGCACCCCCGTGCGAACAGTGCCATAGAGCGAACCGGGGTTATCATCGCCACAGGTCATCAGGAAGTAGCCATTGAGAAAGCGGGCTACAAACCGATCAGCAACGCCCGCGAGAGTGGTGCCCTGATTTAAAGGATCGCTATCGCCGATAATAAAAGCACCGTCCTGACCGTTGGTTGACACTTTATATCCCAAGGCAGTAGAGTATTCTCCGCTGGCAGTGTTACCTAAACCCAGGGCAGTTGATGCATAGCCGCTGGCAGTGTTGTTATCACCCAAGGCAGTAGAGTAGGTTCCGCTGGTTGTGTTAAATGCACCCAGGGCAGTTGATGCATAGCCGCTGGCGGTATTAAATTGACCCAGAGCAGTTGATGCATTGGCACTGGCGTTGTTGCTTTCACCCAGAGCAGTTGATGCATTGCCGCTGGCGGTGTTTGATACACCCAGAGCAATAGAGTAGTCTCCGGCCCGCAGCAGGGCCCCGGTGCGCAGCAAGCCGCCTAACAAGGCTCCTGTCTTGGCATCAAACTGCAGGGCTCTGCCAAAGGCGGTTGACACGGTGGGGCTGGATGTATCCGTAAAGACCGCCCGCCACCGCAGCCGGAAGCCCCGCCCCACGGTGACGTTACTATTGGACTGAAAGCGTACTGTAAAAGATGATCCTTGTGTGAAAAACGGTAAGGGGAGGCTACTCCCTGAAAAGGTTAGGAAATTGGGCGATTCTGGATTGATGATCACCAGATCATTGCCCGCTTCGGTGTCGAGATCTTCGAATACCACTTCAAAGCCCGTAGCTCCCGAAGAAAAGACTCTTTGGGTACAGGTCAGACTGGCGGAGTAGTTGCCGTCTCCGCCGGGGTCTTTAAAAATGCCGGCCTGGGCATTCAGTTGGGGGGGGAATGCTGCGCAACTCAGGGTATTGACACTGGCGTTGGGGTCGGCGGTGGTGAAGGTATATTTCTGCTGCACCAGCAGGCCGTTGCGGGTGTAGATTTCAAAATCCTGTCGGGGCGTAACACCCGCCGGGGAGTTGAAACCGATTTGGGCGTGGGCCGCTGGCAACAGGGTCAGCAGCAGCAGGAGGTAGAAGCAGTATTTCATACGAAAAGTGTAAAGGTTTGTTACACTGTAAAGCTACCGCTAAATACAGAGGGGCTGTGGCCGTTTAATAAAAGCAGATTGGTTCGGCCCGCTTTTTGCCCGTTCTTTTTCCATAACAAGCCTGTGTCGAACAGCGTTATACCAATGCAGGCACTTCATCATTACACACGCCTAAACCAACAGACAACATGGTCACTGAATTTATTGATAATCAGGAGTTAATTACCCAGTCCGTGCGGGATTTTGCCCAGACCTACATTAAACCCCACGTTCGCGAATGGGACGAGACCCAGCATTTTCCGGTTGATGTTTTTCGTCAACTCGGCGACCTCGGCCTGATGGGAATGCTCGTGCCTGAGCAATATGGCGGGGCGGGCCTGAACTACCGCGCTTACGTAGCCGCCATTGTCGAGTTATCGCGGGTATGCGGGGGAGTTGGTTTGTCGATGGCGGCTCATAATTCACTCTGTACGAACCATATACTGATCTTTGGTGACGAAGAGCAGAAGCAACAATACCTGCCCCGTTTAGCATCGGGCGAGTGGATTGGGGCCTGGGGGCTTACCGAGCCCAACACGGGTTCAGACGCGGGCAATATGCGGACCACCGCCGTTCAGGAAGCATCAGGTGATTGGGTACTGAACGGGACAAAAAACTTCATTACGCATGGTCGGAGTGGGCATGTAGCCGTGGTGATTGTCCGAACAGGCGAACCCAATACGCCCCATAATGCAACGGCTTTTGTGGTTGAACGGGGAACGCCCGGTTTTTCGGGAGGGAAAAAAGAAGACAAACTGGGCATGAGGGCTTCCGAAACGGCTGAAATGATTTTCGACTCGTGCCGCATTCCCGACAGTCAGCGACTAGGCGCGGTGGGCGAAGGGTTCGTTCAATCGTTGAAAGTGCTGGATGGTGGCCGGATTTCGATTGCGGCTTTGAGTTTGGGGATTGCTTACGGGGCCTACGATGCTGCTTTGCAATACGCCAAAGAGAGGCAGCAGTTTGGGCAACCTATTGCCAATTTTCAGGCAATAGGCTTTAAACTGGCCGATTTAGCCACTCAGATTGAAGCAGCCAAACTCCTGACCTACCAAGCCGCCGATATGAAAGATGCCAAGAAAAACACAACCCTGGAATCCGCAATGGCCAAATTATTTGCCTCCGAAGCGGCTGTGCATGTAGCTAACGAAGCCGTTCAGATTTTTGGTGGCTATGGGTATATCAAAGATTTCCCGGTCGAGAAATTCTACCGCGATGCCAAACTTTGCACCATTGGTGAGGGCACAAGCGAGATTCAGAAGCTGGTGATCTCGCGGCAGATTTTGAAATGATTTTTTAGACACAGAGGACCACAGAGACGCACGGAGTTACACAGAGGATTCCATTCACTTTTCTCTGTGTAACTCCGTGTCTAAATCTTTATAGCCCTGCCAGGAACGCCATCGTGTCCACCCCGTCGGCGTAGTCGCTTAAGCCGGGGTGCTGGGTTTGGCCGAACGGAACACTGCCGGGATACCAGCCATTGGCCGAGGCCACAACCTGAATTTTATTGGCCTGAGCCGCCAACAGTTCGCTGGCCTGAGCCTGACCGCAGTAGGTCTGGTAATGAACCACTGAGATGGGCGAGACAAGACTTTCGCTTTCGGTTAGCATCAGATAGCCATTGTCGAAGTGATGGACCCGGTTCACGAGGTAGATTGACTTATTATAGTCGTAATTATTGATCCACTTGCTCAGGTTTTTATACTTGGGGGCCAGCGGGTCGAGTGTTTGGAGTAGCGGTATAAAATCGTAGGGCGAGCCGTCGGCACCTTCCGGTACGAGCAGTGCGGACACGTTGCGGCACCCCAGGCCATAGTATGACAGCATATCTTTGCCCAGTTTGGCAAACTCATCGGGTCCCTCTTCGCCCATCAGCAACCCTACCGATGTCCGGTTACGTCGAATAATATGGGGCCGTTTTGCAAAATAATACTCAAAGTAGCGGGCTGTATTGTCGCTACCAGTGGCAATGAACGCATCAGCCGCATTGAGCCGTTCGGCAAGGGTAATGCGCTCCGAAAAGGCAGGATTTATCTCCGCGATTTTTTGTATAAAATATTGGATTAGTACTAAGTCCTGGCTGCTCGTTTTGGCCAATAATTTGTGACCACTGATAAGAACGCACAGCATGTCGTGGAAGCCCACTGCCGGAATATTTCCGGCCATAGCCACGCCAATAGTTTTAGGTTCGGCAGGTTCAGGGTTGTATATGGCTAGCCAAGCCGTTAAATTTTCAGCTGTGAGCATATCGTGGGCGATAGCTGAGAGCGCTTTGGCGTTATTTTCGAGGGTGAACCAGTTGTTGAAATAATTGGCCTGGCGGCAGATTTCCTCACGTTCGGGGGCTGATTCGGGCGAGCGAAGATAGTGGCCAAGGGCAATAAATGTATGAAGTCGTTCAGATTGGTGCATGGTCAAAAAACCTGGGCCTGATTCGGTTAAATTTGAATAGACACCATGGTTTAACTGGTGACAGACCTACAATGCCAACCTTAAATTTTAATTATTAGTTTGGCTCCAAACTTTAAATAATTATATTTGTTGTTCAATTATCAGATACGATTTTTTTACGATATAAACTTGGACCGCTCATGGCAATCATGATCACCGACGAGTGCATCAACTGTGGTGCCTGCGAACCCGAATGCCCCAATACAGCTATCTATGAAGGTGGTGTTGAATGGACGTGGGGTGGTGGAACTGAACTTTCGGAAGTAGACTTTGGCGATGGAACTGTGGTAAGCGGCAAAGCCCCTCAGACACCCGTCTCAAACGAGTTCTATTATATAGTTTCCGATAAGTGTACGGAATGTATGGGTTTCCATGAAGAACCACAATGTGCGGCTGTTTGTCCAGTTGATTGTTGTGTTCCAGACCCCGAACACGAAGAAGAAGAAGACACGTTACTTGCCAAGAAAGCCTGGCTGCACGCCGAAGCGTAAGTAAACCTATTTTTGCGTTATTCCAAGAGCCAACCTAGCAAAGGTTGGCTCTTTTTTTGTCATTGTAGTGCTAAATTGTATTTTTTTAGAAGTTATAATATTGGTAAAATTCTAAAAATATTTGCTATTTATTGTATTATGTGGTTTAATAATATAGGTCTTTCAACAAAATTCATGTAAAAATGGTTAAAATAGGTTTATCTGTATATCGACCTATTGCATGACTAATTTTTTGTCATAACCTTTGCAGTGTTCAATTATAATTGGCAAAACCACTAAAATACCAAAGGAAATTATGAGAAAAGGAATTTTACTTCTAACAGCATTGGCCTGTGGCGTCAGTGTTTACGCCGAAGATCCGATTACCACTCCAAAAGCGGAGGGCGACGACAAAGGAAAGTTTACTTTTTCCGGGTACATTGACTCGTACTATCTGGCTAATTTGAACAAACCAGCTTCGCGTTCCAACCTCGGAGCTGCGGCCAATGCACGGGCTTTCGATCAGCGGGCCGGTCAGTTTTCACTGGGTCTTATCCAAACCAAAATCGGGTATAGCACGGCCAAAACCGATGTCGTTGTTGACTTGACGTTTGGCCCTAATGCTGACCTTGGCAACTACGGTAACCTAATTGGACCGTTGGGACCAGGTGGAAGTTCAATTGCTATCAAGCAAGCCTATTTCAACTGGAAAGCCACTGACAAACTGACCCTTACTGCAGGACAGTTTGGAACGCACATCGGCTATGAGGTGATCGACGCTCCGGTAAACTATAATTACTCGCTTTCCAATTTGTTCAACAACGGGCCTTTCTACCATGTTGGTGCTAAAGCTACCTACGCTTTCTCGGATAAGGCGTCGTTGATGCTGGGTGTTGTGAACAATGTTGATGCGCTAAACGATAATAACCGCAAAAAAGGGTTGATTGGCCAGCTATTTGTTTCACCTGCTTCGGGTTGGAACCTCTATCTGAATGGTATTGTCAGCAACGAAGCTAACTCCGATTCGTTGGGAAATACCCCAAGTGCTAGCTATGGAATGCTTGACCTAACTACAACCTACCAGATCACCGAGAAATTTTTTCTTGGCCTGAATGCGGCTATTGGCTCACAAAAAGGCGACTATCAAGGCTATACGTTCACTGATAAAGCAACGTCGTGGGGTGGAGTAGCTTTATATACCAACTATGCTGTAAGCAGTAATTTTGGATTGGGAGCTCGCTACGAATATTTCGACAATAAGGGTGGTGCCCGTTTGCTGCGCAATCGGTTGGGTGCGGGTACAAGCGTAAACTCGATCACGTTCACGGGAAATATCACGGCTGCCGGTGGCCACCTGTTGCTTAAGCCTGAAATCCGGGTTGACAGCTACGCCAAGCCTGCTCAGAGCGCCGAAGGAAACCTTCAGTTTGAAGACAGCAAAGGCAACTTCACGAAGAGTTCACAGACAACCATTGGGATGGCCTTTATCTACAAGTTTTAACCCTTTACGTACAACAAAAACCTACATTAACTCATGCAAAAGCCCAACTACATACCCCTTATTCTGCTGCTTGTGATTGCAGTGATTGGCATCCTGCCTCAATTCATGGCAGTGCCCACGCAAATCGTGACGGAAGGTATCAACTCAGGCGATACTGCCTGGATGCTTATTGCTACCGCTCTTGTGTTGCTCATGACTCCCGGCTTAGCGTATTTCTACGGCGGGATGGTGAACAATAAAAACGTGATTTCGACCATGCTCCAGAGCTTTATTGCAATGGGCGTGATTTCGCTGGTGTGGGTTGTTTGCGGATTTAGTCTGGCTTTTGGTGAGTCAATCGGAGGCTTTATTGGTAACCCGGCTACGTTTTTCATGTTCAATGGCGTAGTAGATGGAAAACCCTGGTCACTGGCCGCTTCTATTCCCCTCGTTCTTTTTGCGTTTTTTCAGTTGAAGTTTGCCGTAATCACACCTGCCCTTGTTACGGGGTCAATGGCCGAGCGGATCAACTTCCGGTCGTATGTATTGTTCATGATCCTGTTCTGCCTGTTTGTGTATGCTCCTTTGGCGCACTGGACATGGCATCCCGACGGATTCCTGTTTAAGCTGGGTGTGTTGGACTTTGCTGGTGGTACTGTAGTTCACATGTCAGCTGGCTGGGCTGCTCTTGCTGGTGCTTTGTACCTGAAGCGTCGCCGGACGCACGCTCAAGCCATTGTTGCTCCACCGGCTAACATTCCGTTTGTATTGTTAGGGACTGGTCTGCTGTGGTTTGGCTGGTTTGGATTCAATGCCGGTTCGGCAGTTGGTGCGTCTCCGCTGGCCGCTATTGCCCTGGCAACAACCAATACGGCAGCAGCAGCAGCAGGTTTGGCCTGGGTATTGTTCGATGCAGCGAAAGGTAAGAAAGTATCTGCGCTTGGATTTTGTATCGGTGCCGTAGTGGGTCTGGTAGCCATCACACCAGCCGCCGGTTTTGTAACGGTGCCAACGGCGATATTTATCGGGGCCGTTGCTGGTATCACCAGTAACTTCATTGCTCACCTCCGTACCAAAACAACCCTCGACGACACGCTCGACGTGTTCCCCTGCCACGGTGTAGGCGGTATGGTTGGTATGCTTATGACGGGTATTTTTGCCTCAAAAGGAATCAACGCTGCCGTGACGGTTGAAGGTCTGGCCTTTGGCGAAACGGGTCTGTTCTTCACGCACCTGATTGCCCTGGTAGTGGTGTCGGCATTTGCCTTTATTATGTCGTACATCATGCTGAAAGTTACCGACATGATCCTGCCCTTGCGGGTAACCGAGGATGACGAGAAAGAAGGTCTCGACGTTAGCCAGCACGATGAATTCTTGATTGAAGCATAAGGTTTAGCGGCAGAGCCACAGGTCATTATCCTGTGGTTTTGTTGTACTCGAGAAGCCGTTCGCCATTAGCGGGCGGTTTCTTTTTTTTATTGGCGTTTCGAATTATCAATGGGTTGACCACTGTATGCTGAAGACCGTCCAGCCATTGGCCTGGGTCTGGAGAGAGAAGCCAAAACCGTGATTCAGTAATATCTCGCGGGTGAGCGTCAGACCAATGCCTTGCCCCGTAGATTTGGTGCTGAAAAAAGGGTTGAAGAGGTTGGCCGCCACAGCATCCGAAATAGGTTGCCCGTTGTTACGAACGAGTAAGGCACGCTCGGTCAATTGAAAGTCAACGGCCTGACCGGGTTGGCAGGCTTCCAGCGCATTCTTCGTAATATTGACCAATACCTGTTCCAGCTGTCCGACGTCAATTGGCCGGTTTACAGAATTGTCGGGCAGGGTAGCGGTGAGCGAAACTCCCCGAACGTTTGCCTGGGGTTGCATAAGCTGTACTACGTTGCGACAAAGTACACCTACATCAGACAAGCCTACATGGGGCGAAGGAAGGCGCACAACGTCGGCAAACCGGCGCATAAACTGGTTAAGCCGGTCATTGCGCTCAATAGCCACGCGAACGGCCTGCCGAACATCGGCATCGGCCACGTCGGGTTCGGCAAGGTGCAGGATGGAGTTGACGGCTCCGATGGAGTTGTTCACCTCGTGGGCCATCATTCGGATAACCTTGCCGTATGCCTTTTTTTCGGTTTCGATAATCTCGGCGGTCAACTCCTCGATAAACAGAAACTGCCGCCGAAACCCCCGGTCAATAAACTGCCCCCGGAGCACCCAGTATGTTTCAATCCCGGCCAATTTTACGGTATGAGGCTGATCGGGTGGGAGTGTGCTGAGTTGCGCCAACAGGGGATGAGCAATGGCCGACAGGGGCTTTTGGAGCAGGTCGGCATCGGGCAACCGCAACAACTGCCGCGCTCTGGGGTTCACGGCTGATACGCGCTCGTCAAAATCAAGAATCAGGAGGGCAATCGGTGCGGCTTCCACCAACTTATCCAGGAAAAACTGCTGTTCGGCCTGCCGGGTGCGCTCGGTGCGGAGTTGGTCGATCATCCCGTTATAAACCCGAATCAGTTCGTCCACTTCCCGGTTTCCAGTCGGCACAAATTTGATTGTAAAGTCCTTATCCTGAATGGCTTCGATGCCCGACGAGATGAATGTTGATGGTTGCCGGAACGAGCGGTAAATCCGCTGGGCAGCATAGAGCGACAAGGCGATGAACACTTCAGAACCAATAAACCACGGCTTATTTTCCTTGAGTAACTGGAAAGTAAGGCCAACCAGCATCGCATGAAGGCCGAGGATATAGAGGAGGTATCGGGTCTGAAATTTCATGGGCAAAGGTTACGCCTATTTTTGTATATTGTCGATTGATTGACTCGTTACAGCCATGAACCGTCGTTTATTCCTGAGCCAGGCCGCCATCGGAACGGGTGCCGTGTTGAGTACCCCTGCTTCTTCGTTTAATATCCCTGGTGCAGACCGTAAACTGGGCATTGCGCTGGTGGGGCTGGGAACGTACAGCACGCTTCAGTTGGGCCCTGCCCTGCAACAAACCGAGCATTGCCAGTTAGCAGGCATTGTGACGGGTACCCCCTCGAAGGCACAGGAATGGATGCAGAAATATAACATTCCAAAAGAAAATGTATACGATTACCAACGTTTCGACCTAATTGCCGACAACCCGGCTATTGACATTGTGTATGTGGTGCTGCCCAATTCGATGCATGCCGAGTATGTGATTCGGGCGGCTAAAGCGGGCAAGCATGTGATTTGCGAGAAACCAATGGGCCTCAATGTGCGTGAGTGCGAACAGATGATTCAGGCCTGTCGGAAGGCAGGTGTCAAACTGTCGGTTGGGTATCGGCTTTATTTTGAACCTCATCACCTGGAAGTACGCCGACTGGCACAGTCGAAGGAATTGGGTACCATAAAACTGATGGAAACGGCACTTGGATTCTCCATGGCCGATCCCAAATCGTGGCGACTCAATAAGCAAATGGGTGGGGGCGGAGCCATTATGGATTTGGGGGTGTATGCGATACAGGGCGCCCGCCGAACCATTGGCGAAGATCCTGTGGCGGTGACGGCCCAGGGCTTTGTTCGGGATAAAGTGGTGTTTAAAGACATTTACGAAAGTATGTTTTTCCAAATGGAGTTCCCCGGCGGTGCATTGTCCAGTTCATCTACAACCTATACCTCCTACGTGGATCGGCTCTATGCAACCACTGGGTACTAATGGTTTGGCTTGAAACCGGCCTTCAATGCAACCGGTACTTTGGGCGAATCATCAAAAGGAAAGATTGAACTGGTAACGCCGGCTTTCCAGCAAATCCGGCAGATGGATGCCTTCGCGATCAATATTCGCGAAAATACCGATCCAATCGCATCGGGTGCCGAAGGAATGAAAGACACACGGATCATCGAAGCTATTGTTCAGGCGGCCGATACCGGCCGACGGGTCGAAATCGACTGGAAACAGGCGTGACATCCGGTTCACTCATCGGGGGGAATTCTGCGGAAAAGTGTATAATTCGTCACTTGAGCATTGTCCTAACTGTGTCTCGTAAACTCAAGCTAGTTTTAATTTTTGACATATAGATTTTTGAGATAACGAGTTGAGACACTCTGCCTCATGGTTCTAGGGATATGGAGAAAGTGGACTACTATCTCGTGAAAAGGGCGTTTTTGAAGACTGGATCAGGTGCGCCAATAATAGGCAATGTCCGGTCTTCTGCTCGTCTAGATGCGGCCAGATGACTTTAGCAAACAAATGATCGAAACATTCAATGTCTACAAAAGCAAAGTTCAGACCAACCTTCTGGCACAATGTTTTGACAAAGTCGGGTACTGTCTGGGGGACCACCCCAGCCAAGATACCAATTGATACTATCTTTAGAATGGTTTGCCCGCTCGGCATTTGACAGCCGCAGCTGTTCTATTACTGACGGTTGGGCTCCGCGGTAGCCAACCACAATTAACGGCTGATCTTTCAGAATTGGCATCAATGCCTCTACCAACTGGTCATTCATTCGTCGAATCGGGTCAATGACCCACTTATCCCACTAGATGCTGACACGGCCAGATTAACTACCAGCCTAGGTAGCCTTCGGGCGTAACGCCGTTCAGCCGAAGATAAACCATGCACTGCCCTCGATGGTGGATAATGTGATTTTCCATCGCGTAGAGATACCGCCAGTTTGGAATTTTACCACCCACAAAGTCAGCCTGCTCGAAAAGTTTCGCGTCCGGTATTGTCGTGATGGTTTGCCGCATAAAGGCGTAGAGCGCCTTCACCTCATCCAAAACCTGTTGCTTGGTCACTGCCTTCGACAGATCACGGCCGTTTTTGTAAGGATCGTCAATGCCCAGCCGTTCCGCCAGCAGTGTTGTTGTGAACTGGCAGCAATGCCGCCACTGATCAGCAAAGGTCATGGCTTGGGGCGTGTATTTGAAGTCATATAATTCGGCCGGCATCTGTCCGGCAGTGATCAGGGTTATCCTCTCAGACACAGCCCAGGCCTCAAGCAACTCCCGACGCACGCGCTGGGCTTCGAGTTCGAGGTCGGTGGTGGTGGGGCGGGCAAGGGCTACCGCTGGCAGCAGGCTGGTGCTTAGGAGATTCTTGAGGAAACGGAGTCGGTTCATGATCGTAAGTTGCTAAAAAGTTAATTATGAACCAAGTCAGTAAATCGTAATGTTTTGGGGCACCTTTAAATCGAAAACCCACTGAGCAGGAGAAGGGGATACCGTCAGCATGTTTACGGTTGAGAAACCAAATAGTTGGGCTGGCAAACAAATCACCTGATTCTACTAATTAATTTGGAGAAATACTAGTTTCAATTTTTGACATATAGATTTTTGAGATAATGATTTGAGACACTCCAACTCACGTCTCTAGGAATATAGAATAATTGGACGACTATCTCGCAATTACGGGCATTTTAAGAAACGGCGATACACATTATTTCTGACCGGCTGCACTTTTAAAGTCCGTGATGGTCTTTCCATCATAACGATACACCCCGTTCAGAGATCCAAACCAGATACTCCCATCGCTAGCTTCCAAAATCCCACAAAGCATTTTTTCTACTGACATTATTTCGGTTACAGCGGGCTTTTCATTGTACAAGGACTTTTGATCATAACGTAAAAGTTTCCAAGCCCCGAACCCATTAGGATTTACTTCACCAGTAGTCCAGATGTTTCCTTTTTTATCTTCGATTATAGCGGAAGCACCTCTCTGCGATACCTTAGTAAAGGTGCTGCCGTCATAGCGCCAAAGACCATCAACGTCACCGAACCAAATGCTCCCTTTTTTATCTTCGATTATTGACCAAACGTTGTTAAACGCTTTGCCATCTTTGTTTTTTAAAACGGTAAATGTTTTTCCATCATAAACGAACATATTGTCTCCTTGTGCACCAAACCAAAGCTTGCCGGTTTTGTCTTCAAGGAGTAAACGAATACTGTTACTGGGAAATCCATCTTTTGTGGTAAAATTTCGAAAATATTTCCCATCGTAACGGCTTGCTCCAAACCAAATATTGTCGGCTTTATCTTCATAAATATGAAGCGCTGTATTACTGGAAAGCCCATCCTTTGTGGTAAAATGTTGAAAGTCTTTCCCGTTGTAATAATATACACCTGAATCTTGGGAAGCGAACCAAAGATTTCCTTTTCGATCTTCCAGAACATCCCAGAAGCTGGAGAAGCGGGGCGAACTTATTTTACTTGTTATATTGGTAAACGATTTTCCATCGTATCGAAACACGCCTAAGTAAGAAGCAATCAAAATGTCTCCGTTTCTAGCTTGCTTTACATGCCGAACCATACTGATAGGCACCTTGGAGGTGGCCGCTAAACTTACCGCTAGATTCCCTGCTCTATTCTCTTTAAGTTGAGACTCGGAGTAAAGTCCTTTACTGATATTATCTTGTGGTACGTTTGTCTGGTTTTGTCCACAGGAGGTGTGAAAAACAAGCATCAAGAACAAAGTATAGACGGGAAAGTATTTTATCATTTTATCGTTTTAATTTTTTAAGAATTTCAAAAACCTAAAAGCTCTTGTAACGGAATGACATGATCTGATCTAGTTGAAGTCTAGTGGATTCAGATGTTATTTTTTTGCTACGATTTTCATAAAGAGTTTAACGTCGTCCGAAATAGTCACATCACCATTCTTATCAAAGTGTGATCTATAATCGATACCCCAATCTGTTCGATCAATGATCAGCGTGCCATTCACCTCGACAGTTCCGTCCATTCCGTCCTTAAACTGCATTTGGGCTGGAAAAGTAACTGCCTTCGTGATACCTTCAAGGGTCAGGTTCCCTGTAACTTTTATATTTCCGTCAGTTGGAACTCTTATACTTCCATCATTTGGAACTTTTATATTTCCATCATTCCCTGTTTCAACCTTCGTAATAGCGAATGTAGAAACAGGGAATTTTTTGACATCAAAAAATGCAGGGAATTTATTGTATGATCGTTGATCATCATATTTTCGTTCAATTGTATTCATGTCGACTTCAACTGCACCGCCCACCAGATGACGGTTTTCGATCAACAATTCTCCTTTTACTATATCGATGTCCCCTGTAGCGGAACCATCACTAATTAACGTAGAACCTTCCCAGGCACCAAGTAGCATAGAACCTTTCCAGATTACAACACTTTGCTTCGTATCTATGCTATATTTTTTCTGACCCTCTTTATTGTAAAAGTCCGTGATGGTCTTTCCATCATAACGATACACTCCGGTCGCATCGCCAAACCAAATACTTCCATCGTTAGCTTCCAAAAGCCCCAGAAAAGCCTTTCCTGACATAATTTCGGTTACAGTGGGCTTCTTACTATATAAGGACTTTGCATCATAACGGGAAAGTGCCTGAACCGTCCAATTAGCAGGATTTACCGGACCAGTAGTCCAGATGTTTCCTTTTTTATCTTCAATTATAGCATAAGCACCTCTCTCCGATACCTTAGTAAAGGTACTGCCGTCATAGCGATAGAGGCCACCGGGTCGACGGCCTCCTCTAAAGCCATTGTAACCGCTGAGCCAAATATTGCCTTTTCTATCTTCCATTATACCCCAAACGTCGAGAAAGGGTTCGCCTTTATGGGTTAAAGTGGCAAATTTTTTCCCGTCATAAACAAAGGCGTCGCCCCTTGTGCCAACCCACAATTTCCCTGTTTTATCTTCAATGATTGTATGAATATCATTATTCCAATGCCCTTCTTTATAAAAAAGCGGGGCGTTCGGAGATGTAAAATTTCGAAAAGATTTCCCATCGTAACGACTTACTCCACCTTCAGTGCCGAACCAAATAATGCCGGCTTTATCTTCATAAACAGACATAACTCGATTATTGGCAAGTCCCTTCGTGGTAGTGAAATGTTGAATGGATTTCCCGTTGTAATAATAAACGCCTGAATCAGTAGAAGTGAACCAAATATTTCCTCGTCGATCTTCCAGGACATCCCAGAATCGGTGCGAACCTATTTTACTTGTAAGATTAGTAAAAGATTTTCCCTGCCCGTCCGGCAGGCGGGCATCGTATCGAAAAACATCACCAAATGATGAGTTGTTCGGGCCAGCAATCAAAATGGTGCCATTTCTGCCTTTTTTTATATTACGAACCATTATGTTGGGCCCTATGTCTTTAATTTCGGACTTGATGTTATCTTTTGGTACGTTTGTTTGGTTTTGTCCGCAGGAAGTGAGAAAAGCTATCATCAGGAACAAAGCATATACGAATACGTGTTTGGTCATTTTTCTTTTTGTTTTCAAGGATTTCAACAAACCTACCAGTCTTTGTGCTAAGATCTGTTTCAGGGCTTGTAAAAGAATGTTAACGAAACGTAAAAGTTGCTTTTACAGACTGCTGTGGATTTTTGCCTCCAAGCAGGTGGGCATATTGAATGAATATATTGCCTATACAACGGTCTCGCAAAAACACTCCGTTCGTGAGAATCAACTTGTAAGTAGGGTTGCCGACTTCAAGTGACGAATCGCGCCTTTCCCGCAGAACTACTCCTCAGTGGAATAAGAGATTCCGTACTTCTCCAGCCTTCTGTACAGTGCAAAACGGGTAATGCCCAGCGCACGGGCTACATTGGCTATCCGATTATGATGGAACGTCATGGCCCGCTCAATCATTTGTCGTTCCATCTGGTCGAGAGTCATACTGCCCATAACGGGGAACGGATTCATGGATGATACAGAGGAAGTGGCGTTTTGCGGGAGGTATTTTTCGAAATCGGGGATGGTGAGGGTGTCGCCCGGTGAAAGCAGAACGGCCCGTTCCACTAAATTTTTGAGTTGCCGGATGTTTCCGGGTAACGAAAGTCCTTTTAGCCACTGCTGAGCCTCTTTGCTCACCTGCAAATTAGGTCGCCCATAGAGTGATTTCAGGTTGTCGGTGAAGAAACTGACTAATCGGGGAATGTCGGCCGGGCGTTCGCGGAGGGCGGGCAGACGCACGGTGATGAGATTGATCCGGTAAAACAAATCTTCGCGAAAGGTGCCTTGCGCGACCATCTCTTCCAGATTTCGGTTGGTCGCACAAATTACCCGCACATCTGCCGTGCGGGACTTGCTGCTGCCGAGCGGCTCAAACGTGCGATCCTGCAATACCCGAAGCAGTTTTACCTGCGCTGCCGGGTCGAGGTCGCCGATTTCGTCCAGGAAAATGCTGCCTTTGTTGGCCAGTTCAAAGCGGCCCACGCGGTCGGTTTTGGCATCGGTGAATGCCCCTCGCACATGGCCAAAGAGTTCACTCTCGAATAGGGTGCTGGAAATACCCCCGAGATTGACCTTCACAAACGGTTGCCGCTTTCGTTTGCTGTTCTGATGCACGGCCTCAGCAATGAGTTCTTTGCCCGTGCCACTCTCGCCCGTAATTAGCACGGGCGCGTCGGTGGGGGCAATGCGGCCAATGGTGGTCAGAATATCGAGCAACTTGGGGTCTTCGCCCACAATGTTCTCGAACTGAAACTGCTCGTTCAACTGCCTCCGTCCTGCCGAAGCGGGTGTCCCACCAGCCAGTTTTATCGCCGTTCTAACCGACTGCACCAGGTGATTATTCTGCCAGGGCTTGGTAATGAAGTCATTCGCCCCGGCTTTCATGCCCTGCACGGCGAGTTCGATGCTGCCCCATCCCGTAATGAGCAGCACCGGCACATTGGGCAACCGCTCCCGAATGTAGCGCAGCATCCGCAACCCATCGTCTCCCGATGTGTCAACCGAGAAATTCATGTCGAGTAAAATCGCTTCCGGCGTTTCGGTTTCCAGAATCTCCCGCGTCTCAAACGGCCCGTCGGCCACGCGAACGGCGAAGCCCTCCTTCCTGAAAAGCAGCGAAAGGGACGTTTGAATAGCAATATCGTCGTCAATGATTAAGAGCATGGGGATTTGATGTGTAGAGACGCATAGTTGCGTCTCTATTCTTCATGCAGGGCCACGGCGGGTTGCAATTTAGCGGCTTGCCAACCCGGATAAAATGCACAGAGCGTAACCAATGCGTAGATCACGGCCACCGAAACGGCCATCGCCACGAGATAAACACCCGCATCAAGGTCGAACACGTTGAGCAGCGGGAATTGTCCGGCCAGCAACAGACCCAGCACCAGCGCAAAGGTAGCCAGCACCCACATTTCGCCGATAAACTGCCACGAAATTGAGCTTTCCGTAGCCCCCAATGCCCGGCGCAGACCAATTTCGCCCCGTCGGCGGGCAATGCTGACGTTGAGCACACCGAACAGGCCGAGAGCCACGTTGATGAGCAGGAAACCGCAGATAATCAGGAAGATAAGGGTAGGGATGAGTGTTTGGTTAATTTTTGATTTTCGGGCGGCATCCAGATAAACGATCTGGACATTCCAGTCTTTGACAATGGCCGTAATGGCTTTTAGCATGTTGGCTTCAAAAACAGCGTCAGTGCCGGGTTTAACCTTAATAACCAGTGTTTTATACCAGTCGCTTTTTGGGACTGTCATCTCAAACAAGGTTGCTTTGTTTTGCATAAACTCGCCCTTGTCTTTATACGTATCGACCACACCCATGACGATCCATTTATTTTTCAAATAGTAATCCGCCAATACTTTACCCACCGGATTTTCATTCCCGAATAAGGCTTCCTGAGTTTTCCGGTTAATCACAACGGGAACGTATTTGCCACCCACGTCGGCACGGCTGTACCATCGCCCGGCTACTGTGTTTATGGACATAGTTTTGGCGAAATTTTCGTCAGTAGCCAAAAAATTTACCCCGGTGTTTCGCTTCTTGTATGTTGCACTCGTGCCGTTGTTGCTACTTGAAAACGGATACAACTCACTACTTAAGAGCGATGCAGATTCCACTTCCTGATACGCTTTTATGCGCTGAAGTACCTGTTGCGTTTTTTCGACTACGGCGGTCGTATCCTGGTTGTTGCTGAGGTTGATGGCCCACACGTTGTCATAATTAAACCCTAAGGGCTGCACGTAATTTCTGACGTTGAATACGATCAGCGTACATAACCCGAAAAGTACCAGGAACGAGGCCCAAATCTCGGCGATCAGCAGCGAGTGTGCTTTCTTTTTGTTCCAGATCAATTTGATGAGATGGCGTATCATGGTTAGGCTTTTAGTGCGTCGGCAATGTTTAGTTTCGACATACGAAGTGCGGGTATTAAGCCTGAAAGCAGACCAAAGACAAGGCAAATCAACAGGCTGATTATGAATATGTTTGCGTTGATACTCAGGTCAGCGTAGGCAATCCAGCCGCTGGCATTGATTCCGTAAATAAGGGCGTAGGTGAGCATCAGTGCAATGGCTCCGCCGATAAACGTAATGAAGATATTCTCGATAATAAACTGCCAGAGCAGCGTGCGAATGGGGGCACCGAACGCTTTGCGAATACCAATTTCAGAGGCCCGTTCTAAAATCCTACTCACGTTCAGGTTGACTAAATTGAGGACGGGTAAGCCAATCAGCATAAATAAAATGAAGCCAACGATAGCATAAAAGGTTGCCACTCGGGCGGGGTCTCCTTCAGATAACACGTTCAAAAAGTACTGTACAAACGGTTCGCTTCTGACTTCGAGCGAGCCATCCTTGAAACCAGCCTCAATGTTTGTAATTGGAATTCGTTTGATACGGGCCTGAAACTCCTCATTAATAGCAGGCAGGTCTGCTTCTTTCTTAGCCTGAACCATAGCCATATAACTCCCCCCATACTCCATACTGCGGTAGTTACTTTTGGGGTTGGTGTACGGAAAGAAAACATCTGAATAACTAAACATGCGTGTAATCGGGCTGCCTTTCACCACACCGATCACCGTATAGCTAACGTTTTCAATGTCAATGCGTTTACCCACCACAAGCTCACCTGAATTGTTGAAGTACTGTTTTTTGAAGCCATCCGTAATTACCGCCACATAATCGCCATTGGCAATATTTTGCTCGTTAAAGGGCTTTCCTTCAATGAATTCAAAGTTTAATACACGCCAGTACTCGGCATCGGTAAACCGGGAATTGAGTTCGATTTTCTGTGCCCCAACATAAGCGTTTGACTTATGATCACCCGAAAAAATTGTTACCCGTTCCGGCGTTTTCAGGGTCTTGGCATAATCGGTCAAAAACTTAAAACTCATCGAACCAGAATTAATCATGGTTTTCTCTTTATTGGTCAATGCCATTCGTTCCACGTATAGTGTCCGAAATCGATTGGTTTCGGGGTAATGACTCCCGATCAGGTGATCCATCAGCGAAGTCAGGACGATCAGCACCGTCAGGGTAAGGCTGATGCCGAAGAGGGTAATGAAGGTGTAAAACGGATGCCGAAGCAATACCTTCCAGGCGATTTTTATGTAGTTGGTTAGCATAAGTTAGTTCGTTTGAAGTATCGAATCGCCCACCATCGAGCCGTCAAATAACCTGACGAGCCGGTGGGTCTTTTTGGCCATCGTTTCGTCGTGCGTCACCATGATGATCGTACTGCCTTCGGCGTTGAGTTGATGCAGAATGGCCATGATTTCGTTGCCCATCGCGCTATCGAGGTTACCGGTGGGTTCATCGGCCAAAATAATGCTGGGCCGCCCCACAATGGCCCGTGCAATGGCTACGCGCTGCTTCTGCCCGCCCGATAGCTGCCCCGGAAAGTGTTTCATGCGGTTACTCAGGCCCACTTTTTCGAGGGCTTCCTGCGCCAGTTGCCGACGTGATGGCCCCACGGCATCGCCCTTCCTGTACAGCAGTGGAATCTCCACATTATCGAGAACCGAAAGGTCATTGATGAGGTGGAAACTCTGAAAAATGAACCCGATTTTCTGGTTACGGAGCCGGGCCAGGTCTTTATCGCGGTATTGCGTCACGGTCTGTCCGTCAATCTCGACCTGTCCCGCGCTGGGTGTATCGAGCAAACCCATGAGGTTGAGCAGTGTGGATTTGCCGCAGCCGCTCGGCCCCATAATGGAGACAAATTCGCCTGCCCCAATGTACAGGTTGATGTTGGTCAGAGCCAGCGTTTCGATGGTGCTGGTTCGATAGACCTTTTCGATGTTTTTGAGGGAGATCATGGTTGATTCATTTTATTTTCTGGTTTGTTTCAAAATCATACAAGGTCAACAACCGGAGCAAATAGTACGACTGCCAGTAGTCGCGGAGGGCGAGGATGGCATCGCGTCGGGCGCGATCTTTATCCTGAATAGCAATGCCGAGGTCAGTAACGGTCAGGTTGCTGAGTTTAAAGCGGTCCTGGGCAATCTGGTAGCGTTCCTGGGCAATCCCGTCGGCTTCGGCGGTGAGTTTCACCTGCTGCCGGAGCATGTCCAACAGCGTTACCTGCGTGAAAATCTCTTGCTCGAAGGTTTGTTTGGCCTGCTCTACCGTTTGCACGGTCAGTTGCTGGTTGGCGCGGGCCGTTTCGGTGCGGGCCTGCTGTCGTCCCCACGACATAATCGGGATGGTAAACTGAATCTCGACAAATTGCCGATTTTGTGGCTGCATGTACACATCGCCGGGCCGACTGCCCCGATTGGTCAGGCCAAAATCGGCGTTGAGCGTGGCGTTAAGACCATTTTCCTTTTTGGCCCGCTCCACCTCGCGGCCGGCTTCGAGTCGTTTGCGCTGAAACCCGATAGCATCGGAGCGGTTGGCAAAAGCTTGATCAATAGCCTGTTGACTTTCCACTAAAAACGGACTGATTTTGTCGGGAATGACCAAGTCAAACGGGCTAACCGAACCGTTTTCGGCCTGACTATTGATGTACGACCGCAGTTTTAGCGAGGCAATTTCGGCGGTTTGCCGGGCCGATGCAAGATCTTTTCGGGCGTTCAACACGCTCAGTTGCAGTTGCAATAGGTCATTGCGGGAGAGTTTGCCGAGTTTGAGTTTGTGTTTGGCAATGGTAAACAGCGTGTCGTTGTTGGCCCGGTTGGTTTCGGAAATTTGCAGGTTCACCTGCGCCACCAACAGATCGAAATACAGCCCGGTTGCCTCCAAAGCTACCTGCTCCATGCCCTCGATAAACTGCTGATTGCTTTCAGCATACCGAAGCGGCTCAATCCGGCGGTCCCACTTCATCGGGTTGAACCGGAAGAGTGGCTGACTCAGGCCAATGGCAAACGGAATGCCGTTATAGAGCGTGTTGCGGTTCAGGAAATTATCGAACCGCTGCAACTGATGCTGCACGTAAACCGACCCACCCGTGAGCGGAATGTTCTGACTCAGCGATAAATTGAGCAACGAATTATTGTTCGATACGGGCTGAAAAGCAATGGTTCCGTCGGGTTGCTGCACCTGGATAAACGAGCGGGTGAAGCCCGGCAACGACCCGTTCAGGCTCAGTTGCGGCTTGAAATCGGCCTGAAACGCCCGATATTTCCAGTAGTTCGTTTTCTGTACCGTAGCCGCCTGTTTGCCCGCAATGGATTGCTCACGAGCTAGTTGCACGACTTCTCCGAGCGTTAGTTTCAGGGCGGTTCGAGGGGTCGGTTGGGCGGTGGATTGGAAGGTAAGAAGCAGAATTAAAGTCAAGCATTTAAAAACGGTGTCAACTCGCCAGTTCGACCCCGCAGGGGTCAAATATTTGTAGCAACCCATGACCGACGCGCGATCTGGCGTGCAGCAGATACGCGACGTTACCGAGCCTTGTTGCGTACCTACGGCACGCTGAATTCCCTGCGAGACGCTTCTTTCTACAAACATTTGACCCCGATGGGGCGACACCGTTTCCATACCTACGGCTTCGTTTACCCAACGTATCGTCACGGCTTTTTGGGGTTAATGGTGATCTCCTGTACATGTTCGTACTCGCTCAGGTCGGTCACAATGACCCGCTCACCCGGTTGCAGCCCGCTTTTGATCTCGACCCAATCGAAGTTGGTCAGGCCAATTTCGACCTCCCGCCGACGCGCCACGTTGTCGGCTCCCAACACAAACACCGACTGTTTCCGTTTGCCCTTAAAGACCGGGCCATTTGCCACCCGCACGGCGGTTGCGCTGCGGTTCGTCACCACAAACACCTCCACTTTCTGATTAGGCCGGAGCGAGGCATGGTGATTATCGTCGAGCGAGACCGCGAATTTGATGGTATTGTTTTGCACGGAGGGTTTCACCTGCGTTACCAGGCCGCGCAGATCCGTTTCGTTGATCCGAATGATGACGGGTAAGCCTGCCCGGAGTTGGTCGGCATAGGCATCGGAACAGGAACCTTCGACCCGGAAACTGCCCAAATCGGCCACTTTTGCCAGCATTTCGCCTTCGCTCACCGCCGAGCCGACGTTTTCATTTACCCAGGTTAATACTCCGGCGCGGTCGGCCAGAATATCGGCCTGCCGGAGTTTCAGGGCCAATACGTTCAGGTTGGTGCCTTCGATGCGGGCTTGCAACTGGGTCTCCCGCAAACTCGCCCCCATTGACTGACGATTGTAAGCTAAATCGTTCTCCAACTGTTTCTTTTCCAACTGGGCAATGCGGAGGGCGTTTTCGGCGCGGGTAACATCTTCGGGCGTTTGGCCGCCCACTTTCAGCAGTCGCCGGGCATCGTCTACTTCGGCTTTTAACCGGTTAATGTTGAGCAGTTTGATCTGGTCGTTAATGTCGGCATCGTAGAGGTTTTTGTTTAACCGCATCCGCAGTTGTTCGATACCGTTTTGTTTCAGGGCCAGTTGATCCTGGAGTTTTTTGTACTCGATCTGCGTCAGTGATTTATCAAGTTCCACAATCGCCAGACCGGGTCTCACTCTGGCACCGGGCGTGAGCAGCACTCGACGGATACTGGCCCGGATGGGACTGGTCATGATTTGTTCATAAGCCGGAATCACCTCGCCCGTGGCGTTGAGCGTGTTCTCGACCGGCCCGGTTTGCAGGATAGCCGTGCGGATTTTAGCGGCATCAACGGATGTTTTCAGCAATGAGCGCATCCCCAGAACTGCACCAATCAGGCCAATAACCGTAATCAGGCCCATAAGCCAGGGTTTTCGGCGAGAGCGGGTAAGGAGTTCGGGAGCTAATTCGCGGTCCATTGAGCATACATGTTTTGCTTAATGGATATGCCAATGGTGTGCCAGTTAGTAAGGTGTTGGTTATTAGCTGGTCGGTGTAATTGGTTGCGCAAAGTCCTGTGCGAATTCGCACATAAGGCGCGAATTCGCACAGGACCAGGGTAGTGGCAATACCGATTAATTGACCGCTTTTCCCGCCGTCAACGTATCGACTAGTTGCGAAACGGATTGTTTATTTACGCTGTCAGGTGCCTGGGACAGTGCCGCTTTGGCAAATTTGAGCGCCTGTTTGGTATCACCCATAGCCGCGTAAGCGCGAGCCAAACCAACGTTGGTCGTGAATACATTAGGATTACGCTGGGCGTTTTTCTGGAAAACAGACAAGGCTTCAACCGTTCGTTTCTGATCCAGTAGCTGTCGGCCATACCGATGAACATCCTGCATGGTGCCAATGGGTAAGGCTTCGCGCATCAGCGAATCGGCTTCGGCATTACGCCCTAACCGAGCCAATACCTGCGCTTTGGTCGATAGGGTCAGGAAATTGCGCTGCCCCATATACGGCATGATAATGGCCTGATCGGCCCAACCAAGTATTTCATCATTGACGATGTTATTAGTCAGCGCGTAATTGACTCCTTGCACCCAGTTTTGATGAAGCTCGCTCATGCCCGAATACAGCTCTCGCCTAATCGAAGCCATTATGGTTTCTTTCAGGTTTACGCTCAATCGAATAGGGATCTGCCAGTTTTCCCACCGCAGCGACAAGGTGGTAATGCTGTCGTTCAGGTTGTCGAATGAATACGTCAATCGTTCGGTAAGGGGTTGATTTTTGACCGGGCGAACAGTGACACGGAGGGCATCGGCCTTTGGGTCATAAAAATAGCTGCCCCAGGCGGTGTTGGTTCGAGAGAAAATCACCGAGACTGTATCAGCATAAACGGCCATAAACAGGCCATACTGACCCGCCAGTAGTGTTTTGCCTTCTACGTTAAGGTTGGTAGACGTTGTAAACACCGTATTTTCGTTCGCTCCAGCGCGCCAGGGAGCTGCTTTGCTGATGCCATAGTCGAGCTCTTTAAACCCGTAGTGAACGAGTTGCCCCCAAACTTTACCTGCTCGCCCGTTCACAGCAGGCCGGCCGTAAACGATGGAAACATCGGTCAGGCCAATTCGTTCGCCGACGGTGGCTTTGGGACTCCCGCCACCGGTGGGCAGCGTAAGCGATTGAGCTTGTGCGAATGAGGTTGACAGCAGCAGAGCTCCTAGTAAAAGGTGTTTCATGGTTTTGTAGGTATTAGTGGTAAATAAGGTCGTTGGGGGAGATAAAGTTGACAGACTGCATGTATGGCAATCTTTTTTGCGTTAAACTACGGATTGAAGTTCTTTTACAGGTAGGTTTTACGCTCAAAATACGTGCTTTTTGCGCGTAAAAAGTCAAATGGAACAAGTGAAATGGGGTATTATTGGTTGCGGAGACGTGACCGAAGTGAAAAGCGGCCCGGCGTTTAAAAAAGTGCCGCACTCGACCGTGGTGGCCGTTATGCGACGCAATGCCGAAAAAGCCGCCGACTATGCCGAGAGGCATCAGGTGCCAACCTGGTACACCGATGCCGATGCGCTCATCAATGACCCTGAAGTCAATGCAATTTACATAGCTACCCCTCCCAACAGCCATGCCGACTACGCAATTCGGGCTATGCGAGC
>Ga0209181_10003645_pt1 | contig 23523 bp, 23 predicted proteins | sample MAT05_FD_187208 | JGI IMG/M metagenome (GOLD analysis project Ga0209181, IMG submission 187208) | Freshwater microbial communities from Lake Fryxell liftoff mats and glacier meltwater in Antarctica - MAT-05 (SPAdes) (version 2) | ecosystem: Environmental > Aquatic > Freshwater > Ice > Liftoff...
ACGCCCCAGTCAGAGGTGGCAAGATTTTCGTTGGCGTGCACGGCGATGGCCCGCTGGGACACCTGCACTTCATAGTCACCCGGGAATCGCTGGCGCTGTTCGTATGAGCGCTCCTCCTCGGTTTGGCCGACGAAATCGATCGACTGCTTGCCCACCTTGGATGCGTCGCCGATCTTTTGCGGGTCGAGTTCATCGCGAAAGATGCGCCATCCGATGGTTACGGTGTGGGTATCGTCGACCGGCACCATCCAGCGCAGGAAAGCCACCCGCTGGAACAGCTTGGTCGTGTCGGCAGTCTCCCAGACGGCTCCGCCCTGGTTGCAGTTGGGAAGGATGGATTCCGTGGTGCGGTTCCAGTAATGGTTTTTCCAGAAGCGTGTTTGCACGTTCATCATGCCCAAGGGTGTTTCGACAAAGTCGAGTTCCTGTTCGGCGCCGGAGGCATCGCCGAACTGCGCGCCGGTCATGCGGGTGTGGAGGTACACCACGTGGACGGGGTCTTGTGTGTTCTCGTAGACCTGCAGCCAGTTGCAGGTAATCGACAGCGAGAACGGCACGAACTGCGAGTCTGGAATGCGCAGGGTGTCAAAACTGGGCATGGGCGGCATGTCGCTGGGCGGGCCCATGTAGGCGAACAGAATTCCATGGAGTTCGCGCACCGGGTAGGCGCCATGCACCAGTCGGGAGCGGATGCGGTCCGTCGGCTCTGCCGGTGTTGACAGGATCCTGCCGTCTATATCGTAGTGCCAGCCGTGGTAGCAGCAGACAATGCCGCACTCTTGGATGATGCCGTACTCAAGGCTGGCGCCGCGGTGTGAGCAATGTTTGTGCAGCAGCCCCAGGCGGCCGCTGCCGTCCCGGAAAATCACGAGGTCTTCGCCCAGGATCCGCAAGGGTACCGGCAAGTCACGCACTTCGCTGGCCATGCAGATGGGTTGCCAGGTGCGGCGCAGCCACTCGCCACACGGTGTGCCTGGGCCGACGCGTGTGAGCTCGGCGTCTGGCTCGCCGACCTCGCGTTTGAAGTAGCCCGAGTAGCCTTTGAGGCCCGATGTATCAATGATTTTCATGTGAGTTGCAGAATCGTCTTTGAGGGAACACGCCAGCATCCGACTGCAGGATACAGCGGCTGGTGTTCGAATCGGGGCGCAAGAATCGGGTTGGTTTCTGCATTCACCGTGAAGCAACTTTAATTTATTCAAGCGAAAGATGTCAACAGCGGTTTGCCTGATTTCGACTAAACTTTGGCGAGCTGTGGCGCACCTTACCCATGTGCCGCATGTCCTTCCCGGCTTGCTTGAATGGAGCGTTACTTGTCCTCCGACCCATTGATCGTCCAGATCGAATCCGTATCCAAGTTCTACGGCAGTTTCCAGGCTTTGCGAAATGTCTCGCTGTCGGTCCGCCCTGGCGAGAAAGTGGTCATCTGCGGCCCCTCCGGCTCGGGCAAGTCCACGCTGATCCGCTGTGTGAACCGGCTCGAGCGCCATGAGTCCGGGCGCATCACGGTGGACGGCGTCGAGATCAATGACGAGGCACGCAGCCTGGCGAAAGTGCGCTCAGAAGTGGGCATGGTGTTCCAGAGCTTTAACCTGTTTCCCCACCTGACGGTGCTCGACAATCTGACCCTGGGGCCGATGCGTGTGCGCAGGCTCAGCCGCTCGGAGGCTGAGCAAAACGCCATGCATTACCTCGAGCGGGTACGTATCCCAGAGCAGGCCAAGAAGTACCCAGGACAACTCTCGGGTGGCCAGCAGCAACGGGTGGCCATCGCGCGCTCGCTGTGCATGAAACCCAAGCTGATGCTGTTCGACGAGCCCACCTCAGCCCTCGATCCCGAGATGATCAACGAGGTGCTCGATGTCATGGAAAAGCTGGCGCAGGACGGAATGACGATGCTGGTCGTCACCCACGAGATGGGTTTTGCCAAACGCGTGGCCGACACGATGGTATTCATGGACAAGGGCGAGATGGTCGAAACCGCGCCCCCTGCGACCTTCTTCAGCACGCCCCGCACCGAGCGCTGCCAGTTGTTCCTCAAGCAGATTCTTTCCCACTGACGAGCGCCATGATGTTGCCCAATCGAATCATTGTTGTTGTGCTGCTTGCGGCGTTGCTCACCACGGGTTGCGGTGGCACCGGCTACACCTGGGGCTGGTTTGTGGTTTCTCCGTGGACAAGCAAGGGGCAGACCAACCTGCAGTTCCTGATATCCGGCCTGGGGTGGACGCTGGCCCTGGCTATCTGCGCCATCACGGCGTCGGTCATCACCGGATTGCTGGTTTCGTTGTTGTCTCTGTCCAGGACCCGCGTTTTCAACTGGACGGGCCGGGTTTATGTGGAGTGTTTTCGATCCATTCCCATGCTCGTGATGGTTTTGTGGGTGTATTACGGCTTGCCCGTGGTACTGGGAATCGAGCTGGGGATCTTTGCCTCCGGCGTGCTCGCACTCGCACTGTGCGACAGCGCGTTCGAAGCCGAGATCTTTCGCGCCGGCATCCAGTCGATCGACCGTGGTCAGCACGAAGCAGCCGAGTCGATTGGCTTGCCCTGGCTGGACAAGATGCGCTTCGTCATCTTGCCGCAGGCGATCCGGCGAATCCTGCCACCGCTCGGCAACCAGTTTGTCTACATGCTCAAGACCTCCTCACTGGTGTCCATCATCGGCCTGCCTGAATTGACCCGCAAGGCGAACGAACTGGTGGTGACCGAGCCGCGCCCGCTGGAGATCTACACCTTCCTGATACTCGAATACATGGTCCTGATCGTCATCGTGTCCATGGGCGTGCGCTACCTCGAGCGGCGCATGGCCGTGTCGGACCGCCGACCAGGGTGAACAGCGTGGCCGCTGGTGCCGGCGCAAGGCTTGCCAGCCAGCGCCAACGATCTCGACGACGGCGCAATCTTGCATGACACGTGTAATGGGACTTCGCCGATTCGAATTGGGCGACACGGTGCTGCGCAACGGGCAGGTGTTGCACGATGCCTGGTTGTCCTATGCGACCTGGGGTACCCTGAGCGCGGCGGGCGACAACTGCGTTTTGTTCCCAACCTACTACACGGGAAACCATCTTTCCAATGCGCGCATCATTGGAGCGCAGCGCGCCCTCGATCCTGCCAGGTGGTTTGTGGTGGTTCCCAATCTCATCGGCAATGGCCTGTCGATCTCGCCAAGCAACACGCGAGCCCGTTATGGCGGATGCGGTTTCCCGCAGGTCAGTGTGCACGACAACGTCGAATGCCAGAAGCGCCTGCTGGATTTCCTGCAAGTGCGCCATATCCGGCTTGCCTTGGGCTGGTCGATGGGGGCCCTGCAATCCTGGCATTGGGCGGTGCGATACCCAGGCCTGGTCGGCAATCTGCTGGCAGTCTGCGGCGCGAGCCGATGCTGGCCCTACAACCATGCCTTCCTGGACAGCGCGCGTGCTGCCTTAAAAGCCGATGAAGCGTACGCCAACGGCGCTTACACCGTGCCGCCGGTGGCGGGTTTGAAGGCCTTCGCGCGGGTCTACATGCCGTGGGCCTACAGCGCCGCATTCTTTCGGGACCAGCGCTTCCGTGAACTGGGTTTCTCCAGTGTCGAGGCTCTGGCCGAGGACTGGGAAAGGGACCATCTAGCCTTGGATGCCAACGATCTGCTGGCCAAATTATGGACATGGCAACACGCGGATGTGTCTGCGCTGGCACCGCCGCAGGAGGGCCTGGCAGGCGCTTTGGGCCGTGTGACAGCACGCGTCATTGTGATGCCTTGTGACCATGACCAGTACTTCACGCTGGACGAGAACCGCATCGAGGCATCCCTGGCACCGCGCGCCGAACTGCGCGTCATCGAATCAAGCGCTGGGCATTGTGCCGGCGCGCCGGATCGCTTCCCACGGGAGAGTGCCATGGTGGACGCGGCCATCCGGGATTTGCTGCACAGTTGAGCCACTGCCCTGCCGGGCAGCAGCACTTGACGCGCTGGCAAACGACTCTCAGATCATTTTCAGATAGCGGCTTTTTTCCCAGTCGGTCACGTGCACAGAGTAGGCGTGCCATTCCTCCCGCTTGTAGCTCAGCCACGACGCCGCCATCTTTTCGCCCATGACGGCCTTGCCCAATGGGTCGGCCTCGAAGGCGTCGAGCGCCTGGGCCAGTGAACGCGGCAGCATGCGCACGCCCAGATCGTTCAATTGCGACTGGGTACGCAGATACATGTTTTCGTTGTGCGGCTCGCCCGGATCAAGCTTGTCGCGTACACCTTCCAGACCGGCGGCGATGGTCATGGCCAGGCCCAGGTAAGGGTTGCAGGCGGCGTCTGGAAGCCGTAATTCAACGCGTCCGCCGCCCAGGGGAATCCGCACGGTGTTGGTGCGGTTGTTGCCACCGTAACTCACGAAGATCGGTGCCCAGGTAAAGCCGGGCATGACGCCCCTGGGGACCAGCCGCTTGTAGCTGTTGACGGTGGGAGCCACCACGGCGCAGATGGCCGGAAGATGCCTGAGCACGCCGGCGATGAAGTGGTAGCCGAGCTTGGACAGGCTGCAGCCGCGCGCGTCGTCCTGCGCCTCAAAGAGGTTGGTTTTGTCTTTCGGGTCGAACATCGAGATATTGAAATGTGCGCCGCTGCCGGCCCGGTCGGCATAGGGCTTGGGCATGAAGCTGGCAAATGCCCCGTGACGGCGCGCAATTTCATCTGCCATGAGGCGGAAGAACACCATCCGGTCGGCCACGTTGAGGGCTTCGGAGTATTTGAAATCGATTTCGAACTGCCCGATGCCGTCTTCGTGGTCGAACGAATACACACCCCATCCCAGTTCGTTCATGCCGTCAACCAGTTCGCCGAGCCATGGCAGGTTTTCCAGCAGGCGGGCCACGTCATAGGCCGGCTTGGCCAGGTTGTCGCGCGCGTTGACCGGGTGATAGGCGCCATGCGCACCATCGCGCAGCACGTAGAACTCGGCTTCGATACCCGCATTCACGCCAAATCCCATCTGCCGGCCTTGAGCGAGCACCCGGCCCAGGATGTTACGGCTGCAGGGCTCGAACGGTTTGCCCTCGCACCACAGGTTGCTGGCGAACCAGGCGGTGTCCCGGCGCCATGGCAGGATGACGCACGAGGCCGGGTCGGGATGGGCCGAGATCTCCTCGTCGCTGACCTCTTGCGGTACACCGTCCACGGCCGCCCCGGTGCACAGCTCGGAGCCGCCCAGCATACGTTCATAGTGGGATGTCGGAACGACCTTGGATTTGGACACGCCGTGCATGTCGACGTAGGTTGGCAGCAGGTACTTCACGCCTTTTTCCTGCAGTGTCTGATGCAGTGGAGAAGCCGGGGCTTGTGGATTCATGTGACAAAGGTTCCTTGTTGGTTTGGAGTTGCGAATCAAATGGAAATGGGTGCGATGTCAATCCAGGTTTGGTTTGCCACGGAGGCAGCAATGGCCTCCAGCACCGCCTGTGCCTGGAGCCCGTCATGCAGCGATGGCACCGGAACGCTGCCCGGCGTTTCGATGGCCGCGACGAACGCGCGCACCATCGGGGCTATCGTGGCGCGGCCAATGATGTCGAGCCGGTCGCCCGATTCGCCCGCATCGTCGGTGGGCGCGGGCAGATCCACGGGCGACAGCAGGTCTGTACCCTGCGCTATGCGCAGTTCGCCGATTTGCCAGCCAGCGCCGGTACGGTACTGCCGCAGTTCCAGCGCGCCGTTCTCTCCATAGGCTTCCAGACTGTGTTCGTTGCGGCCGCGTGCCACCCGGCTCACGGTCAGCGCCACGGTGGCGCCGCTGCGGAGCTCTGCCACGACGTGGCTGAAGTCCTCTGCATCGGCAGCGCGGGCACCGCCAGGAACCGTGCGCGAGGGGTAAGCGGCGCCCGACGACGCCAGCACCCGCACGATATCGCCGAACAGCCATCGCACCAGGTCGATCAGGTGCACGCCCAGGTCGCCGAGGGCACCATAACCGGCGACGGCACGGTCCATGCGCCAGCTGGGTGCCGCGCCGCGCTCGACCCAGGCTGCATTGAACCAGCGGCAATTGACGTGGAACACACGCCCCAGGAACCCTGTATCCACCAGGTGTTTCATGCGTTGCATGGCCGGCGAAAAGCGCCAATTGAAGCCCACGATGGCGACGCGTCGGGCCGCTTGCGCAGCCGCGATCATCCGGTGCGCTTCGTCGACGGTCAAGGCCAGCGGCTTCTCGCACACGACATGCGATCCGGCCGCGAACGCCTCGGTCATGATCGCGTAGTGCAGCGCAGGCGGCGTGGCAATGACGACGATGTCCGGGCGTGCCGTTGCCAGCATCGCGCGCCAGTCTGCAAAAACCTGCAAGACGCCGTAACGCGCAGCGAGTTCGGCCGCAGCAGCGGTATCGCGCTGGCACAGTGCAACGACTTTGCATCCGGCCGCCTGAAACCCGGCGATGTGGGCGCGCCCATAACCGAGGCCGACGATGCCGACGGTGTACTGTTTGTTCGGCATGTGGGAGGGTTCTTTCACGCGCAGAGTTTGGGTCATGGCGCCTTGACGCTGCTGCCGTGCTGATGCAGCGCCGCGCGCAGCGCGTGGGCGAACCGCAGGGCTCCGGGCTGGTCGCCGTGCAGGCAGATCGTCCCGGGGCGCAGGCGGAAAGATCCACCTCCGGCGGTCGCCACCGTTCCATGCTCCACCATGCCGATCGCCTGTTGCACCGCCTGGGCCTCGTCTTCGATCATCGCGCCGGCGGTTCCGCGCGGGGTCAGGGTGCCGTCGGCCTGGTAACTGCGGTCGGCGAAGGCCTCTTCGACAACCGGAACCCCCGCCAGAACAGCCGCCTCCACCATGCGGCTTCCCGCCAGCGCATATAGCATCACATCCGGACCGAGCGCCTTCACGGCCTGGGCCATGGCGCCTGCCAGAACGGAGTCGGTGGCGGCCATGTTGTACAGCGCACCGTGGCACTTGACGTGGTGCAACCGGCCGCCGGCAGCATGCACAAAGGCGCCTACTGCACCGGCCTGGTACAACACATAGTCATACATGTCCTGCGCCGATATGCGCATGGTGCGCCGCCCGAACCCGATCAAGTCCGGGAGCGAGGGATGGGCGCCGATGGCCACGCCGGCATCCATGGCCAGGTGCACGGTCTTTCGGATCGTGGCCGGATCGCCGCCATGGAAGCCGCAGGCAATGTTGGCCGACGAGATCAGCGGCATGATCGCGGCGTCGTCGCCCATCTGCCAGGCACCAAAACTCTCGCCCATGTCGCAGTTGATATCGATGTACTTTTCGTTTGTCATGGGGGCTCCATTTCAGGTGCGGGCCATCAGGCCTGGTACTGCCAGGCCAATGCCCGGGTCTTGTCTGCCAACGCAAGGCGCGCGGCCCGCGCCAATGCAAGGGCCTGGGCCAGGGAGCAAGGGGTAAATCGGACTTCCTGCCCGGGTCGGAGTTGCGCCAGACGCGGGATGTCGGCACTCGCGATCTCGGCAATCTTGGCGTAGCCGCCGGTGGTCTGGTGGTCCGCCATCAGGACGATCGGTGCGCCGTCGGGCGGAACCTGCACCGTTCCCAGGTTGGTCGGCTCCGACAACACGTCGCGGGTGTTGGCGCGTTCCAGGCGCGGCCCGACCAGGCGGTAGCCCATGCGGTTGGAGTCCGGAGAGATCCGGTAGGTCGACGATTCAAACGCCTGAAGCGCTTGCGCAGTGAACAGTGGGCGGTGGCGGCCGTTGATAAAGCGCACCAGCGTGACTTCGTCGTCGGGCAAACTGCCTGGACGCACAGACCAGCGCACGGTCATGGCCATCGACCCACGGCAGACCACGCCCGGGTTCTTCTTTTGCAAGTGATTGAATCGCGCTCTGGCCGTTGCGCTCGCTTGCGGCGACAGCGCCAGAATGTCGCCCTTTTGGAGGGCGCGCCCCTGGTGACCACCGAACCCCGCGGGGATGTAGGTGCATCGGCTGCCCAGAACCCAGGGAACGTCGAAGCCGCCGGCGACGGCCAGGTAGGCGCGGGCACCGTCCGGTGCCGGCGCGAAGGCAATCTGGGTACCCGCTGCGAGCAGGATCGGTCGATTGGTTGGCAGCAAGGCCACCGACTGCCCAAGCGCTGCGCGGATGCCAAACGACGCGCCGGCCAGCGCAATCAGGGTCTCAGTGGCGAATCGCAATGTCGGCCCCTGCAGGGCCATCTCGAGGGCGGCTTCGTCAGACCCATTGCCGACCAGGGCGTTGGCGAGCCACAGCGACTCCATATCCATCGCGCCGGACGGCACCACGCCGAGATGCTGGTATCCGAAGCGCCCGCCGTCCTGCACGGTCGTCTGGATTCCTGCGCGCTCCACGCTCACCTCGGGGGCGTGCAGGCTGGCTGGGCTGGCGCTCATGCTGTGCCCTCGCGTTGTGCGATCTGGTCAAACTGCGGTCGCTCTATGCGTTCGAAACGCACGGTGTCGGCCGGCTCGAACAGGCTCGGGCGCGCGCGCGCGGCGTCGAACAAGCGCAGCGGGGTGCGCCCGACAACGCTCCATCCCCCGGGGATCTCGTAGGGATAGACCACACATTGCGCATTGGCGATGGCCACCGTTCCGGTGGGCATGCGCAGCCTGGGCGCGCTGCGACGTGGCACGGCTAGTGTCGGGTCAAGTCCGCCGAGGTACGGGTGGCCTGGCACAAAACCTACCATCAGCACACGAAAGTCGCTGCCAAGGTGGCGCCGCACGACTTCTTCGGGATGCAGTCCGGTGCGCTCGCCGATGTCGTGCAGATCCAGGCCAAATTCACTGTCGTAACAGACGGGAACCACGAGTGGTGGTCGCAGCGGACGGGCCCGCGGGGGCTTGTCGCCCAGGCACGCATCGACCAGGCTGTGAACCATCTCGAGAGTATCAGCCGCGTCCGTCAGGTCGCAACGAATATGGATCGCGAGTGACGCAATGGCCGGCACCACGTCGCGGATCCAGGGCAGATTGCGCCGCCGTATGGCATCGGCGAGCCGCTGGATACCCGCGTTGACGTCCGGGTCCAAGTGATCGGAAAAATCGACCAGCACCGCCGTATCGCCAAGCGGTATGACCGACTGCACTCGGATGGCTGGCTTCGACCCCATGCGACCGGGCTCAGGACCTGGGGTAGCCTGGCATCGCGAACCCGGCATCGCGCAACTGTTCCAACAGGCTGAGCGTGCTGCTGTCGTCGAGGTTGCACAGGGGAGGGCGTACCGTCTTCCATGCCGCATCGCCCGAGTACTCGGCCACGGCCCGCTTCATCGCAGGGATCATGGGCATAGCCTGGAACATGTGCCGGATGGTGTCGACCTTTGCCTGTAACGCAGCGCCCTGCGGAGTCTGCCATCCGGCATAGACGGCGTGAATAGCGGCCGGATTCACATTCACCGTCGCACTGATGCAACCAGCAGCTCCCAGGGGCAAGGCCTTGGAGAGCGTCGACTCACTGGCCGGGAACACGTCGAACCCGTCCTTGGCGAAATTGTCGATCATCGCCTGGGTGTTGCTCCAGACACCGGACGAATCTTTCGCGCCGACGACGGTGTCCGGATAACGCTTGCGCAGCATCTCGATCAGGTTGAGCGTGATCGGGACCTGGGTGAACTGGGGAATATGGTAGAGGTACACCCGCAAGGCGCTGCTGGCGACGCGCTCGATCACTTCGGCGTAATAGGCAAACAGGCCCGCGTCAGACACACCCTTGAAAAAAAACGGTGGAACCATCAACGCGCCAGCCGCTCCGTTGTGCACGGCATGGCGGGTGAGTGTCACTGCATCGGTGAGGGAGCAGCCGCCGGTTCCGGGCATCATGCGGGCTGCAGGAATTCCGGCGTCCAGGAGGGCATCCGTCAGCGTCAGGCGTTCTTCCACCGAAAGCGAGGCTGCTTCGGAGTTGGTGCCGAAGATGGCGAGCCCCACCTGGCTGTCGATCAACCAGCGGCAGTGCGCGATGTAGCGCCTTGCGTCGGGCTCCAGGTGCGAGTTGAACGGTGTCAGCACCGGGGCGAGCGCGCCTTTGATTCTTTCGGTCATGGGTTCGGGCAATCAGAAGGGATCCAGGAGCGGCAGTGTGCCTGCGCCGTGCGGCCGGGCCAGGTGCTGCGCGATTTTCGCTTTACTCAGCAGGCCTTTTTCGATCACCAGGACGCGCATCGCATGCACCCAGCGTTCGTAATGGGTGAGGGCGTCGTATTGGGCTGGAGGCAGATCCTCGATGGCGCGGCGCAGGGCATCGATCGTGAAGCACGAACGGGGCGGATCCGCCAGCAGGCGCAGCATCGCGTCAACCCGCTGTTCGAAGAACGTCAGGGCATGCTCGCTGGAATCGATCGGGCCGGCGGACCGCCCACCCATGTCGTGCGGCCGTGGCATGCCAGGGATCGGTGCCTCACTCTTTCGCATCGGGATAGACCATGATGGCCAGCATGACGATCGGCAGCTTGATCAAGGAGTCAGGGCCGTGTGGCACGTCGCCGTCGAAGGTGATCGAGTCGCCGGGCGCGAGCATGAACGTCTGGTCGCCGTGGCGGTAACGCAGCTTGCCTTCGAGGATGTAGATGAACTCCAGGCCCTTGTGCTTGAACGATGGAAACACTTCGCTGGCGTCATTGAGCGTCACGAGAAAAGGCTCGAACGGCTTGTGCGGGCCGCGGTGCGAAAACAGCAGACGGTAGGTATGCCCCTTCTTGGTCCCGCGGCGGATGACTTCCAGCCCGCCGTTCTTGGGCACGAACTGGACGTCGCCTTCGCGTGCCTGGAACTCGTGCATCAGATCCGCAACGCCAACGCCCAAGGCATGTGACAGTGACAGCAGGGTTTCCAGGCTGGCGGAAACCTGCGCATTCTCGATCTTGGACAACATGCCTGCGCTGACGCCAGAGCGGCGCGACAGGTCGGCGATGGTCATTGCACGGCGCGAGCGCAGCGCGTGCACTGTGGCACCGATATGCTGGTCCAAGGCCTTCACCTGGGAAGGGACTACAGCGATCGGGGGCAACGTTTTCTTGCGGGGCGTAGTACTGGCCATGGCGGGGTGGCGCAGGTCGGTTGGTAGCGCTCCCATTGATTCTACGGCAGAAACCCCGAAGTTTCTTCACAAGAAACAAAATGTGCCTGTCGGTATTGACAGCGGCAGCACCGGGAACTAGACTCCGGCCAATTCCAATCACCCGAGGATCCGATCCCCATGCCCTGGCGCCTGCTGCGTTTCGCCATATCGTCCACCCCGCAGTCCAACGTGTTTACCGCGCTCAACCTAAAGAAGTCGACTCAAGACGCCCAATTGAACCTCTTGTAGTGGCAGGATTCAAGACCGCCCTATATGAATCAATGGCTTACGCTGTTTGGTGTCGAACTCGGGAGCGCCATGTAGGGCTGGCTGTGCCGGTGGCCACATCAGCCACATTTGCACAGTAATAGGGAACCAAGACGGCGACACAAAGGGCGATTCAACAGCCGCTGCATCTTCCGCACCATCTAACTGGTGTCCTGCAACCTTGGTCGCAATGGGTATCAGGCACCTCGAATCGCCATAAAAAACGACTGTATGGCTTAGCCCCGTTTTCCTCCCTCGAAGTCCGTAGGGCGCCCACCCTTTGTCAACATGGTCGCCTTGGTGCGGCTGTACGGTTGGTATCCAACAAACCTAAACGATAGCGGCCGATGAGCGAAGCTATCCGTTTAGTGGCGTCAATGGCTGCCTGACGATTCTGCGAGAAATTTAAACGAATACTTCCCGATTCCATCGGATCAAATTCTGTTCCTGGCGTAACAATCACATTGCATTGGTGCCGTAAGGCTTTCACAAACAAGTCAAGCGGCACGCCCAGTGTTGGCAATTTAGGGAATACGTAACTCCCTCCTTCCGGATCCCGCACGCGCAATCCATCAACAGAGCGCAAAATCCTTGTGATGTCATCGCGAATTTGTTGATGACCCATGATCCTTTTAGAAATCCATTCAGATGGTTCTGCGAACCACGTACGAAGTACTGCCTGGCAATACCCGGGCGCGCGCAGGGACACGATCGCCTGCAACTTTTCCATGCGTTCGATGATTTCACAAGGACCTATTGCGATGCCGAGTCTATAGCCACTGAGCGACTCAGTCTTAGACGGACCCATAATCGTAATTAGTTTAGATGGGCTAAGACTCGTTTCCCTTAAATGGGTGTAGTCATACCCCTTGTAAACTAGTCTGGAATAGAGCTGATCAACAATAACGGTCACCCCATACCGCTCGGACAACCCTGCGATTTCGCCAATCTCTTCACTGGAGTAAATCACACCAGTCGGATTATTAGGATTTGAGAACACAAATGACTTACAGCCAGCTTTAAAAGCCTCTTCAAGCTGGGTAAGATCTATTCCTGCCCCACATTCGACGTCCAAATAGTCAATTTTAATGTCGGTCACCTCCGCTCCCAGGAACTTCGCAATCCTTCGATTCGCAAAATAGTCAGGGCAAACTATAGCGACTTTATCGCCTGACGAGATGTTGGCTGCCATCGCGAGAAACAACGCACCTTGTGTTCCCGGTGTAATAATCAACTCATCAGCCTTCTCAATAGCCCGACCGGTAAATTTACCAAGACATTCCGCGAGGTAAGCACGAATATCTTCGCGCCCTCGATACTCGGTGTAAGCCTGAACCCCACCGCTGCGTACCCCGTCCATAAAGATTTGCAAAGAACCTGGCGTCGGAGGGAACGCTTCGGAGTCCACGTCGCCATGTGAAAAATCTACCAGCTCGCCGGGAAGCATCTCGCCCCTAAACACTGAGATATCTGACGTGTTGTTATGGCGTGCCTCTTGGCCAGGCGCATTTCTCGTAGAAATACTCACGAATTTATCGAGAAGTGAAGAAGTTGGCATGTCTAGTAATAAAACGTAGAACCTGTGTGAGTTGGCAATATCTTCCGATTAAGGATTACACACTTCCGTAGCGGTAATGCCTTTTGGTGGTAGATCTTGTCTGTTCATGTTGTATTTTGCAAGGAGTACAAGGTGTTCTGGACTGCCCACGAATGCGGAAAGAGCCTCATTAAACTTATTTACAAGCGCCATGTCGGCTTGACGGAACACGAAGCCGGCATACTGGATACTCGGCTTGCCATTAACTATTACATCGGCAAAAGGCTCAGCGATCTCGAGCTTCGCATCCGGATTTTCTTGCACGATCCCGTTGAGCGACACCCGATCCAGTATGACGCCGTCCACGCGACCTGATCGCAATGCGGCAACTGTCGCCGTTACATCGGGAAACCGCCTAACGCTGTTCGCGGTTAACCCTCCTTCGGCGGCGATTCGATCCGACGCACCGCCCTGAACTGTGGCAACCGTAACGCCCGCCCCATTTTTTATGTCGCTGATGCTATTCAATTTCTTCGGATTGCCCTTAGGAACTAGAAGCCCCATGCGTGAAGCATAGTGCGGGTTTGAGAAGGCGACCTGCTTACATCGGTCAGGCCGAATAAACATGCCGGCAGCGATCAAGTCAACTCGGTCGGCTTGCAGGCCGGGGATCATGCTGCCGAAATCGGTAACAACTCCTTCCATTACTTTTCCACCAAGAACAGTCATTATGCGCTGGGCTATCTCGTAGTCAATCCCTGAAAGTGTGCCATCCGGCTTCTTAAACGCAAATGGATACTGATTTGCGATCGATATGCGCACCTTGCCCGTGTCCGAAATGCGCGCGAGCGTGTCTTGTGCGCTGGCGGGCTGTGAAAAGAAGATAGTAGGGCCGAGAACGCTGAGACACATTAGCTTCAAAAAACCATATTTCATAGTCATATTGCACTCCACTATTTAGTTGAGACTCTGCATTCGAGCCCGGCGAAGATAAGGTGCGAGCGCCGCACCAAGAAAACAACTTTTTACTATATAGAAATGGACCAGAACAGCTATGATTTATAAATATTTTCAATAAAATCCCCTTCCGAAAGAAGATCTATCACTTTGCATCAAGCCGTTTGGCGAGCTAATCAATTTGGGCACCAGCGACAGCTAATATCTCTTCAATATCGTGTCCGAAATATACTTCGTAACAGCCGGAATTGACCAAAGCGCCCTCGGTTCCGCGAGGTCCTCCAGTTTCATTTATTGCGCTGCCAATCTCAGCAATCAGGATCGCTCGCGACACAACAATCGGATCATGGTGTATGGCAAGCAAGCGAAAAGTAGGTGCTATCTCGCTTACGTCGGGGAGCTAACGCTGCGTCGAACGGGCATGAAGCACCCAACGGGTTCATAGATTGCGGGATCGAGGATATTATCGGTCTGAACCATGAGAAGTCGCTCGCCAAGGTAAAGTACCTGAACGCTTTTGGTCATTTTTCGTGAGCAATGTAAGAAAATCAACGCATCTATCGCAGTCTGCGCAACACCGGTGTACATTACCAGGAGGAACGAGACTCAAGGACCGATTACCCTCAATATCGACAACTTCCGAAGACATGCGGCCTTCCTCTGCTACATAACAGTGTGAAGTGCCATCAACTTACCAAAGCCGCCCCGCCTGGCCGCAACCTGCATTAGCTCGAGTGCATGCCAAACCAGCGCTTGGTTACTTGTAACGACGGGCCTATTTATCTCTTTTTCGATCACACTTGCGATCTCTGCACTGCGCAGACCTGTGCAAGAAATGAAAAGAGCATCAGCCTCGTTGTTCTTTTGGATTTTGATGGCCGTACGCAATATCTCTTCCGGCTCAACCCGAATGATTTGACTGTCGCGTTCGAGTCCAAAGTAACAATCCGCAACGATTTCTATGCCGAACTTGCAAACCATATCGCAGACTGTTTCATGCAGGTCCCGATGATAAGGCGTTATGACGTTTATACGCGAGGCACCGAGAGCAGTTAACGCGGCCCGAACTGCTGTCGGCGGTGTTGTGACAAACACATTTGGCCGCACCTTCTTGATGCAGTTAAATACGGCATGCTCCCCGAGCACCACTGTACCGCTTGTGCAGCCGTACGCAATGAGTTCAATATCATCACCAGGCAAGAGCCGCTCTACGCCTGCAGTAAGTTCGGTTCCGATATCACTTAAAGTTTTAGCATTTATTTCATCCGCATTGAGAACGCGCGAAACAAAGAGAGCTACATCGTCAGGCAGCATTGCTCGAAGATCGGTTTCCGAAAGTTGGTCTGTTGCCAGTGCGACCAGTCCCATTCGATAACGCCCCCCGGGGGGCGAACCCAGGCTAACCTCGAACAGCTGCCCGGATGTGCGTGTAGTTTTCATCAGGGCTCCGCCCTCATAAATCAAGTACCAGTCGGTCGGACCGACAGCCGGAACAACAGATCATCAAGCTCTGATTGCTTGCCCGCTCAGTTTCGCTCAAAACTGCGTCGCGGTGGTCGGGAGTTCCTTCGATGACACGGACTTCACAGCTACCGCAGATCCCCTCACGGCAGGAAAACGGCGCGTCGACGCCAGCAACTAATAGTGCTTCGAGAATAGTCAAGCCTGGGGGTACTTCGACCTCGCGGCCTTGTCGCTGCAAAATAACAGTAAAACCACCCGTGTTTGCCGGTGTCAATCTGGAAGTAAAACTCTCCAAATGCACTCGCTCGGGCCGGAAGCCATTCGCGGCGGTCGCCGCTTCGTATGCTTCGAGCATCGACACAGGGCCGCAACAATAGGCATCGGCATTGGCGCGACACTGGGCTAGGATTTCTCCTAGGTTTAAAGGCCTTCCGCGTTCGTCATCGAAATGCTCGTGCACACGTGGATCACCCGAAAAAACGCAATCGGCAAGTAACGCATACAACGCGGACGCGGCTCGCGTACGGGTCGCATAATGTAGCTCCCAGCTCGCCCGAATTTTTTCGGCGCGGCGGATCATAGAAACAATTGGGGTGATACCAATCCCTCCTGCAATAAAGACGCTGTGAACCGCCTTCTCTATGAAAGGAAAATTGTTGCGGGGCAAGCCAGAGGTAACCACTTGTCCAGCAGCCAAATTATCGAAAATGTAACGGGAACCCCCCTTGCTTGTTTCTGAAAGACCGACAGCGATTGCATATCGATCGACGTCGCCATAATTAACAAGAGAATAACTGCGCGTAATTCCATTAGGTAAATGCAGTTCGATATGTGAACCCGCCTCAAATGGCGTCATCGTATTTCCGATAATGGGCGTTAGTTCGAGCCGCATGATCGTGTTCGCGACCTTCTCCTTCCTCGCGACGCGCGTATTAATCAGCAATTGGGCCATGGGAAGGTGGGTATATCAATCAACGAGAAGTCGCAACACCCCGGTCGCCAGACTGCGGTCCAATGACACGTTCGACAAAGTAGTTGGCGATACCATGCGCCCCTTCTTCTCGCGGGGAGTAGCGGCCCATCCGGGATAGTTCAGAGCGCAGCCCCGGCTGAATCTTGGCGGCGATATCTACATCCTCCTTCCAAACCGCATCGCGGCCTCTATAGAACGAGGGATCACGTAGGCCGGGATCCCCATCGCGTACGGTGTGTTTGGGAAAGCAGAAGTAAGTGACTACACGCGTCTTCTCAACGCCAAGCGGGAGATGGGTGCGGAACATCACGAAGTAGGGTGTTAGATTCAAAGCGATATTCGGCTGGATCCAAAGCCAATAAACCCCCAACTGCTCTTTTTCCGCTAAATCCTTGATCATTTCGAAATGCTTGGCAGACTTTATGGTCAGACTGCCGAGCCCGTACGTCACGATTGCTGGACCAAGGCGGTCCTCCATCGTCCAGATTGAAGTATCGTTCGGATTCAAATGCTTTTTATGGACGATATCCTGATGATAATGATCGAGTCCATTCTCGACGAGTACCTTCCAGTTGCAATCTACATCTTCGGTCGTCACGCGCGTTGCAACCATATCGCCGACTTTATAGGCCGCTACTAGTTGCGGTAAACGCCCTAACCATTGAGTAAGTGAAGGAGCGCTCATGTCGAAATTGACGAAGATCGAGCCTTCCCATATCTCAAGCTGGAGTGGAATCAAACTGTGCGCACCGAAATCAAAATCGTGTACGTCGTCCATGGGACGTGGCCTGCCCGGCGTGTTGAGCAGACTGCCGTTGAGAGCGTATGTCCACTGATGATAAGGACACTGAAAGGTACGGCAGTTTCCACTGCCCTCGACTAAAAGTGCGCCCCGATGGCGGCAGACGGCAAGGAAGGCATGTAACTCGTCCGACCGATCACGAACCACCACTACGGGCTCGGTGCCAATCTGGAGCGTAAGATAGTCTCCAAGTTTAGGGAGTTGCTCCACGCGACCGGCCATCAGCCACTCTTTCCGAAAAATCTCGGCCACCTCGCGCCGATACCATGTCTCGGATGCGTAACAATAAGCTGGCGGTGGCGTGGCGTCGAGAATTGGCCGACGCGTTGCCTCAAAATTTTTTTCACAAAAGATACCGTCAGTAATAGACATTTTGTTTCTCTCCAAAATTGATATGTCGGTTGATAATAGTAACTTGTGCCTCAGTAACACCAACTACGATTGACTTCATTTCTGAGCTTTTCACCTTTCGAATGGCGTTGGATATTCTCGAAGAATAAGTCTAAGGCTCGGTCCATGAAATTGGCCGTGTCATCTGCCAGCACATGCGGCGTGAGGATCAAGTTAGGTGCGTCCCAAAGCGCCGCTTCGGGGGGTAGAGGCTCGCGGGATGCGACATCGAGCACTGCGCCGCTCAGATGTCGCAGGCGTAAAGTTTCGATGAGCGCCGATTCGTCGACGAGACCACCACGCCCAAAATTTATGAGTGCTGCGCCCCTGCGCATCAACGCAAAGCGCCGCGCATCCATCATGCCCTGGGTCGACGGCGTCAGGGGAGACGTCAATAGAACGATGTCTGCTCGTGGGAGAACGACGTCGAGCTGTTGAGGTGTGAACATGTGATGGACATGAGGGTGGGCTTCGCCCGACCGGCGAATACCGATAACAGTCATCCCCAGTCTATTTGCTTCTTCCGCGGCTGCGCCGCCAATATTGCCGACGCCAACGATCACAATCGTCCCACCATCTGGCGTGGAAGTAAAAATGCGGTCCCAGCGCCTTTCGCGTTGGGCGGTGATCAGCGCGGGAAGGCGCGAGTGAGCCATCAGAATCGCCATGAGAATTGACTGACGGGGCTTCGCGCCATGTGCTCCGGCGATGGAAGCAAGCTTTACTTTGTCTGGTATCCAGTCGAGAGGCAGCATGGCGTCTATGCCCGCGGCGAAGACCTGCACAAAGGAAACGTTCGGCGCGCGCTTCATAAAATCAGCGGTCTTGAAGCGGCCAGCCCCGAATACACTCGCCGTTCGCAGTTCTGCCCTGTCGTCTTTGTCGGAGGCGATGGTAATTTTGAGCTGCGTTACTAGCGTCGGACACCGGCCTAGCGCCCGGTCCAGTAAATCGGGCGTGAACTGAAAGATCGGCGCCAATTCGCTGCAGTTTTCGAGATAGATTTCAAGCAATCTGTCACCTTCACGGATGTGTTTGACTACGCATCCTCGGGCAATGCCTTGCTTGGGTCAACTTCAAATAGCTGATAATTGAGCGCGGAGTTCTATGATTTATTTACTAAACGAAAGACTTTAAGTTCGCTTAGCCGCGGCAAGCTGGTCCATGGTCATCTTGACCAGAAGACGGAATTTTTCAGCTGCGGGAAATAGAGTAGAGCCCTCACGCGAAATTATGCCCAGCGGCCGAATAATCAGCGGTGCAGTTATCACGCGCGACTCCAGATAAGGAGAGGGCATTAGTGATAAACAAAACGAAGTTACAGGCGCTATGCCGAGGCCCTTTTCTACCAAAACCGTTAGTGTAGACAGCTGCTCCGCCTCGCAATGAACCTCCAATTTTATACCTGCGCGCGCAGCGGCACCCTCAAAAAGCTGACGCATTCCGGTCGCGATCGATTGCAGAACAAGTCGTTCGCGTAGCACCTCAGCAAGTGGAACCGTATCCAATTGCTCGAACCGGTGACCCCGGCGGAAAAGTACATGAAACGTGTCCTCGTAGAGAGGTAAAAAAACTACCGCTTTTCGTTCGCTAGGGCGGCCGCCAATACCAAAATCGCAATCGCGGCTTAAGACTAGCGAGGAAATCTCACTATCGTTAACGTCCCGAATCCGTATACGGACTCCGGGAAACTGTTGCGAAAATAGGGTCAGGCACGGCCCCAGCACAGTCTCGATCGTCGAAGGTAAACAGGCGACAACGACCTCCCCCTCCCGTAACCCGGCGCGGCTCTCGGTGCTCTCAATTAGAAAATCCAATTCGTTCACTACTCGCTGCGCGCCTGCTAGAAATTCCTTGCCGGCGTCAGTCAATTCAACATTCCGGGTGTCGCGATCAATCAGGCGTAAGCGCAGCAAATCTTCGAGCGCAAGAATACTACTCGTAAGAGCGGGTTGGGAGAGACATATATGCTCAGCAGCGCGTGTGTAGTTTCCGTGCTTGGCAACAGCGATGAAGGCACGAAGTTGTCTCAACGTGATGGCCTGAACTGACATAAACTGCCTTCAGGCCTCCCGGATCGCCCTTAAGAAAGAACGTGTACGGTCCTCTCGCGGGTCGTCCAGAATCTGTTCCGGTGTGCCATCTTCCAAAATTCGGCCCCCATGTAAGAACAATATCCTATCGGATATCTCACGTGCCACATTCATCTGGTGAGTGACCATAAGGATCGTAAAGTCTTGTTCGCTAGCTAATCGTCGAATAACCGAAAGCACTTCGCCCACCGTCTCTGGGTCCAGCGCCGAAGTCACCTCGTCGAACAAGAGGATTTTTGGACGCATGGCAAGACAGCGAGCGATCGCCACACGCTGCTGTTGACCGCCCGAAAGCTGCGCTGGATAACTGTTTCTTTTTTCGCTAAGTCCTACCATTGCCAACAGTTCCTCGGCGCTCAGCATAGCCTCGTCTTTGCTGAGACGCAGCACACGCATCGGCGCTTCGGCAATGTTTTGCAGGGCCGTCATATGCGGGAACAAGTTAAAGCTTTGGAATACCATGCCGATCTGACGTCGAATTTCTGAGGCATGAGGCGACATGACGCTGCCCTTGCCTTGATCGTCCCAGAGACTTCGACCGTGGACGATAATCTGGCCTTCCTGAATTGTTTCCAATGTCATCAGGACGCGTAGAACCGTCGACTTGCCGGAACCACTTGGCCCGATAAGTGAGATGTGCTCGCCTTCGACAACGTCGAGGTCGAGATTGTGCAGTACGCGGAGATTGCCGAAGAGTTTGCCAACGGAACGAAATGATACCGCCGGTGGGCGTCGGATTGTGTCAAACATAAGGCACCTCTTTTTGATTCCAGTTCCTGCCAAACGCAGCTTCTGCGAAGCGTATGCAACGTGCGCCGGCAGCGCTGAGTATGAGGAAGATGATTCCAACGATGGTCATTGGCTCAAGGTACCGAAAGTTTTCCTGACCAATATCCTTCGCAATAAACATGATTTCGGCAACACCAATCGTGGCAAGGATGGGCGAGCTTTTCGCAAGATATATCAAAAAGTTCCCGCTTGGCGCTAAGATGCGAGGAATGGTTTGAGGAACAATAATACGTAAATACGTGTCTCGTGCGGAAAACCCAAGCGCTGTAGACGCGTCCCTTTGCCCGTTTGGCAGAGAATCCAATCCCGAGCGAAAGACCTCCGACATGTAGCAGCCGTAGTGGATCGATAGGCCCAGTACACCTGTGGTGTACGGGTCAAGAATGATGCCGGCCTCTGGTAGTACGAAGAACAGACAGTAAACCTGCACGATCAGCGGCGTCGAGCGGATAAACTCAATGAAGGCACCAACAGAACGCCCGACCAGCTTAAACTTCACCCGACGCAGGAGCAAAAGGACAACCCCAAACACTACTGCTAGGGCAAACGACAGAACCGCCAAGACAACGGAAATCCAAGTGGCAGACAGGAGGCGCGGCAAAATTTCGAGTGCGAAGGCGAAGTCGAACCAAGGTTTCATCTCCGCACCTCAAGATTCTTGGGTTTAAGTAAACGTGAATTGCGCTTTGCGTTCGCCCTGTCAATCCCCTCCGAAGTCCGCCAGAAGCTGATGCGCAATTCGATAAGACTGTTCAAAAATATTAAAGCCTGCGCGATCAAATAGTAGATTGTCAGGACAATGACAAACGCGGGTAACGCGTCGAAGGTTCGTACTACGATGGATCGACCCGCCTCGGTAAGTTCTGAAAGGGTGATCAAGGATGCGTATGAGGTTGCCTTGAGTAGCATCACAAGTTCGTTGCCAAAAAGCGGCATGATTGCCGCAAGCGCCTGCGGAAAAATGATGTACCGCATGCGCTGTCTGTCATTCATACCAAGCACCCGCGCTGCCTCGTATTGGCCCTTCGGCACAGCCTGAATGGTGCTACGAATATATTCAGCCATATAGGCTGAGTGAGATAAGGCCAGTCCCAATACCGCAGCGGTCCAAGCTGATAGTTTCACACCAAGAAATGGAAGCGCGTAGTAGGCCCAAAAAAGGATGACAATTGTTGACAAACCGCGGAAGATTTCTACATATGCTGTACAAAGGATGCGAATAATCTTGTTTCGAGAAATAAGTCCAAGACCCACGGCAAGAGCCAGAGCGATTTGCAAAGCTAATGCCGACGCAAACAAACCTAACGTCAACAATGTCCCCTGAAACAGCAGGTATCCCCACTCGTCTAGAAGCGCTACTATTTTTTCAAAAAACGTAATCATTTCAAGAAGCCGGTTCCGCAAATCGCAGGTGGCGGGAACCTACCCTGGCGAGAGTGCTGCGCATAATTAAACACTTTCATTCGATCGCCTTACTTCCCCATGGATTTTGAAATGCCACAGCATTCAAATTCCGCTTCATTCATACTTTAGTCTTTAACAACAAGATCGATGGGAACTCGAGACAACCGTTCGCAACCGGTTTCAGTAGTTAGAATAGTCTGGCTTGGGCACATTGCCGTTCCGCTGTCACTATCTACAAAAACGATGTTCAGGAAAAACACCATGTTTGGTTTGCAGAGAGTAGGATTGTCTCTGTACAGCATCGGTTGGTCCATCCAGTTCGGCGGGAATGTTGCGCCGAGCGAATAGCCGCAGGCGTTATATCTGTGCTTCTCAAGTCCCGCCTTTTTGCTGACCCGAAGAAAAGCGTCGAAGACATCAGCAAGCGGATGCTCTGGCCTGAAAGCCTCAAGACAGGCCTGGGTAGCTTCAACTGCGGTTTCGTGCAGATATTTGTGGCGCGCACTCGCTTGGCCAATCAAAATCGTGCGCATATTTACGGCGTGATACCGCCGGTAGGATGCTCCAAATTCGATCGTAAGCTGGTCTTGCGCCGAAAGCTGGCGGCGACCAGAAAAGGGTCGGCTCAGCAGCGCATCTCGACCAGAGCCAATTATCATTTCAATCGAGGCTTCATCACCATCGCCTTGCAGGATCGCACTGTGCATCGAGGCTAGAATATCGCCTTCGAACACCCCAGGACGAGCCATGTTGATCGCCTGTTCCAAAGCATCGTCGCCCAATGCAGCCGCCTTTCGAACAAAGACTATCTCCGCGGGACTCTTGATCGCCCGCAGCATAGGCACCAGCTTTGAAGCATCGGCAAGTTCGCAGAGCCCATCGAACGCGATGCGAACTTTCTGGCCCATCGCGGCGGTAATTCCATACGCCGCCCATTCGACTCCAAGTCGGCGAACCTGTACTCCCATTTCCGCTACACTGCGCGCGAGGTCACGCGCCGGGTCAGTGTCCGGTCCGTCCACCCAAATGCGAATATCTTCGATAGTCGAAGTGTGCTTTGCCTGTCTCAAATCCGGAGCGCGAGTGAGCAAGAAAAAGCGTCCGTCCGATCCAAAATACAAGCACTGAAAAAAGACGTAGCCAATGCTATCGAAGCCAGTCAGATAGTACATACTCTCCTGACTAAAGAGTAACATCCCCTCCAAAGAATTTTTCTCCATTATGGCAATGAGCTTTTTCTGCCGGAGCAAATATTCACTACGATCAAAGTGCAATGCCATGGACTACCCCGTATCAAGTTTCCTGTAAGCAAAGTCTATCGACATGCATGAATTCGCACAACGACCATTTGGCTTATCAATTGCGCAACTATCAAATGACAAATTACTTTCTTTGATTAGATGGGCCGTAAGCATGAGACTAGTAGGCGAATCAGTGCTAGCGGCGTGCGGCGATGAGAAGGGCGTAATGCAAGTCCGTCATTGGTACCACACTAAGCCGAGGGATAGTTGAACTTGCCGGTTTTTGGCGAATTGCAGGGTACCGGGCTGGTCGCCGAGCAGGCGGATCGTCCCGACTCGCAGGCTGAAAGAGCCACTGCCGGCGGTCGTGGCTGTTCCCCGCTCGACCATGCCGATCGCCTGTTTCACTTACTGGGCCTAGTCTTCGATCATCGCGCTTGCGGTTCCGCTCGGGGCCCCCCGAGTTCGACACCAAATTCCCAGATTTGCTGATTTTTCGGGTCGTGCCCTAGTGGAATCAACAACTTAGCACTTGTCCAGAGAATTTTTTGTAGTGGCAATATGGTTGGGTCAATGTGTTG
>Ga0209181_10003648_pt1 | contig 23519 bp, 20 predicted proteins | sample MAT05_FD_187208 | JGI IMG/M metagenome (GOLD analysis project Ga0209181, IMG submission 187208) | Freshwater microbial communities from Lake Fryxell liftoff mats and glacier meltwater in Antarctica - MAT-05 (SPAdes) (version 2) | ecosystem: Environmental > Aquatic > Freshwater > Ice > Liftoff...
CGACCGTGCCTCCCGGCGTCGGGAAATAGAGCGAGGGCTGACGATAGGAGTGTGCGCCCTTGAGCGTGCTCGGATCGTGATTGAAGGCATACGCGCCGCAGCTACCCGAGTTGAGCAATACCCACAAAAATCGGCCTTCGTGCTCTGCGCCCCAGCGCACGTCGTGGAACATCACCGCTTCGTGAAGGCCCTTGTTCTGCAACAAGCGCTTGAGCATCTCCATCGGGACGACGTTGCCTTGATCAGCCTCGGTGGCGGTGGCGATCGGCGTGCCATTCGACTCGGGTCGACAGGCAGAGTTGAACAGGCCCTCTGCGAGATCCGAAGGCGGGCGCAGCGGAATGAGGCCGAGCTGATATTGCCAGCCGAGGCAGTCCGCCTCGAACTCCGCGATCAGGTCGAGCACCACGAGATAGTCGCGCAGCTGTTCGCGTGTGGCGTTCACATCGAAGTCTTCGGCACCCGGCTCGCCGTAGTGAAACGTCATGCCGCGGTCGTTCACGAACGCGAGCGCGTCGTCGATGCGCTTGCTCTCCATGCGCTTGCCGCGATCGAGGATCCACGCCTGGTCGACCTTGTGCTCGGTGAAGTGATGTCGATTGAGCAGGCGCGGCCCGAAGTAGCCATTGATCATGCCCATCGAGGTATCGCCGAGCATCAGGATGAGCGCGCGGCGACGCTTGAACGACTCTGCGACCTCGCGGGCGCGCTGCGACGCGGCCTCGCTGATCGGCGCGTGGTAGGCGATGGCGTCCTCGCCGTACGCGATGCAGCCCCCGCTGCACCACTCGTCGAGGCGCTCCATGAACTCGGCATCGGCAGACCAATCGGGCGCGTCGGTCCAGATGCGCGAGTGCGCGCGATCGAGGCTCTCGAGACAGGCGCCGGTGTTGAGCAGGCCGACCAGCCCCGGCCAGCGTCCGGAGAAATTGCTGGCGAGCAGCAGCGGATTGTCTTTGCCGACGACGCCATCGGTCGTGTGCGGCCCATAGAGCCAATGCACGCAGACACCGACCATCGGATCGTCGATCGGGCCGAGCTTGGTGATCGCGTGGTGTGGCTTGCTGAGAAAGCCCTCGACGCGATATGGGGCACGCCCGAGCTTGGTGAGCGCGCGCTCGAGCTGTTGCGTGGTCTCCTCGACGCTCGGCAGAGCCAGCTCGTTTGGCTTGCTGCGCGCGTCGCCGGGCCAGAAGATCGCGACCTTCTTCTTCGATGCCATGTCCGCCTCCGCGCGCGAGGTTAGCAGCTCGCGAGGCAACGACGCTTGACAACGGCCGGCCATCCGGGCGACGCACGCCAGATGCTGCGCGTCTCACTGCTGTTCCTGCTCTTGCTCGCTGGCTGCGACTGCGGTGGTGGCGCTGTGGCCGAGCGTCGCACGATCGCGATGATCCCGAAGGGCACGACGCACGTGTTTTGGCGATCGGTACACGCGGGTGCGCTGCGCGCGGCGAACGAGCTGAACGTCGATCTGCTGTGGCAGGGGCCGCAGCGCGAGGACGATCGCGCCGGCCAGATCCGCGTCGTCGAGGACATGATCACGCGACACGTCGACGCGATCGCGCTCGCGCCGCTCGACGCGACCGCGCTGGTGCCCGTGGCGCGCGAGGCGAGCGACGAGGGCATCCCCGTCATCGTGTTCGACTCAGGGATGAGCTGGCCGGGGCTGGTCAGCTTCGTCGCGACGGACAATCGCGCGGGCGGCGCGCTCGCGGCGGAGCGTCTCGGCACGCTGCTCGGCGGGCGCGGTCGCGTGATGGTGATGCGCTATCAGGAGGGCAGCGACTCCACGGCGCAGCGCGAAGCGGGCTTTCTCGAGGCGCTCGCGCGGCGCTATCCGCAGATCGAGCTCGTCTCGAGCAATCAATACGGCGGCGCGACAACCGAGACGGCGTACGCGACGGCCGAGAGCCTGCTGGTGCGCTTCACCGAGATCGACGGAGTATTCACGCCGAACGAGTCGACGACGTTCGGAATGTTGCGCGCGCTCGACGATGCGGGCCGCGCGCGCACCGTGCGGCTAGTCGGCTTCGACGCGAACGAGGCGATGGTCGCCGCGCTGCGCGATGGGCGCATTCACGGTCTGGTGCTGCAGAATCCGGAGCGCATGGGCGAGCTCGCGGTGCGCACCGCGGTGGCGAAGCTGAACGGCCAGCCGGTCGAGGCGCGCATCGACACCGGCGCGACGATGGTGACGCGAGAGAACATGGACTCGCCGCCGGTTCATCGGCTGCTCGCGCCCGATTTGTCGATCCTCGACAGACACTGATGCGCGCGTCGCGACGCATGAATGCGTATCTCACGAACGCGACGGCCGCTGCCGGAGCGGACGCGCGATGAGCACGGAGCTGCTCCTGCAGATGCGCGGCGTGCGCAAGCAGTTCGGCACGGCGCTCGCGCTCGACGGCGTCGACCTCGAGGTGCGCGCTGGCGAGGTGCACGCGCTGGTCGGCGAGAACGGCGCCGGCAAGAGCACGCTGATGAAGGTGCTGAGCGGCGCCGTGACGCCTGACGCGGGCACGATGACGCTCGGTGGCAACGCGTACGCGCCGCGTGGTCCGGCGGACGCGCTGCGCGCCGGCATCGCGATGATCTACCAAGAGCTCAACCTCGCGCCGGAGCTCAGCGTCGCGCAGAATCTGCTGCTCGGGCGCGAGCCGCAGCGCTTTGGCGTGGTGCGGCGGAGCGAGCAGCGCGCGCGTGTCGGCGAGGTGCTGGCGCTGCTCGATCACCCGGAGCTCGCGGCGGATCGCAGCGTGAGCTCGCTCGGCCCTGGGCCGCGCCAGCTGGTGGAGATCGGACGCGCGTTGCTCGGCAGCGCGCGCGTCGTCGTGCTCGACGAGCCGACCAGCTCGCTCTCTGCAGGAGAGGCGCGCGCGCTCGATGGTGTGCTCGAGAAGCTGCGCGCCCGCGGCGTGTCGATCATCTACATCACGCACTTTCTCGAGGAGCTCTCGCGCGTCGCCGAGCGCTATACGGTGCTGCGCGATGGGCGGACGGTGGGCAGCGGCCTGGTGAACGGAACGCCGCTCGGCGCGATCGTCGAGCAGATGGTCGGCAGGCCGCTCGACGAGATCTATCCGCAGGTGGCGCGAACGCTCGGCGAGCCGTTGCTCGAGGTCGAGGCGCTTTCCGGTGAGCGCCTGCCGCGAGCGGCGACGCTGACACTTCGACGCGGAGAGGTGCTCGGGCTCGCTGGATTGGTCGGCGCGGGGCGCACCGAGCTGGTGCGCGCGCTGTATGGGCTCGACCGCGTGCGCAGCGGTAGCGTGCAGGTGAAAAGGGAACGCGATCGCGGGCTACCGGTGTTTCGGCGCATCGCGCAGGGTTTTGGGCTGCTCAGCGAAGATCGCAAAGGCGAAGGACTGGCGCTCAGCCTGTCGATCGAAGAGAACGTGACGATGTCGCGCGAAGTGGCGCGCTTCGGCGTGTTGACGATGGGCCGACGACGCGCGCAGGTGAACGCGCTGATGGAGCAGGTCGGCATCAAGGCGCGCGACGCGGGCCAGCCGGCGAGCACGCTCAGCGGCGGCAACCAGCAGAAGGTCGCGTTGGCGCGCCTGCTCCACCAAGACGCAGAGGTGCTGCTGCTCGACGAGCCGACGCGCGGCGTCGATGTTGGCAGCAAGGTCGCGATCTACCGTCGCATCGGCGAGCTCGCGGCGGCCGGCAAGGCGGTGCTCGTCGTCAGCTCGTATCTGCCCGAGCTGCTCGGCCTCTGCGATCGCATCGCGGTCATGTATCGCGGCGTGCTCGGCGAGGCGCGCCCAACGCGCGAGTGGACGCAGGCGACGCTGCTCGAGGTCGCGATGTCTGGCCACGCTCACGCGACGCGCGACGACGGCCCGCGCGACCACGCCACGCGCGACGACGAAGCAGGCGCCGCATGAGCGCGCCGTCGGCAAGCCAGCTGCGCCAAATCCTCACGCGCGCGGCGCCGCTGCTCGGCGTGCTGATCGCGGTGCTGCTGTTCTCCGCGCTGCTGCCGGATCGCTTTCTCTCGCTCTACAACGCGCGCACCGTCGCGACGCAGACGGTCATCGTCGCGCTCGGCGCGATCGGCATGACGTACGTGATGGGCAGCGGCGGCATCGACCTCTCGGTCGGCTCGGTGATCGCGCTCGCCAGCATCGTCACCGCGCTGGTGCTGCGCGATGGCGGCACACCGGGGACCGCGCTGCTCGCCGGCGTGGCGACGGGCGCGCTCGCGGGCGCGTTCAACGGCTTGCTGGTCACGCGCCTCAAGATCGTGCCGTTCATCGTCACGCTCGGCACCATGGGGATCGCGCGCGGCATCGCGAAGTATCTCGCCAACGAGCAGACCGTGAACGCGCCGGCGGGCTGGCTCGCGGAGCTGATGCGCAAGACGCCATCGCCGCAGTGGCTGGTGTTCTCTCGCGGCGCGTGGATCACGCTGCTGCTCGCGCTGCTGATGGCGTTCGTACTGCGCCGCACGGTGCTCGGCGTGCACGTGCTCGCGGTCGGCTCGAACGAGGCGACGGCGCGGCTCTGTGGTGTGCGCGTCGATCGCGTGAAGGTGATCGTCTACGTCATCGGCGGGCTGTTCGCGGGGCTCGCGGGCGTGATGCAGTTCGGTCGGCTCACAGTCGGCGATCCGACGACGGCGCTCGGCCTCGAGCTCGATGTGATCGCGGCCGTCGTCATCGGCGGCGGCAGCCTGAGCGGCGGGCGCGGCAGCATCGCCGGCGCGCTGCTCGGCGCGTTCTTCATGGCGGTGCTCGCCAACGGCTGCACGCTCGCGGGCGTGCCGAACTACGTGCAGGAGATCGTCGTCGGCGCGATCATCGTGCTCGCCGTCGCGATCGATCGGCTGCGCCGCGAAGGCGCGTAAAAGGCCGCGCCGGAAGCGCTCGCAGCGGACGCGTCGCTCGTGCGATGCTCGCGCGCGACATGGCCACCATCGTGCTGAAGAAGACGTATCGCGCCCCGATCGAGCGGGTGTGGGCGCGCATCGACGATCACGCCGGCATGCGCGATTGGCTGGGCGCGCCGGTCAAGGTGCGCGGCGACGGCGGCGTCGGAACGGTGCGCACGATCGGCACGCTCGTCACCTTCGACGAGACGGTGATGGAGCGCGAGCCGCCGCGCCGCATGGTGTATCGCATCACGCGCGGCGTACCGGTCACGCATCGCGGCGAGGTGAAGCTCAGCGCGCGCGACGATGGCGGGACGGACCTCCTCTGGACCATCTCGATCGAGTCGCGCATCCCGCTGTTCGCGCGGAGCATCGCGCTGGTGCTCGAGCCGACCATCGCGCGCGGACTCGACAAGCTCGCGACGCTCCTCGACGCGCGCTGAGGCACCCGCTAACGCGCGCCAGGCTCCACAGGCACGAAGACGGCGTCGGCCGGCACGACGACCGCGCCCGCGTCGATGAGCAGCGGCACGAGCAGACCCGGTGCCAGGTTCGGCGCGATGAAGCGACGCTGCGCGGGCGTGAGCGTGTCGCTCGGCGGCGCGGCGACGTCAGCCTCCGTGGCGCCGCCGGCGATCTGCGTCGCCGCGAAGTAGAGGCCGCCGACCGCGAACATCGTTCCGGCGACCAGGAGCGCGATGGTGCCCGGGCGCAGCTTCTTCGCGTCCGCCGCGGGGTTGGCCACGCCGAGCGGATCGACTGGTCCACCGCGCGTCGTCGGGATGCTTTCGCGCGCAGCAGCGCTGGGCGCGGCTACCCGTGCGTTCGACGCCGCGGCGCTCGGCACCGAGACGTGTTCGACGTCGACGCCACCGGCGCCCTGCAGCCACGGCGCGAGCGCAGCGCGCATCGCGGCTGCATCCGCATAGCGGTCGTCGCGGTCGAGCGCGAGCGCCTTCTCGACCACCGCCGCGAGCGCGGGATCGACGGTCGGCGCAGCGCTGACCAGCGGCGCGTAGTCGTGCTTGAGCACGCGGCGGATCGTCTCGCCGGGATCTGCGGCCCAGAACGGCGGCGTCCCGGCGAGGCAGCCGTACATCATTACGCCGACAGCGTAGAGGTCAGCGCGGCCGTCGACCTCTTCACCGCGCACTTGTTCAGGCGCCATGAAGGTCGGTGTGCCGATCATGTCGCCGGCCTTGGTCAGCTTCTTGGTCGACTCACGCAGCTTCGCGACGCCGAAGTCGAGCAGCTTCACCACATCGTGTACGCCGGCGACCGTGGTGAGGAAGATGTTCGCCGGCTTCAGATCGCGGTGCACGATCCCCGCGCGGTGGGCGGCCTCGAGCGCATCGAGCACCTGCCAGGCAATGTAAGCCGTGCGCAACATCGGCAGCGTCTGCTCGCGCTTGATCAACGCCGAGAGCGGCTCGCCTTGCAGCAGCTCCATCACCAGGAACGGCGGCCCGCTCTCGGGCTCGACGAAGTCGGTGATCTGCACGATGTGCGCGTGCTCGAGCCCACCGGCGGCCTCGGCCTCGCGGCGAAAGCGCTCGATGATCCCTGCGTCGTGCGCGAGGTGCGCGTGGACGATCTTCACCGCAACCTTGCGGTCGATGCGCGTGTCGGTCGCCGCGTAGACGACGCCCATGCCGCCGCCGGCGAGCTTGTGGTCCAGCCGATAGCGGTTGCCGAGCACGCTGCCAGTCAGGTCGTCGAGGGGCCCTGCGCTCATCGAGGCGAACGATACTCCGGGTCGGCGCGCGTTCGTTGGCAAAGCCGCGCCGTCGACGCAAAACGCACACGGGGTCCTGGACCTAGGCCGTATCTGGGGTGATAAATCGGGCCGATGCCCGCTGCAGCCGTATCCGCAACATCCGAGGCGCCCGCCACGCCAGTCACCGCGCCCGCACCGGCGCGCCCCGCGATCGTGCGCGGCGAGGCCAACTACGTGCCCGTGGGGAATCCCGGCCTGCTCGAGGGCTTCGCGCGTCGCACGCTGCTGCAGGATCCGCGCGACTGGCCGCTGCTCAAGCTGAACCTGTGGATCTCGGCGGTGCTGCTGCCGTTCGCGATCTTCCTATTCGTGCCCGGCGCGTTTCGCTGGTGGCTGGCGCCGCCGTATCTCGCGCTCGTGTTTCTCGTCTTCGTCGATCGCTACATCCTGATGCTGCACAACATCAGCCACCGACCGCTGTTCAAGGCGCGCTTCCGTTGGCTGAACAATTGGATCGTCTGGGTGCTCGGCCCGCTGATGGGCGAGTCCCCCGAGACATACGCCGCGCATCACATCGGGATGCATCACGCGGAGAGCAATCTCGAGCCGGACCTGAGCACGACGATGCATTACCAGCGCGACAACGCGCTGCACTTCGCGCACTACTATCTGCGCTTCGTCACCGTCGGCATCTTCGAGCTGAGCGCCTATTTCGCGAAGCGAAAGCGCTATCAGCGGCTGCGCCGGATGCTCGCGGGCGAGCTCAGCTTCTACGCGCTCGCCGCCGTGCTCGGCACCTTCGTCAGCTGGCAGGCGACGCTTCTCGTCTTGGTGATCCCGTTCTGCACGGTGCGTTTCTTGATGATGTGCGGCAACTGGGGTCAGCACGCGTTCATCGACGCGGCCTCACCCGAGAACAGCTATCGCAACAGCATCACGTGCATCAACACGCGCTACAACCGCCGCGCGTTCAACGACGGCTATCACATCGGTCATCACCTGCGCGCGGCGATGCATTGGACCGAGATGCCGGTCGAGTTTCAGAAGAACGTCGCGAAGTACGCAGCCGAGCGGTCGATCGTCTTCGAGGGAATCGACTTCTTCCAGGTGTGGGGAATGTTGATGCTGCGCCAGCACCGCCGGCTCGCCGGGCGAATGGTCTCGCTCGACGGCAACGAGCGCAGCGTCGAAGAGAAGGTCGCGTTCTTGCGCGAGCGCCTGCGTCCGATCCGACGTGAAGTGGCGAGCCCGGCGACGAACGTAGCCGCCGCGGCCTGACGCACGACGCGCAGCGTACGGGCTCAGGCGATCAGATCGGGTGCGGCTGAGGCGTGTGGCGCGCGCGGCAGACGTCGATGGTGAGGCGCACGTCTTCACCGGGCGCGACGCGGATCGTGCGCCGCGTTTCCCCGCACGATGCTTTGAGCCGCAACGAGTGTGTGCCCGCGTCGAGGTAGTGCCCGATGAGCGGCGCGTAGCCGAGCACGCGGCCGTCGAGGCGCACTTCGGTGGTGCCGGGCTGCGCGGTGATCGACAGGCGCGCCCGCGGCGACGCGCGCGGATCGGGCGGTGGCGGTCGATGCCAGTGCGGCGGGCAGGCGAGCGCGACCGCCGTCGACACGATCAGCGCGGCGCTGAGCACCGCTGTGAACACGAGGCCGGCGAGCGGGACACGGCGCATGAGAGCCTCCACGGAGCGGACATCGGACTGCGGGGATGCGCCTCAGCTTGGGTCGAGACGCTAGCGCGGTCTGCCGCGCGGCGATAGGGCGGGGTACGCTCGGCGCGATGGACCCGTCAGAAGGCGCGCTCTGGGCAGGGCGGTTCACGCTCGAGCGCGCCATCTTCGAAGGCGGCATGGGGACGGTCTGGCGCGCGCGTGACGCGTCGAGCGGCGCGATGGTCGCGCTGAAGCTGATGTCGCTGCGCGGAGAGAGCGCGCGGCAGCGCTTCGAGCGCGAGGCGCGCGTGCTCGCGAGCCTCGCGCACCCGCACATCGTCGCGCATGTCGCGCATGGCAGCGACGCGGACGATCAGCCGTATCTCGCGATGGAGTGGATCGAGGGCGAAGACCTCGACCAGCGCTTCGAGCGTGGACCGCTGTCGCTCGTCGACACGCTGGAGCTCGCGCGCTTGCTCGCCGAGGCGCTCGGCTTCGCGCACCTGCGCGGCGTCGTACACCGCGATCTCAAGCCGGCGAACGTGCTGCTGCCGGGCGGCCAGATCGCAGGCGCGAAGCTCTCCGACTTCGGCGTGGCGCGCTGGCGAACGGCGGCGCCGGTCTCGCTGATGACGCAGCTCGGCATGATCATCGGCACGCCGGGCTACATGGCGCCGGAGCAAGCGCGCGGCGCCGATCAGGTCGATGGGCGCGCGGATCTGTTCTCGCTCGGCTGCCTGCTCTACGAGGCGCTCAGCGGCGTGCAGGCGTTCACCGGCGACAGTTTGGTCGCGGTGCTCGCGAAGGTGCTCGTCGACGAGCCGCGGCCGCTCGGCACGCTGCGCCGCGATGCGCCGCCCGCGCTGATCGCGCTCATCGCAGACCTGATGGCGAAGGAGCCGAACGCCCGGCCGCGTGACGCACACGTCGTGCTCGAGCGCGTCGCGGCGATTCGCAGCGAGCTCGACCCGACGCGCGCCATCGATCTGAGCGAGCTCGAGCGCGGACGCGCTGCGCCGGCGCGTGCGCCGCTTGTGCCGAGCAGCCTGACGCCGACGGAGCAGCGCCTCGCCGCCGTGGTCATCGTGCAGCCGAGCGGCGGCGAGCTGCTGCCCGATCGCACGATCGACGACGCCATCACGGCCGGCAGTGAGAGCGCAGAAGCGCGACGCGCGTTGATGCAGCGCCTCGCGAGAGTCGCCGCGCCCTTCGCAGGACGCTTCGAGGCGCTGGCGCACGGAGCCGTCTTGCTGGTCTTGACGGGCGGCGGCGAGGCGCGTGATCTCGCTGCGCGAGCCGCGCACGCTGCGCTCGCGATGGCGCACGAGGCGCGCGGACACCGAACGACCACGACGCTCGCGCTCGGTCGCGCGCGCCTCGATGGTGGGTGGCCGGAGGGCGAGGTCATCGACGACGCTGCGAGGCTCGCGCGGGCGCCGAGCGACGACGGCGTGGTCATCACCGATCGCGCGACGGCGGCGCTGCTCGGCTCGCGTTTCGAGCTCGACGACGACCGCGCGGCGGATCGCGTGGTGCTGCGACGCTGCGCGGAGCTCGGCGACGCGCGCACGGTGCTCGGCCGCGCGACGCCGCACGTCGGTCGCGCGCAAGAGCTGGCGCTGCTCGACGCGACGCTGCGCGAGTGCGTCGACGAGCCGGTCGCGCGCGTCGTCGTCGTGCGCGCGGCGGCGGGCTTCGGCAAGTCACGGCTGCGGCGCGAGTGGCTGCAGACGCTCGCCGATCGCGAGCCGCCGATCGTCCTGTTCGCGGCTGGTGCCGACGAGCTGCGTCAGGGCGCGTCGCTCGGGCACATCGCGGAGGCACTGCGTCGCGCCGCGGGGCTGCTCGACGGTGAGCCGCTCGACCAAGCGCGCGAGAAGATCCGCGCGCGTATCGCGCTGCGCGTCGATGGCGCGGAGGTCGCGCGGCTGAGCGCGTTTCTCGGCGAGCTCGCCGGCGTGCCGTTCGACGACGCGCTGCACCCGGGGCTCGCCGCCGCTCGCGCCGATGCCGCGCTGATGGCCGACTTGGTACGCGAGGCGTTCGTCGATCTGCTGTTCTACGAGACGCGATCGCAGCCGGTCGTCTTGGTGCTCGAAGACCTGCACTGGGCGGACGCTGGCACGGTGCAGCTGCTCGATGATGCGCTTCACGCGCTGATGGACGCGCCGCTGTTCGTCCTGGCGCTCGCGCGTCCGGAGGTCAATGCGCGCTTCCCCGCGCTCTTTGCCGCGCGTGAGCCGCGGGTCATCGAGCTCGCGGGGCTCGGCAAGCGCGCGTCTGAGAAGCTGGTGCGTGACGTGCTCGGTGCGGGCGCCGAGCCGCGCGATATCGAGCGTGTGGTCACGCTCGCGGCGGGCAATCCGTTCCACCTCGAGGAGCTGGTGCGCGCGGTCGCCGAAGGTCGCGGCGAGTCGCTGCCGATGAGCGTGCTGGCAAGCGTGCAAGCGCGGCTCGAGGAGCTCGATCCCGAGCAGCGCCGGACGCTGCGCGCCGCGAGCGTGTTCGGCGAGGTGTTCTGGTCAGGCGGTGTCGCGCGGCTCCTCGGCGCGACGGACACCGGCGACACCGAGCGCATCTTGCGCGAGCTCGCCGGGCGCGAGCTGCTCGTCTCACGCATCGACAGCCGCTTTCCCGGCGAGACCGAGCACGCGTTCCGTCACGCGCTGGTGCGCGAGGCCGCGTACGCCATGTCGACGCCGCAAGATCGCGCGCTCGGGCACGCGCTCGCGGCCGCGTGGCTCGAAGAGCGCGGCGAGACCAACGAGCTGGTGGTCGCCGAGCACACCGAGCGTGGTGGCGATCCGCAGCGCGCCGCCGCGGCCTTCGTGCGCGCAGCGCGGCGCGCGCTGTTCGCCAACGATCTCGACGGCGCAGCGCAGCTCGTCGATCGCGGCCTCGTGCACGTCGATGACGATGCGACGCGCGGCAGTCTGCTCCTCCTGCGTGCAGAGATTCTGCGCACGCGCGCGGAGAACGCGACCGCGCGCGCCGCGGCGCGAGAAGCGCTGACGCTGCTCCAGGGCGGCGGCGAGGAGTGGTTTCAGGCGATGCGCGAGCTCGTGCTGACCTCGTCGCGCCTCGGCGACATCGACGGGCTCGCGGCGCTCGTCGATCGCTTGGTCGCGCACTTCTCGCCCGCGTTCGCCGGCGCCGCCGCGATGCAGACGATCGCGACGGCAGGCGCGCAGCTGCTCCTCGCGGGGCGCACCGAGCTCTCCGAGCGGCTGCTCGCGCTGCTCCCCGCGGAGGCTGCGCTGAGCGAGCCGCGCACCGCTGGAACCGTCGCACGCGCTCGGGCGCTCCGGGCGCTGTTCGCTGGGGACCTCGCCGGCTTCGTCGCTGGTGCTGAGCGCAGCGTCGCCGCCTATCGGCTCGCCGGCGACTCGCGCAACGTCGACGCGTCGTCGCAATACCTCGCCTATGGCTACGACAAGCTCGGCGCCTACGCGGAGGCGGAAAAGCGCCTGCGCGAGGCCCTCGCGACCGTCGAGCGACGTGGGCGCAGCGAGCTCGCAGCGGCCGTGCAGCAGAACCTCGCGCACGCGCTCCACGGGCTCGGTCGCTTCGAGGAGGCGCGTGAGCTCGCCGTGCGCAGCCTCGAGACGGCGCTGCGGCAGGGCGATGCGCGCGTCGCTACCGGCGCGCGGATCTATCTCGCGCTCACGCTCTCGGCGCTCGGCGCGCACGCGGACGCCGCGACTCACGCGCTCGACGCGACCGCGTCGGCGACGACGGATGCGCTGAACGCGTATGCGCACGGCGTGCTCGCCCGCGTGCAGCTGGCGGCTGGCGAGCTCGAAGATGCACGCACCAGCGGCGAGCAAGCGCTCGGCTTGCTCGAGCGCGCGAAGCTGATGGATGAAGGCGAGGCGCTGGTGCGGCTGGCTGTCGCCGAAGCGCGCCACGCGACAGGCGATCTGAGCGGCGCGCGGGCCGCGATCTTGGTCGCGCGCACGCGGCTGATGGCGAGCGCGAGCAGCATCGCCGACGCGAGCTGGCGAGCGCGTTTTCTCGAGCACGTCGCCGAACATCAACGAACGCTCGAGCTGGCAACCGCCTGGGAGTAGTCGCGCGCGTCAGGCGAATTGACCGAGCGATTTCGCATCGACGGAATACGCGACTGCCCTACCCTCGACGCGTGCGCCGGACCCTCCGACTCTTCTGTCTTTTCGCGCTGCTGGTGACCGCCACCGTCGCCCACGCCGACATCGCCGAGCAGCGTCGTCGATTGCCGCCGCCGCCGGAGAACGGCTGCACCGATCCGATCGCTGGCGACTGGCAGTCACAATTTTGGACGCGCGGCTCGTGGCTGGTGCGCACGCTGCGCCTCCGGCGCGTGACCCCCGGAGCGCCGCAGCTCAACGGCGTCGAGCTCGTCGAAGCTTGGTACGGGCCGCACACCGTCGAGAGCCGGCCGACGTGTGCGCCCGGCTCGTCGATCGGCTGGTACCTCGGCGAGAGCACGCTGAGCGGGTCCTTCGATGGCGCGCGCATCGACGTGCAGGCCGCGCCGTTTCAGCTGCGTTCGATTCTGTGCGGTGCGTTCAGCTCCTACTCGCCCGATCACTTCCGCGGCACGCTCGAGAGCGCCGGTACGGAGCTGCACACGCGCAACGACGACGGCCGCAATCCGGAGACGACCGTCGTGTTCCGGCGCGTCAGCTGCGTCGATGGCAGCACCGCGCCGTCCCCGTCGCCGCCGCCGCCGACTCCCTTCGTCGCGCCGCCTCCGCCGCGTGCAGAAGAAGGTTGCGCGAGCTACCTGCCGGGACGCTGAGTGGCCGCGCATCGGCGATGACGACGACCGTGGTTACCGAGTCCCACAGCTATCTGCAGCTCGCCGCCGCGTTTTGTCGCGGTCGCCTCGCACTCGCGCTCGATACGACTGACGCCGACGCCGTGGCTGCTGGCGTGCGCGCGGGATTACGGCTGCACAAGTTCAAGCGCAACGCCGAGCTACCGCGCGTCCGTCGCGTGCTCGGCGCGGTCGCGGCGTTCGCGCCTGCGTCGCTGCTCGATGTCGGCAGCGGACGCGGCACGTTCCTCTGGCCGCTGCTCGACGCGTTCTCTGCGCTCACCGTAATCGCGATCGATCAGAGCGCGCAGCGCGCGTCCGACCTCGCGTGTGTCGGCCGCGGCGGACACGCGCCGCTCCGCGCAGCACGCATGGATGCGACGCGCCTCGCGCTCGCCAGCCGAAGCCTCGACGGCGTGACGGCGCTCGAGGTCCTCGAGCACCTGCGCGAGCCACTTCACGCGGTGCGCGAGCTCGTGCGCATCGCGCAGCGCTTCGTGCTCGTCACGGTGCCCGCGCACGCCGACGACAACCCCGAGCACCTGCACCTGCTCACGCCGGAGCGACTGCGCACGATGTTCGAAGCGGCGGCCGTCGACGAGCGACGCGCGCTGCGCCTGCGCTTTGACGCCATACGCGATCACACCATGGCGGTGGCGACGTTCAGCGACGGACCAGCAGTATGAGCGAGCTGCGCAAATACCCGCGAACGCAGCACCTCGAGGGGTCGCGACTGCAGCCGGGCGATCACGACCTCGCCGCCGTTCCGTTCGCTGCGATCGCGGGCGAACACCTCGTCGTCGAGGAGAAGGTCGACGGCGCCAACGCGGCGATCTCGTTCGCGCGGTCGCCTCACGACACGCGCCCGACACCTCGGCTGCAGAGCCGCGGACACTTCCTTACTGGCGGTCCACGCGAGCGCCACTTCGAGCTACTCAAGCGCTGGGCGGCGGGCCACGCCGAGGCGCTGCACGCCGCGCTCGGGACGCGCTACGTGATGTACGGCGAGTGGCTCTACGCAAAGCACACGATCTTCTACGACGCGCTGCCGCATTACTTTCTCGAGTTCGACGTGCTCGACTCGGACACCGGCGACTTCCTGTCGACGCCGCGACGACTCGCGCTGCTCGCTCACTCGCCAGTCGTCTCGGTGCCGGTGCTGCGCGAGGGGCGCGTCGATTCCCTCGCGACGCTGACTGCGCTGATCGTTCCGTCGCGCTTCAAGACGGAGCGCTGGCCCGAGCAGCTCGCCGCGCAGGCCACGCGTGCGGGTGTCGCGGCTGACCGCGCTCGTGCGGAGACCGATCCGAGCGCGCTCGGCGAAGGCCTCTACGTGAAGACCGAGGCGAACGGCGTCGTGACCGGTCGCTACAAGTTCGTGCGCGCCGCGTTCCTTCAGTCGGTCGCGGAGAGCGGCTCACACTGGCTCAGCCGACCGATCGTGCCGAATCTCCTTGGCGACGGCGTCGACCTATTCGGCGCGCGCGCCACGGAGCCGACATGAGCCCGCTCGGCACGCTGCCGATCCCGACGGCGCCGCACTTCGCGCTCGACTGGGCTGCGCTCGACGCGCGCTTCGAGTGGATCCGTGCGATGGCGGGCTGCGCGCAAGACCCGGTGTGGCACGCCGAGGGCGACGTGTGGATCCACACGCGCATGGTCTGCGAGGCGCTGCTCGAGACGGCCGAGTGGCGCGCGCTCGACGCCGAAGACCGTGCGATAGCCTTCGCCGCCGCGCTGCTCCATGACGTCGCGAAGCCGGAGGTGACGCGCGTCGTCGATGGTCGCATCACCAGCCGCGGTCACTCGGGTCGCGGCGAGAACGTCGCGCGCGTGCTGCTCGCGGAGCTCGGCGCCGATCTCTCTACGCGCGAGGAGGTCGTGCGCATCATCGAGTCGCATCAGCTGCCGTTCTTCGCCATCGATCAGGCGAGCCCCGCGGCGCGGCTGCATCGGCTCGCCGAGGTCGCGCGGCCCTCGCTCGTCGCGCTCGTCGCAGAGGCTGACGCGCGCGGACGCGTGGCCGTCGACCAAGCGCGGCTGCTCGATCAGATCGATCTGTTCCGCGAGCTCGCGCGCGACGAGGGCGTCCTGCGCGGCGCGCGGCCGTTCGCGTCGACGCTGGCGCGCTACACGTATTTTCATCGCCCCGAGACGCATCGCGACTATGTGCCGCACGACGAGACGTGGGGAGAGGTCGTCGTCCTCTCGGGCCTGCCTGCGAGCGGGAAGGACACGTGGATCCGCGAGCGCGCGGGTGGCCTACCGGTGGTGTCGCTCGATGCCCTTCGCGAAGAGCTCGAGGTCGCGCCCGACGAGACGCAGGGTCGCGTCATCTCCGCGGCGAAGGAGCAAGCGCGCCAACATCTGCGCGCGCACCAGCCGTTCGTATGGAACGCGACGAACCTGAGCCGCCAGCACCGCGCGCCGCTCATCGCGCTGATCGCGGACTACGGCGCGCAGGTAAACCTCGTCTATCGCGAGGTGCCGCCGGACGAGCAACGCGCGCGGAACCGCTCGCGCGAGCGGCAAGTGCCGAGCGATGTACTCACGAAGATGCGCACGCGCTGGCAGGTACCGGACCGCACCGAGGCGCACCGCGTCAGCTGGAACGACGGCGCGGCTGGACCGCGGGACGCTGAGACATCGGCGAGGTGACGGCAGCCTGACGTGCGCCTCACCGTTCGACCAGAAGCCGCCCTGACTCAGCCGCCCGGCACCAAGAAGCACTCGTCGATGCAGTTCGCGGTGATCTCCGAGCAGCTCTTGTCCTCGATGCAGCGGGCGCAGTCCGTGACGCGGCCCTCGTTCGTGGAGCTGTCGTCGGCATAGTTATCGACGCTGCTCGCGCAGTCGTCGACGTCGAGCGTCGATGTGTAGCACTCCTTACGTCGCTCACAGATGGCGACCGAGTCGCTGGTGCAGCCGCTGGTCACGGTGAGCAGCGCGAGCAGCGCTGCGAGTCGCACACTGGTGGTCCTCATCGACTTCGTCGTCATCGAGCTCTCCTCGCGTACGCGCCGCTGACGCGGTGCGTCGGCGTCGAGCGTAGGCGCAAGCCGCTCGCTCGTCGAACGCGAATCGGCGTCACAGGCAGGTGATGTGCAAGCCCCAGCTGTTGAGCACGCCGACGTCCGTGCTCGAGACATCGGCGACGCGCATGGACCAGGTGCCGGCGACGGACACGCCAGCGAAGCTGAAGAGCAATTCGTACGGAGTCAGCGTCGTCGGGTATGTGCCAACGATGTTGTCGGCCGCGGCGCCGGTGTTCTGGTGGAGAGTCACGAGCGTCCCGCCGGGGCTGGTGAGCGTGACCACGAGGTCACCGATGTACGTGTGCGTGAGGTTGATGTCGACGGTCAGCGACGCGACGGTGCAGCCGGTCGCTGCCGTGCCGGTGATCGAGAGGTTGCTCGTCACCCCGGTCGCACTCGAATCCGGAATCGATAGGAACGGGCTCGTGGTGCGATCGATCGTGCCGCCGCCGGTGCGAGAGCAAAAGCTCGGAGAGCCTGCCGTGCAGGCCCAGCCGACCTCGACCGCGCAGAACGCGCTGCAGCCGTCGCCGCCGGACGCGTCTCCGTCGTCGCACGCCTCGTCCGCGAACGAGTTGAGCGTGCCATCCCCACACGTCGCCAGCGTGCAATCGCTGTCGCAACTGGATGAAGCTCCGCCGCCGGCGTCGCAAGACTCGCCAGCGAACGAGTTGACCGTGAAGTCGCCGCAGCGCGTGAAGCTGCAGTCCACATCACAAGTGATCGAGCCGGACGGTCCCGAGTCGCAGTCTTCTCCCGCGCTCACGCTGGAGTCGCCACACGACGGCGGGATCTCGGTCTGGCAGTCCGCGGTGCAGCCATCGCCAGACGCGGTGTTGCCGTCGTCGCAGCTCTCCTCGCGGAGCGCGTTGATCGTGCGGTCGCCGCAGAGCGCGAACGTGCAGTCGCTGTCGCAGCTCTCGCTGGGGCCGACGCGGTCGCACTCCTCGCCTTCGTCGATGTTGCCATCGCCGCAGGAAGCGCTCACGCCACCGTCTGGAGTGGGTCCGCCGCCATCGGGGAGCGGGCCGAGGTCGACGTCCGACAGGTTTCCGTCGGTCGTCCCAGCGTCACTCATCGGGGTCACCGCTCCGTTGCCGCGCCGACGTCCCCCGTCGTCACAGCCGACGATGAAGAGCGCTGCGGCGAACAGCGAGATACCGACCAGGAAAGAACGACGCACCGAGCCACGCATGAAGCACCTCTGTTGACGTCGTACGTCGCCGCGGCGCGAAGCTCCCCTTCGCCTGCGCAATGCGAAGCTCGCCCTCCGCAGGTGCGGCGTGGACGTCCGCTCCGTGGATGCGGCGAGGCGCGCAGCGTGTCAGACCTGCGCCCGTGTCGTCGCCAACGCCTCCCACAGCCTCCCAATCCACACTTCCGCCGAGCGATCTCGAGGAGGCCGCGCGGCTCCTGCGTGCCGGCGAGCTCGTCGGATTTCCTACGGAGACCGTCTACGGACTCGGCGCCGATGCGCGCAGCGAAGCGGCGCTGCGGCGCGTTTTCGCGGTGAAGGGCCGCCCCGGCGACCACCCGCTCATCCTGCACTTTGCCGACGCGGAGAGCGCGCTTGCAGCCGCGAGCGATGTGCCGCCGATCGCGCGCACGCTCGCCGACGCGCTCTGGCCGGGACCGCTCACGCTCGTATTGCGGCGCGCGGCGTGGGTTCCGGATCTCGTCACTGGCGGGCAGGACACCGTCGGCGTGCGCGTTCCCTCACATCCAGTGGCGCGTGCGCTCGTCACCGAGCTCGGCGGACCGATCGCAGCGCCGAGCGCGAATCGCTTCGGCGCCGTCAGCCCGACCACCGCTGCGCACGTACGCGCGGACCTCGGCGAGGATGTCGCGCTGGTGCTCGACGGCGGTCCCGCGGCGATCGGCCTCGAGTCGACCATCGTTGACCTGACCTGTGATCCGCCAGTGGTACTGCGCGAAGGCGGCGTGCCGCGCGAGCAGCTCGCCGCGCTCCTCGCGCTGGCGCCAGTCGGTGCGACCGCGAGCGTCAACCGCGCGCCGGGCTCGCTGCCGTCGCACTACGCGCCACGCGCAAAGGTCGTGCTCGTCGGCGCCGATGCGCTGCGGACGGAGCACGAGCGCCTCGCCGACGAAGGCGCGCGTGTCGTCGTCATCGAGGCGCCAGCAGACGACGATGCGCTGAGCGCGCTCGCGCACGACCTCTACGCGCGACTTCGCGCAGCTGACGCAGCGAACACCGATGTCGTGCTCGCCGTACTCCCGCCCGAGCGCGGCCTCGGCGCTGCGATCGCCGATCGACTGCGCCGCGCCGCCGCGCCGCGCTGAGCGCCGCACTCCCAACGGCCGAGGTCAGAACACCGGCGTGACGCCCGACGCGTCGTTCACGATCCGCGCGACCGTCGCGAACAGCTCGTCGCCGGTGCCTTTGTCGTCGAGCCACTGACCGCTGGCTTCGTCGTGCGAGAAGTGCCAGGCGCGCTGCCCACCCGCGAGCCAGATCTGTCGCACCGGCCGCTGCGTGTTGACGATGCACTTCTTGCCACTGGCAAACACGATCGTGACGACGTCACCGGCGACGTCGAGATCCGCGTGCTCGACGTCGATGTCCTCGAACGCGCGGGCGAGCTTGTCGAAGATTTCGTGAGCGAGGCGGAGGTACTGCTGTTCGTCGAGCATGTCCTCCCGTTTCTAGAACTCCTCGCGCGACTGCACAAGCCCCGTCGGTCGTGCGCCTGCGCGTGATCGACGGGCTGCGCGAGGCTGCTAGCCTGGCGCGGTGCGCATCACGGTCCTCGCGAGTGGCAGCGGCGGCAACGTCACGCTGGTCGAGACCGGCACCACGCGCATCCTCGTCGACGCCGGGCTCAACGCGCGCGAGCTCGGCGTGCGTCTCGCGTCGATCGAGCCGGCAGCAGCCTCGCCGCTCGAGCGCGCAGCGCCGCGGAAGATCGACGCCATCGTCCTCACCCACGCCCATGGCGATCACATCGCTCACGCCGGCGCGTACGCACAGCGCTTCGACGCGCCGGTCTATCTGACCGAGGCGACGGCGCGCTCGCTACGGATGCCGTCAGGGGTGCGCACGCGCGTGTTCGGCGCGAAGTCGGCGTTCGACATCGGCGATCTCGAGCTGCGACCGCTGCCGGTGCCGCACGACGCGCCGCAGATCGCGCTGGTGTTCGCGCACGACGGACAGGCTGTTGGCCTCGTCACCGATCTCGGCGCCGTACCGGATTCGCTCGCGGATCACCTGCGCGGCTGCGGCACGGTGCTGATGGAGTCGAATCACGATCGCGCCCTGCTCGCGGCCGGTCCGTACCCCGACTTTCTCAAGCGACGCATCGCGAGCGGCGTTGGGCACCTCGAAAATCGGCAGTGTGCGGAGCTGCTGCGCGCGCTCTCGCCAGCGACGCGCCACGTCGTGCTGATGCACCTGTCGAAGACGAACAACTCCGCGGCCCTCGCCCGCGAAATCGCGGAGGACGCCGTGCGCGGCCGGACCGTTCTCGTACACGTCGCCGAGCAAGACACGCCGGTGCGCGTACCCATCGAGGCAGCGCCGCCCGTGATGCGAAAGGCGACCCAGCTGGCGCTCTTCTGAGCGCCGGAAGCGCCGGCCGCGCTGCTCGCCCAGCAAGACACGCCGACACATTTTTTGACCCGACTCCCCACCTTGCCGCACAACCGTGCCGAGTACGGAGGAGCCTTTGTCCATTTCGAGCGGCATGCGCGTCACCGACGCCGTCAACTTCTTTCGTCAGCGCGGCGAGCTGCGCGGCTCGGTCCAGATCGTGCGCACGCGATCGCCCGACCGACTGCGCTGGCGCTCGGCCGTATCGTTCGTCACCGCCGCGGCGGCGCCGCTGCTCGGGCGCGATCGGCTGCGCGTCGAAGAGCCGGTGCGCGAGGTGGTGCTCGACCTGCCCGACGCCACGCTGCGCCGCGAGGTCGTGCTCGACGCGCGCAAGGTCGGGCTCGATCTCGATCGCGGAGAGGTGCTCCCGCATCACACCGTCGGCGATCTCGGCCGGCTGACGTTCGTCACCGGCACCGATGTCGCGCAGCTGCGCCGCTACGTGCGCCTACCCGACGACTTCTTCGCGCCGATCGATACGGCGGGTGCGGCTGTCGTCGCCCGCGCGCTCAGCGAGTTTCACCGCGTGCGCGCGCATCGACTGCTGCTGCAGCTGCCGGACCCCGACGCGCGCCAGCCACGCCAGCGCCACGAGGTGTTCATGGCGGAGCGCGCCGAGACCGAGTCGGAGGCGAGCGATCGCTGGGCCGCGCTCGCGAAGTCGCTGGTCATCGGCAGCGTGTAGGCGCCGCCAGCCGCGCCCCTACAAAAGGCTGGCGCGCGTCACGGCCCAGCCGGACTGAAGATGAACGTCAGTTCAGAGTGATCGCGCCGAGCGTGCCTACGGGTGCATCGCCGCCCGACGAGACGGCGAAGTACGTTCCGACTGCGCCGCCCACGAGGACGACCGCGAGCAGCGTCCAGAACCACCACTTCGACGTAACGCTGCCGCCTTCATCGGCGGGCTCCGCAGGTTCTCGAGTGTTGGTGTTCCAGCCGCCCGCTTCTGGATTCGCGTTGGCGCGATTCGCGACCTCGGTCGGTCCTGGAGCGCGCGCCGCAGGCACTGACGCGACCAGCGGCTCGGCCTCGGAGCCGAGACGCGCGAGCGACGCCAGCGACGGCGCGACCGCCTCGACGTAGTAGTCGATCGACAGCGCGAGAGACGGGTCACCGGCGAGCGGCATCCGCGCGCGCGCGATGCCCGCGTCGAGCGCCATCACGACGCGGGTGAAGCGCGTCTCGCCCTCGTGCCGATAAGCGAGGCGCACCTCCTCGACGGCATCGGCACCAACAGCCATGCGCACCATGACCACCGGCGCCTCGCGCTGACGCAGGTCGAGCGGCGCCTGCTCGAGGCGCACCGCGACGCTCGTCGGATGTGCGTCGCGCGCCCGCGCGAACGCCGACTGCACGCGCGGGCTCGCGTCCGCATCGGAGAGCCGGTGTTGCGGATCGCGGCGATACAGCTCTTGCAGCGTCGCCCGCGCTGCGTCTTCTGCGCGCGTCGCGATCTGCACGATGGCGACCGTTTCGAGCGCGGCGTTGCGCTGCCGCGCCGCGAGATCCGTGCGCCGCAGAAAGCGCTGGGCGCTGGCGAGCGCCTCGTCGTAGCGCGCGAAGTTCACGCTCTCGCGCAGCTGCGCGATCACGGCGTCCGCATCACCGGTATCGGGTGACGTCGCAGCAGCGGCCGCCTGCGCGTGCGCGCCGCTCACATCGACGAGCAGGAACAGCGCCGCAAAGAACGCGGAGATCAGCAGCGGGAACCGCAGCGGGAACCGCAGCTTGCGCATGACGAGCACGGGCATGACGAGCGCGGGCATGACGAGCGCGGGCATGACGAGGGGGCGCATCGATTCCTCCGGCCTCACGAGACCGCGTCCACGATAGCGCGGAACGCGCTCACCACGTCAGCGAGCAACAGCTTACCGCGCGCGCGTGCGTCTGCGACGGGCTCTCCGTCGCCAATCGGCACGCGCAGATCGAAGTAATATTTGATCTTCGGCTCGGTGCCGCTCGGCCGAAGCATCACCCGGTGCCCACCTTCGAGCTCGAGCGCGAGCACGTCACCCGGCGGCAGCGCGAGCGGCTCGACGGTCCCGTCCGCGGCGGTACGCGTCGCCTTCGCGAGGTCGACGATGTGCGACACGCCGAGCCCGGCGAGCGCCGTGGGCGGCGTCGCGCGCACCGCCGCCATGATGCGACGGATGTGCGCTGCGCCATCCGCTCCAGGCTTCGTCACCGAGATCTGCTCGCTCAACGCGAGCGCATAACGCCGCGCCATCACCTCGAGCTCGTCGAGCAGCGACTTGCCCTGCGCGCGATAGAACGACGCCATATCGGCGGCGATGGCCGCGCCGGAGATGCCGTCCTTGTCGCGGACCAGCGTGCCGACGGTGTAGCCGAGCGCCTCCTCGTAGCCCATCACGAAGCGGTAGTTGCCCGTCGCTTCGAGCTCCATCGCGCGGTTGGCGATCCACTTGAAACCAGTGAGCACTTGCTCCCAGTGCGCGCCGTGCGCTGCCGCGATCGCGCCGAGCATCGGTGAGCTGACGATCGAGCACGAGACCAGCCGCTGCGGCGTCTTCGGGCCGCGATCTTCACAGAGCGTGTAGTGCGCGAGCAGCTGTCCAACTTCGTTGCCGGTGAGCTGCTGATAGCCGCCGCCCGGCTTCCGCACTGCGAGCGCGAGTCGGTCGGCGTCGGGATCGTTGGCGATGACGAGCTCCGCGTTCTTCGCCGCGGCGAGCGCGAGCACGAGATCCATCGCGCCCTTCTCTTCCGGATTCGGGAACGCGACCGTCGGGAACGCGCCGTCGGGCTCGGCTTGCGCCGCGACGGTGTACACGTTGGTGAAGCCCGCCTCGCTCATCGCCGCGCGGAACAGTCGCTCACCGACACCGTGCAGCGCGGTGTACGCGACGACCAGATCGCGCGGCGTCTCCGGGTGCAGCGCGAGAGCGCGCACTCCATCGAGATAGCGGCGCTCGACGTCGGGACCAAGCACGACGAGCTTGCCAATCTCCTCCGCGTCGCTGCGCGTCATGCGCGGAATCGACGCGACGCTGCCGACAGCGGCGATCTCGGCGGCGATCCCCTGATCGACCGGCGGCACGATCTGCGCGCCGTTGCCCCAGTAGACCTTGTACCCGTTGTACTGCGGCGGATTGTGGCTCGCGGTCACCATCACGCCGGCCGCGGCGTTGCGATCTTTCACGGCGAAGGCGACCAGCGGCGTCGGCACGACATGCTCGAAGATCAGCGCGCGCAGGCCGAAGCCGGCGACGATCTCCGCGACGTCGCGGGCGAACTCGACACTCATGCGTCGACCGTCGTAGCCGATCGCCACGCCGCGCTCGCGCGCGTCCGGCGTCGTCGCGAGCAGGTGCGCGCAGAGGCCAGCCGTCGCGCGCGCGACGACGACGCGATTCATCCGATTGGGGCCAGGTCCAAGGATGCCGCGCAGCCCGGCGGTGCCGAACTCGAGCGCGCCGGTGAACGCGTCGGTGAGCGTGTCGAGGTCGCCGGCCTCCGCGAGGCGGCCGAGCTCGGCGCGGGTCGCGGGATCGGGGTCATCGGAGAGCCAGGCGTCGCAGCGCTGGCGGAGCTCGGTCGGGAGGGCGATCATCGTGCCTCGTATATCCCGACTAGAGGCGGAGGCCAACGGCACTTGCACGCGCTGCGCTGGCGACACAGAAGAGTTGCGTGTCCGAGCAGCCGAAGAATGCAGCGCGCGTCGACGTCGTCGCCCTCGTCGGCGGTCTCGATGCGATGCGCGTGATCCTGCGCGACTTCTACGATCGGCTGTTCGTCGACCTGATCGTCGGCTTCTTCTTCGCAGGCCGCGACAAGGCGCAGCTGGTCGAGCATCAGCTGC
>Ga0209181_10003649_pt1 | contig 23516 bp, 19 predicted proteins | sample MAT05_FD_187208 | JGI IMG/M metagenome (GOLD analysis project Ga0209181, IMG submission 187208) | Freshwater microbial communities from Lake Fryxell liftoff mats and glacier meltwater in Antarctica - MAT-05 (SPAdes) (version 2) | ecosystem: Environmental > Aquatic > Freshwater > Ice > Liftoff...
ATATTTCATCTTATTGAAAAAAGCAGCCAATAAAAAAACTTTCAAAAACTTTATTTTTATTATGATTTTTTTTGCATTCCTGCTAAATCTTGCCTGGGAATTGTTACAAATTTCATTATATATAAATCCTGTGTATGATATTGAGCACATAGCTTTTTGTGTGCCGGCCTCAATTGCGGATGTGTTGATGGTGCTGCTCCTCTACTTTAGCCTTGCTTTTATTTTTAAAAATCTCTTTTGGATACAATATTTAAAATTGAAACGTGTTGTGCTGTAGGTTTTAATTGGTGGAGATGGTGCTGTTTTATCTGAAATGCGGCATTTATCATTAGGAGTTGCAGCTACGATGATTCGATGCCCCTCATTCCAGTTGTTAATGTAAGTATTTTGCCCGTTTTGCAATTTATGATATTGCCCCGGCTTATCTATTTTTTAAGTTTTAATTGCTTAAAAATAATAGGATGCCCAATTAGCCGCTGATTTACCACGTTCGGTTATGTATTTTTAAAATGAATACGTGGTATTATAACAATTATGTTCCACGCTGCTTTCAATTAACGGGAGCTGTCTTTAAAATTGAAAGCCATTTAAAAGATCATTAAGATCATCCTTGATTGTTGGTGCACGAAATTTTAAATTTTGCACTAAAGGCTCAATTAAATAAGTCCTCTATTTTTCGGCCAGCGCTTGCTTTTATTTAAAAAAAATTTTTAAGATATATTGCGTGTGGTAAGTAATTAAAAAGAAGTAATTGAAGTTAGCTGCATTAGCACCGGCAAGAAAAGGGTTGATTAAACCGAAAATGCAAATAGCCGGAAGCCCGGCTATTTGCTGAAAAAGTAAATGAAATTCTGAATGATTATTTTAGAATTTAGGGCATCTTACCGCATCTCTTGTACTGTTATCTTTGTTATTGAAATTTTGATAGCCTAATGAAAGTTCAAATCCGCCACGGCCATAACTTGCATTTCTTAATTGAGAAGTATTTACATCATAACTGAAAGAGACTGCCATACGCCCAATATCAAGCTTTACAACCGGTATCAATGCATCCTTTAAACGTAACATACTTCCAATGTGCAATACATACCTGGGATCTTCGGGATCACCCAGCCGGTAACTGTACAAAAAACCTGCAACGGTTTCCTGGTAACTATCCTGTTTGCTGTAATCTCCGTAAATAGTAAAATAAGATTCTTCACTCACGTTCATTCTTATACCCAGCGAGCCAACCCATTTTGGTTTCATCTCCAGATCTATATTGCCGTAAAAAGAAATTTTATTTGATTTATTAAAGTGATGATAGGCCAGCCCCGCATAAATATTATTGTTTTCATTTTCGCCAATCTGTGTATTAAAACTCATGCCTACGCTGGCATCCAGGTACGAGTAGGAAGTTTTGCTGAAATTTTCGCCATTGCTTAGGTTTGGGTCATACTCCATGCCATTATACTGGCTGTTGGTTGTCATCTTACTCTGGTCTATTCTTCTTTGTACAAGTCCGCCCATAAAGCCAAGTGACAGGTACATATTTCTGTCTGTACTCAACGACTTTTGATAATTTAATACCGGTAATAAGTGTGTTGAAGTAAGTGCAATGGTTCCAGCCCTGTCATACAAAACCTGACCGCCAATGGTTAAAAAATCATCGCCCTTGCCAATTGGTTTTTTAAATTCAACATTAAAAGAGCCGGTGCGGTAAGCATCCGTAATATTATTCCATTGGGTTCGGTAAACCATTTGTGCCCGCATATCTCCTTTAAAAATACCTGCCAGCGATGGGTTTCTTAATAATGGCGTTTCAAAAAACTGTGAGAAATGTATATCCTGAGCTTTAGCAGATACAGTGCATAGCAGCACCAGCAATGCTGTAAGTAAAATGCTATGTTTTAAATTTATTTTCATGTGGTACGGTATTTAAATTCTAATGCTGTCAATTTTTTGGGCTGTCAGCCTGAGCTTATCGAAGGCGGGTTCATTCGGTAAACCGGGTTCGACAGGCTCACCCTGACAGCTTTATTTAATTCTAAATTTTTTTATTTTTCATTTTATCTTAACAGTGCAACATTTCCGTTTAAAATAATGGGCGTATTGTTTTCGCAAAGTATTTCAGCCGTGTAAACAAATACATCGCTGTTAACTTTTTTTCCTTTTACAGTTCCATCCCAGCCTGAATTTGGATCATTAGGTGAAAAATTAACCCGCTCAAAAACTATTTCGCCCCAGCGGTTGAAAATGCGCAGCAGTTTAATGCTGAATATGCCCGATCCTCTTGGATAAAAAATATCATTGGTGCCGCTGCCGTTTGGCGAAAAAGTATTGGGGATAAAAATATTGGCACCATCGCAAAGTACATACACCATCACTTTGTCGGTTGATTTGCAGCCTCCGGGGTTTCTTACCTCAACTGTATATTCTGTTGTTGCTTTTGGTTGAACCGTTACTGATGGCGCATTGCTGTAAAGTATACCGGGTGCCGTTAACCAGTAAGTATTGGTAACATCAGTCGAAATTGTTGGTGTTATAGTTACGGGTGCTGCACCATTTTTCATGGTTATGTCTTTTCCTGCATCTACCTGCGGTATTGGATAAACTTTGATGCTGGTATAACCGGTATCTTTAAAGCATCCATAAGCATCGCTGCCAATTACACGATACCTGGTGGTTGTTCTTGGGCTTGCAATTGGTAATGAAGATGTAATATTATTTAAACCCGCAGAAGGGGACCACTCGTAACTGTTAGCTCCCGATGCAAATAACCGTACCGAGCTGCCCACACAGATTGTATCATCCCTTTTATTATCCATTACAAATGGTTGTATCACGGTTACATTCAGCGAATCAATATTACTGCAGCCATATACCGACGAACCGGTTACCAGGTATTTTTGATTAAAGTTTGGCGATGCCATGGGACTTGCACAGCTAGTACAACTTAATCCTGCTGGTGGACTCCACACATAAGTAGCGCCTCCATTCGGATTCAATTGTATAGGTGTGCCCCTGCATATCTGCACATTGGGCCCGGCATCTATAACCGGTATTGCATACACTTCAAAACTCTTGTTCACGGTATCTTTACAACCGCTGCTGTTGGTAGCTATCAATTGTACATTGTACACCTGCGGGGTTGTATAAGTTTGTGCAGGCGTGGTTTGCAGGGTTGATGTATTGCCGTTTCCGAGTTGCCAATTCCAGGTTATTGCAGAAGTATCGGCCACACTTAAAAATGCGCTAAAGCCTGCATTAACGGGCGAGCATGCACTGGTTGCATTGGTAAAATCGGCCTGTGGCGATGCTACAATTTTTACAGGTACCGGTAATGTGGCAGTATCTCTGCAACCCCTGTTGGTTACTACAATCAATTGCGGAAAATAATGACCCGGTGCTGCATAAAAATGCGATGGGTTTTGCAACGCAGATGTACCACCATCACCAAAATCCCAGGCATAGATAGATGAAATATCGTTGATGATGGAAGAGTCTGAAAATTGTATAGTTCCAAGATCGCAACGTGGCAAACCATCATACCCAAAATTTGTTTTTACACCATAAACATTAATGGTATCAACGCCTTCAATGGGCACCTGGCATCCACCGGCATCTACCAAAATCATTTTGGGTAAATAAGTACCCGGTGTAGTATAGCTGTATGATATAGTTGAATCGGTTGTGTTTAAAATTGAGCCATCATTAAAATCCCAAACGTAAACCGGATTATCGGGAGATACGGCTGTAAAGTTTACAGTGAGGGGGCTGCAGCCGTTTAAAGGAGCATAGCTAAAAGTTCCTATCGGGCCTCTTACAACAATCCTTTGCATCACCGAATCAATACAATTGTTTCCTGGGCCGTTCACAAACAATTTTGCAAAATAGGTGCCCGGTGTGTTGTAAATGTGAATGGGGTTGGCTGAGTTAGATGTACTGCCATCACCAAAATCCCAGGTTGCATCATTACCATTTATTGAAGTGTTGGTAAAATTTGCAATCAACGGCGGACATGTACTTAATGTATCTGAAACTGTAAAGCTGGCGTGTGGTGGTGCCACATGAATAAGCCGGTTCACCGAATCACGGCAACCGTATTGATCTGTAATTAAAAGCTTCACGGTGTAAATTCCTTCTGCTGTATAATTATGTATGGGGCTTGTTGCAGTATCGGTAACGCCATCACCAAAATTCCATAAGTAAGTAAGCGCCGGCCCGGTTGATGCATTGGTAAAAGTAATATCAATTAGCGGGCAAACAATAGTATCTGATTGCGTGAAAGCAGCAACCGGGTTGGATATTACAATGGTTTGCGTGTTCATAGTACTGTCTGAGCAGCCAATAGCGTCAATCGTTTTTAAAGTAACATTATACGACCCAGATATTGTGTAAAAATGCGTGAAAGGAGGAGCAGTAAAACTTTGCGTGGTGCCATCTCCAAAATCCCATACCCATGTTACAATGGGATGAATGCCATCATCGGTTGAATTGTCAACAAAAGTAAAACTGTTGTTTGAACAGCTGCCACCATTGGGAATGCTGAATGCTGCAACCGGACCATCAATGCGTATGTATTGAACTTTTACCAGCGTGTCTTTACAACCCGAAACATCAGTAATAATTAATCTAACAGTGTACAGGCCTGCATTTATATACACATGAGTAATTACAGCTCCGGTACCGGTTTGTCCATCGCCAAAATCCCATTCGTAATTGCTGATGGTGCCGGCTGTATTTCCAATGGCACTAAATGTGGTTGAATTATTGCGGCAGATCACCGTGTCTGATGCATTAAAATTAGCAACCTCATCTACAATGCGAATGGTTTGTGTGTAAGTATCATCGCAACCGGTTCGGTAATTTATGACAACTAATTCTATCGTGTATGTACCCGTATCAGCATAGGTATGAATATTGTGTTGTGCTGTTGAGGTAATACCATCGCCAAAATTCCAATGCCATTCATCGGGTCCAATGGAATTGTCGGTAAAGGTGAATGTTTTTGGTGCTGCACAATCAAAGGCCGAAACAAAACTTGCGATGGGCGGATCAATATGTACATAGTTAGTCAGTATCAATGTATCCGGGCAATTATTATTCCATACAATCAGGCGTATGGTAAAAAATCCGGTGTCTTCATAATGATGAGATGGGTTTTGAACAGTTGATGTTCCGCCATCACCAAAATCCCATAACCACTGTGTTATGTTGCCGGTAGACAGGTCTAAAAAATTCACATCAAATTTGGCGCAAACATTCCTGGGGTTTGCCGAAAAATTGGCGACCGGTTTATCATCGGCAACAATACCTGCAGTCACCAAAACCGTATCTGTACAGCCTCCCAGCGTGGTAACAATCAGTTTAATATCGTAGCTGCCTGTGGCATATGTGTTGGTTGGGTTTGGTAGGGTAGATGTGGTTCCATCTCCTAAATCCCAAAAATAACTTACAACCGGATCGGGCGAATTTATGGTAGCACTAAAAGTCCAGGTAAGTGGCGAACAATTACTTTGTGGTAAATTATTGATGCTGGCCTGCGGTGGTAATATTTTTATATAATCAGTTAATACCAGCGAATCGCTGCAGCCTACAAAATTGGTAACTATCAATTTTACTGTAAATGAACCGTAGCTTGTGTAAGTGTAAGCTGGGTTTTGTGCGGTAGATGTTCCACCATCACCAAAATCCCAGAAATAAGTAGCAGGCGCTGTACTGGTATTTGTAAAGTTTACCGTTAACGGAGGCTGACAGGCGTTTCTGTTTATGGCAGAAAAAGCAGCTGTTGGTTTTGGGTAAACATTGATGGTGAATGTGGCAGAATCGGCACAGGCCCCCAGGTATGCAATCATTTTAACGGTGTAGGTTCCGATGGCCGTGTAGGTTTTTACAGGGCTTAATGTTGTTGAATTGGTGCCATCTCCAAAATCCCAGAACACCGATGTGGGCGTTGGTGCAGACGTGTTTGTAAAGCTGATGGGATCATTTATACAAGTGCTTGGCATACTGTTAAAAGCCGCATTTATAAAATTAATAACAACCGCATTTGGCCTTACCAAAGTGGTAACACAACCGGTAGTGCTTGTTACCCGTAAAGTAACTGTAAAACTACCTTGCGTGTTATAAATATGCGATGGATTTTGTAAGGTAGATGTAAAGCCATCACCAAAATTCCAGAGGTAAGATAAAGTGCCTGAACCCGAAGAGGTATTTGTAAACACAATGGTAACCGGTAAGCTGCAACCTGTGGGCGTTGAGTTGGTAAAGGCGGCCGTTACACCATTGCTTGCTTGTATGTAATTGTTTTTAGTTAATGTTTTTGAACAGCCCGAAACTGTAGTAACACGCAGTGTAACATTGTAATTGCCGGCTGCTGTATACGTGTGTACAGGATTTCTTATAGTGCCGGTAGTGCCATCGCCAAAATCCCATAACCAGGCGGTAATAGAAGATCCGGCTGCGGTACTCAGGTCGGTAAATTGAACAGTTAGGGGAACACAACCTGATAGCGGTATTGCCGAAAAATTAACTACCGGAATGGGAAAGATGTTGATGTATTGTATCCTGGTTAATGAGTCTTTATTACCCAATCCATCCTCTACAACTAATTTTATTGTGTATTGCCCTGGTGTAAAATAAGTGGCAGATGGATTTTGTAAAATAGAAGTGGTTCCGTTCCCCAAATCCCATCTCCAGTAAATTGGATTACCGGTTGACAGGTCTGTAAAGTTTATGATTTGTGGTGCACAGCCTGAAGTGGGCGATGCAGAAAAATTCGCCGTAACTTGGCCTTTACTGACTATACTTAACGAGATGAGTAAAATAAAAAGTATAAAACTCTGCCTGAGTATTACTTTGGTAAACATAGGCATAACTGTACTGGTTTTATGAATGTTGGATAATTGGATAAAAACGGGCATTGCTGCTGTACAATAAACTACATTTTCTATATAAAAATTGTGTATGTAAGGATATATTTTTACATTGCACTGAGGTTTAATTGCTTAAACTTCAAACTAAGTTTATTATTACCCATTCAAACTTATAAAAACACTAACTGCATGCGCCCTAAATTTTTAAAAATAGCCTTGTTACTTTGCTTGAGTACAACATTTGTGTATGGGCAAAAAAAAGCCTCAATTAAGTCAAATAAATCAGAGAAAAAGCAAGGAATGCTGTCTTTTAGTGTAAATTACTCCGACTATGGTTTTGTAAAAGCTGTAAGCGATTCCTCCATCAGCTATGCCTTTAACCGTAAAGGCCTTTTTAAATCGGGTAACAGCTCCTTTGGTTTTGGCGTAAGTTACTGGAAGGGTTTGGGTTCACATTTTGATTTTTCAGGCAATTTTGCAGGTACTTTTTCAAATTTTCCGGCGCTTTATGTAAAGGGCGACAGTATTGGCAAGGCCTCTTTTACACCCCAGCTCGATATGTTGTTGCATGCAAAAGCATTTAAAGAAAATCGTGTTATCAATCCATTTTTAACAGCAGGCGTTGGCGCCGGTTATTTTGGAAAACAATTGGTGGTATATGCCCCGGTGGGAGTTGGTTTGCAGTTTCATTTCAGGAGTGGTGCTTATCTTTTTTTGCAGGCACAATGGAAAATGGCACTTACAGATGGTATAAAGGATGATTTTATGTTCTACTCTCTTGGCTTTGGCCAGCATAAAAAACCTAAAAAGGTTGAACCTAAAGCCGAAATACCCACTGTTGATACAGCCAAGATTGAGCCCAAGAAAGATACTGCAACAAAGCCAAATATTAATACCGACAAGGACACTGATGGCGATGGCATTCTTGATATGTTTGATCTTTGTATTGATGTAAAAGGTACGGTAAATGGTTGTCCGGATAATGATGATGATGGCGTAGCAGATAAGGATGACAAATGCCCTCTTGTAAAAGGCTCAACCAGAAATAATGGCTGTCCTGCAAAGGATACCGATGGTGATGGGGTAAATGACGATGAAGATAATTGCCCCGATGTAAAGGGAGTAAAAGATAACAGCGGTTGCCCCGCAGGCCCTGCAGATAGCGACGGAGATGGTATCATGGATAAGGATGACAAGTGCCCGGATGCTGCCGGTACAGCTGAAAACAACGGTTGTCCCATGCATATACTGGATGGAGGAAAACTTCTCCGCTCTTCCGGCGATTCCATGACTTATTTTGTAAGGTTTGATTTTGATAAAGCCAATATTACAAGCGAAGCATTTGCTATACTTGGACAAATTGTAAAAGAATTAAAGGCAGACAAGAGTCTGATGATAAATATTGAAGGCCACGCCGATAATTTTGGCCAGGAGAAATACAATATGATTATTTCGCAAGAACGTGCCACAGTAGCCAGGGATTATTTCATGAGCTATGGTATTGCAAAAAGCAGGATTAAAACAGCATCTTTTGGATCATCAAGGCCTTACGATCTTCATCAGGACTGGTTGAACCGCAGGGTGGAAATAACCATTTATAAATCTAAATAAAACTCAATAGCCCGGTTTACAAAACAGGGTTGGCAAATATTCTCAGGCCGGACTTTTAAAGTCCGGCCTGTTATTTATTAAATCCTTCTAACTAAAGTTTGAAAAGAAAAGAATATGCACTTAAGATAGCTTTACCCTAAATTCGCAAATAAAAGACATGGATATAAAAGCACAATTTGAGCAGGCAATAGCCAACAGTAAATCGTTATCAGAAAAGCCCAGTAACGAAACCCTGCTGCAGCTGTATTCGTTATACAAACAATCAACCGAAGGCGATGTTAGCGGTGAAGCACCCACCAATCCCTTTGATTTTGTAAACAAAGCCAAGTACGAGGCATGGGTCACTTTAAAAGGCAAAACCAGCGAAGAAGCTATGCAGGAATATGTTGACCTGGTGGGGAAGCTGAAAGGGTAAGCTTGTCAAATAATGTAGTGTCTATCACTTATTTTTAACAGTTTACAGGTTAAATTTATAAAATGAAGATTGGCGAAATTACCTCTTTTTTAGAATCGGTTGCACCTGCATCATTGCAGGAAAGCTACGATAATGCAGGATTGCTCACTGGTAATAACAGTTGGAATTGTACCGGCATTATAACTACTTTGGATACAACTGAAGCCGTGGTGCAGGAGGCTGTTGAAAAAAAATGCAACCTCATAGTATCGCATCATCCCATCATTTTTGGAGGACTGAAAAAGATCACCGGCAAAAATTTTGTGGAGCAAACCATTATTGCTGCCATAAAAAATGATATTGCCATTTATGCCATACATACCAATCTTGATAATGTGCTGCACGGCGTAAATGCCATCATTGCCCATAAACTGGGATTGGTAAACCTCAAGATATTGCAACCCAAAAATGATACGCTTAAAAAGCTGTACACTTTTGTGCCGGTTGAATTTGCCGAAAATGTACGGTCGGCTATTTTTAATGCAGGTGGCGGCCATATCAGCAATTACAGCGAATGTAGTTTTAATACAGCCGGGCAGGGTACGTTTAAACCGGGTGAAGGGACCAATCCATTTACCGGAAAACGCGGCATACGACATACTGAAGATGAGATAAAGATGGAAATGATCTTTCCGGCATGGCAGGAAAGGGCCATATTGGTTGCCATGCATGATGCACATCCTTACGAAGAAGTGGCTTACGATATAGTGGCGTTAGATAATCAAAACCAACTGGTTGGTAGTGGTCTGTTAGGCGAGTTGCCCGAACCACTGAGAGAAACTGCCCTTTTGGAGCTTTTAAAACAAAAATTTTGCCTTTCTGTAATACGACATACGCCTTTACGGGGAAAGCAAGTTAAAAAAATAGCCCTTTGCGGGGGTGCCGGCAGCTTTCTTATAGGCGCTGCAGTAGCTGCCGGTGCCGACATTTATATTACCGGCGATGTTAAGTACCATGAGTTTTTTGATGCCAATAACCAAATAGTAATTGCCGATATTGGCCATTACGAGAGCGAACAGTTCACTATAGACCTGTTATTTGATCTTTTGAGCCAAAAATTCCCTACCTTTGCAATCCAAAAAACAGGCGTAAAAACCAACCCGGTACATTACTTCCTGTAATTTCAAATTCAAATTTCAAAAATAATATGGCCGCAGTAAAAGAATTCTCAATTGAAGAAAAATTAAGCGCACTGGTACTTTTACAAAAAGTAGATTGCAAGCTGGACGAAATTCAGATCCTGAAAGGTGAATTGCCCATGGAGGTTAAAGACCTGGAAGATGAAATTGAAGGTTTGCATGCAAGGCAAACCCGTGTGGAAGAAGAAATAAACGGTATTCAGGAATTTATTGCCCAAAAGAAAGAAGGTATTAAAGATGCTGATGCCCTGGTAAAAAAATACGAGAAGCAGAGTGAGAACGTAAAGAATAACCGTGAGTTTGAAGCCATCAACAAAGAAATAGAAATGCAGACTTTAGAAATAAAGCTTTGCGAAAAACATATAAAAGATGCTACCGAAGAAATTGCTGAAAAAGCAAGACAACTGGAAGTAGCAAAAAAAGCTGTTGCCAATAAAGAAGGCCACCTGATAGGCAAAAAAGGCGAGCTGGAAAAAATTATCAGCGAAACTGAAAAAGAAGAAAAACATTACAATAAAGAAGGTGAAAAAGCCCGCAGCCATGCAGATGAGCGCCTGCTTACCAGCTACGATCGCATTCGCAAGAACTACCGTAACGGTTTAGCCGTGGTTGCTGTAGAGCGTGACAGTTGTGGTGGTTGTTTCCACGCCATTCCTCCTCAAAAGCAAAGCGAAATTAAACTACGTAAAAAAATTATGGTTTGCGAAAACTGCGGACGTATTTTGGTTGATGCAGATTTGAATGATACAGTTGTAGTGAAATAGCTCTTAGCCATTAGCTCTTAGCATTTAGCAATCAAAAATACAGTTAGCCTATTCTTTTAGAGTAGGCTTTTTTTATTGGCTAACGGCTAATTGCTAAAAGCTTAAAGCCTGCATTCCTAACTTTTTACTAATTTGCTGTTCTAAATATGCTTCAAAAATTACACATACAGAATTACGCCATCATAAATGAACTGGAAATTGAATTTTCGGATAAGCTGAACATCATCACCGGTGAAACAGGTGCCGGTAAAAGTATTTTAATGGGCGCATTAAGCCTTATATTGGGCGAACGTGCAGATAGCAGCGTATTGCTGCAAAAAGAAAAAAAAGCGGTTGTAGAGGGTTCGTTTAAAGCCAGCAATAAAAAAGCCATCAGTCATTTTTTAAAAGAGAACGACCTCGATGCCGAAGATATGCTGATGATAAGAAGAGAGATTGCAGCAAATGGTAAATCACGGGCATTTATCAATGATACACCGGTTAACCTTAACCAATTAAAAGCATTAAGCATTTTGTTGGTAGACCTGCACCAGCAGTTTGATACGCAGGAACTGAATTCATCTGATTTTCAGCAAGAGGTTTTGGATGCACTTGCAGGCAATATAGAGCTGTTGCAACAATACCGGCAGGTTTTTCATCAGTATAAAAAAATAAAAAAAGAATTGGGCGTGTTGCAGGCAGAGCAGGCTGCTGCCAATGCAGCGTTGGACTATAATCGTTTTTTATTTGATGAACTGGAGGAAGCCGGTTTTAAAGAAAACGAACTGGAAGAACTGGATGCAGAATTAAAACTGCTTAGTAATGCCGAAAATATAAAGCAGGAAATTACCGGCATTTATTATGAGCTGAAAGAGAGTGAGCAACCGGTTGTGCAGCAATTGAAAATGCTTTACATCAAGTTACATGCGCTGGAGCAGTTTCATACTGGCATAGGTGAACTGGCCGCACGTTTGCAAAGCACACAATTAGAGCTGGCAGACATTGCAGATGAACTTGACCACATAAACAACAGCATTAACTACAGTGCCGAGCGCATTCAGATTGTTAACGAACGCATTTCTATGGGCTATAAGCTGCAAAAAAAACATGGCGTATCCACAACCGCAGAATTGTTGCACATAAAAGAGGATTTGCAGGAAAAACTTACCCAGATAATAAACATCGGCGAAGCCATTCAGCATAAAGAAAAGCAAAGTAATGAACTGTTGCTGCAATGCGAAAAGGAGGCGAAAATAATTTCTGACAACCGTAAAAAAGCCATTAAGCCATTTACCGAAAATGTAAACAGCTTACTGGCCCGTGTTGGTATGCCCAATGCACGCTTTGCAGCCGAAGCAAGACTGCTGGATACTTTAAGCGAACTAGGTATTGATACCATTGAATTTTTATTTGATGCCAACAAAAGCAATCGTTTTGAAGCTTTGCGTAAAGTGGCCAGCGGGGGAGAGCTGAGCAGGTTGATGCTTTGCATTAAATCGCTGGTTGCAAAAAAATTACAGTTGCCTACTTTGATATTTGATGAGATTGATACCGGCATCAGCGGCGAAGCGGCTAAACAGGTTGGTAATATCATGAAAGAATTATCTGCGGCTCACCAGTTAATATCCATCACACACCAGCCGCAAATAGCAGCCAAAGCAGATGCACATTATTTTGTGTATAAGGCCATTGAAAAAGATAAGATTGTTACTTCTATAAGATTGCTGAATAATGATGAGCGTATTACAACCATAGCACAAATGCTTAGTGGCGAAAAGCCTACTGCTGCTGCATTGCAGAATGCCAGGGAGATGGTGGGTAATTAATAGTCTTTATTCTTGATAAGTTCCTTGCCTGCACTTTCTTTTATACTTCTCTAAGAGATAACAAAAAATAAATTGTCAAAAATTTTGACAATAAAAAATTTGTCATTATTTTTGACAAAAATTTTATTGTTATGAAGAATGTAGTAGGAAATCCAGCAAGAGGTGAAAGTTTCTACCAGCGCAAAAGGGAGGTAGATAAAATCTTTGAGAGAATATATAATGGAAACAATCTGCAAATAGCAGCACCAAGGCGCATTGGCAAAACCTCAATATTATACTACCTGCTGGATAATAAACTGGAAGACTACATATATGTTTATGTTGATACCGAAGCGGTAATTGATGAAAATGAATTTTATAAAAAACTTCTTAAAGAGATTATTAAAACTGATGAATTCAAAAAATCAGGCTGGTTTCAAAATCTTATGCAAAAAGGCAATAAGTTTTTGAGTAAAATAAAGTCGGTAAAAATAATGGGGCAGGAAATAGATTTTGACGAAGCAGAGATTATTAGTGATTATAAAAATGAAGTGGAAAATTTACTGGCTGGATTAGAATTTGAAAATAAACAGAAACTGATACTGTTAATAGATGAATTTCCGCAAACAATACAAAATATTGTTGATGCCAATAATGGAAATTCAGAAAAAGCCATTCACTTTCTGCAATCCAACCGGGAAATTAGGCTTAACCCGGATATAAATCTTAAAGTAACTTTCATTTACACGGGATCTATTGGTTTAAATCATACCGTTTCTGCAATTAAAGGTTCTGCTTTTATCAATGATCTCAATTCAATAGAAGTGGAGCCGCTTATAAAAGAAGAGGCAGAAGATTTACTACAGGAATTACTTGCTCTAAAAACACTGCATGCCGAAGCAGAAGTTGTAAATTATTTATTGGCTAAAATAGAATGGCTGATTCCTTTTCATATTCAGTTGGCAGCACAGGAAATATTGAGCCTTAGTGATAAGGACGGCCAGGTAACTGAGCAGATAATTGACCAGGCTTTTGATAACCTGATAACGGCAAGAAATAATAATCATTTTGAACATTATTACAGCCGCCTTAAAAGACATTTTAAGAATAATAATTTTTTGTATGCCGATGAATTACTGCAAGCCATTGCATATAACGATACCATAGATAAAGGAAATGCTTACAACCTTGCAGTAAAATATGCTGTGGAAGCAGAATGGAGGCAGGTGCTGGAAATACTGATGTATGATGGATACATCAACAATAATGGCAACAATAATATTTATCGCTTTAATTCACCCATTTTAAAAATGTGGTGGCTGCGGTTTATTTGTAAATAATTAGGACAATGACAAATTTTTTATACAATCCTGATAGAAAAAGCAAAGACAGCCTGATTGCTGAATTTGTAGTAAGAACTAAACTGCTGGAAGATATCATGCAGGATATTGAAAGTTCGGATATGGATACACCTGAACAACATTATCTTTTGGTAGGGCAACGGGGTACCGGCAAAACTACATTGCTGCACCGGATAAGGTATGCTATAGAAGATAATAAAGAACTGAACAAATGGCTGATACCGGTTATTTTTAGCGAAGAACAATACAATATAAGTGAGCTGGCCAATCTATGGGAAACAGTAGCTCACACGCTGGAAGATTATCATGGTTTTGCAGGCATTAGTGCGGAAATGGAAATGCATATTACCAAAGATAATTTTGAAGAACATTGTTATGATATCCTGGAAAAACACCTGCAACAAAACCATAAGAAATTGGTTTTGTTGATAGACAATGTTGGCGATATTTTAAAAAAATTGGAAGACAAGGAAGTAAGGAGGCTGAGGGAAATACTGCAAACAAAATCTTATATCAGGTTGATTGCAGGCTCACCTTTTTATTTAGACAGCATACTGGATTATAAACAACCATTTTTCGAATTTTTTAAAGTAATAAGGCTTGAAGGTTTGGATAAGGAGGAAACATTGGAACTGCTGAAGAAGCTTGGAGAAATTTATAACGAAAAAGAAAAAATTGAAAGAATAATAAAGGAAACTCCAGGCAGAGTAGAAACTTTGCGGATACTTACCGGCGGCGTGCCACGCACGCTGGCTCTGATGTTTAAAATATTTACCGACCATGAGCATGAGAGCAGTGTAAAAGACCTGGAAAGAATACTTGACCTGGTTACACCTTTATACAAGCACCGCATGGATGACCTGCCCAAGCAGCAGCAAAAAATTGTAGATGCGGTTGCTAAAAAGTGGGAAGCAATAAGTGTAAAAGAATTAAAGGAAAAAGTGAGGCTGGAAAGTAAAGTAATATCTGCCCAATTAAGACAACTGGAGAAAAACCAGATAATTGAAAAACGTGTGACAGATACCAAGAACCATAATTATTTGATAAAAGAACGTTTTTTTAATATCTGGTATCTGATGCGGTATGGCAGAAAAGATACAGCAGAAAGCGTAAAATGGCTGGTATCTTTTATGGAGAATTGGTATGATAAGAGTGAAATGGAAAAGAAGGTTGAAAGTTATGTTGAGGCTATTATGGAAAATAAATTAAATTCTGATTCTGTCGAATTTTATGGAAATGTTTATAAAGCATTTAATAATCTTTCAGATAAGGCGAAATCAAAATTAACCTTTGGTCTCAATAGCCGGGAAAATAGTAGTTTAGTACATGAAGATATGATGGTGTTAAAAAAACTATCTGAAGAAGGTAGAAATGAAGACCTGCTTAGACATGCTGTAGAGATGTCGTTCTTAACCCATCCTGCCAAATCAATAGTGGTCTCTGCCGTCTATAAAATTCTTACTAGCGATGATGTTAAATTAAAAATGTCCGTTGTAAAGTTAATAGAAGAAAAAATTGAAGGTGCAGATTATGAAAAGAGATATGGAACTGTATTTATTATCATTGCGATGACTTTTTGGGGGATGATTAATAAATTACTGCTTGGAAAATATCAAGAAACCAATTCTGACATAAATGTTCTTTCTCAAATTGTAGGGGATATTCAAGATAATTTTGGGTATGACTTTTTTAATAAATATTTTTTAATAGAAGACGAAATACTCCAAGCTTGCTTAGTCGCATTGTTGTCTGTAAATCAAATAAACATGGTTGCCAATTTGTTTGAAAGTGAAAAAAATATTCGATTAAGGGATATCTATAAACCAATTTATTATGCTACTTTGGCTCTAAAGAACGAACAAATTGGTAATACTTTGGGTGAGGAAATGAAAATTCCCGTTCAAGATGTTATGAATAGAATTGCGTTGATTAAAACAATAGTTGAAAATTTGCAAAAACAAAATAAAAATTATGTCTTACAATCTACTTAAAGGAAAAAAAGGAATCATTTTTGGTGCACTTGATGAAAGATCAATTGCCTGGCGTACAGCTTTGCGTTGCCACGAAGAAGGCGCAGAGTTGGTTTTATCCAATGCACCGGTAGCCATGCGTATGGGCGAAATAAATAAACTGGCAGAGATAGTGAATGCGCCGGTAATTGCCTGCGATGTTAGCAGCAATGAAGATGTAACAAATCTGATTACCAAAACCATGGAGCATTTTAATGGCGGTGTTGATTTTATTCTGCATTCCATAGGCATGAGCATTAATGTGCGTAAAGGAAAACACTATACCGAAATTGATTATGGTTTTAATGCAAAGTCGCTCGACATATCGGCTACAAGTCTGCACCGTGTACTTGCTACTGCGATGAAGATGGATGCTGTTAATGACTGGGGCAGTGTGGTGGCGTTAACGTATATCGCAGCTCAACGTGTATTTCCAGATTATAACGAAATGGCCGATGCTAAAGCATTGCTCGAAAGTATTAGCAGAAGTTTTGGTTATCATTATGGTGTAAAAAAGCATGTTAGGGTTAACACTATTTCGCAATCGCCTGTAAAAACAACAGCAGGCAGTGGCGTAAAAGGCTTTGATGGGTTTTTAGAGTATGCCGAAAAAATGAGTCCGCTGGGTAATGCCAGTGCCGATGACTGTGCTAATTACTGTGTAATGATGTTCAGCGATATGACGAAGATGGTTACTATGCAAAATTTATTTCATGATGGAGGATTTTCATTTACGGGAGTAACTGAGGCGGTGATTAATAAGATGTAAAACCCCCTCCGCCCCCTGAAGGGGGAACTCGGAGTTCATGACTTCTAAAAGTATTCACGATATGTAAAAGCGAAAGCCTCTCCAATCAGAGAGGCTTTCGCTTTATGTAAAATAAAGTATGTTTAAATCTTAGGCATTAAGTTCCCCCTTCAGGGGGCAGAGGGGGTTGTTAGTATTCATCCTCATTAAAAAAGAAATCTTCCTGGCTGGGATAATCGGGCCAGATATCATCGAGTCCCTCATATATTTCGCCTTCGTCTTCCAGCTCCTGTAAATTCTCAACTACTTCAATGGGCGCACCACTGCGGATGGAATAATCAATTAATTCATCCTTTGTGGCCGGCCAGGGCGCATCTTCCAAATGAGAGGCAAGTTCTAGTGTCCAAAACATCTTTGTAGGGTTTAATTTTTTGCAAATGTATAAGTTCATTTGGAATAACCAAAAGTGTTTTTTTAACGCCCGTTACCGGATATTATTATTTAACATGGATAAAAGGAGGTGATTTGTTGATTTTAAACCTAAAACTTGCGATTATTAACTATTTTCGAAGCATGTTAAAGGCTACGGGCATTTATAAAAAATATGACCAACTGGTGGTTTTAAAAGGGGTTGATATATCTATAAACAAAGGAGAGATTGTAAGTATCGTAGGCTCTTCGGGAGCCGGTAAAAGCACGCTGCTGCACATTTTGGGCACTTTGGATACTGCAGACAAGGGCACTATTAATTTAAACGGGCAACAAATTGAATCGCTCAGCACCAGAAAATTAGCCGCTTTCCGAAACAAACATATTGGCTTTGTTTTTCAGTTTCACCATCTTTTACCGGAGTTTACGGCTTTGGAAAATGTTTGCATTCCCGGATGGATTGCAGGTACAAAAAAGGCTGATGTGGTTATAAGAGCCACCGAATTGTTGAAAACTTTAGGGCTTGGCAACCGGTTGGAGAATAAACCAAATCAACTTTCGGGTGGAGAACAGCAAAGAGTGGCGGTTGCCAGGGCACTGATAAACAACCCTTCCATTGTTATGGCCGATGAACCGACGGGCAACCTGGATAGTGCCAATGCTAAAGAATTGCACCAGTTGTTTATTGATCTGCGTAATAAATTTAATCAAACATTTTTAATTGTTACCCACAATGAAGAACTTGCTAGGATGAGCGACCGCATTTTGATGATGAAAGACGGACTAATATGCTGAGATAATGTGCTGATTTGCTAATGTGGTAATGTGCTAATTCCTTAAAATAATTGTAACTCTTGTGAATCAGAAATCTCAGCAAATGAAAGAATTGCCAAATTTTAAAATCGGCAAATTAACTAATGTGCTAATGCCTCCAAATAATTACAGTTTAACATAGTTAAAAACTTCAGCAACAAAAAAATTAGCAAATTAGCTAATTAGCTAATTAATCCTCGGTTTCCACGGCAAATCCTGCACCCCCAGTAAATGCCCTATATATCTTGCCAAAACAAAAAGGTAATCACTTAGCCTGTTAAGATATTTTATAACCAGCGGCTCTACAAACAAATCATTTTCCTGCATGTTTACACAAATACGTTCTGCACGCCTGCATACACAACGGGTTACATGAGCTGTAGAAATTGCCGTATGCCCACCTGGTAAAATAAAGGATTTCATTTCCTCTAATTCTTCATTCATTTTATCAATTTCTTTTTCTAACAGCGTGATGTCTGATTCTTTTAAGTCCGGAATTTTCAGTTTTGATTCTTTATCCGGATCGCAGGCCAGGGAAGAACCAATGGTAAATAAACGGTCTTGTATTTCTTTTAAAATATCTTTTGATGCCTGGTGTGTAAGCTGATCGGCGGTTAAACCGATAAAAGAATTCAATTCATCCACTGTGCCATAAGCTTCAATACGGATATTGCTTTTGGGTACTTTGGTGCCGCCAATTAAACTGGTTTTACCAAGGTCGCCTGTTTTAGTATATATTTTAAATGCCATGCTGATTGCCTTTTTTGTAATGTAAAACAACAAAAATTTTAGGGAAAGGTTGAAGAATAGTTATGGCTAAGCCGGAACAGTTGCAGTTAGCGGATTTGTATTTATCTTATCTGTTTCAACAACGCCATCTCTTAAACGTATAACACGGTGGGCATACAGGGATATATCCTCCTCATGCGTTACCAAAATAACGGTATTGCCATCAGCATGAATTTTACCGATGATTTCCATGATCTCATAAGATGTTTTGGTATCCAGGTTACCGGTAGGTTCATCTGCAAGAATAATAGATGGATTATTTATCAATGCCCTTGCAATGGCCACACGTTGCGCCTGGCCTCCACTCAGTTCATTGGGTTTATGATGGCTGCGGTCGTCAAGCTTAACCTTTGCCAGCACTTCCATGGCCCTATCTATCCTTTCTTTTTTGCCAATACCTGCGTACACTAATGGCAGCGCAACATTTTCGGCAGCTGTTAATCGTGGCAGTAAATTAAATTGCTGAAAAACGAAACCTATTTCCTTATTACGTACTTCGGCCAGGTCATTGTCGGGCATCCTGCTAACATCTTTGCCGTTTAAAATATATTTACCTGCAGAGGCAGTATCTAAGCAACCTAAAATATTCATTAAAGTAGATTTGCCGGAGCCACTGGGCCCCATTAATGCTACGTACTCATTTTTAAGAATATCCAGCGTTATACCTTTTAGAACGGGTAATTCGTTTTTGCCGAGGTAGTAACTTTTACGGATGTTTTCAAGATGAATAATTCCTTGCATTTTTTGTTTTGAGTTTTGTGTTTACAGTTTGGTGTTGGGCGTTTGCTGTTGTAGAATTCTTATCAATTGAATGGTCAACTCAAAACCCATAACTCCAAACTCATTACTTTTTAATCACTTTCGGTACTTTAAAAAAATATTCGTCGTGTACAGCCGCATTTTTCAAACCTGCTTCACGGCTTATGCTTCCTTTTACTTCATCCGCACGCAATACGTTTACATTTCCGCTCATGTGCAAAAGCGGTTCAACGCCAGCGGTGTCCAGTTCATTCAGTTTTTCAACAAACTGAATCATTTTCTGCAGGTCATTTTTAATGGATTGTTTTTCAATTTCATCAAACTTTAACCTGGCAAGGTTGGCTAATTTATCAACCAATGCTTCGTTTACTACCATTGCACAAATATAGTCCAGTTTTGGGTTTACCCCTTTGCGATATTATTTGAATGGCATTTAAATTTTTCTGAATGACGGGCTGGCTTTCCCAATCGACTTTTGTTATCTTCGCCGACTGACAATGTAGAATTATGGAAAAGAAAAGAGAGACCATGCCTGCCGGCAGGCAGGTTGTAATGAGTGGCATTAGACCAACCGGTTTTTTACACCTGGGAAATTATTTTGGCGCCATTCGTAATTATGTGAAAATGCAGGAAGAATTTGACTGTTTTTTTATGGTGGCCGATCTGCATTCGTTAACCACACATCCGGATACAAAAGGGCTAAAAGCTAATGTACACAGGGTATTAGCGGAAAATATTGCCTGCGGGCTTGACCCCGATAAAGTGGCCTTATATTGCCAGAGCCATGTGCATGAAACTGCCGAACTTTACCTGTATTTAAATATGATGGCTTATAAAGGTGAGTTGGAAAAAACAACCACCTTTAAAGATAAAGTGCGGCTGAACCCTGAAAACGTGAATGCCGGTTTATTAACCTACCCGGTTTTACAAACTGCTGATATTATTTTACACCGGGCTAAATATGTTCCTGTTGGTAAAGACCAGGAGCAACATCTGGAAATGGCCCGTACATTTGCAAATCGTTTTAATCACCGGTACGGAGAAGTTTTTCCGGAGCCCGTTGCATTTAATTACAACCAAAACCTGGTGAAGGTTCCAAGTCTGGATGGTGCCGGAAAAATGAGTAAAAGCGAAAACCAGATGGCAACATTGTACCTGGCCGATAGCGATGATGCTATCAGAAAAAAAGTGATGAAAGCGATGACAGACAGTGGCCCCACTGAAAAAAATGCACCCAAACCAGATTATATTGAAAATATTTTTTTGCTGATGAACCTGGTTTGTACTGCAGAAACCACTCAAAAGTTTGAAGAAGATTATAATAACTGTACCATACGCTATGGTGATCTAAAAAAGCAACTGGCAGAAGATATGGTTAATTTTATTGCACCTATACGTAATAAAGTAGATGCCATTTTACAGGATGAGGAAGGGTTGAAACAAATAATGCAAAAGGGTGCCGAAAAGGCAAATAAAAGTGCAGCAGAAACCATGAAATTAGTTAGAGAAGCAATGGGATTAAATTATTTTTGATTTCTCCCGTAATTATCGGGATTTGATTTCAGATTTTGTTTACTTTAGATGCTTCGCTTGCTTCAAAATCTAAAACCGGCAATCGTAAATCCGCAATTCAACCATGGCAAAAACAAAAAAACCAAAACACATAGCTGTAGCAGGAAATATTGGTGCAGGAAAAACCACTTTAACTGAAATGCTGAGCAAGCATTACAAATGGATTCCCCAATTTGAAGATGTGGATCACAACCCTTACCTGAATGATTTTTATGAAGATATGCCCAGGTGGAGTTTTAACCTGCAGATATTCTTTTTAAACAGCAGGTTGAACCAATTGTTGGAAATTCACCATGGTACCGAAACCGTAATACAGGACAGGACCATTTATGAAGATGCCAATATTTTTGCACCTAACCTGCACGATATGGGCCTGATGACCAAACGTGATTTTGATAATTACTATAAGTTTTTTGAAACGCTGAAAAGCATGGTGCAACCGCCTGATCTTATCATTTACCTGAAAGCATCTGTACCAACTCTGGTTGCACAAATTCAAAAGCGTGGCAGAGAGTATGAAGAAAATATACGTCTTGATTATTTGAAAAAGCTGAACGAATTTTATAACAGCTGGATAGATAGTTACAAAGAAGGCCCGGTGCTAATCATTGATGCAGATAATAATAAGTTTGCCGAAAAGGAAGAGGATCTGGGTAAGATTATTACCAGTATAGATTCTAAGCTGTTTGGACTATTTTAATTTCGAATGGATCAATATCGAATTTCGAATGTAGGGTGTCTGAAAAAGTAAACATATGGGGATTTTAAAACTATTCGATATGCTCCTATTCAACATTCGCCATTTAGTCTATCAGGGAATTTTTCATTGCATAAAAAACAAGTCCTACAGAGTTTTTAACACCAAAACGTTCCATCAGCCTGTCTTTAATAGCTTCTACAGTTCTGGCGCTAATTTCCATTTTAGCGGCAATTTCAGATGCGGTAAATTCCATGCAAACCAGTGTAAGTACTTCTTTTTCACGGTCGCTTAAAACAACTTCAGAGGTAAGAGAAGGATTAAATTTTTGTTTGGAATAGTTTTTCTTGATCAGTACTTTATTTACAAACGGGTTCAGGTAAAACCCGGTACGCATCACATCCATGATGGCTTTCTTTATTTCTGAAGGGTCGGTACTTTTTAAAAGATAACCGGCTGCGCCGCAGTCCATCAAGTGGCCAACAAAGCGTTCATCTTCATACATAGTAAGTATTATAACACGTATATTGGGAAAATTTTTGGTGATTAGTTTGGTTGTATCTATGCCGTCTTTTACTGGCATTTTCAGATCGCATAAAATGACATCAGGCTCAAACTCGGGTATTTTCGCAAGCAGGTCTTCGCCATTATCAGCTTCCATCACAAATTTTATATTGGAATAACTCCGCATGGAAAGTATTACACCTTTCCTGAAAATTTTATGATCGTCAGCAATTGCAACTTTAATTTCATTCATAAATCTGGGAGTAGGGTAAAATTACGTAAAAGAAAATTCATTTACGTAATGGTTTATCATAATATTTTATACTGATATCAAGCAAAAACTATTCCGCAATTGCTGAAATTGGTTAAATAGCAGGCTCTCTTGGTATTTCTATGGTTACTTTATAGTAAGTTTTACTGGGGTCAATTTCAAAAAAAATCTTTCCATTTAATACCTTTATCCTGCTGGCAATATTTTTTAAACCCAGCCCCTGAGTACTATGATTCAGTTTTTCAAAATCGGCCTGCACAATGCCAATACCATCATGATGTATTCTGAAATACATTTTATTGGCACTTATATTCTGCGTTAAATGAATAAAGCCGGGGTTACTGTGTTTTAGAATATTATTCACCAGCTCCTGGATGATCCTGAACACAAGCAGTTCCTGTTCTGTTTTAAGCCTTATTCGGTAGTCGTGAAAACGGGCGCTGGCATTTAAACTGCCACTGGCGCCAATTTTTTGAAAGAGGTCGGTAGCTGCACTTTCCAGCCCAAAATTCTTAAGGGTAGGGGGCATCAGGCTATGACTAATGTTGCGTATCAGGAGTATGGCATCATCCAGTATTTGTTTGGCACTGAATATACTTTGAAGTTGTTGGGCTTTTTCCTGATTTACCAGGTTTTCATTTAGATAGAGTCTGGCAGTTGCAAGCAGTGGGCCGGCATCATCATGAAGGTCGGCCGCTATTCGGTTACGCTCTTCTTCCTGAAAACGGATAGATGCATTTAATAAGATGTGCTGTTTCTCTTCTTCTAGTTTTTTTAATTGATTATTGTAACGGATAACCTTACGCTGATGAAAAATAACAAAACCAACAATAGCAATGGCAAGCGTAAGCATACCTAATGTTCCGAGAAACATGGCCGATGTTACACCTGTGGCATTGCTGTTTGCCTGTAAAAAAAACATAAAGGAATTTGGCAATTAGTTTTGTTTTTTAAT
>Ga0209181_10003652_pt1 | contig 23498 bp, 20 predicted proteins | sample MAT05_FD_187208 | JGI IMG/M metagenome (GOLD analysis project Ga0209181, IMG submission 187208) | Freshwater microbial communities from Lake Fryxell liftoff mats and glacier meltwater in Antarctica - MAT-05 (SPAdes) (version 2) | ecosystem: Environmental > Aquatic > Freshwater > Ice > Liftoff...
ATCGCGGTAATGCTTGAAATTACTGTGTCGCGATTCGACGCTGCCGCGCGCGGCAACGATCAGTACGCGTTCAGATCGAAGGAACTGTTGTCCTGGCCGGGCTCGCCGCCCTCGGCCAGCCGGATCTTCAGCGCCAGTCCGTCGCGGGAGTCGGCCTTGTTCAGCGCTTCTTCGAGATCGATGCGGCCTTCCTTGTACAGCGCATAAAGCGCCTGATCGAAGGTCTGCATGCTTTCGGCCAGCGATCGATCCATCGCCTCCTTGAGCTCGTGGATCTGGCCACGGCGCACCAGGTCGCGGATCAACGGCGTGTTGATCAGGATCTCCACCGCCGGCAGGCGCTTGCCGTCGCGGCCGGTGACCAGGCGCTGCGAGACCACGGCCTTCAGATTCAGCGACAGGTTCATCAGGATGTTCTTGTGCGCCGACTCCGGGAAGAAGTTGAGGATGCGCTCCAACGTTTGGTCGGCGTTGTTCGAGTGCAGGGTGGCCAGGCACAGATGGCCGGTTTCGGAGAAGCTGATCGCGGCCTCCATGGTTTCCATGTCGCGGATCTCGCCGATCAGGATCACGTCCGGCGCCTCGCGCATCGCGTTCTTGAGCGCCTGGTGATAGCTGTGGGTGTCGAGGCCCACTTCGCGCTGGTTGACGATCGATTTCTTGTGCCGGTGCAGGAATTCGATCGGGTCTTCGATGGTCAGGATATGACCCGAGCTGTTGGAGTTGCGGTAGTCGAGCATCGCCGCGAGGGTGGTGGACTTGCCCGAGCCGGTCGAGCCGACCACCAGGATCAGGCCGCGTGCTTCCAGGATCAAGGTGCGCAGCACTGCCGGCAGCTTGAGCGTATCGATGCTGGCGATATCGCTCTTGATTGCGCGGATCACCATGCCCACTTCGCCGCGCTGCTTGAACACATTGATGCGGAAGCGGCCAGCATCCTTGACCGCAATCGCCATGTTCATTTCCAGATCGCGCTCGAATGCCGGGACCTGGCCCTCGTCCATCAGCGAATAGGCGATCTTCTTGACCATGCCACCGGGCAGGCCGGTATTTCCGAGCGGGTAGAGTCGACCCTCGACCTTGATGTTCACCGGTGCCCCGGTGGTGAGGAACATGTCCGAGGCGCCCTTCTCGGTCATCAACTTGAGGAAGTAGCCGATGTCCATGCAATAGTCCCGACCGTAGCGCCGCTAGCGGCGCTGCCCTTGAGTTCTTACCCGTTGCAAACCTTCAGGCACGTTCACACAATAGCGCTGGACCGGCCTGATCCCACGGAAGTTTATGACATCTATGCACGCAAAAATCCATCGGGTCTGGTCGCTGATTGCGGTTGTGGCCTTGCTTGCAGGCTGTGCGACTGCGCCGCCGCCTCTGACCGAGCTTGCCGATGCCCGTGCGGAGGTGGAGCGCGCGCGCGCGGCCGGGGCCGGCGCCAGCGCACCGGTCGAACTGCGCTTTGCCGAGGACAAGCTCGGCGCGGCCCAGACCGCCAGCACAGATCGCGACTATGCGCTCGCTGGCAGTCTTGCCACCCAGGCAGAAGTCGATGCGGAGCTGGCAAGCGCCAAGACGCGCGCGGCTCGCGCGCGCAACGCCGTGCGCGAGAAGACCGACGACAATGCGCGCCTGCGCCGCGAACTGCTGACCGAAGAGGGCGCGCCATGAGCCGCCAGCTCGCTGCGTTGGCGACAGTGTTGGCGGCAGTCGCTGCACTGTCGCTGGCCGCCTGCGGTTCCGCGCCCAAGCGCGATCTGGATCGCGAACGGATCGAGGCCACTCTCGCGCAGCTCGAGTCCGATGCGAGCCTCGCGCCGCTGGCCGCGACCGAGATCGCGCGCGCGCGCGATGCCGTGCGCGACCTGGCCAATGCGGTCGGAATCAACGACGAGGCGCGCGCCACCCTCGCCTACGTGGCCGAGCGGCGGATCGACATCGCCTACGCCGCAGCGCAGGCGGCGCTGGAAGAAAGCAAGCTGCAGCAACTCGAGCGCGAGGGCGATCAGATCCGTCTGGAGGCGAGCCGGCGCGACGCGGAACTGACCCGCCTGGAGGCCGAGAAGCTGCGCGTGCAGAACCTCGCCCGCGCCGAGGAAGCCGAGCGCGCGCGGGCCGACACGGTCGAGGCCCTGGCGCTGCGCGACGTGAGCGCGCTCGAGGCGCAAGCGGCACGCGCGCAGGCCCAGCAGTCCCAGCGCGTGGCGCGCGCGCAAGCCGAAGAGGCGGGGCTGGCGCGGCAGGAGGCCGAACTTGCGATGGCCACTGTCGACAGCCTGCGGATGCAGATGCAGACCCTGTCGGCGCGGCGCGAGGGGCGCGGCGAGGTGATGACGCTCGGCGAATCGGTGTTCCCGCCGGGCAAGACCATGCTGCAGCCCGAGGCGCTGGCCAATCTCGATCGCGTGGTCGAGTTCGTCAATCGCGATCCCGCCAGGAGTGTGCGCATCGAGGGCCACACCGACAACAGCGGCGGTGCCAATCTCAACCAGGTGCTCTCGCAGCGGCGTGCGAACGCGGTGCGCGATGCGCTGGTCCAGCGTGGTGTCGACGCCGCACGCATGACCGCGATCGGGCTGGGGTCCGACGCGCCGGTCGCCGGCAACGACAGCGCCGAGGGGCGTGCCCGCAACCGGCGCGTGGAGATCATTGTCGAGGATGCGCGCTAGGCCACGATCTTCTCGCCGTCCGGAGCTGCCGGACGCCGACGCAGGATCACTGGTGTTGACGATTGGTGCGGCGACAAGCCACTGATTTAATGTGGTTATTTTCGGCGCCAAGCATCGTCATCCGGGCTTAACCAAAAAGTGATTGCGCCCGACCCCGTGCCGGCGTAGCGTCAGGTCTCCGGGGTCATTGCAGCGCCCCGGACGGAGGACGATCCGAGATGAGTGTCGCAGTGCCAAAGCCTTCAGCCGCCGCCGTGCCATCGCCGGCGCGGCCGCGTCCGACAGCAATTGCCCACGGCACAATCGCCCTCCCCTTTGCATTCGATTCAACCACGCGCGCCTCGTGTGCAGCCCAGCTGCAGCGGGGCGTTTTCATTTGAGCCACACCGCCCGAACGAGGAGACTAACGATGTTCGAAGGTCGTCAGCAGGAAGTGGATGTTCTGATGAAGAGCAACGCCGAGTTCCGCTCGCTGTATCTGCGGCACCGGGATCTGGACAAGAAGGTGCTCGACGCCGGACTCGGCGTGCGCCCCACCGACGACATGACGCTGATGCGCATGAAGAAGGAAAAGCTGATCGCGAAGGATCGCCTGACCACCATTTTTGGTGAGCGACAGCCCTCGCACTGAAGCGATATCGCCGGCGATGACGCGACGGGCCCTGCGGGGCCCGTCGTTTTTGCGGCCCCTGCTATCCTGACGCCCCGTTCGACACGTCCCGCGTGGCCTCATGACCATCCACCACAGCGTGCTCGAACTGATCGGCAATACCCCGATGGTCAAGGCCCGCACGCTCGACACCGGCCTGTGCGGGCTGTACCTGAAGCTCGAACTGAACAACCCCGGCGGGTCGATCAAGGACCGCATCGGACTGTTCATGATCGAAGCCGCCGAACGCGAAGGCAACATCGCGCCGGGCGCAACCCTGGTCGAGGGCACTGCGGGCAATACCGGCCTTGGGCTTGCGCTCGCAGCACAGCAGAAGGGCTACCGGCTGCTGCTGGTGGTGCCCGACAAGATGAGCCGCGAGAAGATCTTCAACCTCAAGGCGATGGGGGCCGAGGTGCGCCTGACGCGCTCGGATGTCGGTCGCGGCCACCCCGAGTATTACCTCGACCTCGCCGAGCGGATCGCCAACGAGACCCCGGGGGCGTACTACATCAACCAGTTCGGCAACCCGAACAATCCGCTGGCCCACGAGACGGTCACCGGGCCCGAGATCTGGGAGCAGATGGAGCACGACATGGATGCGATCGTGTTCGGCGTCGGCTCATCCGGCACCATGACCGGGCTGTCGCGCTACTTCGCGAAGGTCGCACCGCATGTCGAACTCATCGTCGCCGATCCGCAGGGCTCGATCCTCACCGGTCTGATCAACGACGGGCAGGCGCCGGCCACGGTCGGCAGCTGGACGGTCGAGGGCATCGGCTCGAGCTTCGTGCCGGCGATTGCCGACCACTCGCGCGTGAAGCATTCCTACCAGGTCAGCGACAAGGACAGCTTTCTCGCCGGGCGCGAGCTGCTGATGAAGGAAGGCATCCTCGGCGGCTCATCCAGCGGCACCATCATCGCCGCGGCCCTGCGCTACTGCCACGAACAGACGACCCCGAAGAAGGTGGTCGCCTTCGTCTGCGACACCGGCAACAAGTATCTGTCGAAGATGTACAACGACTACTGGATGCTCGACAACGGCTATCTCGAGCGCGAGCAGTTCGGCGACCTGCGCGACCTGATCCTGCGCCCCTATTCGCAGCGCGATACCGTGGTGGTCAAGCCCGACGACCTGCTGTTGCTGGCCTACCAGCGCATGAAGCTCTACGACGTCTCGCAACTGCCGGTGATGGACAACGACCGCATCGTCGGCATCCTCGACGAGTCCGATGTGCTGATGCACGTGTTCGGCAACGAAGCGCGCTTCCGCGATCCGGTGGCTACGGCGATGATCGGCACGCTCGATCTGATCGACGTCAAGCGCCCGCTGGCCGAACTGATACCGCTATTCGACCGCGGACACGTCGCGATCGTGGTCGACGGTGCGAAGTTCCTCGGCCTGATCACACGGATCGATCTGCTGAACTACTTGCGGCGCAGGGTGGCTTGATTCACCACGAGCCAGTCCAATGAACGCACAGCTGAAAATGGTGTACTGGAAGGGCGAGTCGCATCGGGTTGGGCGACTGGTCGAGCATCCGGAAATCATGCGCCAGGGCGGGACCGTCGAGGAACTGGAGGAGAATCTGCGTGACGCATATCGCGAGGTGCTGTTCGACGATGTCCCGGCCGGTTCCGAGATCAAGGACATCGCACTTTGAAGCGCGATGAGCTGATCGGCCTGCTGCTGGCAGGCGGATGCGTTCTCGAGCGTCACGGGGGCCGGCGCGACATCTGCTCCAATCCGTCGACCGGACTCGAGCAGCCGGTGCCGCGTCACCGCGAAATCGACGAGCATCTCGCCCGCCACATCCGCAAGTACCCTGGACTTCGCTGATCCCATGACTGCATCGCAATCCCACGGCCTCGGCACCCGCGCCATCCATGCCGGCCAGAGCCCCGATCCGTCGACCGGCGCGGTGATGGTGCCGATCTACGCCACCAGCACCTATGTGCAGTCCAGTCCCGGCGTGCATCAGGGCTTTGAGTACTCGCGTTCGCACAATCCCACCCGCTTCGCGTGGGAACGCTGCATCGCCGATCTGGAAGGCGGCACGCGGGGTTATGCCTTCGCCTCGGGCCTGGCCGCGACCGCGACCGTGCTCGACCTGCTCGACAGCGGCTCGCACGTGATCTGCATGGACGATGTCTACGGCGGCACCTATCGACTGTTCGAGCGCGTGCGGCGTCGCTCGGCGGGACTCGACTTCACGTTCTTGGATCTGAACGATATCGATGCGCTGGCTGCTGCCGTGCGCCCGCAAACGCGGCTGATCTGGTGCGAGACGCCGACCAATCCAATGCTCAAGGTGGTCGATCTTGCGCGTCTGGGCGAGTTCGCGCGTGCGCGCGGGATCATGCTGGTGGTCGACAACACGTTCTGTTCGCCGATCGTGCAGCGCCCGCTGGAGTTCGGCGCGACCATGGTCATGCACTCGGCGACCAAGTATCTCAACGGCCACTCCGACATGGTCGGTGGCGTGGTGGTGGTAGGCGATCATCCCGAAGTCGCCGAGAAGATGACTTTCCTGCAAAACGCAGTCGGTGGCATCCAGGGGCCTTTCGATTCGTTCCTTGCGCTGCGCGGAGTCAAGACCCTGCACCTGCGCATGCGCCAGCACTGCGCTTCGGCGCTGGAGCTCGCTGGCTGGCTGGCTCGCGATCCGCGCATCGAGCGCGTGATTTATCCGGGGCTGGCCGACCATGCGCAGCACGCACTGGCCGCGCGACAGATGAACGGCTTCGGCGGCATCATCAGCGCCTATATCAAGGGTGGCCTCGCCCAGACCCGGCGCATGATGGAACGTTGTCGACTGTTTGCGCTGGCCGAATCGCTGGGCGGAGTCGAGAGCCTGATCAATCATCCCGCGATCATGACCCACGCGTCGGTGCCGGAACAAAACCGCGCGCGGCTGGGCATCCATGACAATCTGGTGCGGCTGTCGGTGGGCGTGGAAGATGTGAGCGATCTGCGCGCGGAGTTGGATGACGCGTTGGGGTGAGCGGGCGCTGAAGGCAGTTGCGGCAGGGATCCATTGCTGCAGTCGCTGCCTTGGCAGCTCCCACCGCGAGGAAGTACGGTCATCGCGCATCATGCAATCCCGCGCTTCGAAGTGCGTAGCTCACGTCGTCCCGACCTGCCTGTGGGAGCCGGCATGCCGGCGACTGCGGACCATCCGACCGCCGCAGTCGTCAGTGCGCAGGGCAAGTCGTCCCGACCTGCCGCTCTGCACATCGCCTCGATGCATCGCGCGCATCGCGCCACCCGCGCACCGCATAACTGTCTGCCATCGCAGCTGCCGATCGCTTATCCTCGATCAACCCGCGCAGGCCTGCGCATACAGGGCAGGGCATGAACCAGCCAGCAGCGTCTGCCGTCGACAGCGGCACCCGGCATCCCGAATTTCGCCTCGGCTGGAAGGTGCTGCTGGCCGCGATGCTCGGTGTGGCCTGCGGCGCCTCGCCGATCCCGTTCAACACGATCGGCTTTTTCATGGGCCCGCTGCAGGCCGAGTTCGGCTGGTCGCTGCGCGAGATCAGTCTGGGGGTGACGATCTACGGCGTGCTCGCAGCCCTGCTCGCACCGGTGTTCGGCTCGCTCGCCGATCGCTACGGCGTGCGTCCGGTGGCGCTGTGGTCGCTGGTCGCGTTCGCCCTGGCTTTCGCCTGCTTTGGACTTACGCCCGCCTCGCTGATCGGGTTCTACGCGATCTGGTTCCTGGTCGGCCTGGTCGGCATCGGTTCGACGCCGGTCACCTGGTCGCGCGCGGTGAATCTGTGGTTCTTTCGCAATCGTGGGCTGGCGCTGGGCATCACCCTGATGGGCACCAGTATCGCCGCGATGGGTCTGCCACCGTTGACCGTGTGGCTGATCGATTCGTTCGGATGGCGGGCCGCGTATCCCTTGCTGGCGCTGCTGCCGCTGCTGATAGCCTTGCCGGTCGGCATCGCCGTGTTTCGCGAGCCACGACCCTCGGAACGCCCGCCGGAGCTGAGGGCCAGCGACGGCAGCGGGCGCGCAGTGCTGTCGGGCATGAGTCTGGGTCAGGCCATGCGCAGCTACCGATTCTGGCTGATGTTCGTGTCGATTTTCGCGGTGGCCTTCGCCTACGGCGGGGCGCACATCCACATGCCCAACATCATCACCGGCCACGGTTTCAGCCGCGAGCAGGCCGCCCAGGTCATGAGCCTGTTGGGGCTGTCGATCCTCAGCGGGCGCCTGATCACCGGGTTTTTGCTCGACCGCTTCTGGGCACCGCTGGTGGTGGTGCCGATCCTGAGCCTGCCGGCTGTTTCGTGCCTGCTGCTGGCCGGAGACAACCTGTCGTTGCAGGCAGCGATGGGTGCGGCATGGATGCTGGGCTTTGCCGCCGGTGCCGAAAGCGACTTGATCGCCTACCTCGCCGGGCGCTATTTCGGCATGCGCCATTACGGCAAGATCTACGGCATGTTGTACATGTCCTTCGGCATCGCCTCGGCAGTCTCGCCGGCGGTCTACGGCGCGGTGCGCGACAGCCACGGCAACTACGATCCGATCCTGTTTGTCGCCGCCGGCTGCTTCGTGTTCGGCGCGGTGATCCTGTTCGGTCTCGGGCGCTATCCCGAGGCGATTGCAAAGACCGCAGCGCAGCCGTAACGACACTACGTCGTTGCAACGTGCGGCTGCGCCCGCAAGCGCCTACAATCGTGCTCCATCTTCCTGCCGGAGCCGACTCCCATGAGCATCGAACAACTCGCTGAAACCGCGCTGGCGATGGTCGCGCCCGGCAAGGGCATCATCGCGATCGACGAGTCCAGCGCCACCTGCAAGAAGCGCTTCGACAGCGTGGGCATCGAGTGCACCGAGGAAACGCGGCGCCACTATCGCGAGCTGCTGCTGACCGCCCCGACCCTGTCCGATCACATCTCCGGCGCGATCCTGTTCGACGAAACGCTGCGCCAGTCGACCCGCGCCGGCGTACCATTTCCCAAGGTGATGCTCGACGCCGGCATCCTGCCGGGGATCAAGGTCGACAAGGGCACTGTCGCGCTGGCCGGTTTCCCCGGCGAGGTGGTGACCGAGGGCCTCGACGGCCTGCGCGCGCGGCTGGCCGAGTACGCCAAGCTGGGTGCCAGGTTCGCCAAATGGCGCGCGGTGATCACCATCGGCGAGGACGCGCCTTCCTCGACCTGCATCGAAGCGAACGTGCATGCGCTGGCCCGCTATGCCGCGCTGTGCCAGGAAGCCGGCCTCGTGCCGATGGTCGAGCCGGAGGTGCTGATGGACGGCGATCACGATATCGAGGTCTGCTACGACGTCACCGAGGCCACCCTGCGTTCGCTGTTCGGCGCGCTCTACGAGCAGAACGTGATGCTCGAGGGCACGATCCTGAAAGCCTCGATGGTGATCGCGGGCAAGGACTGCAAGGACAAGGCAGACCGCGAGACGGTCGCCGCCGAGACCCTGCGCTGCCTGCGCTCGGCGGTGCCGGCGATCCTGCCCGGCATCGTGTTCCTGTCCGGAGGCCAATCCGACGACGATGCCACCGCACATTTGAATGAGATGAACCAGATGGGGCCGAACCCGTGGCCGTTGTCGTTTTCCTACGGTCGCGCGATGCAGAGTGCCGCGCTCAAGCTGTGGTCGGCCGATCTGAACGGCAATTTCGCCGCCGCACAGAAGATCGTCGCCCAGCGCGCGCGCGAAAACGGCCTGGCCGCATTGGGACGCTGGACCGAGGCCTGAGCCTTGCGGCCAGCTTGCAGCGCTGCGGGAGCGAGAGCACACGCACCGCGGCGCTGCAAGGGTGACTTGTCGCACTGCTCACGGAGGACCGGGTCGCTATGCTCGCGCACGGCGACTCGGCCGGGGAGACAGCGATGTCGGGCAACACGTCGGCGGCAAGTTTGCGGCAGCTCGATCGGGCGCTCGCTGCATTGCGCACCATGGGGCTGCACACCACCGCGCTGGATGCTGCCCCGACCGCCGCGCTGGTGGCGGCAATCGCAGCACTCGACCAGGACGATGCGGACCTGGTCGCGCGTGCGCTGGCGGCCGTGCCGGTGTTCAACGACGTGGTTCGCGAGTGCGTCGGGGCGGTCAGGCTCGCGGAGCGCTATCGGGTGATCGGGGTCGCCTTCGATTCGATCCGCAACGATGCCGCGACCATGGTGCGCCAGGTCGACGACGGTCGGATCGATACCTTCGAGCGCCTGGCCAATATCTGGATGAAAGCCACGCGCGGCGATATTCCCGAGCGTTTCGCGTTGATCCGCGAAGAGTACGTCGAACTCGCCGGCGATACCCAGGACTGCATCGAGCGCGAACAGATCGTGATCAGTGCCTATCGCGACTTCCGTGCATCGTTGCTCGATGCACAGGCGCTGGGGCTGCTGGTACTGCAGCGCGCCGATGCAGCACTGCGCGAGGCCAAGACCGCGCTGCAGGACGCCGCATCCGCCATCGATACACCGGTCAACGACGATCCTGCGGCGATCGCGCAGCTGGAACTGGCCCGCGACCTGAGCCTGCGCGCGTTGCAGGATGAAGGCAGGCGTCAGCTGATCGCGCGCGATCTAACCGAGAGCCTGACGGCGGCCAGAAATGCCACCGACGTGATCGCGGCGCGCCTGATGCAGCTGGCCGACTGCGTGCAGCGCGTGCAGGCCCAGGCGGCGACCTTCTTCGGCACCCACGAGCCGGTGTTCACCGCGCTGTCGGCCTCGTTCTCCGGCATGCACGGTTTGCGCCCCGCAGTGTCGACTGCCGATCCCGCAGCAGCGCAGATTGCTGGTGCCGGCGCGCAGCGCACGATCCTGCGCGCGGCCTCGGTCAAGAGCGTGGCCGCATCGGTGCACGGCTTCCAGCGCAAACTGCTCGAGGTCGTCGGCGAGCTGTGCGCGTGGACCGACAGCAGTCGGCGCGAAATCGACGCTGCGCTCGACGATCACAAGCGGCGCCTCGCGGCGCTGTCGGTCGCCGCAGCGGCGCTGCCGAGAGCTCAGGCAGGTTCGTGAACCCATCGCGAGCGGGTCGCCGTGCTCACAGTCGATAGCGCAGCTTGACCAGGACCTGGTCGGCATCGCGCAGCGCAAATGCGTCTTCGAACAGATCGCCTACGTCCCCGCGCGCGTCGTTGCGTTCGGAAAATCCGCCGCGACTGTAGACCACGAACAGATCCGACTGCGGCGCAAAGGTCCAGCGATAGCGCAGCTGCACGCCGAAGTTGTTGATCGCGAAATCGTCGATCGAATCCTCCGAGACACGCAGTGCCCCGCCGGCTGCGATCCGCAGCGGCTTGCCGTCGCGCGCCGCGATGGCCAGCCATTGCAGCTTCATGCGCAGCTCGTGATGCTGCGCCGGAAACCAGTTTGCATCCAGCGCGAGTTCGGCCCGGCGACGTTCGAAGCGACCGAACAGATCGTCGCGCTGCCACACCAGCCAGGCGTCGCTTCGAGTCAATCCCAGCTCGGCTTGCGTGCTGAGCGTATCGCTGGCGAACCAGGTGGCTTCGCCGCCGAGCGAGAGTCCGTCGTCTTGCCCCCAGACCTGGAAAGGATTGATGAACGCCTCGAACTGAAAGGCCCCGACGCGTACCGTGTCGTGCGCTATCAGGAACGACCACTCATGGGGTTGCGCGACAAGACCGTTGCCGCGCGAGACCAGGTCGTCGACGCCGGAGCTCTCCAGATACAGGCTGAACAGGGTGCTGCCACCACGCGCGTACTGCAGGGTCACCTCAGGGATCAGCACTGCGGGCAGGCGATCGCCACGGTCACTGCTGCGGTACTGGGCTTCGGCGCGCCAGTCGATGCCGCGCAGCGCGGCATCGGGCCCGAACTCCGACTGCTGGTACTGCGTTGTCCACTCAACTTCATTGACGCTGTTGCGTCGCTGGAAACCCATGTCGTTGAAGTTGAGCGCGCGCCCGAAGTGCATGACCTCGAGCTCGTGGCGCAGGGCGGGCGAGGGCGTGAGGTCGAGCCGAAACCACGCGCCGCTGCCGTCGCGCGACTCGCCATCATCGTGAATCCGGCTCAACAGGGCCTGCCCGGTCAGCGCAAGGCCAGGTCCCGGGCGCCAGCTCGCATCGATGGCCTGTACGCCAGCCGTGCGCGCAAGTACGGGTCGGTCGGTGTACGTGCCAAGCCATCCGAACCCCAAGGTGTCGCCGGAACGCGTCACGCGCTGGGCGAAGAACGCGCTGCCGAAATCGTCTGCGTAGTCGGTTTCGAGGGCGGCAAACGTGCCGTAGTCGAATCCTGCAGCCGAACCGTTGAGCTTGAGTGCGACATCGATATCGGCCGCGCGCCCCGGGTCGCCGTCGCGCGGACCGCCGATGCGGCGGGTGTAAATCAGCTGGCCCTCGTCAGGCGTGCGCAGATCGAACAGTGACTGGTTTTCGGTGAAGAACGGTCGGCGATCAGAGAAGAATGTCTCCACCGCGTCGAAGTTCACCACCAGTTCGTCGGCCTCGACCTGGCCGAAATCGGGATTGAGCGCAGCGGTGAGCTGGAAATCGCCGGAGGGCTTCCAGAATACGTCGAGTCCACCCTTGGCCTCGACGCCGTCTGCGAGCACGTCGTGGCGCAGCGTGGCGTAGGGAAACCAGTCCAATGTCGAAACGCGAAACTGCGCGATCTCGACCCGATGGAACTCGGATACGAATCGCGGCCGACTGAAGCTGGCGGCTGGAAATCCACTGCGCTCGCCGGTGTGACCGAGAACCCGGTCGAACATGACCGCCACAGTGCGACGTTCGGCGGCGCTGTCGCGCATGGCGGCGATGCTCCACGGCAGCAGGATCTCGACCGACCAGCCCTGCTCGTCTTCCGATACGGCATGTACCCAGTTGCCGTCCCAGTCGGGCGAATAGGCGGTCTCGTTGGTAATCGTGCCGTCCTGGATCGCGCCCGACAGTGCCACCGTGAAGTTGTAGGCAACCTGGCCATCGGCGTTGAAATCGATATAGACGTTGACCCGATCGCCCGGCGCATCGGCATCGCGCGGCGTGCGTTCGCGCTGGCGCGGCACGCCCGGCAACTGGACGCTGCGGAAGGCCAACGCGATGCCCTCAGGAGTAGCGAGCAGACGCACTGCCGTCGGCTGCGCCGCAGCGGCGCGGGTGAACGGCTCGGTGACCACGAACTGGTCGAAGGCCTGCGCGTCCGCCCAGGCAGGCTCGTCGGCGCGGCCATCGATGCGGAGTGTTGCAGCCAGCGCAATGGGCGCAAAGGCGACGAGCAGAACACCGAGGGCGGCTTGGCGAAGGATCGGGATCACGACATGCCGCTTCATGGACCAGCCGCACACGATAGCCGCTGCGTCGACGGTCGCGCCCGTGCTGATAGTTGGGCGGCCAAGCGGGTTCCAAGCAGCGTCACTGCTCGTGCTGCAGGGCCCAGCGCGGGAACGGATCGGGCAGTTGCTGCCACTGGGCCGGACCCGCGCGCATCTCGCGCTCGGTCAGCAGGCATGCGTCGAACTCGACGCTGGTGCGCGCGCGGTCGAGGTCGATGCCGATCACTGCGATTTCCTGGCGACGGTCGCCCCATTGCGCGTCCCACAGGCGGCGCATCGCGGCGTATTCGGCCGGGTCGCGGACCTCGTCCTCATCGGGTAGTCCGGCGGTAAGGCGCGATTGTGGACCGATCGGCATGTCCTGCAGTCCGGCATCCACGCGCTCGCGTGCAGCGAACCAAAAGCCAGCTGCGTGGTGTTGCGTCGCCGCGCCCACGGTGGACAGCTCGCCGACCCAGTCCATCCGAGAGGCCAGCCAGAAGAATCCCTTGCTGCGGAGCACGCCACTGAGTCCCTGCGTGATCAGGCGGTGGAAGCGCTGGGGGTGAAAGGGGCGGCGCGCACGGTAAACGAAACTGGTGATTCCGTACTGCTCGGTCTCCGGCGTGTGCTCACCGCGCAGTTCCTTCATCCAGCCCGGGGCGAGCTGCGCACGCACGAAATCGAAGCGACCGGTGCCAAGCACGGCCTCCAGCGGCAGGTTGCCGTTCGCCGAACGCACGATGACCGCGTCTCGATTGAGCGCGCGCACCAGACGCTCGGTTTCCGCGAGGCGCTGCGGTGCGGCGATGTCGGCGCGGCTGACTACCACCACGTCGGCGAACTCGATCTGGTCGGCGAGCAGGTTCACCAGGCCACGCTCATCGTCGGGACCTGCGACCTCGCCGCGGTCGCGCAGGCGATCACTGGAGCCGAACTCGCGCACGAAGCCGTCGCCATCAACGACGGTGACCATGGTGTCCAGTCGCGCCACATCAGACAGCGCAAAGCCGTCTTCGTCGCGCACGGCGAAGGTTGCGGCGACCGGCATCGGCTCCGAAATGCCGGTCGACTCGATCAGCAGATAGTCGAAACGGCCCTCGGCGGCGAGCCGGCGCACCTCGTCGCGCAGATCGTCGCGCAGCGTGCAGCAGATGCAGCCATTGCTGAACTCGATGAGCTTCTCCTCGGTGCGCGACAGCGCGGCCCCGCCGTCGCGTACCAGAGCCGCATCGATGTTGACCTCGCTCATGTCGTTGACGATGACCGCCACCCGGCGCCCCTCGCGATTGCGCAGCACCTGATTGAGCAGTGTCGTCTTGCCGGCACCGAGAAAGCCCGACAGCACGGTAACCGGCAGACGCTTGTCCAAAGAAATACTCCCGAACGAGATAAGATGTTATAACATTACATCATGATCCCGCATGACTACTCCAGCTGGCGCCGTTGCATTGAGGTCGACTGCGGACTCGAACTGAGCGCGTCGTTCATCGCCGCCCGGCTCACGGAGCTGCGTGAGCCGGCGCACGAACGCACCGCTCAGTTCATTCGCCTGTACGGCAAGGACCACTGGCGGCACGTGGTGGGCTGGTTCGAACAGGCGGCCGATGCGCGCTGAGCCAAGCGCCAGCCGTGGTCCTTGGCGCGATGGCCCGGTCATCTTCGATCCCGCCCCCGGGGTGCTTGGCCGACTCGACGCTGCCGATACCGGCTGCGCGGTCTGGTGTCGCGACCTCGACCCGGCGTTGCAGCGCTGGCTTGCGGGACTGGTGTTTCCGATGCCGCGGCAGGGCCGCTGGACGCTGCCGGTCGATGCGCCCATTGCCGCGACGCTGCGCCAGCGACTGAGCGTCTGGCTGCTCGGCGCTGCACCCCTTTCGGCGCATTTTGTGCGCGATATCGCGCAGATCCTGCAGATGGCACGCGATTGCCTGGGCTCAGAGGCGCTGTCCGTGCGTCTGGATGTGGTGTCCAACGACGGCTGCCGCCTGTTCCATGCCGACCGGCTTCGCGCACGCTGGATCTGCACCTATCGCGGTCCCGGGACGCAGTGGTTGCCGGATGCGGCCGTGGACTACGCCGGAATCGCTCAGGGCACCAACGATCACGTGCGCGACTGGACCGCGGTACGCCAGTTGCAGGCCGGGTGGGTGGCCGCACTGCGGGGCGATCAGTGGCCCGGCGCCGTGCGTCCGGGGCTACTCCACCGGTCGCCGCCGGCCAGCCCCGCGCAGCCGCGAATCGTGCTCGCTGTCGACGCGGCCTGACCCACGCGCCCATGATCCTGCCAACGTCGGCTTGACAACTCGACGCCTGTCTGCGATTCAGGTTCATGCTGCAGGTGCAGCAGGTAGCGGTTTCCACGTCGCGCGGGCGGTCCGCCACGTGCCAATCGCCAGTCGCGGCGGGTCCGCGGGAGAATCGATGATGGCTGAAGAACAACTGAGCGGGGCACAGATCGTGGTCCGCGCACTGCGCGAGCAGGGCGTGCGGCATATCTTCGGCTACCCCGGCGGCGCGGTACTGCCGATCTACGATGCCCTGTTCCAGCAGGACGCGATCGAGCATATTCTGGTGCGCCACGAACAGGGTGCGGCGCATGCTGCAGAGGGCTACGCGCGCTCGACCGGCAAGGCCGGCGTGCTGCTGGTGACTTCCGGCCCGGGTGCGACCAACGCGGTCACCGGGTTGACCGATGCGATGATGGATTCGATTCCGCTGGTGTGCATCACCGGGCAGGTGCCGACCCATCTGATCGGTACCGATGCGTTCCAGGAGTGCGACACGGTCGGTATCACGCGCGCCTGTACCAAGCACAACTTCCTGGTCAAGGACGTGGCCGACCTGGCCCGCGTGCTGCACGATGCCTTCCACATCGCCACCACCGGCCGACCTGGCCCGGTGGTGGTCGACATCCCCAAGGATGTGCAGTTCAAGCTCGGCACCTACGTGGGCCCGTCCGAGATCGTGCATCGGCGCTATCAGCCGCGCACGCACGGCGATGAAGCGCGCATCGCCCAGGCGCTGGCCCTGATCGCCGGCGCGAAACGTCCGGTGTTCTATACCGGTGGTGGGGTGATCAACGCCGGCCCGCGCGCCTCGGCGGCGTTGCGCGAACTGGTGCGCCTGACCGGCATCCCCATCACCTCCACCCTGATGGGCCTGGGCGCGTTTCCGGCCAGCGGGCGCGAGTGGCTGGGCATGCTGGGCATGCACGGCACCTACGAGGCCAACCTCGCGATGAACCGCTGCGACGTGATGATCAACATCGGCGCACGCTTCGACGATCGCGTCACCGGACGACTGGACAAGTTCTCGCCCGGCTCGAAGAAAATCCATGTCGATATCGATCCATCGTCGATCAACAAGAACGTGCGGGTCGACGTGCCGATCCTCGGCGACTGCGCCGAAGTGCTCGATCAGATGATCGATGCGTGGAAGTCCGGCCAGATGCAGAGCGACAAGCCGGCTTTGCTCGGGTGGTGGGCGCAGATCGACAACTGGCGCGCGCGCCGCTCGCTTTCCTACAAGAACTCCGACGACACCATCAAGCCGCAGTACGCGGTCGAGCGCCTGTACCAGCTCACCCGCGAGCGCGATACCTACATCACCACCGAAGTCGGCCAGCACCAGATGTGGGCAGCGCAGCACTATCGTTTCGAGGAGCCCAACCGCTGGATGACCTCGGGTGGGCTGGGCACCATGGGCTACGGTATTCCGGCCGCGGTCGGCGTGCAGGTGGCACACCCCGACGCGCTGGTGATCGACATCGCCGGCGAGGCCTCGGTGCAGATGACCATGCAGGAGCTCTCGACCGCGGTGCAGTATCGGCTGCCGATCAAGATCTTCATCCTCAACAACGAGTACATGGGCATGGTGCGGCAGTGGCAGGAGCTGCTGCACGGCGGGCGTTATTCGCAGTCGTACTCCGAAGCGCTGCCGGATTTCGTCAAGCTCGCCGAGGCCTATGGGGCGAAGGGGATCCGGGCCAACAAGCCCGCCGAGCTGGACGCCGCGATCCAGGCCATGATCGACCACCCTGGTCCGGTGATCTTCGATTGCGTGGTCGACAAGCTGGAGAACTGCTACCCGATGATTCCCTCGGGCGCGGCACACGACGAGATGATCCTGCCCGATGCCACCGACGGCCCGGGCGTGTCCGAAGCCGGCAAGATGCTGGTCTGACAGCAGGAACACCGCATGAGCCAGCAACCCGCTTCCGCATACTTCATGGTCGACGCGCCGGTGCGCGAGTCGAAGGCCACGCTTGCGATCCTGGTCGACAACGAAGTCGGCGCGCTGGCCCGAGTGGTCGGGCTGTTCGCCGGTCGCGGCTACAACATCGAATCGCTCACGGTGGCCGAAACCGATCACCAGAAGCACACCTCGCGGATCACCATCGTCACCCGCGGCACGCCGGCGATCATCGAGCAGATCAAGGCCCAGCTGGGCCGCTTGATTCCCGTGCATCGGGTAGTGGACCTGTCGGTCGACAAGCCAGGACTGGAGCGCGAGATGGCGCTGGTCAAGGTCATCGGCGAAGGCGAACGTCGCGCCGAAGCGCTGCGACTGTCGGAAGTATTCCGCGCTCGCGTGATCGACATCACGCACACCAGTTTCATCTTCGAGCTGACCGGCTCGCCGACCAAGATCGACGCATTCGTCGACCTGCTCAAGCCGCTGGGGCTGGTCGAGTTCTCGCGTACGGGTGTGGTGGCGATCGGGCGCGGGGTAGAGGCGCTCTGATACGCTGCACAGCCCGACACCGGCTGGCGCCGACATTGCGGACATGAACCCTGTGCTGCGCAGTTTTTGCTGGGCGCTGTGCGCGGGTGTCGTACCGACAGCAGCGAGCGCGCTGGAAGTAACGCCGCTCGATCTCGCCAGCGGGCCGAACACCGCCCAGCCATCGGTAGCGGTCGATCCGGATCGCGGGTTCATCGTGACCTGGCAACGGCACGAGGGCAGGCGGACGTGGCTCGAATTCCTCGCGCTGGAAACCGATGGTCGGATCGGCCGTCGAGGCACGGTCGCCGATTCGGCGAGAGCGGCAGACGCCGGTGGCGCGGGAGAATGGTTCGTCAACTGGGCCGACTTCCCGAGCCTCGTCGTGCTCGACAACGGCGACTGGGTCGCGCACTGGCTGCAGAAGATCGGCGACAGCACCTACGCGTACGAAATCCGCGTGGTTCGCTCCAGCGACCGCGGCCGGACCTGGTCGCCCTCGCTCGTGCCGCACACCGACGCCACGCCGACCGTGCACGGCTTCGTCTCGATGGTGCCCGCGGGCGGCGACCGCGTGCGCCTGGTCTGGCTCGATGGTCGCCAGACCGCAGGCGACGCGGCGGGCCACGAGGACGCTGGGCACGGCGAGCACGGCAACGGCGGCCGCATGACCCTGCGCAGCGCGGTGCTCGATCGCCGCGGTCGCCTGCGCGACGAGGCGCGGCTCGATGCCACGACGTGCAGCTGCTGCCAGACCGACGTGCTGCGCGTCGGCAGTAGCAGTCTCGTGGCGTATCGCGACCATGGCGATGGCGACCTGCGCAACATCCACTGGCTCGCGCACGAGCGCGGGCGCTGGTCCGCAGAACGCGTCGTGTACGACGACGACTGGCGCATTGCCGGCTGCCCGGTGAATGGGCCCGCGCTTGCCGCAGGGCCCGCTGGCGTCCTCGCAGTCTGGCCGACGATGCAGGGCGAGCGGATGGTGGTGCGCGCCGCACTCGGCAATGGCACTGCGTTCGGCGCACCGGTCGATCTGGAGGCGGGAGTCGGCACCATCGGGCGGGTCGACGCCGCGGCCTGGGGAGACGACGGATTCCTCGCCGCATGGCTTGGTGCGGGCGCGGCCGCCGGCGCCAGCGCGCTGCGCGTGGTCGAACTCGACGTCGGGCTGCGGATCCGGGCGACCCACGAACTTGTCGAACTGCCTCCGGGCCGTTCGACCGGCGTGCCGCGGATGGCTGCGGCCGGCGGCGCGGCCGTCGTCGCTTGGGTGGAGACAATCGACAGCCGTCCGACGGTGCGTGCCGTGCGGCTTGCCGAACCCCTTGGCCATCGCCAGCGCGGCGACCAGGATGCGAAGAGCAACTAGTCCGATGCGGTCTGAAGGCCGCGTCGGTCGACGAGTCGCGCCGCGGTTCGGTATCGGCGTGGGTCGCCCCGATTCCGCCCGGGTTCGGGTTGGGCGTGACGGTTGGTGTGCGATGGCCGCCTCGTTTCGACCTTGACTTGAATCGGCGCAATCCGCTGAGCGACGTCGCCGCGGTGCGCGTCATGCCACGATCGCCGGTGCATTGATCTGCCGGCGACCGCAGCCCGGACTTGACGGAGCGCCAACGCAGCGGCTTCCGTCACACTTCTGCCATCGATCCGAAATATTGTCGCCCGCATGGATATCCTCATGCTGTCGGACGTTTACTTCCCGCGGGTCAACGGCGTTTCATCGTCGATCCGCACATTCGCGCAGGAACTGGTCTCGCTGGGGCACGGCGTGAGTCTGGTCGTGCCGGCCTACGACGAGGCGCTCGATCGCCAGCACCACGATGAGGGTTTCGAAGTGCTGCGGCTGCCCTCGCGCACGATCTTCTTCGATCCCGAAGATCGGTTGATGAAAGCCTCGGCATTGACATCCGTGCTGCCGCAACTGGCCGCTCGACGCTGGGATGCGATCCACATCCACACGCCGTTCCGGGCCCATCAGCTGGGTGTGCGACTCGCACGCGCGACGGGGCTGCCGACGGTGGAGACTTATCACACCTTCTTTGAGGAATACGTCGCGCACTACCTGCCGTGGCTGCCAAAGCCCGTGCTGCGCTACGGCGCCCGCGCGCTGTCGCGCCGCCTGTGCCACGAGGTCGAGCATCTGATCGTGCCCAGCCAGCAAATGGTCGACGTGCTGGACCGGTATGGCATTCGCACGCCCTCGACGGTCATTCCCACCGGGATCCATCTCGACGAGTTCGCCGGCGGGGATGGTGCGGGGTTTCGTGCGAAACACGGGATCGCGCCGAGCCAGCCGACGCTGGTGACCGTCAGCCGCCTGGCGCAGGAAAAGAACATCATGTTCCTGCTCGATGTGGTGAAGGCGCTGGTCGGCGAGTTTCCCGCTCTGTGTTTCATCGTGGCCGGCGAGGGACCCGATGCGCCGCGGCTGAAGCAACGCACCGCCGAGCTGGGGCTCGGCAACACCGTGCGCTTCTTCGGCAACCTCGATCGGCGCACGACCCTGCTGGACTGCTACCGGGCCGGCGATGTGTTCGTGTTCGCATCCCCGACCGAGACCCAGGGCCTGGTGCTGATCGAAGCGATGGCGCTGGGTGTGCCGATCGTATCCACGGCGGTGATGGGAACCGCCACCGTGCTCGAAAACGCGCGCAGCGCGCGGATCAGCGTGGAGAACGTGGCAGAGTTTGCCGGGCATGTGGCCGCACTGCTGCGTTCCGCCGAGGAGCGCCGGGCGCTATCCGCCCACGGTGCTGCCGATGCTGCGCGCTGGAGTGCGCCGGCGCTGATGCACAAGGTGGTCAAGCTCTACGCGTCGATAGGCTCGCGCAAGGACGACTCGCAAGCCGGCGCGGCAGATCAGGTCTGATTCGCCGCGCCGGTTTCTACGCGCAGCGGCGACGCGCGAAGCCGATCAGGCGTGCGCGAGCGTCAGCAGCCACAGCGGCAACCTTGGGGTGTTCAGCTTGCGCGGCAGCGCAGCGGCGCGCGGTATTGGGAAAGCAAGTGGCTCACTGGCCTGGGAGTGCTCCGGCCGTTGGCCACACAGAGTCGTGCATCCTGACAGGCTCAAGGTTCGAAACTGTTGCGGAAGAGGTTGCCCGAGATATCGATCAAGCACGCAGCGGCTGCGATGTTGTCGGCCATCTGCGTCTGGGTGCACGGCGAGAAGGTGGAAGAGCCATTGATCGACGGACTCATCAACCAACTACCGGTCTGTGCTTCGCAGGCCGAATTGGCTTGCCCATCGTGCGGTGCGCCGAAGTTGTGCCCCATCTCGTGCGCGAGCGTGAGTGCTGTGGTGTTGTTGGCCGCGCGCACCTGGTTGACGCCATAGCCGAAGCCGGAATTGCACAAGACGCCGAGGTAGGCCACGCCCACGACGTTGCCATCGAAGTCCTTGCCGCTGAACAGATGGTTCAGACCACCCTTCGGGATACTGCTGCCAGCGCCGCTGCTCATGAACGTGCGGAACTGCCCGAGCAAAGCGCTGCCATCGGTGGCGATCAGGGTTCCGTTCGCGTCAAGGTTGCTTACCGTGGTTGCGCTGATCTGCACGCTCAATTGCGCACTGTAGATGCCATCGACGAAATTGACCCGCGATGCGGTCACCGCATTGGCGTTGGCGCCGTGCACGGTGGTGTATTCGGTATCGGTGACCACGGTCAGGCGCAGTTCGCGGGTGGCACCGGCGGCCTTGCCGACGCTCGCGCGCAAATGCGCGAGGAAACGCGTGTAGTCGGCGCGCTGCTGCTTGGGCCGATAGGCATCGGAGACGCTGATCACATCGTCGCGCAGGCCGGGCAGGATCAGATCGCTGAAGCGATAGATCACCGTGCTGTCGGCCTGAGTCGGGCGCGGCAGCAGGTCGGCCACGTTCTGTGCGGCATCGATCAGGTAAAGCTCGCCGCCGCTGAAGAAGCCGCCGGTCCATCGTCCGTCGATTCGCGACAGCCGCGCCCATGACGTGGCATCGCCGACGACTGCCCCACGCAGAAACAGGTTGTCCGCGCCGACGGTACTCGCGCGCGCATTCGCATCGAGCGCATCCAGCAACGCCGCATTGCTGTCGAGCTCGAGCGCGAACACGCGACCGAATGCAGCGAACGCGAGGCGCTCGACCGACGCTGGCTGTCCGCGCATTGGCACCGCGTCCAACCGCAGTGTTTCGTAGGCGAGGATTCGCGCATCGTCGGCAATCGAGGGCAGCGCCATCAGGCAGCCTGCGAGGAGCGCGGAAAAGCGGGAGAAAATCGACATCGGATGAGTAGTCCGGGCAGCACAATGGCGGCGACTATGCCGCAATCGGAGACCGGAACCAGTGAACCCGCGCACGTCTCGGGCAACCTGCCGACCAGTGGCCGTGAACTGGCGGCGAAAGCGATTTGCACTCGCGCGGCAGTGTGTTTTGGCGCACCAATCCGCCGCTAGACTGCTTGCATGGACGCCCTCAACGAAGGATTCAACGCCGGCACCCTGTTCATCGCCTTCGTGGTGGTGGTCAGCGTGCTGTCGACCATCTTCTCGTTTCGCGCCGGTGCACCGATCCTGCTGGTCTTCCTGGGCGTCGGTTTCCTTGCCGGGCAAGACGGCATCGGCCGCTTCGCCTTCGACAATGCCCACGTTGCGTTCAAGATCGGCAGCGTCGCACTGGCGCTGATCCTGTTCGATTCCGGCTTCGGCACGCCGCTGCGCAGTTTTCGCGCGGCGGCCGCGCCCGCGATCGTGCTGGCGACCGTGGGTGTGCTGCTGACCATGCTGATGTTTGCGGTCGCCGCGCACGCGCTGCTGCCGCTGGATTGGGGCCAGGCGCTGCTGCTCGGCGCGATCATGGCCTCCACCGATGCCGCTGCGGTGTTCTTCCTGCTGCGCGCCGGCGGGATCAACCTGCGCGATCGGGTGCGCTCGATGCTGGAGGTCGAGTCCGGCAGCAATGATCCGATGGCGGTGTTCCTGACCCTGCTGCTGGTGGGCTTGATCAGCGCGCAGTCGCTCGAATCGCCATGGATTCCCGGTCTGCTGTCGTTCGCCCAGCAGATGGGTACCGGGCTGGTGTTCGGCTGGGCAGGCGGTTGGCTGGTGCGGCGTGCCGTCAATTCGCTCAACCTCGAGGGCGGCTTGTATTCGATCCTGGTCGCCGCACTGGCGCTGATGGTGTTCTCGTTCACCAACCTGGCCGGCGGCAGCGGGTTCCTCGCGGTATACGTGGCGGGACTGGTGGCCGCCAATGGCAGCATCCGCCGGGTCAACGAGCTCAAGCGCTTCCAGCAGGGACTGAGCTGGCTCGCGCAGATCGCGATGTTCGTGACCCTCGGCCTGCTCGCAACACCCTCGGAGTTTCCCGCCGTGCTGGTGCCCGGCGTGGTGCTTGGTCTGTTCCTCGCCCTGGTGGCGCGCCCGTTGGCGGTGGCCGTGTGCCTCGCGCCGTTCCGGATCAGCTGGCGCGAGAGCGCGTTCGTCGGTTTCGTCGGCCTGCGCGGCGCGGTGTCGATCCTGCTCGCGATCGTGCCCATGATTGCAGCGCTACCCGATGCGCGGATGCTGTTCAACGTGACCTTCATCGCCGTACTGGTGTCGCTGGTGCTGCAGGGCTGGGGATTGGCGCCGCTGGCGCGCGCGCTGGGGCTGGTGTTGCCGGAAAAACTCGGCGCCATCGACCGCATCCAACTCGACTTGCCCGATGCGGCCGCGCATGAACTGCTCGCCTATCGACTCGGCGAGCACAGTCCCTTGATCGCGCAGCGGCGTATGCCACGCTGGATACGGCCGGCGCTGGTGGTGCGCGACGGCAAGTCGATCCGCAGCATGCGAACCGATCGACTGCGCGCGGGCGACGTGATTTACCTGTTCGTGCGCCCGCATCGCATTGCCCTGCTGGATCGCCTGATCGGCACGCCGCGGGTGCCGGACAAGAACGACCGCGAGTTCTACGGCGATTTCGTGGTCGATCTGGACACGCCGGTCGCGGACCTCGCCGATTTCTACGGCGGCCGCGTGAATCCCGACAAGCGCGCCCTCAGCGTGCGCCATTTCCTCGAGCGCGAGTTCGGCGACGCGATCGAAACCGGCGATCGCATGAGCCTGGGTTCGATGGAACTGATCGTGCGCGAAGTCGACGATCAACGCCGACTGGTCGAAGCAGGAATCGCGGTCGCCAAGCGAGCCTGATCGCTATCGATGCCCGACGCCACACGCC
>Ga0209181_10003654_pt1 | contig 23485 bp, 16 predicted proteins | sample MAT05_FD_187208 | JGI IMG/M metagenome (GOLD analysis project Ga0209181, IMG submission 187208) | Freshwater microbial communities from Lake Fryxell liftoff mats and glacier meltwater in Antarctica - MAT-05 (SPAdes) (version 2) | ecosystem: Environmental > Aquatic > Freshwater > Ice > Liftoff...
CGCTTTTTTTTGGAGCGCGATGAGCGCGTTGGCGATGCGCAGCTTGCGCTCGAGCGTCTCGTTCTTCTTCAGGACCGCGGCCAGCTCGCGGTCCTTGACGTCGAGCCGGGGCTTGCGACCCGGCTTCCGCGCCGTGAGACCCGCCGCGCCGTGGGCTCCGAGCTGTGCCCGCCACGACGACAACAGCGAGCTGTAGATGCCCTCCTTGCGCAGCAACGCCTCCACCGCACCACGCACGCCGCTCGCAAGCGCCGCGTCCGCCGCGTTCACCAGCCGCAGCTTCTCGCTCGCCGGAAATCGCCGCCGCGTGCCGGGCTGCACGGACTCCTGCGGCGCACGATTCACACCCGGCTCCGCGCGCTTGCGCGCCTCCGGCGATGGGGCGTTCTCTCGATCAGAAACATAGGTTGGCTTGGGCACGCGTTCGGGACCATTCTCCGCCACTCGGCACACAGATATCAAAGAAGGACTGTCTCAAGCGACGTTGGCACAGAGGGGGAAACGTCTTCACGCTGATCTTGGTCTTCTCTCCTGGCAACAGCGTGAATGTCTTGAGGATGCGGCCCGCGCCATAGCTGCCCAGAAACGACGACAGTCGATAGGTCTCGATCAGATAGAGCCGAGGTCGCGCCGCCTGGGGCTCCGGCACGTAGTTGTACGTGAGGGCACCAGTCAGAGATCGATAGAAGTTGAGACGATGGCCGCTGTTGAGCATCGAGCCGAGCTCGTCTCCTTGCAGTCGAGCGAGCTTGCTCGAAACCGGCACGGTCGACTCCACCGTGCGGCCCACGGCCGGCTTGTCGACAAAGCGGACCGTCCCGACCGCCGAGCGGGCGTTGGGGAACATGCGGACGTCGGAGAAGCCATTGGCCAGCGCTGCGGTGGCCGTCGCTTTCACGGTGTCAGGGTCCAGTGTGCCAGCCGGCGTTCTCACGTCGGGTGGCGGCGTGACGAATGCTCTCGGCGTGAAGACGGCAGATGGGTAGTCGAGTTCGATGAAGTTCCGACCCGACTACGACGTGGGTTCCGGCACATTGTACGAGAGAATCGGCGCTCTTCCGCCGGGTTCGAGCTTGATCAGTGGTTCGTTGGCCATCGAGTCTACGCATGGTAGGGCGCGTGTGACGCGCAGCAGAAGGGGGCAGGAGCAGTTATCAGTACGATTCGGTCCATGACGACTACGCGCGTATGGTCCGGCACTTGCCTCGACCGGCGGCACCGGCGATGGTCGCGGTCCATGGCTTCTTCGACGGATGTTCGGGCGGCGCTGGTGGCGGCGCTGCAAGCTGACCTGGTGGGCCCGTTCTCGGGCGCCGCGGATTCGACGGAGGAGCTGACGATCGGCCCGTCGCGCTGGTACCTCACCGGCTTTCTCGCGCCGAAGGCGGACCGCGACACCAAGGACCCGACCGCGGAGGAAGAGCTGGGCGTCGGCGCGGACGATGAGGACGAGAACGAGACCGCACCGGAACCCGAGCCGAAGCAGAAGAACAACTTCCCGGCGTCGATGGGGATGTCGGTGCTGCTGCCCGAGCACGGCGACGAGATCACCGCCACGGTGTCGTTCGCCGAGTACGTGCGGGAAGAGCGCGACGGCGGCGACCAGAAGAAGCGCGTGGTGTGGCGCCGCGCGCCGCATCCGCCGCGCACCGTGGTGCTGCGTCTCGAGACGGCGGCGATCGAAGAGGGCAAGTCACTGCCGGACACGGTCGGGATTCGCGTGTGCGGGAAGCTCGAGCCCGCGGACGCCCCGGGCCTGGAGCCGGGCACGCGCGCGCTGTCGCTGTTCGTCGTCAACGAGCGCTCGGCCGGAGAGCAGGGCCGGCAGGACGAGCAGTTCATCTTCCAGGTCGAGCTCGCGCTGCGCTTCGAGCCCGGCTTCACCCCGCGGCCGAACCGCCAGGGCGAGGGGCGCGGCGATCCCGACGACGAGACCTCGGATCTCCAGTACCGCACGAACCGCGAGTGGGCGGTCGGACACGGCGTCGCGGTCGGTATCCCCGAAGCCGCCGGCAACGAGACCATCCGCACGACGTGGATGCCGCAGTGCGAGGTCAAGAAGGTCGACACCCACGACGAGCCGGCGGTGGTCACCTCGATGGAGGAGCTCGCGGTGTTGCCGGATGGCGCCGCCCTCGCGCAGGCGCTGCGGCCGCTGGTCGAGGCGTACGGCACCTGGATCGAGCGACAGGCCGACGTCGCGCTCGACAGTGAGGCACGCAGGAAGACCCGCAGGCGTCTCCTCCACAACGCGCGGATCAAGGCGCTACACGACGACAAGCCGGTCACGCAGGGGCCGCTGCGCACCGCCGAATTCAAGCAGCTCGTGTCGTCGAAGGCCGAGGCGCCCGGCGACCTGCCTCCGACCGGTGCGACCTTCTTCGCGCGGAGCGTGGCGCCCAAGGGAGGCCTGCCGACCGGCATCGGGCGGCTGGTCGTCGCCGCGAAGCTACGCGAGGTCGTCGCGCAGATCGGCTTCACGCGGCTGGAGCCGGTGAGCGCCGACTTGCAGGGCGAGTACGATCTTGGCGTCAGGGGGGCGCGGGTGGATCGTTGTCGACGTGGTCAGCCGGGTTCTGGATCGTGTACGGCCACAGCCATTCGCGCAGCGCGCGGGTGCCGCGCAGGAACGCGGGGTCGCGGGGCTCACACAGGGTCGGCCAGCAGGTCAGCATCTTGCAATCGCCGAGGTCGCTGACGATCGGCGGCTGTTCGAGCGGCGGCAGCGGCGGCAGCTTCGACCAGATCGCGGACCCGATGATCGTCACCGGGTAGAGGCGCAGGAGCTTCTCGCGGTACTCGGTGTGATTGCGATTGTCGAAGCTGAGCCGCAGAGCGGTCTCGTCGTCGAGCTCGGTCAGCATGACGTTCGCGTGGTTGGTGAACTCGTGGAGCGCGTACCGCAGCGCCCGGTAGCCACCAACTGCGCCGTGCGCGACGGGGTAGAGGCGAACCATGGCCTCGATGAACTCGAGCACCGGTCCCTCGATCGCGAGCGGAAGCTCGTCGGAGCCCACGCACACCCAGCGCGATACGAACCGCGTCTCGTAGTCATCGAGCGGCTTCCAGTCGCGTAGGTACGCCTGGAGCGTGCTGCAGATCCGCGCCTCCGATCGCAGCCGCAACGTCCAGGACTTCGGGTCCTCGACGTAGCCGCGTAGCTTCTTCGGCAGGAACTTGCGCTGCCGCACTCCCCCGCCGGTGTTCATGGTCAGCAGCTCGAACGTGAGCCCGCTCGCATCGCAGAACCCAACGATCGCGTCCGCGACCGCGCCGCAATCGCGCGCGCCGCCAAGCACGGAGAACGCGACCCCGAGTGCCTCCCTCTCAGTCACCCGAGACACACTCGTACGAGCTCTTGCACATGCTGTATTCGTGGACCTTGACGTCGAGCTTGATCTCGCCACCCGACATGCACCGCTCCTTGAGGATTGTCATGATGTCGGAACCTCCGAGCGCGTCGCTGGCCGGCTCGTTGGCGAGGCGGCGCTTGTTGTAGTAGAGCGGAACCAGGTACTCGTAGGCGTCCTTCTGCTCGATGCCATCCTCGTGCCCGGTCGGGCTGTCGGGCTTGAACTCCCAGACCTGACACGCGTTCGGGTTGACGCAGTCGGGTTTAAAGTGCGCTTGGCCCTCCGACGGGAAGATCGCCTCTCGGGTGCTGGCGGTGGGAACGGTGCAGCCCTTGCTACCGTACAGGCTCTCGTGTTGCTGCTTGCCGTACGTGTTGGAGAACTGGAGGACGACGTCGTAGTTGCCACGCCAGACGTCGTTGCTGGCCAGCTTGGTGAGCCGGCCCTTGTGCTTGGCGAGGACCTTCTGCAGCTCCGCGCCGCGCGCCTTGGTCTCGCGCTTGTCGGCCAGCGTCTTCACGCGCGCCTCGAGCGCTTCCACGTCGGCGAGGACCGGATCGATCGCGGCGCGCATCCGGGACTTGATGCCGTCGGCGGTGCGCGCCGCGCGGTCCTTGGGGCTGTCGTCAGCGGGCTCCCAGTCCTCGCGGCAGTAGGCCTGCCACATGTCCTTCATGCCGTTGCAGTCGAGCGTATACGTGGCGCGCGCTCGGTCGATCCACGCCAGCACGTCCTTGTCGAGCTGATCGCCGCTGGAGCCGGCGCGCTGGCGCAGCCGCTCCTCGGCGTTCTTGGCCTTCGGTGACGCCTTCCCCTTCACGACGTGCTCGCACGCGCTATCGGTCTTCTTGAGGGCGTCCTCGAACGTGCGGAAGGTCTCCTCGGCGTCGCGCTGCTGCGCCGTCTTCACGTCGCTCCACGGGCCTTCGCTCACCGAGACGTCGCGGGCTTGTGCGAGATCGCGCTCCTCCTCGCGCAGCCGCTCGCGCGCCTTGTCGAGCCCGACTCGCACCGGGACCGCCAGCTCCTCGGCGAGTCGCGGGATCTCCTCGATGCCGTCGCTGTCGTCGCCGTTCTTGCTGATGGCGTCGTCGAGCTCCTGCTCGCGCTGCTTGCACTTGTCTGGCAGGGCATCGAGCTCGTGCTGGTGGACCTTCAAGCGCTCGAGTGCGGCGAGCGCCGCCTTGATCTGCTTGACGCCCTCGGGCCATTTCTCGAGCATCGCCTTGGTCTCGCGATCGGCGGTGGCGGTGCGCCCGAGGGTGTCGAGCCCGCGCTCCAGCTCGCCGACCAGCGACTTCGCGCGCTCGAGCGTGCCGGTACCGGAGTCCTCCGACACGCTCGCGATCGTCGACGCCAGGGTGCGCAGGTCGTTGCGGAGCTGGTCCATCACCGCCTTGCGGCCGCCTGCGCTCGAGCCGATCTTCGCAAGGGCCTCCTTGACCTCCGGGTGCTCAACGCCCTTCAGGAGGTTCTCGCACGCTTTCTCGGCCGCCTCCTCGCTCTTGTGCCCGGCCGCGTACATTTGCCGGCCGGCAGTGCCGATGGCGCTGTCGACCTCGCGCAGGCCGCCGTCGGCCGCGTAGTCCTCGGCCTCCTCCTTGGCGTCCTCGAGGCGATCGTCGTCGCGATGGACCTCGTCGATCGCGCGCTTGGTCTCGTCCTGAACCTGCGCGGCCAGCTTGGGCAGCTCGGTCAGACCGTCGGGGTCGTTCTTCGCCTCGAACTCCTCGGCTTGGCGCACCAGCACGCGCTCGCGCTCCTGGCACTGCGTGGCCTCAGGCTGTGCGTGATTCTGGCCCCGCTTGAGCGCTCGCAGATCGTCCTCGACGTCGAACAGCTCGTCCAGGTCGTCGGGATACTGGTCCGCGATCCGCTTCGCGTCGGTGTCGTCGCCGGCCACGTCCTCAAGCTCGTCACACAGCCGCTTGATCTCGTTCGCCAGCGCGTGCGCGTTGTCGATCGGCCGCTCGCTCGAGTCGCCGGGCAGGCGCTCGAGCTCGTCGACGAGATCGTCCACCTTATCGTCGATGCGCGCCATGAGGTCGCGCCGCTTGTCGGGATCGTCGCCGGCGCGCGAGCTCGCAGGCGAGCACACCAGCGCGAGGGAAACCGCCGCGACCAGCCAGTGCAGCCGCCGATAGATCTGCTTTATCCGAGTCATTGAGGCCGCCCCATCGTCGCCGTCAGACGCATCGATGCGTCGAATCTGATGATCCGCGGATACTATCATCGCAAGTGGTCACGCGGCGGGTGGCCGAGGCCGGGTGTGTCGGCATGCCGGTCGATCTGTTGGGCCCCGGCGGCGGGGGGGGAGACCCTGCGCTGGTTCGCGCAGACCTGGCGTGAGCCGCGCGGGCAGCCGGGGTGCTACAACGCGCCTCCGCCGCGCCCGCCGATGTCCGAGCTCCCGCCACCTCCTGCACCACCTCCGCTCGTCGCGCTTCGCCCGGGGCTGCGGCTGAGCGAGCGTGTCCGGTTTCCGGACCTCCCGATCACGGCGCGGCTCGTCGACCTGGCCAACGCGATCGACGAGCATCAGGTCATCATCGTCGCCGGCGAGACCGGCTCGGGGAAGACCACGCAGCTGCCCAAGATCTGCCTGGCGATCGGCCGCGGCGCCAACGGCTACATCGGCTGCACCCAGCCGCGGCGCATCGCGGCGACCAGCGTCGCGGCCCGCGTGGCGCAAGAGCTCGAGACCGAGCTGGGCGACGTCGTCGGCTACAAGGTCCGGTTCAACGACAAGATCCGCAAGGACTCGTACATCAAGTTCATGACCGACGGCATCCTGCTCGCCGAGCTGCAGGGTGATCCGCTGTTGCGCCGCTACGACACCATCATCATCGACGAGGCTCACGAGCGCAGCCTCAACATCGACTTCCTCCTCGGCTACCTGGTGCAGCTCCTGCCCAAGCGACCCGAGCTGCGCGTCATCGTCAGCTCGGCGACCTTGGCCACCGAGCGCTTCAGCGCGTTCTTCGGCGGCGCCCCGGTGATCGAGGTCTCGGGCCGCACCTTCCCCGTCGACGTCCTGTACCGGCCGCCCCGCGACGACGAGAACGACCTCGCCGAGACCGTCGCCAACACGGTCAACGAGATCACCGAGCTCGACCCCCGCGGCGACGTGCTGGTGTTCCTGCCCGGCGAGCGCGAGATCCGCGACACCATGTTCGAGCTCGAGCAGCGCGCGTTGCCGCACACGGTCGTGCTGCCGCTGTACGCCAAGCTCACGACCGCCGACCAGCAGCGAGTGTTCCAGACGCTGCCGCAGCGACGCGTGGTGCTCGCGACCAACGTCGCCGAGACCTCGCTCACCATCCCCGGCATCATCTACGTCGTCGACACCGGCGTGGCCCGCATGAACCGCTACGCGGTGCGCACCGGCGTGACCCAGCTGCTGGTCGAGCCGATCTCCAAGGCCAGCGCCGACCAGCGCAAGGGTCGATGCGGCCGCACCGCCAACGGGGTGTGCTTCCGGCTCTACGAGGAGCAAGACTTCGAGACCCGGCCCGCGTACACCGATCCCGAGATCAAGCGGGTCGGGCTGGCCGGGGTCATCCTGCGCATGAAGGCGCTCAAGCTCGGCGACGTCGCGACCTATCGCTTCCTCGACGCGCCCCAGAAGCGCGCGATCGACGAGGGCTACCGGGTCCTCGAGGAGCTGGGCGCGCTCGACGACGACGGGGCGCTCACCGCGATCGGCGACCAGCTGGCGCGACTGCCGGTCGATCCCCGCCTCGGCCGCATGATCCTGGGCGGTCGCGACGAGGGCGCGCTGCGCGAGGTGTTGGTGCTGGCCGCGGTGCTGGGCCTGCAAGACCCTCGCGAGCGCCCGCTGGCGGCCCAGCAGAAGGCCGACGAGGCCCACCGCAAGTTCCGCGACGACAGCAGCGACTTCGTCAGCTACCTCAAGCTGTGGGAGTTCTGGCAGGAGAGCCGGACCCGCAGCACGCGCGCGCAGCTCACGCGGATCGGGCGCGACACGTTCCTGTCGGCCAAGCGCATGCGCGAGTGGGAAGACCTCCACGAGCAGCTGGTGCGGGTGGCCCGCGATCTTGAATTTCGCACCAATGATCGCCCGGCCACCGGCGAGCAGATCCACCGCGCGCTCTTGCCCGGCCTGCTGAGCAAGATCGGCATGTGGAGCCAGGAGGCGCGGGTCTACCTGGGGGCGCGCCAGACCCGGTTCTTGCTGCATCCGTCGTCGGGCCTGGCCCGCAAGCCGGTGCCGTGGGTGATGGCGGCCGAGCTGGTCGAGACCTCCCAGCTGTTCGCGCGCTCGGCGGCGAAGATCGATCCGGCCTGGCTCGAGCGCGCGGCCGGGACGCTGTGCAAGCGCAGCTACGGCGAGCCGCACTGGGAGCAGAAGGCGGCCCAGGTGATGGTGAAGGAGCAGGTCACGCTGTTCGGCCTGCCGATCCTCAATCGCAAGGTGTCGTACCAGCCGGTGGCGCCGGCGCTGTGCCACGAGCTGTTCATCGAGCACGCGCTGGTCCGGCAGGAGTTCACGACCAAGGGCGGGTTCATGGCCCACAACCGCGCGCTCCTCGACGAGGTCGAGCAGCTCCGGGCCAAGGCCCGCCGCAGCGGCATGCTCGCCGACGACTACGCGCTGGCCCGGTTCTTCGAGAGCCGGGTGCCGGCCAGCGTCCACAGCGGCGCGACCTTCGAGACCTGGCGCCGCACCGCCGAGGCCAAGGACGCAACCGTCCTGCGGCTGGCGCTCGACGACGTGCTGCTCGACGAGGCGGCGGAGCTGTCGACGGCCCACTACCCCGATGAGCTCGCGATCGCGGGCACGACCTTGCCGCTGACCTACCAGTTCGATCCCTCGCGCGACGACGACGGCATCACGCTGACGGTGCCGCTCGCGCTCTTGCCCCAGCTCGACCCGGCGGTGATGGCCTGGACCATCCCGGGCTGGCTGACCGCCAAGCTCCAGGCCCTGCTGGAATCACTGCCAAAATCGATCCGCAAGCTGCTGGCACCCCTCGACGAGCGGGCCTACGAGGTCGCGATGCTGGTGAAGCCGTTCGCCGAGCCGATGCTGCCGGCGGTCGAGCGCGCGCTCCACGAGCGCACCGGCGTGCAGGTGCCGCGCGACGCTTGGGACCTGCGCGCGCTGCCGGCCTACCTGGGCTTCACGTTCCGCGTCGTCGACGAGCACGACAAGGTGCTGGGCCTCGATCGCGATCTCGGCGAGCTGCAGCGCGCGCTGGGCCAGCGGGCGCGCGACCTGTGGGCGCGGGCGCCCCGCGAGCGTCACGAGCGCTCGGGCCTGACCACGCTCGATCTCGACGCCCTGCCGGCGACGGTGAGCTTGCCGATCGGCGGCCGCACGCTGCTGGCGTATCCCGCGCTGGTCGATCGCGAGACCTCGGTCGACGTGCGGCTCCTCGAGTCGGCCGAGGCGGCGGCCGAGGCGACCCGCCACGGGCTGCGCCGGCTGTTCTTGTTGCAGCTCCGCACCACGGCGGCCAAGCTCGAGGCCCAGCTGCCGACCGCGCTCGGCAACAGCCCGCTGCTGGTCAACGGCGCGCCGTGCTCGCCGCGCCGGCAGGTCGTGCTGCGCGGGCTCGACGAGGCCTTCGGGCTGGTCGACGCGGCGAGCTTTCCTCGCAGCCGCGCCGAGCTCGCGGCGCGCTGGGACACCGGGCGGGTCCAGCTCGCCAAGGTGCTCGCGGCCCAGGGTCGGGTCGCGGTCGAGCTGGGCGCCGAGCTCGAGCTGGTGCGGGCGTCGCTCAAGCCGCTCGTCGGCAAGCCCGGCGTCCTGCGCGCCAGCTACGAGGACATCGCGAGCCAGCTGCGCCACCTCATCCCGCCCGATCTCATGCTGGTCACGCCCGATGGCCGACTAACACACATCGTGCGCTACCTGCGCGCGCTCCAGGTGCGACTCCAGCGCTTGCACCACGATCCCCAGAAAGATGCCCAGAAGGCCACGCAGGTGTCGCCGCTGTGGCAGCTCTACGCGAGCCAGCGCGACGGCCTGCTCGCCCGCGGCCGTTCGCAGGCCTCCCTCGACGAGCTGGGCTGGCTGATCGAGGAGCTGCGCGTGCAGACCTTCGCGCCCGAGCTCAAGACCGCCGTGACGGTGTCGCTCAAGCGGCTCCAGGAACTGTGGCAGTCACTGGCCGGCTGAGATTCCCGCGTATCAAGCGCGAGCCGGCGATGGTCGAGCGGCCGGCGCGGGCCCAGAGTGTCAGTTCGCGAACTGGGCCGTGACGTCGAAGCCGTACTTGGTCACGCTGGAGTCCGAGACCAGGCGGAGGTAGTGGTACTGGCCGACCAGCGCGTCGGTGGCGGCCGGGCCGACGGTGCCGGTGTAGCGCTTCACGAGCTTCCAGGCGCCGTTGACCCAGGAGTAGACCTCGAGGAAGTCGTAGTTGTTCTCGAGCTCGAAGCGGCCGGCCACGACGAGGCGGACCTTGGCGGTGCCGGCCGGTGCGTAGAGCTGGCGGAAGTCCGACGCGCGGTTGCCGTAGGGATGCGCGGTGGTGAAGCGGAAGCCGTCGACGGCGCGCCAGGCTTGCCCGGCCTGCCACGCGCAGGTGTTGGTCTGGCAGGCCCAGGTGCCGGGGACCGCCGGGTGGGGCAGCGCGGCGCAGTCGGCGGGCGCGTCGCAGTAGGTGCGCGCGACGCAGGTGCCGGCGGCGTCGGGGAAGGGCGGCTCGAACGCGCTGGTCGCGTAGCGGCAGCGCACGCCGTCGGCGCAGGGGTTGCCCATGATGCCGCCGCAGGCGTCGCCGGCGATGCCGCACTCGCCGTCGTGCTTGACCGCGGCGTGCTCACAGGCGGCCGCGCAGCCGTTGGAGTAGGTGTGACCATCGACGCCGCAGACCGGCTGATACAGCGCCGGGCACACACAGCTCTGCTCCACGCAGCGGCCCTCGTCGCAGCCAAAGCCAGCGTCGCAGGTGAGCGCGCCATCGGCCTCGCAGCTGAACAGCGCGTCGACCGCGGTGGCGAGGGCGGCGTCGGCGGCCGGGTAGGTGCCCTGGGCGCGCGTGACGCTGCGGGTGTCGGCGCCGACCGAGACCTTGAGCGTCTCGTTCCAGTTGCTCCACTCGCTGACGTCGGCGCCGTCGAGGAACCGGGCGTCGGTGACGGCGCGCAACACGGCCTGCACGCGGGCGTGATCGAGCGTGCCGACGTGGGTGACGACGTCGGGGCTGCCCGGCTTGTACGAGACCGCGAAGGCGTCGGTGCCGACCGAGCGGTTGCCGCTGACCGTGCCGAGGAAGCCGCCGCCGATGACGTGCTCGAAGCTGACCGCCTCGTTGGCGACGCAGGTCATGTTGGGCGCGCACTCGCAGGTGCCGCGCGACCGGTTGGTGTCGAGCTGGGAGTCGGTGCAGGTCGTGATCGCGATGCGCGGGCACACCACGGTCGGCGAGACCTCGACCGCGTCGATGCGGAAGCCGTCGCGGGTGACCGAGTGGTCGGTCTCGAGGCGCACGGTCAGGGTCAGCGAGGCGTCGAGGTCGACCCACTCGGACCACAGGTCGTCGCGGCTGCCGTCGAAGGACTGGGCGCCGACGTGGACGAAATCGTAGCCGGCCTCGGTGCGGAGGCTGGCGAAGTGGACGCGGGCGCGGGTCGAGCAGCTCGGCACCCGGCCGGCCAGCGCGATCGGGAAGGCGCGGTCGAGGTTGTTGGCGTACGGATGCGGGGACTCGACGGAGATCACGAAGCGGAGCCCATCGCCGTCGGCCTTGCCCTCGGTGGGCCCGGCCAGCGGCGAGCCCGGCGGCAACTCGGCCTCGAGCTCGCCCTTGGGCGGCTCGGTCTTGTCCACACAACCCGCGGCCAGCGCCGCCACAGCAACTACGGTAAGCGAGAGCGTCTTCATGGCGGGCCGCGCAAAAGCAAAGGGCGTACCTCTTGGAAGGTCGCGCTTTCGTTCAGGCGCCCGGCGGCGACTCGAGTGGCCAGGCAAGTGGTCCGGCCGTGCGATAGTGTCAATCACCATGATGCGCCGCATGAGCTGGAGGTGTCGCACCGCCTTGATCGGCCTCTTCGCGGGCGTTGGCCTCGTCGCGTGCGGCAACAGCGGCAGCGCCGACGACGATGACGATGGCAACGGTGCCGACGCCACGGTACCGCCGCCACCGCCGCCCGCGGTCTGCGATGATCCGCCCCCGCTGGTCGACACCAGCGCGCCGGCCCACGTGGTCGGCGACGGCACCGCCGGGTCGTGTACGCCGGCCGCGCTCGAGGCCGCGGTCGCCGCCGGCGGCACGATCGCGTTCGCCTGTGGCGGCCCGGCGACCATCACGCTCGCGCGCGCGCTGGTCCCGACCCTCGACACCGTCCTCGACGGCGGTGGCCAGGTCACGCTGTCGGGCGGCAACACCACGCGCCTCATCACGATGGACACCGGCAGCTTCGAGGCTCGGTCGCCGCACCTGACCGTGCAGCGCATCACGCTGCGCGACGGCCACGCCACCGGCCCGCTCCTCGAGGGCGGCGGCGGCGCGATCTACTTCGTCGGCGGCTCGGTGACCGCGATCGACGCCACCTTCCTCGACAACCGCGCCGAGCTGACCGGCCCCGACGTCGCGGGCGGCGCGATCTTCGCCATCGGCGCTGGCGAGCTGATCATCGGCGGCAGTCGCTTCGCCGGCAACCGCGCGTCCAACGGCGGCGCGATCGGCGTGTTGGGCGCCGCGCTCCGCATGGTCAACACCAGCGTCGTGGACAACACCGCGACCGGCTCGGGCGCCAACTACGTCGAGAACGACGTGCAGCTGGGCATGGGCGGCAACGGCGGTGGCCTGTCGATGGACGGCCAGGGCCGCGCGCTCTACCTGTGCGGCTCGACGTTCCAGGGCAACTCGTCGGGCGCGTTTGGCGGCGCGATTTTTCGCACCGGCTACGCGTCGGAGCCCAACGAGGTGCACCGCTCGGCGTTCCTCGACAACCGAGCCCGCGACCGCACCGACGAGCTGCCCAGCGGCGCCGGCGCGCTCTACCTGCAAGGGGTGCGGGTGACGATGACCGCGTCGACGGTGGCCGGCAATCAGGCCCTCGGCGCGGCCGGGGTGTGGATCCTCGGTCACGGCGCCGCCGCGGCGACCGCCGATCTCACCAACGTGACCATCACCGGCAACGCGACCTACCCGCGCGCGCCGCTCACCGAGCGCGGCGTGGCCGCCGGGCTCAACCTCGGCGACAACACCACCGGCACGCTCACCAACGTGACGATCACCGGCAACGCCGGCCAGTTCGGCAGCGGCATCTGGAACGCCTCGGCGCTGACCATCCGCAACTCGATCATCGCCAACGACGCGGACAACCTTTACACGCCGCTCAACTGCACCGGCTCGTCGTACGAGAGCCCGCCGGCGACCGGCACCAACAACGTGCAGTGGCCAACTGGCCTCAACGTCGCCGACGACATGGACTGCACGCCCGGCATCGTGCGCGTCGATCCTCAGATGGGCGGGCTCGCCGATCATGGCGGCCCGACGCCGACGGTGGTGCCAGGCGCGACCGGCCTGCCCCGCGGCACCGACTGCCCGGCCATCGATCAGCGCGGGAGGCCGCGCGCGACCGGCGACTGCGCCATCGGCGCGGTCGAGCCGTAACAGGTCCGCTCGCCCTACTCCTTGATCAGCCCTTCGGCCTTCATCGCAGCCTGCACGGCCGGGCGCGCGGCGACCCGGGCCTGGAACGCGAGCAGGTTGGGCAGGTCGGCGAAGTCGAGCTTGAGCGACTTGGCCCAGCTGGTGACCGTGAACAGGTACGCGTCGGCGACCGTGAAGTCGTCGCCGAACAGGTACGGATGCTCGCCCAGGCGCTGCTCGATCACGGCATAGCGCTGGCGCAGGTAAGCCTCGCGCTCGGCGCGGACCTCGGGCGTCGTCGTCGGGTTGAACAGCGGCGAGTAGGTCTTGTGCAGCTCGCTGTTGATGTAGCCCAGCATCTCCTGCACGCGGTAGCGCGCGAGGGTGCCGTTGGCCGGGATGAGCGTGCTCGGCTTCTGGTCGGCGAGGTACTGCACGATGGCGGTGCCCTCGGTGAGCAGCTGGCCGTCGTCGAGCTCGAGGGCCGGGACGTAGCCCTTGGGGTTGATGGCCAAGAAGTCCTGACCGTCGCGGGTCTTCTTGGTGCGGAAATCGACCTTCTCGAGGCCGAGCTCGAGGCCGAGCTCGCGCGCGACGATGTGAGGGGACAGCGAGCAGGCACCAGGGGAGAAATAAAGTCTCATCGGGCCGCAGCCTAGCACTACTGCGTCACCCCCTCGGCGGCTGCGGCGCGGCGGCGCGGGCGCCTCGCGGCTTACCTCCTCGCTCGCTCCTCGACGTACAAGAGTACGCCTTCGTCGCTCGACTGCGGGGGCGCTCGCGATCCGCCTCGCGCGGCCACGCCTCGCTCCTCCTCGGAGGTGACGCAGTAGTGCTAGCCGGATCGGGTCGCGTCACAATGGGTGTTCGTGACCGGGGCCGCCTAGCCGGGGCGCGGCTTCCTCGGTAGGCTGCGGGAAAATGACCGCAGTGTCGGAGCTGGAACTGTTGTTTCCGGGTGACGGCGAGATGGCTCGGCTGATGCGTGCGGCCGACTGGTCGCAGACCGCGCTGGGGCCGATCGAGCGCTGGCCCAACGCGCTGCGGGCCGCGGTGCGCATCGTGCTGACGTCGCGGTTCTCGATGTGGATGGGCTGGGGCGACGACCTGACGTTCTTCTACAACGACAGCTATCGGCGCGACACGCTCGCCCAGAAGCACCCGCGCGCGCTGGGCCTGCCGACCCGCGAGGTGTGGAGCGAGATCTGGGCCGACGTCAGCCCGCGCATCGACGAGGTCGTGGCCAACGGACGCGCGACCTGGGACGAGGGCCTCCTGCTCATGCTCGAGCGCGGCGGCTATCGCGAGGAGACCTACCACACGTTCTCGTACAGCCCGCTCCACGACGACGGCGGGCGGGTGCGCGGCGTGCTGTGCGTCGTCGTCGAGGAGACCGGACGTGTGATCAGCGAGCGCCGGGTCGCGCTGCTGGGCAAGGTGGCGGCCCAGCTGGCCGGCACCAACACCGACGAGGGCGCGCTGGCCAGCCTGCGCCGCAGCCTGGCGACCGACGCTCGCGATCTGCCGTTCACGCTGACCTACCTGTCGAGCGACGACGGCGCGATCGCGACCCGGGCTGGCCACAGCGGCTTCGCCGACGACGACGCGGTGCCCGACGTGGCCTGGCCGATGCGCGAGGTGCTCGCCACCGGCCGTCCGGTCGAGGTCGCCCTCGACACGCTCGAGGGCCTCACGCTCGACGCGGTCGCGTGGCCGCGCGGGCCCTGGCCGACCGCGCCGACCCGCGCGCTGCTCCTGCCGATCGCTCGACCCGGCCAGGCCGCGCCCGCCGGCGTGCTGGTCGCCGGCGTCAACCCGCACCGCGAGCTCGACGGGCCCTACCGCGAGTTCCTCGACCTGTTCGTCGGGCAGGTCGGCGCCGGCCTCGCCAGCGTGCGCGCCTACGAGCGCGAGCGCGAGCGCCAGCGCGCCGAGAGCCTGGCCCAGCTCGACCGCGCCAAGACCGCGTTCTTCGCCAACGTCAGCCACGAGTTCCGCACGCCGCTCACGCTCATGCTCGGGCCGCTCGAGGACGCGCTCGGCGATCCCGAGCTGGGCGCTCGTCAGCGCGACGACCTGGCGACGGTGCATCGCAACGCGCTGCGCCTGCTCAAGCTGGTCAACACCATGCTCGACTTCTCGCGCATCGAGGCCGGGGCCGCGACCGCGCAGGTCCGCCCGGTCGATCTGGCGCAGCTCACCGGCGATCTGGCGAGCGTGTTCCGCGCCGCCACCGAGCAGGCCGGCCTGCGCTTCGTCGTCGACACCCCGCCGCTCGACGCGCCGGTCGCCGTCGATCGCGAGATGTGGGAGAAGATCGTCCTCAACCTGATCTCCAACGCGTTCAAGTTCACGTTCGTCGGCGAGATCGTCGTCGGGCTGGCCCGGCGCGGCGGCCACGTCGAGCTGACCGTGCGCGACACCGGCACCGGCATCCCGGCCACCGAGCTGGGCCACGTCTTCGATCGCTTCCACCGCGTCGAGGGCAGCAAGGGCCGCACCCACGAGGGCACCGGCATCGGCCTGGCGCTGGTTCACGAGCTGGTGCGGCTCCACCATGGCACCGTCGCCGTCGTCAGCGAGCTGGGCCTCGGCACCACCTTCACGGTCGCGATCCCGATGGGCCCGCCCGGCCCGCGGGCCGTCGCCCACGTCGACGGGCCGAGCGACCCCAGCCGCAAGCCCAACCCGTTCGCCCTCGAGGCGATGCGCTGGCTGCCGCACGCGCCCGAGCCGGCGCCGTCACCGCTGCCGCGCGGCCAGCGGCCCTACATCCTGGTCGCCGACGACAACGCCGACATGCGCGACTACCTGCAGCGGATGCTCGGTGCCCGCTGGGAGGTCGACGCCGTCGCCAACGGCCGCGAGGCGCTGATCGCGATCGGTCGGCGCCGGTCCGATCTGGTGATCAGCGACGTCATGATGCCGGAGCTCGACGGTTTCGGGCTGCTGGCCGCGCTGCGGGCCGATCCGTCGCTGCGCGAGCTGCCGGTGATCGTGGTGTCGGCGCGGGCCGGTGACGAGGCGCGCGGCGCGGGCCTCGAGGCCGGCGCCAGCGACTACCTCGTGAAGCCGTTCGTGGCCCGCGAGCTGCTCGCCCAGGTCGAGAGCCAGCTCCTGCGCGCCGCGATGGTGGCGGCCGGACACGGCCAGGCCCGGCGCTTCGCCGCGATCTTCGAGCAGGCGCCGGTCGCGATCGCGATCATGCGCGGACCCGAGCACGTCTTCGAGCTGGCCAACCCGCCGTACCGCCGCCTCATCGGAGGGCGCGACGTGGTCGGGCGCACCGTCGCGGCCGGGCTGCCCGAGGTGGTGGCCCAGGGCTTCGTCACCATCCTCGACGAGGTCTATCGCACCGGCGTGCCGTACCTCGCCCGCTCCATGCTGGTCGAGCTCGAGCACCCCGAGACCGCCACGCGCCAGCCGTTCTTCCTCGACTTCGTCTACGAGCCGATGCGCGACGTCGACGGCACCATCGACGGGGTCGCCGCCGTGGTCCACGACGTGACCGCCCTCGCGCAGGCCCGCCGCGACGCCGAGCTGGCCAACCAGGCCAAGGACGGCTTCCTCGCCCTGCTCGGTCACGAGCTGCGCAACCCGCTGGCGCCGATCACGAGCGCGCTCCAGCTGATCCGCCAGCGCGGCATCGACGGCGCCGAGCGCGAGTACGCCGTCATCGAGCGCCAGGTCAACCACCTGGTCGGGCTGGTCGACGATCTGCTCGACGTCTCGCGCATCACCCGCGGCAAGGTCGACCTGCGCCTCGAGCCGGTCGAGCTGAGCGTCGTGATCGAGCGCGCGGTCGAGTCGGTGGGCCCGCTCCTCGAGGCGCGCGGCCACCAGCTCGCCCTCGACGTCGCGCCCGCGCTGTACGTGGAGGGTGACCAGGCCCGGCTCGCCCAGGTGGTGGCCAACCTGCTCACCAACGCGGCCAAGTACACGCCGAGCGGCGGGCGGGTCGAGATCGCGGCCCGCCGGGTCGGCGACGCGGTCGAGCTGCGGATCGCCGACGACGGCATCGGCATCGACCCGGCGATCTTGCCCAACGTCTTCGAGCCCTTCGTGCAGAGCAAGCAGGCCCTCGACCGCGCTCACGGCGGCCTCGGGCTCGGCCTCGCGATCGTCGACAACCTGACCAAGCTGCACGGTGGCACCGTGGTCGCCGAGAGCGCCGGCACCGGGCTGGGCTGCACGGTCACGGTGCGCCTGCCCGCGACCGAGGCCCCGGCCCCGGCCCCGGCCGCGGCGCCGATCTCAGCGCCGACCGCGGCGCCGCCCGCGGCGCTCGCGAAGACCACGATCCTGGTGGTCGACGACAACGTCGATGCCGCCGAGCTGCTCAGCGAGATCCTCGCCGACGCCGGCTACGAGACCCGGGCCGCCCACGACGGGCCCAGCGCGCTCGCCATCGCCGCGAGCTTCCAGCCGGTGCTGGCGATCCTGGACCTCGGCTTGCCGGTCATGACCGGCTTCGAGCTGGCCCGGCTGCTGCGCGCGCAGCCGGCGACCGCGGCCACCCAGCTGATCGCGCTGACCGGCTACGGCCAGCCCCAGGATCGCGAAGCGACCGCGGTCGCTGGCTTCGCGGCGCACCTGGTGAAGCCGGTCGATCTCGCCACGCTCTACGCGGTGATCAAGTCGCTGCTCGCGCGCTGATCCCGCGGTAGCGTGCGTTCCATGCGCATCGACAAGGTCTACACCAAGGGCGGTGATCGGGGCGAGACGTCGCTCATCGGCGGCGAGCGCGTGAGCAAGGCGGCCCCTCGCATCGAGGCGTACGGCACCGTCGACGAGGTCAACGCCACGCTGGGCCTGGTCCGCACCGCGCTCGAGAGCTCGGCCGCCGGCGAGCACCTCATCCCGATCATCCATCGCGTGCAGAACGAGCTGTTCAACCTGGGCGCCCAGCTGGCGACTCCCGACGCCGCGCGCCGCGCCAAGCTGCCGCGGATCGAGCCCCGCCACGTCGAGGGGCTCGAGGCCGACATCGACGCGGTCAACGACGACCTGCCGCCGCTGACCAGCTTCGTCCTGCCCGGCGGTGGCGCGGCCAGCGCCAGCTTCCACCTCGCGCGCACGGTGTGCCGGCGGGCCGAGCGCCTGCTGGTCGCGCTGGGCGCCAACGAGGACCTCGGCGGCGAGCTGCCGGTCATGTACCTCAACCGCCTGTCCGACGCCCTGTTCGTCTGGGGCCGCTGGTCCGCCCACAAGGACGGCCGCCCCGAACCGCTCTGGCAGTCCCAGAGCACCTGACCGCGCCGGTCAGCGCGCCGCGCGCTTGCGACGACGGATCATGATCGCGCCGACCGCGAACAGCAGCAGGCCGGTGCTGGCCGGGCTCGCGCCGCCGGTCGAGCAGCAGCCGCCATCGTCGGCGTGATTGCACACCATCGCGTCGCTGTCGCACGCGAAGCCGTCGGGGCAGGTGTCGTCGGACGGGTCGCAGGTCTGGGTGCAGAACATGCCGCTGGATACCCCGACGCAGATGTCGCCGGAGCACTCGTCGCCGCTGACGCAGGTCTCCCCGATGGCCAGGCGCGCGATCGTCACGGCGACCTGATCGCGGGCCTTGTTGCCGGCCTGGTCGGTGGCCTCGACAACGAGCGTGAACGCGCCCTCGCTGGGCGCCACGACCGCGATGCGGTACTCGTCGCCGTCGGGCTCGGCGTCGCTGCCGACGGCCAGGCCGTTGAGGAACACGGTCACGCCCTCCATCGCCATGTCGTCGGTGGCGCGGGCCACGACCTCGAAGGTCGGCGTCAGCGCCGCGTTGTCGCCGGGCGACAGCAGCTCGATCACCGGCGGAACGGTCTCGGTCGAGCGCAGGCCCAGCGCCGAGGTGAGGCGGGCCGCCGAGTTGGTGCGGTTACCGCCGCACGAGCACTGGGGCAAGACGTTTTGCGAGTCGGTGCCGCACTGGGACTGGGCGTTGACGAACGTCTTCGACCCCGACTGCTGGATCAGGACGTACGACATCAGGTCGGTCGCCGTGATCTCGTGCTCGAGGGTGATGAGGTGGCCGACCTCGTGGGCGATGGTCGCGCACAGCTCCTCGTCCTGGCGGCCGACGCCGCGGTGGGTTTCGGAGAAGCTGAAGGCGATGCCGCTCTCGGTGACGCCGCAGAAGTTGTCGGCCGACGCGATGCCGAAAAGCACGTCCTGGCCGTAGCCGAGCTCGGTGCCGAAGCCGCCGACCACCGCCTCGATGTACGGGCCGGTGGTGGGCTCGGTCTCGACGACCTTGATGTTGTACGGCGCGTAGTGGTTCTTCACGCAGTTGGAGATCGTGGTCCAGTTGAACCCCGAGGCCAGCGGCGGGATGACCGCGGTGCGCGGGCGGTTGTCCGCGGCGACGATCGTGCTCGCCACGTTGGTCGCCGAGTTGGTCGACGCGTTGGCGACGTTGTACGTCCCGCCGAAGCGGTTGAGGTAGATCGTGCGCTGCGCCGCTGCTGGCAACTGCAACTGCAACTGCTGCGTCACGGCGTCGTTGCGGAAGACCTGCTCGGTGCCGCAGCCGTTGGCCGGCATCGTCCACTCGCGGTCGGCCGCGTGGGGGACCGGCGGTGCCGGCGACTGGCCCGGCGGTGCCGCGAAGGCGGCCGGCGCAGCAAGGAGCAAGAAGGCAGTGGCAACTACGGTGCGACGGGGGGTGACCACGGGCCGGACGGTAGAACCACTCGGGCGCTCTTGGCGAGCGCGAAATCTATCAGTCGACGTCAGGAGGTGTCGACGCCACGCCTCACCGGCTGGCGGCTTCGTCAATCGTCAAGCCGCGTTACGCAAGCGTCGGCCAGCGTCGCCCAGCGTCGCGCCGCGTCATCGTCCGAACAACACCGTGATGACCCACACCAGCTGCGCCGCCGCGACCGCGAGCGACGCGGTCGCCTCGAAGGCGCGCCAGCCTCGTCGCAGCCCGCGCGCGCTCGCCCGCAGCTCGCGGTGGGCCGCCTCACGCACCTCGACGACGCGCGTCGCCGGCACGTCGTGGGCGGCCAGGTTCGAGCGCAGCAGTTGATCCAGATCGTCGTCCCTCATGGCGCACCTCCAGGGTAGCCGGTCACGTCGGCGAGCGCGCGATCGATCATCGTGCGGGCCCGCGCTAGGCGTTGCCGCGCCGCCTCGCCCGAGAGGTCGAGCACGACCGCGGCCTCCTTCGGCGTCAGGCCCTCGACCGCGCACAGCAGCAAGATCTCCCGGTACGCCTCGGGCAGCGCGTTGATCGCTCGCTCGAGGCGCGCGCTGGTCTGGGTCTGCGACGCCGCCTCGAAGGGGCTCGGCGGCGTCGGCGGCACCGGCAAGAGGTCGCCGGCCAGCGCCGCTGACACCCGGTGCGCGCGCCAGTGCGAGATGTAGAGATTGCGCGCGACCGTGAACAGCCAGGCCGCCATGCGGGTGTCGGGCGCGAGCCGGGGCCCGGTCCGGGCCAGGCGCAGCCAGACCTCCTGCGCCAGATCGTCGGCGACGTCGCGGCGCCCGGTCATCCGGGCCAGAAAGCTGAACACCCGCGGGCGCATCCAGGCATAGATCTCGTCGAACGCGCTCGCGTCACCGCCGCGCAGGCGGGACACCAGCTCGCGCTCGATCGCGACGTCCACGCCGGCATAACGCCTCAGGCCGGTCCGCGTGACAAGCTGACGACTCCAGCATCGCGAAGGTTCGCTGATCGACCGTCACGCTCGCCGCGTCGTCGCGTTATGGATGCAGCAACCACGGAGTCGTCCAGATGTCTCACTACCTTCGCGCCGGCGGCTTCACGACCTGGGTCGTCCTCGTGCTCGGGCTCGTCCTGCTGATCGCCGCGGTGCGCTTCCTCGTGGCCGCGTCGCCGCGTCGCCTGGCGTTTCTGCGCGCGATGAGCCTGGCCTACGTGGCCTTCATCATCGGCGGGGTCGCCACCAACTTCACCGCCGTGTCCTTCGCGATCGCGCGCGCCGCGCCCGAGGACAAACCCCTCGATCTTCCCTCGCTGCTGTACGGCTTCGGCGAGGCCCTCACGCCGGCCGGGATCGGGTTCTCGCTGCTCGGCCTGGTCTGGCTGCTCATCGCGATCGGCGTGCGGCGCGCCCACGATCCCGAGGCGTGACGCGCCCCTCGGTGCGATTGCCGTGCGCGCCGGTTGCCGATCGGCGCGGGATCGATACTCTCCGCAGCTGTGGCTGAACCGGATCCCAACGCGCCCGCGCCCAAGAAAAAAGCCCAAGGCGCCCAGGAGCTAGCCGCCGCCGAGGAGGCCACCCAGGCCCGCTTCGAGAAGGCGATGACCGAGCTGCGCGAGGGCGCGTACCAATTCTCGTCCAAGGTCCGGGGCCAGACCGAGATCGTCCTCGACGAGCTCATCGATCCCGAGGGCGACATGCTCGCCAACATCTCGGACGTCGAGGGCGACGCTGGCGCGATGGCGCTGTCGGTGCCGATCGAGCTCATCACCTTCGACACCTGGCTCTTCGGCCAGATCGGCGACAAGGACGAGCTCGACCTCAAAGACGAGGGTCACTGGGAGACCTGGTTCAACTTCGGCGCGTGGATCGGCGAGACCGTCCGGCGTCGCCACGGTGGCCACTGGGTCCTGTTCGGCGACGATCCCCACACCTGGCGCATCGGCTTCTCCAAGATCTTCCTCGAGATCGCGCCCTTCGTCTTCGCCGAGCAGCTCCTGCGCATGGGCTCGGGCGCCGTCCGCAAGATGGTCACCGAGATCGAAAAGATCCGCGAGCAGCACGACGAGGCCCGCGGCGAGGACAAGCCGGCCGCGCTCGATCGCTTCTTGCCTCAGCACTACCTGCGCCTGCACACCGTGCCGCTCGGCCAGTGGATGGCGATGGACTTCGCGTCGGTCGCCAAGCTGTGGAACGAGGCGCCGGCCAAGGACCTCATCGCCGCGGTCCGCACCGCCGGGGCCCGCTTGGGCCCGCAGAACCAGACCATCGTCGAGCGGGTGAGCGAGGCCCTGGGCCGCGCCAACCCCGACAAGCCGGTCAACGAGCAGACCACCGACCGCGGCCTGTTCGAGGCGGTCGCGCAGATCGTCGGCCTGCGCCGGGCCACCGCGCCGCTCGCCATCGACATCCTCGAGCGGGTCGTGGTGCCGGCGATGCACGTCGGCATGCCCGAGGGCTTCCCGCCCCTCGACGAGGACGACCTCGCCAACCTGCGCAAGGGCATCGAGCTGTTCGTCTTCTTCACCGAGGTGGTGCCGCACCAGCACCAGGCCGATGACGAGGGCTTCCTGGGCTCGATCCCGCACGAGCACCTGTCGACGCCGTACGCCGATCGCAACACGCTCGAGATCGGCAAGGGCGACTGGGTCGTGGTCAACCCGACCTACTTCGCGCCGATGTTGAAGGACCTCGACCCCGCCAAGCTCCTCGAGAAGTACGACGAGTTCGTGCTCTACGTCGGCTCCCAGCCCGACGCGCCGCGCCGCCGCGACGACGGCCGCATGCTCGCCGAGACCGTCGCGCGCGCGCTCGCCGACCTCAAGCTCTGCGTCGGCACCGCGCTCGAGAACAACGACGCGCTGCTGTTCCGCTTGCTCCCGCCGCCCGGCTAAAAAAAAGGCGGCCTGTCGCGATCTCGTCACCTCCCCGCGCCACCCGGCGGTTGCCGCGAAACCCCGCATCGTTCGTCCTGTCCGCATCCCCATTGAGCTTGCTTCGGGCGATGCGGGCTCTCTGGATTTTGCTCATCGCCGGCTGCAGCGGCGGCACCACGATCGGGGACGCGGCGCTGCTCGACGCACTGCTCGACGCACCGCTCGTAGAGGATGCTGCGATCGACGCGCCTGACGATGGCCCTGGCGACGCCGCGCTCGACGCGGCCGGGTGCGCGTCACGTTCGGCGGCGTGTGGCGGACCAGCGCGATGACGTTCGCGGCCGAGACCGGACCGCTCGCGGTCGTCGACTTCGAGCATCGCGGCGACGGCGTCACACCGGTGACCGCGGCCACGCCGCTGCCGCGCGACGAGTACCTCGCGTGCTGCGGCGTGCAGCTCGACCCGATCGGCGCCGCGACGTCGATCATCTGGGCCGGCAACGCGGTCGGCGGCTTCGAGGCGCGCGCCACCTGCGCCGCAGGGCCGTGCACCAACTCGGCCGGCATCCGCGTCACGTTCGTGCCGCCGGTGGCGGCGGCCGGCGCCGACTAACCGGGCGGGACCAACGCTGCGGCGTTCGACTCCGGCGGTGCGCTGCTGTCGTCGCAGGGCGCGACCGGATCGGGGACGAACTTCCTCGGCTACGCGGCGGCGGCGCCGGTTGGCAGCGTCGAGTACGCCGACTCCGGCGGAGAGAACCTGCAGCGTCTCGTATACCGCCGCTGCTGGTAGCTGGTGACGGCGCCGGGCTGAGCCCGCCTGGCTGAGCCCGCCTGCCCGAGCTTAGGGCCCGCGAATGGACAAGTCGATCGATGATCGCGGTCGAGGCGCCCGGAGGGCAAGGCGACGGTGAGGACCGGAGGGGAGCATCCTCGACGGATGTGACCCGAGGACCGGAACCGGCAACGCAGCCAGCCGGGATGGATCGGCCGCGAGAACGGTCGACTTGTTCATTCGCGGGCCC
>Ga0209181_10003660_pt1 | contig 23466 bp, 23 predicted proteins | sample MAT05_FD_187208 | JGI IMG/M metagenome (GOLD analysis project Ga0209181, IMG submission 187208) | Freshwater microbial communities from Lake Fryxell liftoff mats and glacier meltwater in Antarctica - MAT-05 (SPAdes) (version 2) | ecosystem: Environmental > Aquatic > Freshwater > Ice > Liftoff...
GGTGCTGCCGCTGCTGCGCCCGTAGTGCGGCGGCGCGATGAAGATCATCGCTTTCATCACCGAGGCTGCGGTGATGCGGCAGGTTCTAGGTCATCTGCGTGAGCCTAAGTCACCGCCGCGCCCGATGCCGGGCCGTGGGCCGTCGCTGTGGGAGATGCCGGGCAGCGACCCGGCCGAGGGCGATCCACGTGCGCAACCCATACCGGACTACATGCCGGCCTATGAGTTCGATCTGCGCATTGCGTGGTCGGGCAAAAGACGACAAGACTCGCTCGTCGGGGGCGACTCGTGCCTGTGGCCACCCGGGCGGCAAACTTCCGCCGCCCAGGTGGCCACAGGCGAGCGCTGGCATCGGCGCTGCCGCGAGGAGTTCTCAGCCGAACTCGATGGCTCGCGCATCGGCAGCCTGGAAGATTTGAATGCCCGGCTGTGGGCCTGGCTCGAGCAGGTCTACCACCGCACCCCGCATCACGGGCTCGACGGCGTCACGCCGCTGGCGCGCTATCAGCAGGACCTGCCGCGCATCCGTACCCTCGGTGCGCTGGCTACCGACCTGGATGCGCTGTTCCATCACCGGGTCAGCCGCCAGGTGCGGCGCGATGGCACCGTGTCGTACCTGGGCGCGCATTTCGAAGTGCCTTACGAGCTGTCCGGCGCCAAGGTTGCGCTGGTGGTCGATCCGCACACGGCGCGCGTGATCGGCGTGGAGGATGCACACGGCAAGCACTTGGGTGCGGCCACACCGCTGGACGCCGCCGCCAATCTGCACCGGGTGCGCCATCGGCCGCCGGTGCCCGCCACCGGCCCGGCGCCTGGCTCGACCGCGCTATCCGCGCAGCGCTCCCACCCCACTCCCAATCTCGTCGAAATCGCCCACGCCGCCCACTACGGCACCACGGAGGATTGACCCATGTATCTGCAACATTTCGGCCTGCGTCATGCGCCCTTGGGCAAGGAAGTCACCGAGCACTGGGACGATGGCGCCTTGGCTCCGCACGATCTTCATCACCGCCTCGCAGCAGGAACACAGAATCGGCGGGCGCGGCCGGACCCAATCCGACGCGCGAACGGGAACGAACCTCAGCAGCACCTGCAAGAGCGCGATCAGGCGCTTGCAGTTCGGATGCAGAAACCCGAAGTTGCGCGCACGCCGGAAACCCTTCGGCTGCACGTGCTGCAGCACCAACCAGAGAAACTGCGCACCGGGCACGGTCCGGTGTTCATGCCTGCCGGTCTTCGCATCGCGATAGCGGAACGTCACCTGCCCGTCCTTGCAGGCGACGATATCCTTCTCCTGAATCACGCCGCGATACAGATAGCGCCCCAGATAGATGATCGCCGAGGTGCCGCTGCCGACCGACTTGCAATCGACCACCCATTTTTTGGGCGTGCGGCCAGGCAAGGCCAAGCCGGCGGTGTCGAGTGCCGCCTGCATCTTCGCGCGGCCCCAGCAACGGCTGGTCGAGGCGTGGGCGGAGATTCACCGGGCGGAACTCCAGCGAGATTGGGACCTTTTGCAATCTGGTCAGCCACCCGTCAAGATCGACCCACTGAGGTAGTGCCATGAACCATCCCATGCATCGCGTCCACAGCTTCGAGATCGAAGGCCCCTACACGGTCGCCATTGAGTTCACCGATGGGACTCAACAATGCATCAACTTCCGCTCGGTACTCGAAGGGGCCCTGTTTGGCCCGTTGCAGGACTTGGCCCTCTTCAACGCGGTCACGCTCGATCCGGAAGCAGGAACACTCGCGTGGCCAAACGGCGCAGATTTTGATCCCACAACGCTCTACGACTGGCCCGCCGTCAGCAGTGAACTGGTCGCACGTGCTCGGGTTTGGGCGGCCGAAGCCAGGACGAGTGCAGAAGCGGGCTAACTGCGGGTGGAACGGACGGTTTGCAAGTGACGTGCAAGCGTTGAACATCGTACCGGCTTGCCGTTCACCAAAACGTTAGGTCTCTTGGAACATCATGCTGACCAATGCCGAACGCTATCGTTCTCTCGTTGTGGATCGGAAGGAATGCCGCCGGTGCTCCGCTACCTGTGCGGATCGGGTGCGCATCCGGGCGGCAGTGGGACCGGAGCGCCGGCCTTGAATGCGGCACGTGAAATCGTGCGGGACTGCAAGCGGCGCCTGGTTCAAGCGGCGGTTTTTTCGTTCAGCGCGTGCGATTCGGTAATATCGCAGTTCCACGATTGCCATCAGGTGCCCACGCATGCTTCCACCTCTCAAGGTTTGGCCCCGCGCTGAAATGCTCAAGCGCGTTGCGCGCTTCAAGGACCTGAAAGGCTTCAGTGACGGCCTGCAGGATTCGGCCCTGCCCGAATGTCGGAAGACCGTCTACAACGTGATCGGCTTCCAGACGCCCGAGTCCGCCGGCGAGGGCGGCGTCAATTCGCCGGTCGGTAAAAGCGCGTCGGCCAACGCCGCGATCAAGATTTCCGAGGGCTTCAACCTGGGCTTTGTGAAGACCCGGCCCGGCAAGGGCGTGGCCATGCACAACCACGACACCAACGAAACCTTCGTGGTGATGTCGGGCCGCTGGCGCATCGAATGGAATGAAGGAGCCGACCTGGAATCGATCGAGGCCGGGCCACTCGACACCGTTTCGATTCCGGCCGGCTGCGCGCGCCGCTTCGAGAACATCACCGCCGATGAACCCGAAGCTGAACACATGCTGTTGTTCGTGGTGGCGGGCGACGCGCCGCAAAACGAATTCACTGCGTCGTCGATGCGCCGCGCCGAGGAATTCGCGCAGAGCGGGCGATAGAAAAGCCGCCAATCGCGACTAACTGCCGCGCTGGGATTCGCTAACAGCCGGGATACCCGCGCAGCCGGAAAAGGCCGCGTAATCGCTTTTGAGTGGATCGCGATGGCGCTCTACCTGGCGGTGGCGATCATGTGGCTGGTACCGGATCGGCGTATCGAGGCTGCGCTGAGCGAATAGTCATTGCGTCGCTGCTCCAAGGCGTTCCTGTCGATTGGGTAACGGCCTCATTGTCCGTAACATATTTGCTATAAAGCGAAAGTGGACCATACGATTACTTGTTACGGCGTGGCGGTTCAGGAGCAGATACTGGATTTGCCCGCTACTCTTGCTGCCCGTTACATTGTCTTCACTCGCAGGATGCTTGTGGTTGAACCCGACCTGGGCGAACCCCATTCCAGGGCTTTGCATGCAAACACATGATCAACTGGTGAAAAGACTTTTGCGCCTTCCGGGCGTCCGCGCAGAATTTGAACGCCTGGAGCGCGAAGCATCCACATTGCTCGATGCCTTGCTGAAGGCACGTCAGGATGCGGGTCTTACGCAGGCGCAAGTGGCCCAGCGCATGGGTACGCAAGCGCCTTCCGTGGCACGCCTTGAGCGGGCGCTGGCGACTGGAAAACACTCTCCTTCAGTGGCGACCCTGCGGCGCTACGTCAAGGCCTGTGGCAAGCGACTAATCCTCAAGGTCGCGTAATCCTCAAGGTCGCGTAATCCTCAAGAAGAGACTGCGAACGGAACCACATCGGATTGACGCTTTCGGCGGCCGGCCGCTGAAGCGCGTTGGTCCGAAAGGTTCAGCAATGAGCTGATCGCGCCGCGCTTCCAGCACGTGAACTGCGCAGCGCAGGCATCACTCCGGCACAATGCCCGCACGCTTCACCGCCGCCCCCCATTTCTGGGTCTCGCTGCGAATGAACTCGGCGAATTGCTCGGGCGTACTGCCCACCGGTTCCGCCCCGGCCTTGGCCAGGGTGTCGCGCACGTCCGGCATGGCCAGAATCTTCACTGTTTCGTCATGCAGGCGCCGGATGATCGCAGCCGGTGTGCCGGCGGGTGCGACGATGCCGGTCCAGCCGGTCACCGCCACCGACGGGTAACCGGCTTCGGCGATCGAGGGCACGTCAGGTGCGGCGCTGGCGCGGCGCGGCTGGCCCACTGCCAGAGCGCGCAACTTGCCGCTTTTCACATGGCCCAGGAGTGCCGGTGCGGTGCCGAAGATCATGTCGACCTGGCCGCCAAGCAAATCGGTGATGGCCGGGGTTTCGCCCTTGTAGGCCACATGCAGCATTTGCGCGCCGACGGCGGCGGCGAACACCTCGCCCGCCAGGTGTGACTGGTTGCCGATGCCGGCCGAGGCGTAGCGGATCGCCTCGGGCTTGGCGCGGGCCGCGCTCACCAGTTCGGCAACGCTCTTGTAGGGCGATTGCGCGTTGACCGTCAAGACGAACACGATCGAGGTGGTTTGCGTGACCGGGACGAAATCGCGCTGGGCCTCGTAAGGCACCTTCTTGTAGACGTGCTGGTTGATCGTCAGGGTGCTGGGTGAGGTCATCAGGAAGGTGTAGCCGTCGGGCTGGGCGCGCGCCGCAGCTTCGCCGGCGATCATGCCATTGGCGCCGGCACGGTTGTCGATCACCACCTGCCGGCCCAGCGCATCGGTGAGCTTCTGGCCGATCAGCCGAGCGGCGATGTCGATGCTGCCGCCGGCCGATTGTGAAACGATGAACTTGATCGGCTGGGTCGGCCAGGCCTGTGCCTGGGCGATGGGGCTGCCAAGCAGGGCGGTGGCACAGAGGATTGCGGCGCTAAGCGGGTGTTTCACGGGCGGCTCCGTTGGGGTTTCTGGTACTGCAAGAGGCAACATGCGAGCCAGTTTGGCGCAAACGGACTTCAAGGATTGAAATCGACCAGCCGGCTGACATCCGCGCAGGCTTCGATGTTCATCAGTGCCGCGCGCATTTTTTCGGCGCCGTCGGCTCCCCACAAGGGGACGGCAAGCTTCCGATACTTGCGTTCCAGCGCTGTGCGGCCATGCGGGCGGGCCGGCTCGCCGCTGGTGATCTCGCAGCGGCCCTCGATGCTTGTGCCATCGTGCAGGCGGATCAGCAGATGTACGCGCTGTGCCGCCGGATAGGCGCGGGTGAATTCTTCATCCTCGACCAGCACAACCCGTGCGGCCAGGGCCATCACGCGCGGGTCGGCCACGGCTTCGTCGGCATAGGCCTGCAAGCCGTCACGCCCGCCGACGATCGCTGTTGCCAGCGCGAAAGGCACCGAAAAGCGCGTGCCGAACCAGTTTTTCGGCGCCGGGTTGGAAAGAAAAGCAGCCATCTTGTAGGCACGCACCTCGATGCGCTCGATCGTAGCCGGGTCGATGCGCCCGCCGGGCACGCGCGCCAGCGCGTCATCGAGTGCATCGTTGGCCGAATGGGCGTAGCGCGCGCTCGGATACAGCTTGATGTAGCCGCCCGGCAGCAGCCAGGTTTCGCCCAATCCGGCGATTGCCACGTCGGGCGCGAAACCGTCGCCCAATACCAGGCTGAAGGTGGTGTTGACGCCATCGGCCGGCCCGCTGAAGCCGGACTCGGCCAGGCGCACCGCCATCTGCCCCATGAAGCCGCTGTGCCCGGCATACCAGTTGCGTACCGTCGCGCCATCTTTCATGGTGTGGCGATTGGTCGCCATGCAGGTCGAGGCCGCCAGGCTTGCCAGGTTGCGCAGCTGCATGATGGGCATGCCGGTCAGGCGTGCAGTGGCAAGCGCGGCGCCGACCACGCCAAAGGTGCCGTGCGGGTTGACGATCAGCTTGACCGTGGTGGCCATGCCGATGCGTGCCACCACCTCGTAGGCCAGCGCGATGGTGGCCAGCAGTTCGCGGCCGCGGAGGCCGCGTTCCTGTGCGACCGCAAGCGCAGCCGGGATCACCTGGATGCCGGGGTGGCCGTTGGCCAAAGTGTTGCCCTCGTCGTAATCGAGCCAGGCGCCGGCGGTGCCGTTCAACAGCGCCGCATCGAGTGGATTGCAGGTGCGGCCGCTACCGATCACCCAGGCACGGCCCGATGCGCTGCTGGCGATATGGCGCTCCGACAGCGCCAACAGTTCGGGTGCGCGCATGCCGGTGGCGATCACCGGCAGCGTGTCGACGAGAATCTCCTTGGTGCGTGCCAGCACCGATGCCGGAATCGCCTCGTATGGCGTGTTGCCGACAAAGCGCACCAGGCGTTCGAGATAGTCGGGCGCCTCGCTCATCGGACGACCCTCCCATCAGTGCGCGCCTTCCTCCGCAAAGGAGGATGAGCGCGGCCGGCGGGCGGCCGCGCGGGAACGCTCATGCGGTAAACGCCGGCGCGCGTGGCTCAGCGCGTCGCATGCGCCTTGCCGCCGACGGCAAGCGTGGCCTGCACGAAATCGCTGATCGCCCGCCGGTATTGTTCCGAGGCTGACCAGGCAATGCCGCTATGGCCGGCGCCCTCGAACTTGACCAGGCGCTTGGGTTCGGCTGCAGCCTTGAAAAGCTCGTCCCCCATGCTGTGCGGGATCACGGTATCGGCGGTGCCGTGCAGGAACAGTTTGGGAATCGTGACCTTGGGAATGCGCGCCAGCGCCTCGAAGCGCTGGGTGATCAGGAAACCGACCGGTAGCCAGCCGAAGCGCGATGCCGAGACCACGTCCGGCACCGAGGTGAGTGCCGCTTCGGTGATGAGCCCGGCGGCATCGTCGACCGTCAGCCGGGCCGCCAGATCGATCGCCACCGCCCCGCCCAGGGAATGGCCGTACACAAAACGGCGGCCGGGCTGCGGCACCTTGACACGCAACCAGTCCCAGCCAAGCTGCGCGTCTTCATAGGCTTTCGTTTCGCTCGGCAATTCGCCGCTGGACTGGCCGAAGCCGCGATAGTCGATCGCCAGCACCGAAAAGCCCAGGTCGCGCAGGCGCTGGATACGAAATGACGAGCCGGAAAGGTTCCAGCGCGCGCCGTGCAGGTAGAGAACCGCCGGCGCTTGCTGGTCTTCCTGCGGCGCCCACCAGGCGTGCAGGCGTTCGCCATCCTGGCCGGGAAGCGGCAGCCAGAGTTCCGCGACACCGGCGGGCAGGCCTTGGTAGCCGCGCCAGTTGTCGCGCACCGGGCGAAAAATCCACTCGCTCTGCTTGCTCTCCAGCGTGGCGCAACCGGCCGTCAGTGAGATGGCGCTGAGGCTGAGGAAGCGGCGGCGGGCGGGATTCATGCTAAGCGAAGGGATTCTTGCGGGAATGTGATTCGAGTCTGCCACGGGCAAATGGTTTCACCAAGACAAATCTTGTCACTTTCGTGAAAACGCCGAACCCGGCCCTGGCAGCGCTGCGCCATGCCGGTGTGACGCCGGGTGAGGCCGAGTTCGAGTTCGTAGTACACCGGCAGCAGCAAGGGCGCGGCGATGCCGAGCATGAACGCACCGGCTGCGCCGCCCAAAGCCACCATCAGGTAGAGGCGCGTGAGGTAGCGCGGTGCCGGCTCAAGGTCGGTGAGTTCACCGTGGCACGGGGAAGGTCTGTCTTAGGAAAAACGCGTGATTATAGTGAAGCATGGGGTGGCGCGAAGATGGCGCGAAGGTGGCGCCAAGGTGGCGCCAAGGGTGGCGCCGAGCGCGGTGTGAAACATTGCAGATGCGTCACGCGAGGGTTGTCGTGCACGTCAGGCGCGCGCAGCACGGGTTGCGATGTTGGGGCCCCGCTGCCGGCGAACGCGCCGTGTGCGCCGCACGAATGCTGCCGCGGACATGCCGCAGCAGCGCGGCGTTTATCAGGCGTTGACGTTGACCACCACCCGGCCGCGGATCACGCCGAGCATCAGGTCAGCGGCAGCGCGAATCGCGTCCGACAGGCCGATTTCCTTGGTCATCGCGTCGAGTTTGGCCGGCACCATGTTGCAGGCCAGCTTGTTCCATGCCTTGACCCGTAGCGCCTTGGGCGCCATCACCGAATCGATACCGGCCAGCGTCACACCGCGCAAGATGAAGGGCGCCACCGAGGCCGGGAAATCCATCCCTTGCGCCAAGCCGCAGGCGGCGACCACGCCGCCGTAGCGGGTTTGCGCGCAGGCATTGACAAGCGTGTGCGAGCCGACCGAATCGATGACGCCGGCGAAGCGCTCCTTCTGCAACGGTTTGCCGGGCGCGCCCAGGGTGGCACGATCGATCACTTCGGCGGCCCCCAGGGCCTTGAGGTAATCCGCCTCGCCGCTCTTGCCGGTCGAGGCGACCACTGTGTAGCCCGATTCGGCGAGGATGGCCACCGCCACGCTGCCCACACCGCCGGTGGCGCCGGTGACCAGGATCTCGCCTTGCGTCTTGGTCACGCCAAACTGCTCCATGCGCATCACAGACAACATCGCGGTGTAGCCGGCGGTACCCAGCGCCATCGCCTGGCGCGTGGTGAATTTCGCCGGCAGCGCGATCAGCCAGTCGCCTTTCAGGCGCGCCTTTTGCGCCAGCCCGCCCCAATGCGTTTCACCCACGCCCCAGCCGTTCAACACCACGCGGTCGCCGGGCTTGAAATCGGCATGGCTGGAGGCTTCCACAATACCTGCCAGGTCGATGCCGGGCACCATCGGCCATTTGCGCACTACCGGGCTCTTGTTGGTGATCGCCAGGCCGTCCTTGTAGTTGAGGGTCGAATAGTCGACCCTTACCGTGACATCGCCTTCGGGCAACTGTGCCGGGTCGATCTCGGTGACCGCGGCGTTGAAGCCGGCTTCGGGTCTGGTGAGAAGAATGCCTTGCATTTGTGGCTCCGGAAGATGGATTGCCGGAATGGCTATTCCGGTCGGCTTGTGCGCTGGCAATGTTCGCACAAAAACAGTCCGCGTCCGCCGCTGTCGATGCGCCGGATGGCGCTGCCGCAGAGATGGCAAGGTTCGCCCGCGCGCTCGAAAACCCAGTGGCGGTAGCGCGCATAGGTCCAGCCGGCGGCTTTGAGTTGCGCAGCCCGACCCGGATCGTTGGTGATGCCGCGCAGCCGGTACGACTGGCGCGTGAGTTTGAGTGCCGCCAGCGCCAGCGCCTGGCGTTGTGACGCTGTCAAATCCAGCGGTCGCATGTGCGGGTGCAGCTTGGCCACAAACAGAATGTCGCTGCGCAGGTAGTTGCCGATGCCGGCCAGAAAGCCCTGGTCGAGCAGCAACCCGGCCAGGTTGCGGCGGGCGAAGCGCGCGGCTTCCACCTGTGCCAGCACCTGCTTTGGCGTAACCCGCGGATCCAGCAGTTCCAGGCCCAGGCGCGCGATGTAGGGGTGACCGGCGACCGCGTCGGACTTGAGCACTGCAATCTCGGAGGCGCTGTAGAGGATCGCGCTGTGGGTGGATGTTGCGATCGCCAGCCGGGTTTGCAGGTGCGTGGATGGCGCCGCACCGCGATACACCACCCACTGGCCATACAGCTGGTTGTGCGAATAGATCGTGAGACCCCCTTCGAAATGCGTCAGCATGGCCTTGCCGCGCGGCTCCACCTGGGTGATGGTGCGGCCGCTCAAGGCCCGACCCATGCGCTGCAATTGCGGGAACTTGTCGGCGGCAAAGTGCACTGTGATGGCGGCGTGCCCGGCGAGTGCGCGCCGCAGCTTGTCAGCCGCCAGACGGATTTCCGGACCTTCAGGCATCAGTGATGCCCGCCATGCCCGGCCAGCACAAACCCGGCGAGCGCAAGCGACAGCACGGCGCCGGCGGTCAGCGCGCAACGCAGGCGCATGAACCAGCGCGGGGGCGCATGGCGGCGGGCGAAGCGCCAGTCCATCATCAGACACAGGACGAACAGCGCGGCCAGCAGGTAAACGCCTTCGTATTGCGGCAACTGCAGCGCCACCCAGGCGATCAGCGCAGGGCACACGCTCCAGCCGAAGGCGGCCCATTGCTCGCCGACGTCGGCTTGCGGTGAACGCATCACAAGCCCCCACTGCAAGGCGCCGACAAAGCTCGCGATCAGCGCGCCATATTGTGTGAGCCAGCCCAGGTAGTAGGAGAGATTGGGTTCGGGGAACAACATGATGCCGGCAGCAAGGGCGAAAAATGGCAGCAGGCCTGCGGCGCCAATGATTAGCGCCGGTAGAGGTATCGAGCTGTCGGGGCGCAGCGCGGGATGGTTTTGCATGGGATGCGAAATCGGTGATTGTTTGAGAAAATGGGGCGCAAGCGTACCAACTTACAGACTGTGCCGCGCCGCACAAGTTTCGGGCAGGCCAATACTCCATCCACGCGTTGCTCGCGGCGCAGCGCGGAAGGTATAGTTCGCACCTGTCGCCGCGCCCCATCACCCCAGGAGAAACCATGGCTGTCCGCCCCAAGAACAAGGTCATCATCACTTGCGCTGTCACCGGCGCGATCCACACGCCGACCATGTCGCCGCACCTGCCGATCACGCCCAGGGAAATTGCCGATGCGGCCGTTGGTGCCGCAGAAGCCGGCGCGGCGATCGTGCACCTGCATGCGCGCGATCCGCTCGACGGGCGCCCGACGCAGGACCCCAAGTATTTCCGCGAGTTCGCGCCCGACATTCGCAGCCGCTCCGACGTGGTGATCAACTTCACCACCGGCGGTGCGCCCACCATGTCGATCGAGGAACGCCTGCAGCCGGCGCTGCAGTTGAAGCCCGAGGTCGCTTCGCTCAACATGGGCTCGATGAATTTCGGCATGTACCCGATGCTGTCGCGCTACAAGGACTGGAAGCATTCCTGGGAAGAGCCCTACCTGGCAGGCTCCGAAGAGCGCATTTTCAAGAACACCTTCAAGGACATCGCCTACATCCTGGAGTCGTGTTCGGAGAACCGCACGCGTTTCGAGATCGAGTGCTATGACATCGGCCACTTGTACACCGCCAACCACTTTCTGGAACGCGGGCTGGTCAAGCCGCCGTTGTTCATCCAGTCGGTGTTCGGCCTTCTGGGCGGCATCGGCCCGCATCCGGAAGACGTGATGCAGATGAAGCGCACCGCCGACCGCCTGTTCGGCAACGACTACGTGTGGTCGGTGCTGGGCGCCGGACGCAACCAGATGCCGATCGCCGCCATGTCGGCGGTGATGGGCGGCAATGTGCGCGTGGGCCTGGAGGATTCGCTGTGGGACGGGCCGGGCACGCTGGCCGCCACCAACGCCGCGCAGGTCAGGCGCATACGCAGCATCATCGAGGCGCTTTCGATGGAAGTGGCGACTGCGGACGAGGCGCGCGAGATTCTGCTGCTCAAGGGGCCCAACAATGTCGGCTTCTAGGCGCGGCTGGCGCACGAGGAGCATGACATGAGCGCGGTGTTGCGTGACCCGGGTGGCGCGGAGTTGCCGCCGCTTCACGCCTTCTGGATGCCGTATACCAATAATCGCGCCTTCAAGTCGCGCGATGATGTGGCCGCGCGCATGATCACCAAGGCCCGCGGCATCCACTACACCACCTTGTCCGGCGCGCGCGTGATCGACGCCATGGCAACCCTGTGGTGCGTCAATGCCGGCCATTGCCGGCCGAAGATTGTCGAAGCGATTCGCGCGCAGGCCGGCGAACTCGATTTCGCCTCCAACTTTTCGCTCGGCAATCCGCTCGCGTTCAAGGCCGCCGATGCGCTGGCGCGCATCGCGCCGGCCGGCATGGGCCATGTGTTCTTCACCAATTCAGGGTCTGAGGCGGTCGATACGGCGCTGAAGATTGCGCTGGGTTATCACCGCCTGCGCGGGGAGGCATCGCGCACGCGTTTCGTCGGCCGCGAGAAGGGTTATCACGGCGTCAATCTGGCCGGGGTTGCAGTGGGCGGCGTGCCGGCCAATCGCAAGGCCTTCGGCAACCTGATCGCGGTCGATCATCTGCCGCACACCCAGGACCTCACGCGCAATCGCCACTGCCGTGGAGAGCCCGAACACGGCGTCGACCTGGCCGACCAGCTCGAGCGCATCGTCGCCCTGCATGACGCCTCGAACATCGCAGCGGTGATCGTCGAACCGGTATCGGGCGCGGGCGGCGTGCTGGTGCCGCCGCGCGGCTATTTGCAGCGCCTGCGCGAAATCTGCACCCGCCACGGCATCCTCCTGATTTTCGACGAAGTGATCACCGGGTTTGGCCGTCTGGGGGCGCCGTTCGCCAGTCAGTTGTTCGATGTCAAACCGGACCTGATCACCTTTGCCAAGGGGATTACCAGCGCCACCGTGCCGATGGGTGGGGTATTGGTGGCTGACCATGTGTACGACACCTTCATGCAGGGATCCGGCCCGGTGGTGGAAATGTTCCACGGCTACACCTATTCCGGGCACCCGCTGGCCAGCGCCGCAGCCCTGGCGACATTGGCCACCTATGCCGAGGAAGACCTGTTCGGCAATGCCGCGCGTTTGTCGGCCGTGTTCGAGGAGGGCATCCACTCGTTTGAGGCGGCGCCGCATGTGATCGACACCCGCAATCTGGGTTTGATCGGGGCCATCGAGCTGGCGCCACGCGCGGGGGCTCCCGGCGCGCGTGCGCTGGAAGTGCACAACCGTGCATGGGAGCGCGGCGTGTTTGTGCGCCCGATTGGCGACAATATTGCCTTCTGCCCGCCGCTGATGATCGATAAAACCCAATTGGATCAGGTATTCGGCGTGGTGCGGGAGGCGCTGGCCGGGGTTCTGTGAGAAGTTCTGCGTGGCTCTCGGCCGGCTTGCGGATTCGGGCAATTTTGTTTTATAATCCAGGGCTTTCCCGATTTCCGGCCGGGCGCCAACTGGCACCATGCAGTGGTTGCGCGCGGCACAACTCAAGCGACCACAGGATCAACCCATGTTAACCATTCGCATGAACCGCGGCGGTGCCAAAGGCCGCCCGTTTTACAACATCGTTGCAACCGATTCGCGCAATCGCCGTGACGGCCGCTTCGTCGAGCGCGTAGGTTTCTACAACCCGATCGCCTCGGGTCAGGAGGAAACCCTGCGCTTTGACGTGGCACGCGTGAATTACTGGAAGGGCGTGGGCGCCCAGATTTCGCCTTCGGTCGAGCGCTTGCTCAAGCAGTTCGCCAAGAAGGCGCCGGCGGCTACCGCTGCGGCCTGAGATGCTGGACCTCGCGCCCGCCAATGAGCAGGGCGCGACTGCTGCGCCCGCAGGGGCGCAGCGCGCGCCGGAAAGCGGCGCACCCGCAGATCTGGTGCTGATGGCGCACGTAAAAGAGCCTTTCGGGCTGACCGGGCGCGTCAAATTGCATGTGTATTCGGACGATCTGGATGCCCTGGGGCAATTCAGGTCGTGGTGGTGGGCAGGGCCGGCGGGCAAGCCCGATTGGGCGCAAGTCGTGCCCGAGGAATTCGTGGAACGTGGTGGCGGCGTAATCGCCAAGCTGCCGGGAATCGATGATCGCGACGCGGCGTTCGCGCGCAAGGGCTGGCAGATCGCGGTGGCGCGATCGGCGTTCAGCCCGGTGCTTGAGGGCGAGTATTACTGGTCCGATCTGCTGGGCTTGCGGGTTGTCAATCGTGACGGCGTGGTGCTGGGATGTGTGACTGAACTGATGGATCTGGGTCCGCACCAGGTCTTGCGCGTGATGCAGGATGCGCGCGAAACCCTGATTCCCTTCGTTGTGCAGTATGTTGACCGGGTGGATACGGCGGGCGGCGAGATCGTGGTTGATTGGGGCCTGGACTACTAGTCCGGTGCAGGCGGGAAGCGATGGCTGTGCGGGCGGTCAGGTTCGATGCAGTGACGTTGTTCCCCGCGATGTTCGAGGCGGTATCGGCGCTGGGGGTGAGTGGTCGGGCTTGTGAATCCGGAATCTGGTCGCTGCACTGCTGGAACCCGCGCGACTTCACCGATAATCCGTATCGCACCATCGACGACCGTCCGTATGGCGGTGGGCCCGGGATGCTGATGATCCCGGCGCCGCTGGAAGCGGCGATCGGGGCGGCGCGGGCGGCACAGGGTGATGCGCGGCTGACATCACGCGTGATCTACCTGTCGCCGCAGGGAAAGTCGCTGGATCATGCGGGCGTTATGCGCCTGCGCGACCAGATGCAGGGCGGGCAGGGCGTGGTTCTGCTGTGCGGGCGTTACGAAGGCATCGACGAACGGGTGGTGGAACGCCATGTCGATGAAGAAATATCGATCGGCGACTATGTGTTGTCCGGCGGCGAACTGGCCGCCATGGTGCTGATCGATGCGCTGGTGCGGCAGTTGCCCGGTGTGCTTGGGCATGACGCATCGGCACTTGAAGAATCGTATGCGGCGGGCTTGCTGGATTGCCCGCATTACACGCGCCCCGAGGAGTATCTGGGGGCGCGGGTGCCGGAGGTGCTGTTGTCCGGCGACCATCGGAAGATTTTACGCTGGCGACTCAAGCAGTCGCTGGCGCGCACCCGGGCCAGGCGGCCCGATTTGTTTGCCGCCTGGTGCGGGCGCAAGCTTTCGCAGGAGGAACAGCGGGTTCTGGCCGAGGTAGTGGCCGAATCCGGTCGTTGAGGAGACCAGAGGACGATTCGGCCGCGATAGTTCCAGAGCCGAACGAAGCAATACCAGACAGCAAGTCGCAGCAGGTTGGTCAGTGAAGCGAATTTCGCTGCAAGGCGCTTTGTGCGAAAGTGCCTTGCAGCGAAACACCACCGTTGCGCCAGGCCGGACTTACACACCGCAGGCGCACGGTCAATACAAACGGCGGCATCAGGGGCGCTCGCTCCTGCTCTAGCGCCAAGTCCTGCTTCAAGCAGGCCATGGACGAAAGGAAGCAACATGAACAAGATCATCGCAGAAATCGAGAGCGCGGAGATCGCGCGTCTTGGCAAGGTCATTCCGGTTTTTGCGCCGGGCGATACGGTGGTGGTGAACGTCAACGTCGTCGAGGGTGAGCGCAAGCGTGTGCAGGCCTTCGAAGGCGTGGTGATCGCGCGCCGCAACCGCGGCATCGGCTCCTCATTCATCGTGCGCAAGGTATCGTCGGGCGAGGGTGTGGAGCGCACTTTTCAGTTGTATTCACCACTGATTGCCTCGATCGAGGTCAAGCGCCAGGGCGATGTGCGCCGCGCCAAGCTGTACTACCTGCGCGAACGTTCGGGCAAGTCGGCGCGCATCAAGGAAAAGCTCAAGCTGCGTACCAAGGTGGTTGTGCCGTCGACATAGTCTGTCGCGGGAAGAAACTGCAACAGGCGCCCGCTGGGCGCCTGTTGCATTTTCAACTGCGCCCGGAGCGTAGCGTCGGGCGCAATGGCCATGTGCCTACGCCCGCTGAAGTGCCAATCGGGTTTCCAGCGGCAGGGAAATGCGCCCGATGAGGTGCGCCGGATGCAGATAGTCCAGCGCCCGATTCGTCGACGCTGCGCAGCATCGCGCTCGCTTCGGCTGTGCTGTCGCGCAGGCGTTCTGAGTCCAATGGCGGATTAATCATTGCCTGCGATCGACGCGTGAGGCGAACCCACATCAACGCTACAGGAATGTTTCGAGTAGATCATTGAGAAACAACTTCCCGCGCGCAGTCGGCGCGATGCGAATGTGGCTGCGCTCGATCAGCCCACGCTCTTCTGCCAGATCAAGTTCGCGCGTGACCGCGCTGATTTGCAGGCCGGTACGTTCGGTGAAGAGCCGGGTCTCGAAGCCCTCGGTCAAACGCAAGGCATTCAACATGAATTCGAACGGCAGTTCGGCGATCGCCGGATCGCGTGATTCGCCGATCGCGCCACCGCTCTCGCAGGCTGTCATGTAACTCTCGGGATTGCGCGGCTTCTCGGTGCGCATGACGCGATCGGGAAAAGACAGCTTGCCGTGCGCGCCCGCGCCGATGCCCAGGTAGTCGCCGAAGCGCCAGTAATTGAGGTTGTGCCGCGAGCGTCGCTCGGGTTGCGCGTAGGCCGAGGTTTCATAGTGCACGTAGCCGGCGCTGGCGAGCCGCGCTTCGACCATGGCCTGCATGTCGGCCGCAGCATCGTCGTCCGGCAGCGGTGGCGGGTACTTGGCGAATACCGTATTGGGTTCGAGTGTCAGGTGATAGACCGACAAGTGTTGCGGCGCGAACGCAATCGCGGCGTCGAGATCGGTGCCAAGTTCGTCCGGCGTCTGGCCGGGTAGCGCATACATCAGATCGAGGTTGATGTTGTCGAATGCAGTGCGCGCGATCGCCACCGCGCGCCGCGCCTCGGCGCCATCATGAATCCGGCCGAGCGCGCGCAGGTGCTGCGGATTGAAGCTCTGGATGCCGATCGACAGGCGGTTGGCGCCACTGGCACGATAGGCGGCGAAGCGCTCCGCCTCGAAGGTGCCGGGATTGGCTTCCAGGGTGACCTCGGCGTCGGCTTCGAGTGGCAGGCGCGCGCGAATGTCGGACATCAGGCGGTCAAACCCCGCCGCCGACATCAGGCTCGGCGTGCCGCCGCCGATGAAGATGGTGTGCACGCGGCGGCCCCATACCAGCGGCAGCGAGAGTTCGAGGTCACGCACCAGCGCGTCGATATAGCGCGCCTCCGGAATCGCTTCGTCCAAACGCCGGGCATGCGAGTTGAAATCGCAGTACGGGCATTTGCGCACGCACCACGGAAAATGCACGTAGAGCGAGAGCGGCGGCAAGGCCGCAAACACGGGCCGGCCCGGCTGGGCGGATCGTTGCGTTGCCGTGGGCGGGCGGGCGTGGGCCTCGGTTGCGACCCGAATCCCGATTTCTTTCATCCCTCCTGCTCCCCAAGCAGCGTAGCCAGGCGGCGCAGTGCGAGGGCGCGATGGCTGACCTGGTTTTTCAGTTCCACGTCGAGTTCGGCGACGGTCTTGCCGTGCAGGGGCAGGTAAAAATACGGGTCATAGCCGAAGCCGTTGCTGCCGCGCGGCGCATCGATCACCATGCCGGCCCAGCGGCCTTCGGCAATCAACGGGCGCGGATCATTTTCGCTATTCACCAGCACCAGCACCGCGAAGTAATAGGCCGAACGGTCGGCCTGCCCGGCCAGGTCGGCGACCAGCTTTTCATTGTTGCGTTGATCCGATTTCGGCAGGCCCGCGAAGTGCGCCGATTGCACGCCGGGGGCGCCGCCGAGTGCCTTGACGCAAATGCCGGAATCGTCTGCCAGCGCCGGCAGGCCGGTGTGGCGGGCCGCGTTGCGCGCCTTGGCCAGCGCATTCTCCACGAAGGTGGGATGCGGCTCCGGTGATTCGGGAACGTGGAAGCGTGCTTGCGGGATCGCCTCGATGCAAAGCGGACCCAGGATCGCAGTGATTTCGCGCAGCTTGCCGGCGTTGTTCGAGGCGACCACGACCTGCTTCATGGCTTGCCGCTGGCGGCTTCGATTGCCGCGCGCTGTTGCCGCAGCAGATCGGCGATGCCGTCGCTGGCCAGGGCCAGCAGTGCATCCATCTGGGCACGCGTAAAGGCCGCCCCTTCGGCCGTACCCTGCACCTCGACGAAATGGCCAGCGCCGGTCATCACGATGTTCATGTCGGTATCGCAGTTGGAATCTTCCGCATAGTCGAGATCGAGCACCGCCTGGCCTTCAAACATGCCGACCGATATCGCCGCCACCTGATCGGTGAGCGGGTCGCTGTAAGGGTCGCTGGTCAGTGCGCCGCGTGCGCGCAGGCCGTTGATGGCATCGCGCACGGCGATCCAGGCGCCTGTGATGGCAGCGGTACGGGTGCCGCCGTCTGCCTGGATCACGTCGCAGTCGATCTGTACGGTGCGCTCGCCCAAGAGGCTCAGATCGACCACCGCGCGCAGGCTGCGACCGATCAGGCGCTGGATTTCCTGGGTGCGGCCGGACTGCTTGCCGCGCGCCGCTTCGCGCTCGTTGCGGGTATTGGTGGCGCGCGGCAGCATGCCGTATTCGGCGGTCAGCCAGCCCTGGCCACGGCCCTTGAGAAAGCCGGGCACCTTGTCTTCGACGCTGGCGGTGCAAATCACCTTGGTGTCGCCGAACTCGATCAGTACCGAGCCTTCGGCATGCATGGTGTAGTTGCGGGTGATGACGACACGCCGCAGTTGGTCGGGCCGGCGCCCGCTTGGACGGCTCTGGTTCATGGTTTCTTCCCTCGCTAAAACAAAAAGCCCCGCCTAAGCGGGGCTTTTCCTGATGCCTGACCTTGAAAGATCAGTTCGGGCGGGTACCGACCACTTCGATTTCCACGCGGCGGTTCTTGGCGCGGCCTTCGGCGGTCTTGTTGTCGGCGACCGGCTGCTTCTTGCCTTTGCCTTCGGTGTAGACGCGGTTGGGCTCAATGCCTTTCGACACCATGTACGCCTTGACTGCCTCAGCACGCCTGACCGAAAGCTTCTGGTTATAAGCCTCGCCGCCGATCGCGTCGGTATGACCCACGGCGATGATCACTTCCAGGCTGATGCCCTTCAATTTGCCGGTGAGGTCGTCCAGCTTGGCTTTGGCTTCGGGCTTCAGAACAGATTTATTGAAGTCGAAGAAAGCGTCAGCCGCGAAGGTGACTTTTTGCGCAACCACTGCGGGCGGTGCGGGCTTGGGAGGCGGTGCGGGCGGCGCTGCTGCAGGCGGCGGCGGCGGCGGCGGCGGCGGCGGCGGGGCAACTGCTGCGGGCTTCGGCGGGGCCGGCGGATTGCACGCTGCGCCCACGATCGGTGCATCGCACTCGCAATTTGCGGTGGCCGGGGTCCAATAGCTGGTGCGCCAGCACAGGTTGCCGATTTTCGGATCGCCGAAATTCGAGTTGCGCACGATCACGCCGCGTGCATCCTGCAGGTACGCATTCTTGCTGTTCTGGGCTTGAGCGGCTGCGGACACTGTGAGGCCGACTGCAGCCAGCAACATGCCCAATTTGAACGAAATTTTCATTTTTCTCCTCTGTGCGAAGTGGGATTGATTTGTGGAGCCGATGCGCGTTTTCCAGATTATCGAACAAAAGCGCTCGGAATGCACGCAGAAATCAAGGTCATTGTCACGGCTTACTCGCGGATCGCACCAATCTGGCCCGTCAATAAGCAACCGTTTGGACTTTCGAAACCCCCTGCAAAGCCCCTGTCAAGCCCCTGCTCTAAGCAGATTTTGCCATAGCTCCGCAGTGGATTCCAATTCAAAGTTGTCGCCGTGTTGCAAATGTTGCTCTTTTACAACACGCAATCCGGCGACCCACACGTCAGTAACGTCGCTGCGGTCGGCGGTGTAGACCAGGTGCGATACGGGGTCGTACACCGGTTGCATTTCGAGGCGCCCGAAATCCACCGCTGTCAGGTCGGCAGCCTTGCCGGCCTCGATCGAGCCGATGTTGCGCTCAAGGCCTAGCGCTCGGGCGCCGTTGAGGGTGGCGGCACGCAGCGCGGCATGCGCCGGCAGCAGGTCGGCACGGCCCGAGGCGCCCTTGACCAGCAGGGCGGCCAGGCGCATCTCGGCGAACATGTCAAGGCGGTTGTTGGAGGCCGCCCCGTCGGTGCCGATGCCCAGGTTTAGGCCCGCATCAAGCATGGCGGCCACAGGCGCAATACCGCTGGCGAGCTTCAGGTTGGAAGCCGGGCAATGGGCCACCGAGGCGCCATGGCGCGCTAGCAGCGCGATATCGGCGGTATCCAGGTGCACGCCATGCACTGCGATGGTCTGCGGCCCGAGGATGCCCAGCCGCGCCAGGCGTTCGATCGGGCGCACACCGTGTGCCTGGATGCCGTTGGCGACTTCTTCAGCGGTCTCGTGCAGGTGAATATGCAGCGGCAGCCCGAGCTCTTCGGCGTAGCGTGCGACCTTCTCGAAGGTCTTGTCGGCCACCGTGTAGGGCGCGTGCGGCGCCATGCAAAACGACAGCAGGGGTGCATGCCGGCGCGCGTCGCGCAGCGCCAGGCCGCGCGCCAGGTAGTCATCCGGGTCGCTGGCGTAGGCGCTTGGAAATTCGATCGCGATCAGGCCCAGCGCTGCGCGCATGCCCAGGCTTGTGAAAGCGTCAGCCGCGGCTTCGGGAAAAAAATACATGTCATTGGCGCAGGTCACGCCGCCCTTGAGCATTTCGGCGGCCGCAAGCAGTGTGCCGGCGCGCACGAAGTCGGCCGACACATGCTTCGCCTCGGCCGGCCAGATGCGCTCGTTGAGCCAGTTCATCAGCGGCAGGTCGTCGGCGTAGCCGCGCATCAGGGTCATCGCGGCATGGGTGTGCAGGTTCACCAGACCCGGAATCAAGGCATGGCGCGGCAGCGTGACATGTTCGCTTGCGCAAAAGCGCAGGCGCGCCTGCGCCGCCGGCAACAGCGCGACGATGCGGCCGGCCTTGATCGCCACCGCGTGATGTTCGAGGGCTGCGCGCGCCGGTTCGACCGGAATCACCCAGCGCGCTTCGATCAGGGTATCGATGGTTTCCATGGTTGGCGCGCATCGTCGCAGAAGGCCGGGATGAAAGCAAATGGCCGGCTTGGCGACATGCGGCATGGCCGCTTGACGGAAGCCTGCCGGTGCGGGTGAAACGCGTTTGCGCCTGTGCCGGAACGGGCAGGAGAGGTGGCCCCCGCATGTTAAAATCGCCAGTCTTCAATCGACGGTCAATACCCCCGCAGGCGCTGCCTGCGGCAAGGCCGCAACCGCATGAATCGCAGGCCGCTCTACGCTGCCCGCGCCCGCAAAGAAAACCGTGACCCAGCCCACCGATTCCTTCGCCAAAGAAACCCTGCCGATCAGCCTCGAGGAGGAAATGCGTCGCTCCTATCTCGATTACGCGATGAGCGTGATCGTCGGGCGCGCATTGCCGGATGTGCGCGATGGCCTCAAACCGGTGCATCGGCGTGTCCTGTTCGCCATGCACGAACTCAACAACGACTGGAATCGCGCCTACAAGAAATCGGCGCGTATCGTGGGCGACGTGATCGGCAAGTACCACCCGCACGGCGACACCGCGGTGTACGACACGATCGTGCGCATGGCGCAGAATTTTTCGCTGCGCTACATGCTGGTCGACGGCCAGGGCAACTTCGGTTCGGTCGATGGCGACAACGCCGCGGCCATGCGCTATACCGAAATCCGCATGGCCAAGATCGGCCACGAGTTGCTGGCCGATCTTGACCGCGAAACCGTCGATTTCGGCCCGAATTACGACGGCAGCGAAAAAGAGCCGCTGATCATGCCGGCGCGCATTCCCAACCTGCTGATCAACGGCAGTTCGGGCATCGCCGTGGGCATGGCCACCAATATCCCGCCGCACAACCTGACCGATGTCGTCGACGCCTGCCTGTTGTTGTTGAAGCGCCCCGAAACCAGCATCGACGAACTGATCGAGATCGTCAAGGCGCCGGATTTCCCGACCGCCGCCACCATCTACGGCGTATCGGGCGTGCGCGAAGGCTATCGCACCGGGCGCGGCCGGGTGGTGATGCGCGCCAAGACCCATTTCGAGGACATCGGCAAGGGCGAGCGCCAGGCCATCATCGTCGACGAGCTGCCCTATCAGGTCAACAAGAAGACCCTGCTGGAAAAAATCGCGGAACTGGTCAACGAGAAGAAGATCGAGGGCATCAGCCACATCCAGGACGAGTCCGACAAGTCGGGCATGCGCGTGGTGATCGACCTGAAGCGCGGTGAGGTACCGGAGGTGGTGCTCAATAACCTCTACAAGCAGACCCAGCTGCAGGACACCTTCGGCATGAACATGGTGGCCCTGGTGGACGGCCAGCCGCGCCTGTTGAACCTGTGGCAGATGGTCGACCAGTTCCTGCAGCACCGCCGCGAAGTGGTGACACGCCGCACGGTGTTCGAGTTGCGCCGTGCGCGCGAACGCGGCCATGTGCTAGAAGGTCTGGCGGTGGCGCTGGCCAACGTGGACGAGATGATCGCCTTGATCAAGGCGGCGCCGACGCCGCCGGTGGCCAAGGAAGAGCTGATGAAGCGCATGTGGAAGTCCGGCGTGGTCGAGCAGATGCTGGTGCGCGCCGCGGCCGAGGCTGCGCGCCCGGACGGCCTGGCCGAGGCCTATGGCCTCAAGGACAACGGCTATCGCCTGTCGGATGTGCAGGCCACCGAGATCCTGCAGATGCGCCTGCAGCGCCTGACCGGCCTGGAGCAGGACAAGATCGTCGGCGAATACAAGGAGGTGATGGCGCAGATCCTCGACCTGGTCGACATCCTCGCCAAGCCCGAGCGCATCACCGCGATCATCGCCGACGAATTGGCCAGGGTGAAGGACGAGTTCGGCGATGCGCGCCGCTCGGTGATCGAGATGAATGCCTACGATCTCGACACCGAAGACCTGATCACCCCGCAGGACATGGTGGTCACCATGTCTCACACCGGCTACATCAAGAGCCAGCCACTGACCGAATACCGGGCGCAGAAGCGCGGCGGGCGCGGCAAGCAGGCCACAGCGACCAGGGAAGACGACTACATCGAGCAGCTGTTCATCGCCAACACGCACGACATGCTGCTGTGCTTTTCCAATCGCGGCCGGGTCTACTGGCTCAAGGTCTATGAAGTGCCGCAGGGTACGCGCACATCGCGCGGCCGGCCGATCGTCAACATGTTCCCCCTGATCGAGGGCGAAAAGGTCACCGTGGTGCTGCCGGTCAAGGCCTTCGTCGAGGATCGCTATGTGTTCATGGCCACCAGCCTGGGCGTGGTCAAGAAATGTTCGCTGACCGACTTCGGCAATCGCCGTTCGGCCGGCATCATCGCCGTTGACCTGGATGATGGCGATTACCTGATCGGCGCCGCCCTGACCGACGGCAAGCACGACATCATGCTGTTTTCCGATGCCGGCAAGGCGGTGCGTTTCGACGAAAACGACGTCCGCGCCATGGGCCGCCTGGCACGCGGCGTGCGCGGCATGATGCTGGAGGCCGGCCAGCAGGTGATCGCGCTGCTGGTGGCCGAAAACGAGCAGCAAAGTGTATTGACAGCCACCGAGAACGGCTACGGCAAGCGCACGCCGGTAGCGGAGTACACACGTCACGGTCGCGGCACCAAAGGCATGATCGCGATCCAGACCTCGGATCGCAACGGCCGGGTGGTGGCGGCGACATTGGTCGAGGTCAAGGATGAAATCATGCTGATCACCACCGGCGGGGTGATGATCCGCACGCGGGTGGCGGAAATTCGCGAAATGGGGCGCGCCACCCAGGGCGTGACCCTGATCAGCGTGGGCGACGGCACCCGGCTTTCGGGGCTGCAGCGGGTGGTCGAGAGCGACGCCGACAATGGCGAGAACGGCGATGCGCCGGCCGCAGCGCAAGCGGATGCGGCGGACGCTGGCGACGAGCGCTCGTAAGCGCCGCCAGGCCCGCACCTCAACGTTCATCATTGCTTCGAGAATTGCGCAACTCATGAGAGGGATTTGCCATTGGCGCGGCGCGCAGGCCTCTGGTGAAGATCACAAGGCGAAACGATGAGCGAATTGCCCCTGCTACGGTCCGAAATCGATCGTCTCGACGACGAGCTGCTGAAATTGCTCAACGCGCGCGCTCAGGTGTCGAAGAAGATTGGCGACACCAAGCGTGCCGCAGACCCGCAGGCGCCGGTGTTTCGCGCCGAGCGCGAAGCCGCCGTGTTGCGCCGTCTTGAAGCTGCCAATCCGGGCCCCTTGCCGGCCGAGGCTGTGAGCCGCATCTTTCACGAAGTGATGTCCGCCAGCTCGGCCTTGCAGCGACCGATTCGCGTCGCCTACCTGGGCCCGGCCGGCACCTTCTCGGAAGCTGCGGTGGTGCGTCAGTTCGGCCGCTCGGCGCTGGCCGTGCCGTGCGCCAACTTCGACGAGGCGTTTCGCCGCACCGAAACCGGCGAGACCGATTTTTCGGTGGTGCCGGTGGAGAATTCGACCGAAGGGACGATCTCC
>Ga0209181_10003661_pt1 | contig 23453 bp, 19 predicted proteins | sample MAT05_FD_187208 | JGI IMG/M metagenome (GOLD analysis project Ga0209181, IMG submission 187208) | Freshwater microbial communities from Lake Fryxell liftoff mats and glacier meltwater in Antarctica - MAT-05 (SPAdes) (version 2) | ecosystem: Environmental > Aquatic > Freshwater > Ice > Liftoff...
ATTGGGAAGGCGTTAAGCTAGTTCTGGGTTTCACCACACATGCCTTTTGTCCGGGCTTCTGTGGGACATCAAACACGAGATGTTCAAATACTAAGTGTGTGTTGTGAAAGTCAGGCAGTAAATGTGTACTAGCTGGACATGGATTGTTACTTTTGGCCCGGTTGCAGGGGCCGCAGGCCAGCAACATATTATCCCAATCGAGCATATTACCAGCAATTTGGCCGACCTGTGGATTTTTAGGAGAAACGTGTTCGACTTGCGGGCTATCATTCAGCACCATATTGCAATAGCTGCAATAGTTACCGATACGATCAATCAGGTCGGACCGCCAGTCTTTGTAATCACTTACTTTTTTGGGGTTTCCGGCAGCATCGGTGGGTACTGGACCTCGAAAAATTGGCCTCATGCAGCGTTAATGCTTAACGGTTTGTTCTAACCGCTTCATTTGCAGTAAGGCTCGCATGGCCGGGTCTGAAATCTTAGCTTCCATCTGGTCAAGTTCATCAAACAGCGATTGTTTCTTTTCAGGCTCTTTACCTAAATCGTCCAGCTTCTGAAAATAGGCGGTCGATACATTCTCAGCCTGTTGATTTTCGATAGAATAGGGACTATCAACACCCATGATTGCCTCCGACACTTCATCCACACTAAGGTCTTTGGGTTGAAGGTCTGTTGCCATGTCCAGATTGATGAGTTCAGAACTATCCAACGACTGCACAATGAACGGCGAATGCGTTGTAGCCACAAACTGAATGTTGGGGAAAGCGGCTTTTAGGTCACGCACCACATGACGCTGCCAATTGGGGTGCAGGTGTATATCCAACTCGTCAATCAGCACAATACCAGCACTTTGCTTCACTGCCTCACTGCCTAACTGATCGTTTAGAATTACACAGCGATAGGCGATTTCAGCGGCCATACTGGCCATTGTGCGTAAACCATCGCTCAAATAATAAAGCGGCATCCGGGTTTCCGAACCGTCTTCGTGCCGGTAAATTCCCAGTAAATCGTCCGAATCTTCGTCCCACTCAACGGCAGTCCAATTGGGAACACATTGTGAAATAGCGTCCAGAACGGCCTTTAACAAACGGTCGTTCTGCCCTTTCAATGATTTATAGTAGTTTGATTTTATCCAGGAAAAGGCTCTGTCTTTATTGGGTTGAGCATCTAGACATCCCTCATATCCATCGGCTATTTTAGAGCCTTTGGTTTTAAGCGGTACATCTTTCTTAGGTTCGATTCCAATACGGGCTGTGCTGAAAAAGGCCAGGACGGGAAGATCGACATCGTCTATTAACTGCGTATTGATTTGCTTTTCCAGACTGCTCAGTATGGCATGTAGGTTCCGACTTCCACTACTTTCACCATTGAAGGATCTTTTAATTCGCTCCCAATCTATTGGTTGGTTTTTCAGTGAGCCGGATGCCCTAATTTCAGCAGGTAACTGAGGGGCAAACCTGTTTTCCAACTCTATCCGCCGAACATCTTCTGATTGAATATAAATTGGTTTAGTTTCGGTAAACGCAGAGAAAACTGTCCCGACCATCAACCGCAACGCCTGCAACAAGGTCGATTTGCCTTTCCCATTCTCGCCAATAACAACGGTGAATAGGCTTGGAAACCGAAACGTCTGTTGCTCAAAATTCCGGAAGTTATGTAATTCGATCTGATCAATCCGCATGGAGTTACCTGCTGTTGGTTAGTTCAAATATAGTGATTATAGTTAGAATTGTGCGGGGCCGTTCCTTCCCCGTACCTTTGACCTATGACAAGTACACAACAAACGGCATCGGTCCTGGCGAACCTCGGCATTACTGCCCTGAATCCCATGCAGGAAGCCGCCGGACGTACCATTGCACAGGACCACGATACGGTGCTGGTTGCTCCTACCGGATCGGGCAAAACAATTGCCTTTCTGTTACCAATTTTGGGTCTTCTGAAAGCCAACCAAACCACCGTGCAGTGTTTAGTACTAGCTCCATCGCGCGAGTTGGCACTTCAAATTGAGCAGGTATGGAAAAAAATGGCGACGGGTTTCAAAGTAAATTCGTGCTATGGCGGTCATCCGGTCGAAACCGAAATTAAGAATCTCAGTAACCCGCCAGCCTTGTTGGTGGGTACGCCAGGCCGCATTGCCGACCACCTCGACCGGCGTTCATTCGACACCGAAGGTATCCAGACACTGGTTCTTGATGAGTTCGATAAGTCGTTAGAACTGGGTTTTCACGACGAGATGAGTTTCATTGTGCGCCAACTGCCAAACCTCCGCAAACAGGTGCTGGTGTCGGCCACGCACGGGATCAAAATTCCAGAGTTTATCCGGCTTCGGAACCCACAAACGGTGATCCATCAGGCGGATGAAGACACGCTGGCAGCTCTGACAATGAACGTGGTTTACTCGCCCGACAAAGATAAAGTGGATACCCTGTTTAACTTGCTTTGCACGCTTGATTCGGAACCGGCTCTGATTTTTCTGAACCACCGCGAAGCAGCCGACCGCACCCGTGACGAACTCGCCCAACGCGGCATTCAGGCACAGGTTTACCACGGCGGCATGGAGCAGCCCGACCGCGAACGTGCGCTGATTCAGTTTCGTAATGGTAGCGTCCGATATCTGATTACCACCGATTTAGCCGCTCGCGGGCTGGACATTCCTGAGATGAAGTACGTGATCCATTACCATTTACCACTCAAGGAACATGAGTTTGTGCATCGGAATGGCCGAACGGCCCGTATGCACCGCTCCGGTACAGCCTACGTGATTCTGAGCCGCGACGAAACCCGCCCCGATTATTTAGCTGACTCCCTGCCAGAATACAGTATCCTATCCAATTACCAGACTCTGCCAGCCCCGCCAGAGTTTGTAACGGTATATATTAGTGGAGGTCGCAAAAACAAGCTCAACAAGGTCGATATTGTCGGTTTCTTTGGGCAAAAAGGCCAACTCGAAAAAGGGGATCTGGGTCGCATCGACGTGCAGGACTTTATTTCGTTTGCTGCCGTTAAACGCGAAAAAGTAACGAATTTGCTGGCCCTAATTCGGGAAGAGAAAATGAAAGGCAAAAAGTATAAAATCGAAATAGCCCGCTAAACCCCAAACCAATGCAAAATTTAGAATCAACACCCGTCAGCGGGCCCGTTTCCGAAGTAGAACGCGCCTATGCCATCGAAGTACTTCAAAGTACGCAAGCGGCTCTACATCAGGCTATCAACGGATTAACTAAAAACCAGTTAGACTACAAGCCTAATCCCGACCGCTGGTCGATAGCCGAAAACGTCGAACACGTTGTGCTGGTTGAAACCGGCATTTTCGGAGCTATTAAAAAAGGTATGGACTATCCGGCCAATCCCGAAAAACGCGCCGAACTCAAGTATTCTGATGTAGACATAATCAAGGCCGTTCGGAGCCGGTCGGTGACGTTGCCCGCCCCCGACCCGTTTGTGCCAACGGGCCGTTTCGCGTCGATCAGCGAGGCAATGGCGGCCTTTGACCAACAACGGGCTGCGGCCATTACCTATACCCAAACCGTGACCGACGATCTGCGAACGCACTATTTCCGGCATATCGCACTCGGCTGGCTCGATAGTTACCAGGCCATTTTGCTACTGGCTTCGCACGGTGAGAGGCATCGCAAACAGATTGAAGAAGTAAAAGCCGATCCGGGTTTTCCGCAGTAAATGCTATCAATTATTCACCGATCGCCTGATTTGGTGGCCATTAACAAGCCGCATGGGTTGCTCGTGCATCGGTCGCCGATAGCGTCGGATGCGAGCGAATTTGCGGTGCAGTTATTGCGCGATCAGTTGGGGCAGCGTGTGTATCCCGTGCATCGGCTCGACCGAAAAACGAGCGGGGTACTGCTTTTTGCCCTTACCGAAGCCATGAATACAGCTATGCAACAGCAGTTTATGGAGGGGAAGGTACACAAAACGTACCTTGCCATTGTGCGCGGCTATACCCCCGACGCGCAAATCATTGACTACCCACTCCGACGCGACGAGGGCCGGAATGCCGGCACCATGCAGGATGCCGTGACCCATCTAAAGACGCTTCAGCGCACTGAAATTCCGTTGGCTCATGGCAAACACGAGACCTCGCGCTACTCGCTCGTAGAATTAGCCCCGGAGACGGGCCGAATGCACCAGCTACGCAAGCACATGGCCCATATCCTGCACCCAATCATTGGCGACAGGCCCCACGGCTGTAACAAGCAGAACAAACTGTTTCTGGATCACTTCGCCATGAACACCATGCTGTTCCACGCCCAGCGTATTCGGTTTCAGCACCCAGTTTCGGGCGAAGAAACCATAATTGAAGCACTGTGGCAAGCGGAGTTTGAGCGAATGATGGGAGCACTTTTCACTCCAGTAATGGCCCGTATTTAGCCTCACGAATAGCCTGCCACTCGCGGGCGGTACCACCCTTGGAAAAGTGTTCATCCTCGTCCTGAATTTCCTGGTCCCAACTGTAGTCAATGGTGTATTTTCCAGCAGTGGTCAGATCCATTTGCAGCTTATTAGCACGGGGGAGGCTTTCGCGTTTGCGAGACTGATAAAGCATCTGCATAGCCTCGGTTATATCGTCGGCAAAGTCGGTGGAGAGCGGATGTACCTCCCCCGCTGAATCAAGGTAAGTACCGACGAACTCGATATCCTGTCCGTCGGAAAGGAACTGAACATTTAGGCGGGCTATAGTCCACGAACCAGTGATGTTTTCCATCACCGTGTCAACCAGCAAATCGTATATGGTGTTGGTATTCATGAAATACTAATTCTTCTCCAGCTTTTTCAGTTCCTGTTGAAGGTAGGCTTTCGGTAGCCAGTTGGTGCCAATCATTACTCCTTCAATGCTTCGGGTCTGGCTAATATCCGTCAATGGGTTGCCGTTTAGCAAAACCAAATCCGAGACATTACCAACCTTGACAACGCCTGAATCGGGCTTTTTGAGGTACGCGGCTACGTTGACCGTTCCTGTTCGTAAGGCTTCGAATGGGGTCAACCCGGCATCGACCAGGTATTTTAATTCGTTATGAATCGAGAAACCCGGCACGTTGAATATCTGCGGAGCATCGGAGCCTAACAGCAGTTGAACGCCGTTTTTCTGACAGGCCAAAATCAATTTCCGGCGAATCTCAATCAACTTCTGAGCGTGGTCTTTCGAGAAGCTGGGGTTAGTCATGTAAGTGTTTTTCGCGTTTAGCCAACTCTCTATCACCTTTGGCTGCATGTATTTCATCTCCAGGTCGCCCGTAAAACTTTCTGCCGGAAGCGGGGACATCCACCGTTCGGCAAGAGCCTGCGTCGGCACCACACTGATCTGATTGTCGTGGAGGGCCTTTACCAGTTTCGGAATGCGCGACGGATCGGCCCGATACCCAATCCATGAGCCAAACAGGCCTGTTTCGGGTTCGGCCAGGGTATCAGAACCCGGTGTGATGGCGTTAATAAATCCGTCTAAATGGTCAATAGACGAGTAATGGGCATCGATAGCCCGCCAAACGCCCACGTTGAACGATACGTGGCCCACAAACGGAATGCCCACTTCCTGAGCGGTTTTGGCAATTGCCGGAAAGGTTTCTTTGGTAAGGCCGGGGTGCAGTTTCAGAAAATCATAGCCAGCTGCTTTCTGCTCGCGCACCATCTCGGCCCCACGCTGGGCCGTTTTCACGGTTTGCCCGTTAAACGATGGTCCGGTAGCATAGAAATGCGGGCCCAGAATTTCGCCACTGTTGATTTTACTGCGTAGTTCGAGGTGTTTGGGGTGGCCAAGCATTCCGCGAATAGTTGTGATTCCGTTGGCCAGGTACAGCGTGAGTACCTCTTTCATCGGCTCAATATCGTCGATGGGCGGCACGTGGGCGTGGATTTCAGCCCAACCGGGCGTGAGGAATTTACCCTTTGCGTCGATCACCAGCGCGTTGGCAGGAACGGTCACGCTACCATCATTGCCCATCGCTGTTATCCGCCCATTTCGAACCACCACCGTCTGGTTATCAATCACCTGTTCCCGATCCATCGGCACCACATTGACTCCGCGAAACACAATATCGCGCTGGCGATTGCTGATTAAGTCCTGAGCGAAAGCGGACGATGTTAGTGCAATGAATAGGATAAACAGCGGGCGTTGCATAGACTGAAGGGTTTAGTGGTTGCCGAGGTAAATTTACCGAATTGGGGAGATTTAAATAATAAGTTGTGAATGACAATTGCAGAACGATTGTGAATCAGCAATAAAAACACAAGTAATAGTCGGGGTGGTTACGGTCAAAAGCGGCAAAGTAGAGGGTCAATTGCGACGCTATTTTATGGATTTTTTGGTCAGAGAATCTTATCTACTCCCAATCGCTTTCGTACTCATGATTAATCCCGCAAATGTAGTTTTGGAAACTACATTTGCGGGATTAATCTGACGGATTTCCCAACTTTTCATATCACCCCCTCCCGCATGGCTTTTAAAATAGCTTCGATTTTGAAGTTCACCGGGAGTTCATAGAGGATTTGGCGGATGTGCGAGCGTACAGTGTCAATGTATCAAAGATGTGAATCGTATTTGGTTGAACATTTTGCGCTTGTGTATCTTTACCATTAACTATGAATCGTTTACGCTCGCTTCTCCCCTTCCTGCTTCTGGTTGCTCCGTTGCTGGCATCGGCCCAACCCGATACCGCCCGTTCGTCTTTTTACAATACCCGGACAGGGCGCTATAACCCTAGCCGGACAATCACCAACAATTTACTTCATACCCAACTCGATCTTGGGTTCGATTGGGCTAAAAAGCAGGCTGTAGGCACCGCAACGCTCCGGCTGACACCGCATTTTTACCCGCAGGATTCACTGATTTTAGATGCGAAAGGATTCCTGATCGAAAGCGTGACCCTCCTGGATTCAGCCCGGTCGAAAGCAGGTAAACCAACGTCTACTTCACTGAGCTATTCCTACTCCGACGGACGAAAAATCCGCATCCACTTACCCCGAACATACACTCGACGCGACACCTTCGCGGTACAGATTCGCTACATTGCCCGGCCCGATGAGTTGCCCAAAACAGAACGCGTGGGGGGAGCAACGTCGGATGACAAAGGGCTTTATTTCATCAATGCCGACGGCAAAGACGCGGCCAAACCGCGCCAGATATGGTCCCAGGGCGAAACAGAGGCCAATTCGTGCTGGTTTCCGACAATCGACACGCCCAACGAGAAAATGACGCAGGATTTTCGGCTGACTGTCGAGAACCGTTATCGGACTCTTTCCAACGGACGATTGGTATCATCAACCCGTAATACCGACGGCACCCGCACCGACCGTTGGGTGCAAACACTTCCGCATGCTCCTTACCTATCAATGGTGGGCGTGGGCGATTTTGCCTACGTGCGCGATTCGTTGCCAGCTACAGCCGACCGGAAAGGACTGGAGGTTAGTTATTACGTTGAGCCAGCGTACGGCCCCGTTGCCCGCGCCATTTTTGGGCGAACGCCCGCCATGATCCGCTTTTTTGAACAGGCTTTTGGGGTGCCGTTTGTCTGGAATAAATACAGCCAGATGGTGGTGCGGGACTTTGTGAGCGGGGCTATGGAAAACACTACGGCAACGGTGCATAACGAGGCTGTGCAGATGGATGCCCGGCAGTTAGTCGATGAGAATTCGGACGCGGTAATTTCCCACGAACTGGCTCACCACTGGTTTGGCGATCTGGTCACCTCTGAGTCGTGGGCCAATTTGCCCCTCAACGAAGCGTTCGCGACCTACGCCGAGTATTTGTGGTTTGAGCATGCTCAGGGCCGCGACGAGGCCGAACTGCACCGGCAAGCCGACCTATTTCAATACCTGTCTGAAGCGGAAACCAAGCAGGAGCCGCTGGTTCGATACCGCTACGCCGACCGCGAAGATATGTTCGATTCGCACTCGTACCAGAAAGGTGGACTCGTGTTGCATCTGCTGCGTCGAACCGTAGGCGACGATGCTTTTTTTGCATCCCTCAAACGTTACCTGACCAAAAACGCCTTCTCGACCGCCGAAATTGCGGACCTCCGCGAAGCATTCGAAGCCGTGACCGGGCAGGATTTGAACTGGTTCTTCAATCAATGGTTTTTGGCACCGGGCCACGCTGTACTGAACATAAAGCAAACCTATGCGTCGGGCAAACTGACGCTGTCTGTTATCCAAAAGCAGGACAGCCTGGGTGCAGGTTTTGTGTCGGCTTACCGCATCCCGTTGCTCGTAGACATCTGGGTGAAGGGCCAAAAGACCCGGCACGAAATCGTACTTGATCAAACCCAACAGACGTTTAGCTTTCCGGCAAGCGCCCAACCCGATCTGGTGCTGTTCGACGCCGACCAGCGGGTGGTGGGTGTTGTGAATCATGCCAAATCGCAGGCTGAACTGCTTTTCCAGGCCAAAAACGCCGATTCATACATGGCTCGCTCCGAAGCTTTCGCTGGATCGCCCGATGATACCGACGCGCTTAAAGAGCCGGCTTTTGTGCAAGCCCTGATAAAAGCACTGGACGATCCGTTCTGGCGAATTCGGCAGTTGGCAGTAGGTCGATTAGTCAATTACGGCGGACCGTTGCAGGGCGGGGCATCCTTTGGCGTAGTGGAACCCCTAGTCCGTATACGAGCTACCCGCGATTCAAAATCGGCGGTTCGGGCCGAAGCGTTGGGCACACTGGCCAGTTTCCGCAATCCCGCCAATAGCCCGGTATTTAAAGCCGCTCTGACCGATTCGTCGTACACAGTAGTGGCAGTTGCTCTGGAAAATTACCTGAAAGGCAAACCCGCCGATGCCGCTGCCATAGTCGACCGTTTTGCCAAAACAACTACCAACGGCTCTGTATTAGCGGCCCTCGCCGACTATTATGCCGAAGCAGCCGACCCTAGCCAGTATGATTGGTTTGTCTCGACGCTTCAGCAAATCAAATCGGGAGAACGTTATAACTTCTTGCTGGCTTTCGGAAAGTATTTGTTGCTCTCGAAGGATTCGCTCCAAAAGCAGGCGCTCCCGACACTGGAAACCATTGCCCGTCAGGACACCAGCCCCTACGCTCGCTTCGGCGCCTATCAGGCCCTGGGTCTTCTCCTCGACTTACCCGGTGTTGCCAAACTCCGCGCCGACATCCGGGCAACGGAAAAAGACGAACAGCTACGGGCTATTTACAAGCAAATGGGGGAGTAAAGAATAATAAAAGCAGCAATAAATGAACCTCCTTTTTGTTTGCAGTCGCAACCAGTGGCGAAGTCCAACCGCAGAAGCCATCTACAAAAATCACCCTGTTCATCAGGTTCGGTCTGCAGGAACGGAACCTGATGAACAGGGTAAGAGTAACGGCAAAACTCATCGAATGGGCTGACCTAATTTTGGTAATGGAAAAGAGGCATGCCCAACGCTTATGCCAACGATTTCCTCAAGAAATGGCCTGCAAAGACTACGATGTGCTTGACATTCCCGACGATTATGGTTTCATGGACCCCGAACTTATCGAAATGCTTGAAATTACTATTGAACCGTATATGAATTAGTTGGCACTATCCAAGAATGTCCATCCCAAGGTTTCGTTAACTCAGCGGACCCGCAAAGCTAATCAGAGCTGTGGCCAGGTTGGTTAGGCCTTTACTAAACGGAGCATCAGGGCTATTGGTAGCATATTCCTGGGCAATTCCCGCCAGATCGCGCATGAGTCGTTCAGTATTGCGCAGGTCGCCTTTGGCCAGTGCGTCGATCAGTTCGCGCAGGGGAGCTTCAATCCATTGTGCACTCGGATCGGACTGTGCTACTGAAATCCACTCTTCGAGTAAAGCAACACTCTGATCGGGGGCTGTTGATGCCGGGCCACCCGCCAAGGTTTCCTGCGAGGTGGTGAGTAGCGCCTGTAGATGATCGCCAGGGTTGGCATAAACCGGAGTCGTATCAGGCTGATTACGAGATAATCGGTCATTTTTACTCACACGACCAAGGTCGGTAGCAAAGGCACGTAGCACGTCTGCCAATTGCGAAACATCATCGGCATCCTTGCTATTCATCGTACGGGATACGGCCCCGGTTTGATTAGCTATCGTATTGAGCAGCTCCTTTACGCGATTGGTATCAGGTGTGCGATTGAGCAACTCGTCGTAAAGATCGGTAAGATGCTGGTGAAGCGTCTCGGCTCCATCCGTACTCTTCAGGACAGATAGCCATTCTTTCACTAAATCGGTGCCATTGGCAGGCACTTCATCTGTTTGTGTAAACGCCCGTAGCGTGTTTTGCAGAACAGTCTGCGGATAAGCCTGTGCCATGTTTTTGGTTCGTTGAGTTGGTTGTATTCTATTTTTAACCAATCATCTGGACGAATGTTTTACCAGAACCACTCCCTCTTTTTATGAAACATTTTCTAAACAATATCATTATAAATATGTGATTCGCGAGGAGTTGCACGAATTCAACGTTAACCATTTACGATAATGAACGAGACAACAATCAAAGGTGGCTGGAATGAAATGAAAGGTAAAATCAAACAAGCTTATGGCGATCTTACCGACGATGATTTGACCTACGCAGAAGGCCAGGAAGACGAAATGTGGGGTAAAATCCAGCAGAAAACCGGCAAGACAAAAGACGAGATTAACAAAGCCGTTGCCGATTTATAATTCATAACGACACAGCAACAAAAAAGCCGGGGCTAATGCTCCGGCTTTTTTGTTGCTGGTTAAGCCACTTCTCCTATTTTTTTTGCCGTTTCATAAAAATAATGGTGTGGAGATTGCCAAAAACAGCATTCCTTTGGCTGTTCCATTCGCCAAGTTTATGCATCGGTTTTTATTTATTGGCTGTTTCCTGACCTCGTTTTCGGTTCGTGCCCAAACAGTGGTGCCAAGCGTGCAGGAAGCCCTTTCGCTGGCTCGCCGAAACAACCCCGACCTGGCCAACGCCCGGCAGAACCGAATTCTACAGGATCAGCAGCGGGTGGCTGTTCGGGCGGGCTTACTGCCAACGGCCCGCGTATTCACCAATTTTGATTACAACTATGCCCTGCCTGTGCAGTTGGTACCCGCTGAGTTTCTGGGTGGCCGCAAAGGCGACTACCAGGAATTTCGGTTTGGTCTGCCCTATTTCCTGACAGCGGGCGCCGAAGTCAACGCTCCGATTCTGAACCGGCCTGCCCGCGCCGATCTGGGCATTACGGACCAAAACCTACGGATCATCGACGATCAGAACTTAGTGCTGCAAGATGATATTTCGACCCAAACGGCCCGCGTGTACCATGCTGCGTTGCTCACCAGGTCGGCCATTGCCCTCACCCGACGCAATCTGTCGGCAACCGACACGCTGGCTCAGATTGCCCGGCAACGGCTCGACAAAGGCTTGATTGAACCTCTCGAATACAATCGCATCCGGTCGGTACAATTGACCACCGTTGATGTCCTCTATCAGAATGAACTGGCGTACATCCGCAACACCAACCAGCTTAAACTCCTGTTGGGGCTGACCCTTACCGATAGCCTGTCGTTGACGCAGGAATTGACGCCGACCCCGTCGGTTGAAATGGCCCCGGCAACCTTGACAAATCTCCCTCAACGGCCGCAGGTTACGCTTCGGGAGTCGCGCATGGAACTGGCCCGCTTACAGATCGAACGGGAACGGCGGCAACGCTGGCCAACTCTCTCAGCTTACGGGCGCTACAGCCAACAGGCCCAGCGAAACCAGATCAATTTCCTGAACCTGAACGAACGCTGGTTTACGATTGGCGTGGCGGGTTTGCAGTTCAACATGCCCATTTATTCCGGAGGTTTACGCACCAGCAATCTGGCCCGCGCCCGACTGCAACTCAAACTCACTGAAGCCGAATTTGCCTACGAACGCAACCGCCAACTGACCGACACAGAAGACATTAAAAATACCTACAACCAGGCAGTACGGTCGCTCGACCTTAACCGGCAGAACTTCGACCTTAGTAATCAAAACGTACAGATTGCCCTGGTCAAATACCGATCGGGTCTGTTTGCCTACGATCAATACCTCAACGTGTTTAATGAGGCTCTGACGGCCCAGAACCGGTTTCTGACGAACCTCTCGAATGTGTTTATCAATCAAACGATTTTGCAGATCAGAAGTGAGCAGTAATAGAAAACTCTAAGTATTGATGAAAACGATTTTATACATAGTCCCCCTTTTCCTGGCTTTTGTCGCCTGCAACCGAGGCAGCGAGGGCATTTCGCCCACCTACCGCGACCTGACCGAAGCCGTGTATGCTTCGGGTAACGTATACCCACGGAGCGAATACACCGTTACGGCAGATGCCACCGGCATTTTGCAGCAACGACTCATTAATGAAGGCGATTCTATCCGGCGAAACCAGCTCTTGTTTGTACTCGAAAGCACTGCCGAAGATGCCCGGCAACAGGCAGCGGCCAGTGCGTACCGGCAGGCTCAGGCAAACCTGGGCACCAACTCGCCCGTGCTGGCCGAACAGGAAGCGCAGGTCCGAAACGCCCGCACCCGGCAGAGCAATGATTCAATCAATTTTACCCGGTTCCGCGATCTGTATGCTCAAAATGCTACCTCCCGCGCTGAGCTCGAAAGGGCCGAACTGAATTACACGCTTTCGCGCAATAACCTCCGCGCACAGCTCAACACCTTCCAACGAAGCCGCAACCAGATTCAACTCGATGTAGCGAATAACCGCAGTCAGTTGGTGGCTTCTGAAGTGGCTGGCCGCAATACCCGGGTTCGTAGTTTTGTGGATGGCAAGGTATATGAGGTATATAAAGACCCCGGTGAAGTTGTTCGGCTGGGTGACCAGTTGGCCCTGGTTGGCAGTGGAAGTCGACTGTTTGCGCAAATGTCGGTGGATGAGAGCGACTTCGGGCGCATCCGACCCGGTCAGACAGTGCTACTAAAAGCTGATGTCTACCCAGGTAAGGTGTTTAACGCCCGCGTGACCAAGATTTACCCCAAACTCAACCGCTCCGACCAATCTTTTCGGGTCGATGCCGAGTTCGCGGGTGAGCAACCTGCCTCGTACTACGGCCTGACAGTGGAAGCCAACATTATCATTAGCCAGCATCGGCGGGTATTAACCATTCCGAAATCCTACGTGATTGGCATCGATAGCGTCCAGATTGAGCAGGACGGCAAAAAACAGAAAATACGCTTTCAGAAAGGTGCCGAAAATTTCGACTTAGTCGAAGTCAAAGCGGGCCTGACGGAAAAATCTAAACTGGTGGTAACGGAATAATCATGAACATTTCCATCGCTACCCAGATCGCTCGGACGCACCTGCTGGCCAAAAAACGCCAGACCCTTATCGCTATGCTCGGCGTAACGTTCGGCATTGCCATGTTCATCACCATGATTTCGTTTATGCAGGGAGTCAACCAGTTTCTGGAAGATTCGGCGCTTGATGCCAGCCCACATATTCGTATGTATAACGAAGTGAATACCCAGCGACCCAGCCTGATCGACGAACTTCGGCCCAACGGGTTCAATGTGGTGTATCATCAAAAACCCAAAAATGAGCAGGCACGGCTCAAAAACGGCTTTATCATTGCCGACCGTATCGAGAAAGCGCCGGGCGTATTAGGCGTGTCACCCCAGGTAGCTACACAAGCGTTTTTCAACAATGGCCCCATCCAACTATCAGGCACCATTTCGGGAGTGAACGTAGATCGGGAAAATCGGCTCTACAAACTGACCAATCGCCTGAAGACGGGCAGTCTGAACGCACTCAAAACTAACCCCGACGGGCTGATTATGGGCACAATACTAGCGCGTAAGCTTAACGTTCGGGTGGGCGACAAAGTCACCGTTACCACACCAATCGGAACCACACGAGTGCTACGGGTGGTGGGAACGTTTGGGTTTGGCGTTGGCACCGTCGACAATACCAAGAGTTATGCCAACCTGCCAACTGTCCAGGAGATGTTACAGCGCGACCCCAGCTATGTTACCGACATCCACATAAAGATGCTCGATCCCTTGCAGGCCATTCCGTTTGGGACGCGCCTTCGAACCACCTACGACTATTATACCGAAGACTGGGCAACGGCTAATACGGCTATTTTGGCCGGCGAGAAAATCCGTAACATGCTGACTTATGTTGTCTCCATAACCTTGCTCGTGGTGGCTGGTTTCGGCATCTACAACATTATGAACATGACTGTCATCAACAAAATCAAGGACATCGCTATCCTGAAAGCCACCGGCTTCGACCAACGCGACATCGTAGCTATATTCCTGATCCAGGCAATTTTCATTGGTTTTTCGGGCGGTCTGTTGGGATTAGGCATCGGCTTTGGATTGAGTTACCTGCTGTCGATCACTCCGTTTGATGCGGGAGACTTTCTGAGCATCAAAACGTTTCCCGTCATTTTTGCGCCTAAATACTACGGACTTGGGCTGTTATTCGGAGTTATCACCACCATTCTCGCGGGTTATTTCCCCTCCCGCAAAGCAGCCCAGGTAGACCCGGTGTCGATATTGAGGGGGTGAGGTTGTACAAAGAATCATTAACCAATTACGTAAGATGAACCCCGTTCTATCAGCGCAACATCTCAACAAATACTTTTACGACCCGGACAAGTTTCACGTACTTCGGGATGTGACATTTGATGTGCAGCCGGGTGAGTTTTTGTCGATTGTTGGAAAGTCGGGTTGCGGAAAGAGTACGCTGCTTTATCTGCTCTCTACCATGGATACCGACTACGAGGGGCAGATTACCATGGCGGGCACCAAACTAACGGGCCGGAGCCAGGATTTCCTGTCGCACTTCCGCAATGAGCATCTGGGGTTTGTGTTCCAGTTCCATTTCCTGTTACCCGAATTCTCGACGCTCCAAAACGTAATGCTGCCGGGCCTCAAATTGGGCAAGTACCCAGCCAAAGAAGTAGAAGAGCGGGCCATGGAAAAACTCCGGCTTATTGGCATGGCCGATTTCGCCCGAAAACCTGCTAGCAAACTTTCGGGTGGGCAACAACAGCGGGTGGCCATTGCCCGCGCCCTCATCAACGACCCAACCATTATTATGGGCGACGAGCCAACGGGGAATTTAGACCGGGCTAATTCCGAGAATGTTTTCGCCATTTTCCGCGACCTTGCCAGCAAAGGCCAAACCATTATCACTGTAACACATGATTCCGATTTTGCCGCAGGAACCGACCGGATTATTGAAATGAGTGACGGACAGATCATCGCCTACCATGAAAATAAGATTCAATAAATATGTTGAATTCCTGTTACTGTGGATCGCTTTGGGTGGGCTATTTGCCCGTCAATGGATGATTCCCAGCATCACCTGGCAGTTACAGGCCTTACTTTTTGTGATGTCTTTTGTGATGTTGAATCTGGTCTGGATTTTTCATTATGCTTTCAACGACTGGTTGAATCAGCGGTTGCCGTTTGAGAAAAATGTTCGGTGGCGAATTGCCGTACAACTTTTGGGTGGGTAGAGTATTGTGAAAACCGTGGCTGTAGTGACTGGTTATTTTGTCGCTCATCAGTTTCTCCCGCCCGTTTTAACCTACCTGAACAAATTGACCTTCATCCTTATCGGGATCATGATTTTTCTGGTGAACACCATCATTTGTTTATGGTTTATTGCCAGCCATCTGCTAAAACACTGGCAGGAAAACTCCCTGCGAACGGCCCAACTGGAGAAGGAAAAGATTCAGGTACAGCTCGACAGTTTAAAAAAAAATGCTTATTTCCACCGCGACGAACTAATCTATCTCTACACAACCGACGGTCGGAAGTTGGTTACGGATTATCGAACACTAGATGAATTGGACGAATTAGTCGATCCAGTGCGTTTTTTCCGGGCCAATCGTCAGTTTCTGATTAGCGTGGGGGTAGTAGCTGGTTACCAACCGCATTTCAGTGGTAAGCTCGCTGTTCGTCTTCAGTCTCCCTTCGAGTCCGTTGAGTTGCTCATCAGCAAAGAGAAAGCTGCTACTTTCCGGCAATGGCTCGAAAGCTAATAGACCTGAGAAGCTTCCCTCCTATCCTTTTCCATTCATCCCAAAACGATTGTAAAAGTTGGCAAATTTATGTAACTATGCCAGTAGTTGTAAAACCATAAACATAAACCATCAACTTTTACAAATGAACGTTTCTATCCGTACTATCCGTCAATGGCTGACTATGAGTGCGTTGACTGCTAGTGGGCTGCTGATACAGCCGCTGTTGACTATCTCAGCTGGCCAGTTACATGCCCAAGCTGCCCCAGCAGCCCTGCCCGAAGGCATCACGAAAGGAGCTTCGGTAGAAGGCATCACCGAATACAACCTGAAAAACGGCTTAAAGGTGTTGCTCTTTCCCGATATTTCTAAGGCTACCGTTACTGTCAATATTACGTACCTGGTGGGTTCACGGCACGAAGGCAAAGGTGAGGCCGGTATGGCTCACTTGCTCGAGCACATGGTGTTTAAAGGCTCTACCAAACACCCCAACATTCCGCAGGAGCTGACCAGCCACGGTGCCCGGCCCAACGGCACAACCTGGCTCGACCGCACCAACTATTTCGAAACGTTTGCCGCTACCGATGAGAACCTGAAATGGGCGCTCGATCTCGAAGCCGACCGAATGATCAATTCCTTCATCAAGAAGGAAGACCTGGCCACCGAATTCTCCGTAGTGCGCAACGAATTTGAGCAGGGTGAAAACTCGCCCCAGCGCGTTCTGAACGAACGGGTTATGTCGACCGCTTACCTGTGGCACAACTACGGCAAGTCGACCATTGGTAACCGCTCCGACATTGAGCGTGTCCCCATCGACAACCTGAAAGCCTTTTATCAGCGGTATTACCAGCCCGACAATGCCGTGTTGGTGGTGGCCGGAAAGATTGACGAGCCCAAAGTTTTGGCACTGATTAACGAATATTTTGGCAGTATTCCCCGCCCAACTCGTTCATTGGCCGACGTTCCGACGGTAGAGCCCGTGCAAGATGGCGAACGCTCGGTAATGCTCCGGCGCGTGGGCGACACCCAGGTGGTAGCTGCCGGGTACCATATTATGCCCGGCTCCCACCCCGACTATGCGGCTCTGGATGTACTGATCGAGTTACTAACCAGCGAGCCATCGGGTCGTTTGTACAAAAAGCTGGTTGAGACCAAAAAAGCATCACAGCAATATGGCTACGCATTCAGCTTGAAAGAGCCGGGTTACGCTTACTTTGCCGTGGAATTATTGAAAGAAAAATCGCTCGACGATGCTAAGAACACCCTGCTCGGCACGCTCGACTCAGTAGCCATCAAGGCTCCGACCAAAGATGAAGTCGATCGGGCAAAGGCTAAACTGCTGAAAGACGTTGAACTGTACTTTAAAAGCTCCGATCAGATTGGTCTGGCAATGAGCGAGTTTATTGCTACTGGCGATTGGCGGTTGGGTTTCTTGTACCGCGACCGGCTCGAAAAAGTAACGGCAGAGGATGTTCAGCGCATTGCCAAATTTTACTTCAAACCATCGAACCGAACGGTTGGCCTATTCGTACCCGATGCCGCACCTGATCGGGTTGAAGTACCCGAAGTGCCAGATGTAGCGTCTATGGTGAATGGGTACAAAGGTCGGGCAGCGTTGGCTCAGGGCGAAGCATTTGATGCGTCACCGGCGAACATCGACGGTCGGACGAAACGCATAGAAATGCCCAACGTGATCGAAATGGCCTTATTACCCAAGTCAACACGAGGTAATGAGGTGAACGTTCGGATGACCTTCCGCTACGGTGATATCAAAAGCCTAACTGGTAAAAGCTCAATTAGCGCCTACACTGCTCAGATGCTCGACAAAGGCACCGCAAACCGTACCCGGCAGCAAATCAAAGACGAACTGGATAAGCTGAAAGCCCAGGTGAGCGTTGGGGGCGGAGGTAATTCGGCGTCGGTAACCATCAAAACGACCAAAGATAATTTGCCCGACGTGATGCGTCTCGTGGGTGACATCATCAAAAATCCGGTGTTTGATGCCAACGAGTTCGAAAAACTGAAACTGGAACAACTGGCTCAAATTGAGTCACAACGTTCAGAACCACAAGCGCTTGCCTCGATTTTGTTCCAGCGCACAATGAATCCCTACGCAAAAGAGGATGTCCGGTACGTGAAGAACTTCGACGAAGAGGTGGCTGACATTAAAGCCTTAAAACTGGACGATCTGAAGAAGTTTCACAAAGACTTCTATGGTGCTCAAAATGCTACTATCTCTGTGGTAGGCGATTTCGAAGAGCAGAAAGTTCGCAAAGTTATCAATGATGAATTTGGCCTTTGGAAGGCTAAAATGCCCTTCAGTCGTATCGTAAGCGAGTACAAAGCCATACCGGCTGGCGGGCAAAATCTTGAAACGCCTGATAAAGCGAACGCCCTGATGTTGGCCGGTATCAACCTGGCCATGCGCGATGATGATCCCGATTATCCAGCACTTGTACTGGGTAATTACATGCTGGGTGGGGGCTTCCTGAACTCGCGTTTGGCAACCCGGATTCGGCAAAAAGAAGGCATCAGCTACGGGGTTGGTTCAAGCATCACTGCCGGACCATTCGACAAGGCCGGTTCGTTTATGACCTACGCCATTTACAACCCCGAAAACTCGGAGCGGCTGGTAAAAGCCCTGAAGGAAGAGTTAGAGAAAGTGCAAAAAGAGGGCTTCACGGCCGAAGAACTGAACGCTGCCCGGTCGGGCTATTTGCAGTCGCGGCAGGTGTCGCGGGCGCAGGACCCTGGTTTGGCGGGTACGCTCAATAGTTATCTGTATCTGAACCGGACAATGGCCTGGGATGCTGACTTCGAAAAGAAAGTGGCGGCCCTTACGCCCGAATCGGTCAATGCCGCGATGAAAAAGCACATCGACCCGGCTAAACTGACCATTGTTCAGGCTGGTGATTTTGCCAAAGCCGCTAAGAAAACCGCTGAGCAGCAACCGGCTTCATCGGTAGGATCGGGAAGTAAGAAGAATTAACGGTTGAGTTAATTATTGATTGCAACGGTGTCGAAATGAGTGTAGATTAATTTCTTCATGCTTGTTTCGACACCGTTGCCGTTTTCTGGCAGTAGACCAGCGACAAAAAACACCCGCCATCTGTTATCTTTACGGAAAGACATTACAGCCAATACTGCTATGGACGCTTTGGAATTACGCTATTCGCGCTTTCGGCTCAACGACGAGGAGTTTTATGATTTCTGCCAACAGAACAGCAACCTCAAACTCGAACGCGATGCTAACGGGACAATACTGATTATGCCAAATACAGGAGGAGAAACAGGAGACCGGAACTCAGAGTTGAACTTTCAGTTGAGGCTTTGGAACAAACAACACAAAATAGGAAAGGTCTTTGATTCGTCAACTGCTTTTAAACTCCCTTCAACAGCAGTCCGATCACCGGATGCTTCCTTTGTGACCCAAGAACGATGGGATGCGTTGTTGCCCGACCAACGTAAAAAGTTTCCTCCTCTCTGTCCAGATTTTGTCATTGAACTCCTATCTGAATCAGATACGCTGACAGGCGCTAAAGAAAAAATGCAAAACGACTGGATGGCAAATGGATGCCGGTTAGGCTGGCTCATTGATCCGTTTAACGAGACTACCTACATCTATCGGGCCGACGGGTCCATTCAAATCAATCGTAGCTTCGATCAGCTACTTTCTGGTGAGGATGTGCTACCTGATTTTAAATTTGACCTAACCGAGCTGCCTAACTAACATCGCCCGTTCAAAGCTTTGTGACTCCTGCTCTCTATCAACTCCGTTTTCCAATTGGATTCTGGCCCTAAAATCTCGTTTATCCCTTTCGCAAACAAGATTTAGCATTCGTTCAGGCGTTGGATATTGTTGCCTGGCATGCCGACCATCATCTGGCCCATATCTATCTTACTCTCGCACGAGCTTGTGTACCCTTCAAACGAGAGGTTTTTCAGTGGTTTAGAAAAGGATATACTATCAATGGTTTTAGTACATTTGTTGTATAGCTAAATGCTGTATTTCTAGAAACACAAATACAAATAAGGCACTTGCCGACTGCCTTTATTTTGATTACCAAACAATTGACATGTATCACTTTAATACCATTGACTACTCAAAAAAATGCCTACTTAATCAGACAACTTCCAAAACAAGAAAACAGTATTGGTTTGCACTTTACCTTTTTTTAGTAGGCATTTCCCAAAGTACTTTCGCTCAATTTGAAGCCTACCCGCCTGGATTTGGTCAGGTACTTGTGACAGATAGATTGAATTACCCTACTGCCGTAGCATTTGCACCGGATGGGAGAATCTTTGTGGCCGAACAAGGGGGAAAATTGCGAATTATCAAAAACGACACACTCTTACCTGCCCCTTTTGTTGAACTATATGTCTACGCCGGCGGTGAAGCAGGATTGTCAGGTATTGTGTTAGACCCTGACTTTACCACAAATCAGTACATTTATCTCTATCATACCGTATACGGCTCAGAAACCTCGCCATACCATAATCGAATCACTCGTTTCACTGCAAATGGCGATGTAGCAGTAACAGGTAGCGACACAGTTATTTTAACATTGGACCCGCTGAGCTATGCTGAACAACATAACGGTGGGACAATGAGGTTTGGGCAAGATGGCAAACTATACGTTGGAGTAGGCGATAGCCGCAATCCTGATAATGCCCAAAATTTAGATACCTATTTAGGTAAAATCCTGCGGATAAACGCTAATGGTAGCGTACCAGCGGGAAACCCATTTTCAACTGGATCAGACCAAAAAAAACGGCTCTGGGCGTATGGACTTCGCAATCCATATTCATTTTCCTTCCAGCCCGAAACAGGCCGACTCTTCATAAACGACGTTGGCGAAGGCTCTTGGGAAGAAATCAACGATGCAACAACCAGTGGAAAGAATTTTGGCTGGCCTATCGTCGAAGGAATCAGTGGTAACCCAGCGTATACCGATCCCATTTTTGCTTACGACCATACGGCCGCAAAATGTGCTATCACAGGTGGTGTGTTTTTTAATCCACAAACCACAACCTATCCAGCCAGTTACGTTGGCAACTACTTTTTCCAGGATTATTGTACCAGTGCCATCAGTACGCTCAATTTATCAGGCAGTACCGGTATCTCCTCTCTATTCAGTCAACATTTACCAGGACTACCTGTTAATTTGAACGTGGGTCAGGATGGAAATCTGTATTTTTTAAGTCGCAATAATAACGCACTTTATAGAATTATCTACACGACCAATTCGGCGCCTGAAATTACTGATCAGCCAAAAAGCACCACTGTTGCGCAGGGAAATTTGGCTCGGTTTTCAGTGACGACAACAGGGTCATCTCTACTTTCATTCAAGTGGAAAAAAAATGGGGCCACTATTGAGGGTGCCATAGGTCCAGTTTATTTGATTTCTAATACTGCCCCCGCCGACACTGGACAATACTGTGTAGTTGTCAGCAATTCCCTGGGAACTGTCACCAGCAATACGGTCACGCTGTCGGTTACGGTTCCGAACAGGTTACCATCTGTTACGATAACCTCTCCCATAAGCCACACCCTATACCGAGGGGGTGATATAATACCATTTTCAGGCACAGCAGTAGATGCTGAAGACGGTATTTTGCCAGCTAGTGCCTTTGTCTGGACGGTCCAATTTCACCACAATACGCACTTTCACGACGGGCCACCCATTGCTGTAGGCATCAGGAATGGTCAGTTTACAATTCCCAATCAGGGCGAAACAGCAGCCGATGTCTTTTACCGATTTATTCTGACAGTGGCCGACTCGCGGGGCGGTGTCAGTCAGGATTCTGTTGATGTTAACCCGCACCTAGTCACAGTCAGTCTAACGACCAATCGCGCCGGGTTATCACTTAATCTGAACGGGCCACCTGTTACAACACCTTTTTCTAGAACGTTTGTTTCCGGGATAAAAACGAGCCTGAAGGCTCCTGAATCGCAAACCCTAAATGGCGTAACGTATCAATTTATACGTTGGCAAAACGGACCTGATTCAACAGGGTCAATTACTATACCCAATACGAGCGTTAGCTATGTAGCAACCTATGCATTACAACTCTGCTCGGTTCCTGACAGTCTGACTACTTCGGTCATTACCGACCAATCGGCATCACTAAACTGGCACAGTGATGGCTACACCGATGAAACCCGTTACGAAATTCACTGGCGGCCAACGGGGACTACCAGCTGGACCACTGTAAGCACGCTGACAGCAAACAGTGGTACCGGAGCCTATTCACTCACTGGGCTAACTAGCTCAACTGACTATGAATGGCAATTAAAAACGCTTTGTTCACCTACCAACAGTTCGACTTTTTCAGAATTAGTTACGTTTCAAACATTTAATACCTGCCACACCCTAAAAAGCGGTTCATGGCAAGATCCAACAGTTTGGTCGTGCAACCGAGTCCCAACGAGTAGTGATGTGGTTCATTTAAGACATAACGTCAGTATACTGACTAATTATGTGGCTCACGCCCGCCATGTAGTTTACGATATTCCAGTAATGCTGGCATGGGCTAGCGGTGCACGGTTGTTGTTTGAGTACTAAGAAAATTAGCCATTGTCTGTACCTTTGTACTCAACACTGTATTGGCGGGCTGATTATGATGGGGATGAATACACGGTTATTGTGCGCACTATTTTTGCTTCTAAACCTTGGACTATCAGGGTGTCGGGTTCAGAAGTACCCCCCGGAACTCACACAGGCCCTCCCCAATAAAGCGCCAATTGGCCAGGAAATCACACTCACGGGGTTTCAGTTTAGCAATGAACCTATGGTTAGTTTCGGCACCAACGGCACGTTTTTCCCCGGTATTGTAAACAGTGCTAACGATGAGGTAATCAAGGTAACGGTTCCACGTATGCCCACAGGCAATACCCAGGTGCGAGTTACCAACAGTGAGGGCGTTACCGATCCTATCTCATTCACGGTATTCCAACCGTTGCCAATCGTTAACAACGTATCCCCTACAAACGCGCTACCGGGACAAACGATAGTAATTACAGGTGATTTTCTGGATCAATTACAATGGGTCCGTTTTGGGCCAGGTTCAGTAAACATACTAGAGGCTGTTAAGACTAAATTGGCCATCGTTACGCCCCAATCAGCTACAGTAACGGTGCCTGACGTGCCGAGAGGGGCCCAGACACTCGGAATCGAAACCACGGGTGGCATTGTATCCCTGCCTTTCCTGATCTCCGGTACGCCCGAAATTATAAGCTTCTCGCCCAAACGCCCCCGATTAGCCGAAGAAGTCACAATTCAAGGCAAAAATATGTTCAATGGCGTCGTACGTATCAATGGTTTGGTGATGCCTATTACTAAAAACACCGACACCGAACTCCGAATCGGTATTCCAGCCAATGCCACTTCCGGCAAACTGTCGGTCACCCTATACAACCAGCTTACGGCCACCACTGCCGACAGTGTGGTACTTGCGCTTGCCCCAACACTTGATCCCAACGGGTTTAGCCTCACAGAGGGAATTCAGGGCGACCGGTTAGTAATC
>Ga0209181_10003664_pt1 | contig 23423 bp, 20 predicted proteins | sample MAT05_FD_187208 | JGI IMG/M metagenome (GOLD analysis project Ga0209181, IMG submission 187208) | Freshwater microbial communities from Lake Fryxell liftoff mats and glacier meltwater in Antarctica - MAT-05 (SPAdes) (version 2) | ecosystem: Environmental > Aquatic > Freshwater > Ice > Liftoff...
AAAAAACGAAAGCCCCAACACATTGGCCGAGGCCTCGTCTTCCCTGCTGCCCTGAGCGAATTCACCATTCGACGATTCTTTTTGGAAGCCCCACCGATACTTTGGGCGGATGAAAAAAGTGATCCAGCGCGGCCACTTCCAAGCGGCGTTTTAGTGCTTCGGAGGCGATGATGTGCGGGTAAACATCGAGATCCTGCGCATCATAAGCCGAAAGAATGTCCACACGCACCGAGTGAAGATTGGCGTAGATTTCTGTGTCGTCTGTACCGTCTGCCAGCATTTCAATAGTCACTTCCGCCTCCCCTACCAGCATGATGCTTTCCTCATCGCTGTAACGGTAAGCCACGATTTCATGGATGACTTTCCCCTGATTTTGTGCATTTTCCGACATAAGGGCGTAGGTTTGCTTTGTCGGAACAAATATATGTCCACTTTATGGAATTTTAAAAATAAAAAATCCACTATTTTATCATTAACTTAAAATAGTGGATTTTACATTCAATTGAAGCCGTTTTTTCAAAAAGTCCGGGCATGAAACAAGGGGAAAAATTGTTGCTTTTGGCCAGAAGGGACCACCGCTCCTCGGAAGAGATCGCCGAGGCGATGGGCATTGACAAATCCTATTTGCCAAGGCTTTACAAATTGGAAATATTGCCGCCCAAACCTTTGCAAAAGGCTCAGGAGGTATTTGGTGTGCCGAAAGAATATTTTCTCAGCGACTCAGATAATAGGTTCCTGCTGAATGAAGACGCCAGTGCTTACCTGGCTACGGAGCGATTAGAGGGAGAATTGGCTCGTCTTCAAACGGAGATCTTAACGCTCCGCGAAGAGACCGCTCGACTCAATAAAATGCTCGAACAAGAAAAAGGCATCAATAAGGACCTATCAGAAGCGATTCTCAACATGAGCAAGCGCGGATAAGCCTGCATACTGCTACAACCCACTGCAACCTCCACCCTGCTTCGATAAACCTCCGGCGGGTAAAACTCTGCTACTTCCCCATGCACGTCCTACTCTCCCACGGCTACTTTCTTGAAGACGACCCCAAGGAGCAGGCTATTATGAAGCCCTATCCCCCCTTGGGGTTGCTCTATTTGTCGGCGTGGCTCGATTTGCATGGCGTGGAGAACGAGGTTTTTGACACCACTTTTTCCACAAAGCGGATTTTTCAGCAACATTTAATGGAAACGAAACCGCGCGTTCTCGCGCTGTACCTCAACCTGATGACGAAACTGAACGTGCTCGAAATGATACGTTTTGTGCGTTCGCAGGATGGCTTGAAAAACACGCTCATCGTTTTGGGCGGACCCGATGGGACGCACAATGTGGATGATTACCTTAAAAACGGCGCAGATCTGATCGTCATAGGTGAAGGCGAACAGACGATGCTGGAAATTGCCCTTACAATAAATAAGTCCCAATCTCCATCAACGCAGCCTGGACAGGAATTTGCCCACATTTCCGGACTTGCCTTTCTACAGCCCGATGGCTTTGTTTTTAAAACGGATGCAAGGGAAAAAATGCGCGACATTGACACGCTCCCTTTCCCCAATCGCCTGAAAATCAATCTTCAATTTTATCTCGATGCATGGAAAAAAGCCCACGGCCACAGCGCGGTAAGTGTCAGCACGCAACGCGGCTGCCCCTACACTTGCCGCTGGTGCAGTACAGCGGTATACGGTCAAAGTTATCGTCGCAGAAGCCCGGGCAATGTAGTAGACGAGATTGTTTGGCTGCAAAAAAACTATGATTTTGACCTGATTTGGTTTGTGGACGATGTGTTCACCGTGAGCCACAAATGGCTGGGCGAATTCCGCGATACACTGCAAAAACGAGGCGTGAAAGTCCGGTTTGAGTGCATCACCCGGGCCGATCGTTTGAACGAGGAGGTGTTGAGCGTGCTGAAAGGAGCCGGGTGCTTTCGGGTTTGGATTGGCGCAGAAAGTGGCTCGCAGCGCATCATTGACGCGATGGACCGCCGGGTGGATGTAGGGCAAGTGCGCGAGATGATTCAGTCGGCGCGGCGGGTGGGCATCGAAGCGGGTACTTTTATCATGCTCGGTTATCCGGGCGAGACGGAAGCAGACATCCTCGAAACCCTGCGGCATTTGAAAGACTCCAATCCTGATCTTTTTACCATTACGGTGGCTTATCCGATCAAAGGGACAGGGCTATATGATGAAGTACAGGCGAGTAGTTCTTCGGATCTACCTTGGGAACAGCGCACCGATCGGGATTTGGATTTCCAGCGAACTTACCCACGCCGATATTATGATTTTGCGGTGCGCTGGACCGTGAATTCTGTGTATTTACACAAGGCGCGTTTGGCTGGAAAATCCTTGACTTTCAGGAGCTTGAAATTGCTTGGGAAAGTAAGCGCCGCACGGGCGGGAATGTGGGCGAGCAGGTTTTGAAATCTGGAAAACAAGATTTAACGGAGTGCGTTTTTACCCTAATTTTAAAACTTATTTCCCATGCAAAGTTTTCTTAGGAACGGTGTCAAAATAACTTCCCAGTTTCAGGGCAATTATTTTGGCGTTAGCCAACTATCTTTTGAGGCAAATAGTGGGGCCTATTTAACGAAAAAGATAGGATGGATGGCGGCAAAAGAATGGCATCAAATTGGGAAGTTATTTTGACACCGTTCCTTAATCGCTTCCTTTCAGTATTTCTCCTTTTGAGCCCATCGCTCGCCAATGCCCAAGAAGTTTGGCAATTGATGGCAGCCCGCGATTTCCACGATATGAAATCCGGCCCCGAAAAAACGGAGCGAATCCGGGATATGGAATATATGGGCTGGTTTAAGGTAGACACTTTTATTGGAATGGACAAGCACGTTGAATACCACAAAATTGACTTAACCCCGTTTGTGGATGATATGGGCGAGCCCGTTTTTTTGGTAACGGATATAAGCCCGGAATTTCCCGGTGGAGCGATTACTCAAAAAGATTATTTTCAAAATATGTTGGGGGAATTGCTTTCAAAACCAGAAGGAGAGACGCACAACACACTGTATATCAAGTTTTCTGTAAATAAGGACGGCAAAATTGAAACAGTAGAACCCGCCCAAACATTTCCAGAATGGGTGCCTGCCGCTTCAGGCCAGCGATGTCTGGAGGCTGTTCGGGAAATGCCCGCTTGGTCGCCCGGCAGGTACAAAGACCGCCCTGTAAAAATGAAGATGATGATTGAGTTCCCGTTGAGTGAATAGCAACGTTGTTTCAAAATTAAACCAAGTTCCCCCAAAGCCCTACCTTTGTCGGCCTGAACCGCCGAAGCTTTTTTTATCTTATGAACGGTGTCAAGAAAGAAAAGCGAAGGCTGGGGTATTTAATGCAACTATGACGATCTCTCAACCCTCACCCTCTCACATCTCGCACAATATGGTGGGTAACCTGACCCAAGGTGGCGCTAAACTCAAGCGCATTTTCATTGAACCGAAACTCCCCGAGGGCCTTGCGCCCCTTTCGGAACTCGCTCAAAATATATGGTGGTGCTGGAACCATGAAGCCACCGATCTTTTCCAAAGCATTGATTCACAACAGTTTGTCGCGCTCCACTACAATCCTGTGGCTTTGCTTGATGAACTGACCATCGAGCGTGGGCAAGAGCTTTTGGCCAATGCGGATTTTGTGGCACGGATGAAACGTGTACACGAATCTTTCCGCGACTACATAGACAAAGCGCCTGCCAAATCGGGTGCTCAAATCGGCTACTTTTGCATGGAGTACGGCCTGCACCAAAGTCTGCGTCTCTACTCCGGGGGCCTTGGTGTGTTGGCGGGCGACTACCTGAAAGAAATCAGCGACCGCAATGCCAATTTCGTGGCTGTGGGTTTGCTGTACCGATATGGCTATTTTCAGCAGGGCATTTCCAACAGCGGGGAGCAATTGCACAATTATGAGCCGGTCAAATTCACCCAACTCCCGCTCCAACCCGTGCGCGATGAACGCGGCGAATGGGTCAAAATCCACGTCAACCTCAGCGGCCGCACCGTATGGGCCAAGGTCTGGCAACTGCCCGTGGGCCGTATGCCGCTTTACCTCCTTGACACGGACATTGACGACAATGTCTGGGAAGATCGCAACATAACGCACCAGCTTTACGGCGGCGACAACGAGAACCGACTCCGCCAAGAAATCCTGTTGGGCATTGGTGGCCTTCGCGCCCTGGAGGCCATTGGCATCAAACCCGACCTCTTCCATTTGAACGAAGGCCACGCAGCGTTCCTTGGCTTGGAACGATTGCGCAACTACATGAAAGACAGCAGCTTGAGCTTTGAAGAAGCCTTGGAAGTGGTGCGCTCTACCCAACTTTTCACCACGCACACGCCCGTGCCTGCGGGACACGATACTTTCTCGGAAGCGCTTTTGCGCGACTATCTGTACGAATACACCTACGCACTCGACCTCCCTTGGGAGGCACTGGTCGGCCTGGGCAGGTTGAATGCCAAGGACTCCAACGAACTTTTCAACGTGAGCCATCTTGCCATTCGGACCAGTCAGGAAATAAATGGAGTGAGCCGTCTGCACGGCGAAGTGAGCCAGCGGATGTTTGAGGAACTCAACCCGGACTACAATTACGCCGAAAGCAATATCGGATACGTCACCAATTCAGTACACTTCCCAACCTGGGTAGCCCGCGAATGGCTGGATTTTTACGAGAAGAAATTGGGGAAAGAGATCTTGCAAAACCAGACGGACAAAAAATTCTGGCATAAAATCCACCAAGTAGACGATGGCGAAATCATGGCGATTCGCCGCCTGTTGAAAAAACGACTGTTGGACTGGGTCCGCAAATCCCTGGCCGAAGACCTCATGCGCCGGGGCGAAAACCCGCGCAGCACATTTGAGATTGTCAATGCCATAAAAGACGATGCGCTTGTGTTTGGTTTTGCCCGCCGTTTTGCCACCTATAAACGCGCCACGTTGCTTTTTAGCAACGAAAAACGCCTCGCAGAAATCGTGAACAACCCGGAGCGCCCTGTCATTTTTCTTTTTGCCGGCAAAGCGCACCCTGCCGACAAAGGCGGTCAGGAATTCATCCGTTTGGTGTATAACGTTACGAAAAACCCCGAATTTAAGGGCAAAGTCATCTTCCTTGAAAATTACAGCATGGAAATGGCAAAACTGCTAGTGCAAGGGGTGGACGTGTGGCTCAACAACCCCACCCGCCCTAAAGAAGCCTCTGGCACCTCGGGCATGAAGGCCGTGATGAATGGCGTGATGAACTTTTCCGTGCTCGACGGCTGGTGGTGCGAAGGGTATCGCCCCGGCGCTGGCTGGGCCTTGCCCGAAAAAGACACTTACCCAGACCAACCCGCACGACAAAACGAGCTTGACGCAGAAACGATTTACAACCTGCTAGAGAATGACATCGTACCGAGCTACTACGAACAGGACAAAAATGGTGTTTCAGCGCGTTGGGTGAGCCACATCAAAAACACCATCGCAGAGATCGCGCCGGAGTTCGTGATGGGGCGGATGCTCCACGATTACCAAACCCGGTTCTATTCCAAACTAGCAAAAGGCAGCGAGCAGCTCAAGCAAAAAGACTATGCACTTGCGCGTGCATTGGCAGCCTGGAAAACCAGGGTCCGCCGCAGCTGGGAATCTATCGAACTGCTTGACTTACAAGCTCCAGACACCTTCAACCGCTCATTGCCCTTGGGAGAAAAGTTTGAAGCGACCGCCACGCTGAATCTCCAAGGTTTGAGCGCCGAGGATGTAGGCGTAGAAGTGGTTTTTTACAAACGCCAGTCAGAAAAGGAACTTGAATTCCTTTTTGTGCAGGAAATGGAATTGAAAAATAATAAAGGAGGAGAAGTGGTTTTTGCCTGTTCGTTCGTGCCACGGACTGCGGGTGTGTTCGAATATGGCTTCCGGCTTTTTCCGAAGCATGCTTTGTTGCCGCATCGTCAGGATTTTGGATTGGTGCGTTGGTTGTGAATAATTCGGGAATGCTGTATTTCAGTTTATGGACCGGGCGACTTCAAGTCACCCGGTTCATAAACTGAAATACAGCATTTTTGGTGACCATTTCGCCAAAACTCCGTCCCGACTGGGCATTTTTCAGTGCCCCTCCACATTACATTGCGTCTGGGCATCGAATCTGCGCTATTTTTGCAACGTTTTTCACCGCAAAAACTTTACCCATGACTCGATTTCCCGTTGCCATAACATTCCTAGCGGCTTTTTTTGTTTGTGACCATTCATTAGTTGCGCAAGATTTTCGAGTTCAAATAGCCGCCTACGGGGAGCGCATGAAACCCGTGTTTTTCCAAGAGCGGGGCATCGAAAACTACATAGAAACTACCGACCAACTCGGCCTTTATCGCTATTTCGCTGGGGCTTACAAAACGCGGGACGAAGCAGAAATAGTCCGTAAACAAATAGCTTCTAAAGGCTTCCCTTACGCACTTATCATTGATTTGGAAGAACAACGGGTACTCTGTGGCGCGGGCTGCCCCTATTTTCGCAACGGCACAGTATATGTGAAAGACCCACAGCGCCAAGAAACGACCAATACGATCTATTTTGAATTTGGGCGTTACAGCCTCACACCCGATGCGAAGACGGTGCTCAACCGTTTTTATGAGCAATTGCGCGACAACCCTGCCCTAAAACTCAAGATCCACGGATTCACCGATGGAATTGGGAGCAAGGAAGCCAACCTTCGGCTTTCTGCCAACCGCTCCCGCTCGGCGCGTAACTATTTGGTGTACAAAGGAATCCGTGTAGACCGTATGCTGATGGAGGTCTTTGGCGAAGGCAACCCCAAACTGGCAAACAAAGACGAAGGCGATGATAAGACGGATGCCCCCGAAAACAGAAAATGGAACCGCCGCGTGGTGCTCCTACTCGTCAATGATTTTGGCGAGGCTGCTACGGATGATTCGGTCAGGTAGGGCGAAATAAATTTCGCCCTACGCCAAGGCCTTCAGCGCAAATTTGATCAAATCCTCCACTTTTGCAACATTTGGATGGTCTCGAATCACTGTATTCAGCGCTTTTTGCACAGCTATACGGTTGAATCCCAGTGACATGAGCGCGGAGAGTGCTTCCTCTCGCACGGTGTTGTCCACCATGGATGGCAGGAGTGAGGGCGCGTCGGGGGCCTCTTTGGTAAGTTTGCTTTTGAGGTCCAGTATGATCTGCTTGGCTGTTTTAGCGCCAATTCCTTTTACTTTTTGAAGCACATGGACTTGTTCTCCAATGACAGCAGCCCGCACCTCATCCACGGTCATGGAGGAAAGGATGAGCTGGGCCGTGGTGGCCCCTACCCCTGTCACGCCGATGAGTTGGACGAACATTCCACGTTCTACCTGCGTGGCAAAACCAAAGAGCGTGTGCGAATCTTCCTTTACGATGAGGTGCGTATACACCGTGGTACGCTCCTGGCCTTGCAAGGCCGTGTAAGTGCTGAGGGGAATGTTCACATGAAAGCCTATCCCATTGACTTCCAAGGTGATAAAGGCGGGGGATCGGTAGGTAATTTCTCCTTTTAGGTATGCGTACATGGGGAATTAGGAACTAGGTTGTATGAACTATGATCGAAAATGCACAGATAATCAGAACTTGTACTTGAAATTTGCCACTGATTACTTCTTCCCAGCTTTTTCTACAGAAAGCCCCACACTTTTTATTCCAGGCATGGGATCCTGACGGCCAAACTGCTCCAAGGTGATGGTGTATTCGCCCGCTTTTTCAAAAAAGGCATTTTGCTGAATGGCGATTTGAGCGCTGCATACCCCACCCGAACATTTGCCAGAGGGGTTTCCTGTGGGATCAAAAAAATCAAAAGAGAGGGGCTTGCTCAGCCGTTTCCCGTCTGGGAATCGAGTGTAGAATTTCACATAAATATTCTGGTTGGGAAAAGAATCGGCGTAGGAAAAATCCACAAGGATGTTGTAGAGCGCGGTGGTGTCGGTCACGTTAAATTTAAAATCAAGCGTGTCGCGGTAAGCCCACTGCCCGTTGGGAATGTCTTTTTCTTCTTCAAAAAGATAACTGGGGCCACAAGCGGAAAAGACTAATACAATGAAAGTCAAGAAGATAAAAGAAAATTTCATAGCGTTGGAATGACTAAAAACGAGGTTGGTTACTTCAGTTTATCGCAGCTTATTACAATGGCCGGGGGGATGTTGAGCGCCACCACTTCCACATGCAAATTGCGAAAAACACGGCGGTAAAGCCTCAATAATAAAGGTGAATAGTGAAACTGAATAAACTGCCCTCCTACGCGCAGCCAACTCAAGCATTCTCTTGTGATCCGTTCCGTTAGGGATTCGGGCAGCATCACGAAGGGGATGCCCGAGATAAAATAATCCACTTCTTCGATGCCCATCTGCCTAAAATGATTCCCCATATTTTCTGCCGTGTCGTGGACAATAGTCATTCTGGGGTCGTTAAAAGTGTTGCGGATTTTTTCAACAAAAACAGGGTTGATCTCAAAAATAATCAGGCGTGCTTCCGGGCTTAAACGATGGAGAATGAATCGGGTAACCACGCCATCACCCGGACCGAGCTCCACCACAACCTTGGCTTTTTCAGGGTTGATTTTTCTGGTAATTGCCCGGCAAAGAAAGCGAGAACTGGGTGCAACGCTACCCATAGATCGCAGGTTGCGAAGACCTTCCCGAAGGAACTCGATGCGTTGCTTTCCCAAAGTTTTATAGTTGACCGTTAACTGTTGACTTTTGACCATTGGCTACCCGTGCATTCATTTCAACCCCAAATCCTATTATCCCAATAACCCATTTTGTCCTACCCTTTCACATACCCCACAAGATCAGGATACTTTTTCAAAAGTGCTACAGCCTCCGCTTTTGATATTCGGATTCCGTTGAGATAAGCAATCACAGTCGCCTCCGCAAAGCCTTGACTTTGAACTTCTTTGCGCAACTGTGCCGCCTCGCTGTGCTTTTTAAATAGCCCCACAGTGTAGCGATAGGTACCTGCCGCTGGTTTGGTTTCGATCATCAATTCGCCAAACATCGCAAGCGCATCGTTCGTCAGTATCTGGCGCGTGGTGGCTGCTTCTACCGTGTAGGAAAGCCCGGCGATGGCCTCCTCCAAACGTTTGGCGCCTGGCGCAGCCATCAAATCAGAAACGAAGGGCGGTTCTACGCGAAGTTTGAGCGCCAATGGTTCAATGGCGGTCAGCCGCAGTTCAATTCGGCGGTTCAACCCTGGAGCAGCGGGATTCGGTGTTGCATCCAGAACTTCACGCGCAATTGGATAAGTTGGCCCCACGCTGCGCAGCAAAATTTTCGTTGCGGGCACCCCGCGCTCAACGAGGGCTTTCCCAATGATTTCAGCTCGTTTGATTCCATTGTAGAGGTCAAACTTGGGTTGCCCAGTAGCATCTGTGTGAACGGTTACTTGGACTGAACTTTGCGGGAAATTTCGGGCTAACCCAGCAATTTGCTCCACAACCTTTTGATTTTCAACCGTCAAAACATCTTTGTCTGAACTGTAGGACAAAGTTGGGATCACAATTTCGCGTATTTCTTGCTCTACCCCAGCATTGGGGTCGGCTTGTGCAAAAAGCGCGGGCTGAGGCTCGACGCCTTGTTCAGCTTGGCCCTCCGTATAATAGGCGATGTATAGGTCGCGCTGTCCAAGCCCGCCCAAACGGTCAGAGGCGAAGAAAGCCGAACGCCCATCTGAAGCGAGGCGAAAATAAGCATCATCGTCGGGCGAATTGATGGGCAGACCGAGGTTGGCAGGTGTTTGCCATACCTGTTTTCTTGCGTCAAAAACGGTTTCGAAAACATCCAGCCCGCCCATGGTTTCGGTGCGGTTGCTGCTGAAAAACAGGGTCGCGCCGTCACGCGCGAGGAAGGGCATGTCTTCATCGTATGCAGAATTGACTTCTGGGCCAAGATTCACAGGCGCCGCCCAAATCGAGTCGGCCCAAACCGTCCACCAAAGATCGAGACCGCCATAGCCGCCTGCCCTGCGAGAAGCAAAAACTATGGTCAAATCATTGAAAAAGAATGGATTGCAATCGCTCTCTTCTGCTAAAACTGGGCTTTTGAAGGCCGAGGCAATGATTGCATATTCGTCTTTGCGCGCAGCCGTGTCAGCAAAAATTTCACCGCTGTACAACGTGAATCCCCGAAAAAAATACAGGATTTGACCATTGTTACTAAATCCGAGCGGCACTTCGAAGCGCGAAGTGTTGAGCAAGCCGCCGAGACCACCTTGCATTTCCCAGCCGCTAGTGGCGAGTTGTGCGGCGTACATATCGCTGCACCAATGGCCGCGCTGATTGTCTTCATAACCCTCGTCATTGCGTTCGCCACCAATACAGCCTGGGCGGGCCGCAGCGAAATAAAGTCGGTCCGAATGGTTGACGGAGGGAATGGGTGCAAACTCGTCACCCGGCGAATTGACGCGGTCTCCGAGATTTTCTACCAAAGCAACTCCTTCATTTTGATTTATTTGCATTCCAGCTACGCATCGGCGGATGTTGTCCATTGCGTTGGCTCGGAACGGATGTCGTTCACTGCTGACACGCAAAAAAGATTTGTAGGCCGTTATGGCTTTTTCCCATTCAGCAAGGCCATGAAGCGTGCGAGCGAGATAATAGAAAAGATCGGAGTCTTGGCTATTGGGCGATTTGGCTGCCACATACTCGAGGTAACGACGGGCTTCTTCGCCCCGACGGAGTTGGTAGAGCGCGATACCAAGTTTGGTAAGCACTCCAAAATCGCCGGGCTTGGCTTCTTGGTATTGTGCAAGGAACCTCTGTGCATCGCGCCAGCGTTCGTTGGCAAAGGCCCGCTCGCCGTTGCGTTTGGCCTCGGCTGGGCTTTGGGCGGAGGCCATTCCAGAAAAAAGAAAGGCAAAAAGAAGTATAGATATTCGTGCTATGCGTGGCATGGCGGACGTTTTTGAAAGGCGAAGGTAGCAGTACAAAGGGAATGAAATTCAAATCGGCAGGTTTTAAAGCAGGTCAGATCAAGTGAACAATAGCGAAAAAAGCCACAGAGACTCCCGACCTTCGCCCGCTGAATGAACCCAGCACTCTTTTCCCGACTTCGCAATCCCTGGCTCTGGCTCACACTCGGCCTCATCGCCGTCTATATTCGCGGCCTTTTACTCGACGTCATGGACGTGGACGCATCTCAGTACGCTTCCATCTCCATGGAAATGTTACAAAACGGGCACTGGCTTCAGGTGCAGCACCGAGGCGCAGACTATCTCGATAAGCCCCCACTCCTTTTCTGGCTTTCCACTGCCTCGTTTTGGCTTTTGGGTCTGAGCAATTGGGCGTACAAACTTCCCTCCTTGCTTGCAGCGCTCGCGGGTGTGTGGGCCACTTACCGTTTTGCGCTACTTTTTTATGGGGAAAAAAAGGCGCGCCACGCCGCCTTTATCCTCGCCTCCTGCATGGGCCTGATGGTCATCTGCAACGACGTGCGCACGGATACCATTCTACTCGGCTTTTCGGCCTGTGCGGTGTGGCAACTTGCTGAATATCTGGAATTTAACCGCTGGAAAAATTTGCTGGCAGGGTTCTTTTTCATTGGGTTGGCTATGCTTGCCAAAGGTCCAATTGGCCTCGTGATGCCTGCTTTCGCAGTGGGTACCCACTTGCTCGTTCGCCGCGACTGGCGGGGTATTTTTAAGTGGCAATGGCTGGTTGGCTTGCTCGTCACTGCCCTTGTGCTTGCACCGATGTGCTGGGGGCTTTGGCAGCAATTCGACCTGCATCCTGAGAAGTTGGTAAACGAAAGAAACGGTGTTTCTGGTCTCCGTTTTTTCTTCTGGGAGCAAAGTTTTGGCCGAATCACGGGCGAAAATGTGTGGAAAAATGACACCTCGGGGTTCTATTTCATGCACGTTTATCTGTGGGCTTTTTTGCCCTGGTGTTTGTTGCTGCCGGGGGCGTTGTGGAGAAATGGTAGCACGGCCTTTAGGCCGTCGGGACACGCGCCGTTTACGGCGCAGCAAAACAATGCACACAAGGGCTTAAACCCCCTTGCTCCCGACGGCCCAAAGGCCATGCAATCGAAGGAATTCTACACCCTGGGCGGCTTCATACTCACCTTCATCGCCCTCTCTCAATCCCAATACAAACTGCCCCACTACATTTTTATCACCTTGCCCTGGGCGGCAGTGCTGCTGGCGTCCGCATGGACAAAAGCAGGGAAAGTACTTTGGGGGATACTTTATTTTTCGGCTTTGATCACGCTGCTCATAGCTTTCACCGCCCTGTTTTTTGTATTTCCAACAGACAATTTGTTTGCAGCCGGAATCATCCTCCTTGCCACAGGCGCACTGCTTTGGAGGATCATCCGAAACCCATTCCCGACTGATTTGGAAGTACTTGTACAACGTGGCGTATGGGTCGCACTCATCTTCGGTTTTGTTTTGAATTTTCACTTTTACCCCCAATTGTTGTCTTATCAAAGCATGCCTCAAGCAGCGCGGTTCGCACAATCTAAAGGAATCTCGCCCGAAAAAATCTACTTTTTCAACAGCGGCAGCCACGCCATGGATTTTTACAACGGCGCCATCCTGAAAAACTTGGACTCGCCCGAAAAGGCAGCGGCCCTGGCACGCGAACAAGGCGGAATTTGGGTGTATACTACCCATGATGGCAAGGAGGCCTTGGAAAAAGCAACGCTTAAATTTGAAGAGACCGGCCAATTCCAACATTTTCAAGTTGCCCTTTTGAAGCCTAAATTTTTGAATCCTGCCACTCGGGAGCAATCTTTGGGGACTTATTTCTTGCTTAAAATTTTACCTGAATAGGTGTTAATGCGAGGCAGCGTTCTTTAAGGAACGAGTGAATAATAACTTGTTACTTTCATCTGCCGTAAATTTTTAGGAACGCGGCACCAATAACTTAGTCATTTTAGGTCAACCATTTTTTCATCAGACAACCCTATTTTTCTGCGAATAGTGGGGCTATTTAAAGAAAAATAGCGTCCGTATGATGGAACAAAGGGTGGCATCAAATAACTAAGTTATTGGTGGCGCTTTCCTTAGGCATGCAATTATTCCCAAAAATCATTTTTTTTTCAAAATATTACACCCGCAAAAACAATTCAAAGCGACATGGAAAAACCTTGGCTTCAACACTACCCTGCGGGCGTTCCCGTCAATATTGACCCTTCCCAGTACAACCGTGTCATTGACATGGTGGAGGAATCCTTTCAGAAATTTGCCGATCAACCAGCCTTTATTTTCATGGGCAAAACCATGACATTCAGAGAGTTGGACGAAAAAAGTATGGCTTTTGGGGCATACCTGCACTCCCGCGGCTTGGAGCCGGGCGACCGGGTGGCACTGATGATGCCCAACCTGTTGCAATACCCCATCGCTCTGTTTGGGGTACTGCGGGCGGGGCTGATTTTGGTGAACACCAACCCGCTTTATACCCCCCGCGAAATGAAGCACCAATTTGTGGATTCGGGCGCCAAAGCCATCCTGATCGCGGAGAATTTTGCAGGCAATCTGGAGCAAATTATTGGCGAAACCCAAATCAAAACCGTCATCCTCACCTCCATTGGCGAGATGCTGGGAGTGAAGGGGGCTATTGTTAACTTCGTGGTGCGCCGGGTGAAAAAGATGGTGCCGAAATATGCCTTAAGCAACACCGTTTGTTTTCTGGATACCTTGAAGCAGGGCAAAAAATTCTCGATCCCTCCAACCAAGGGTAGCTCCGACGACACCATCGCGCTACAATACACGGGCGGAACAACGGGCGTATCGAAAGGCACGATGCTTACCAACGGCAACCTGCTGGCGAACATGATGCAAATCCGCGCCTGGCTCATGCCCGTGCTGCAAGGCCAAGAAGGTGAGTCGCCACGAGCCCTTTGCGCACTGCCGCTTTACCATATCTTTTCATTCACTGTGAATTGCCTGGCATTCCTGAGCGTGGGCGCGTGTAACATTTTGATTGTCAATGCCCGCGATCTTCCGGCCCTCATCAAAGAATGGCGCAAACACAAGCCGAACATTGTGCCGGGTGTAAACACGCTTTTCAATGGGCTTATGAACCAGTCCAGTTTCGCAAACCTCGATTTCAGTACGCTCCGTATTAGTGTAGGCGGTGCTATGGCCGTGCAACGCGCCGTGGCCGAAAGATGGCAACAAATTACTGGCACCCAACTCATTGAAGGCTATGGAATGACCGAGAGCAGCCCAGTACTTACCGTAAATCCAGTAGACGAAACCGCTCGCCTCGGCACGATCGGGATGCCCGTGCCCAGTACCGATGTTCGGATTGTGGACGATAGCGGCAACACGCTTCCACCAGGACCGGAAAACGTAGGTGAAATTGTAGCCCGCGGCCCACAAATCATGAAAGGTTACTGGCAGCGCCCCGACGCAACAGCCGAAACGGTGAAAGACGGCTGGCTATACACAGGGGATATGGGTTTCATGCACCCCGATGGTTTTTTCCAAATTGTGGATCGAAAGAAAGACATGATCCTGGTATCGGGTTTCAACGTGTATCCCAATGAGATCGAAGACGTACTGGCCATGCACCCTAAAGTACTGGAATCTGCTGCCTTGGGTATCCCAGACGATAAATCGGGCGAAGTGGTGAAGGTTTTTATCGTCAAAAAAGACCCTTCGCTCACCGAGGAGGAGGTGCGGGCGCATTGCCGTGAAAACCTGACGAACTACAAGGTGCCCCGGCAGGTGGAGTTCCGCACAGAGTTGCCAAAGACAAATGTGGGGAAGATTTTGAGGCGGGAATTGCGGGAGAAAAAATAGTGTTCCGCAAAAATCATCCGAGTAATTTTAAAATTGAATTTTGAATTTACTCGGATCATCTTACTTTTGAACCATGATAGAACGATTGCTTTCCAAAAAAATCCTTCGAGATATATCATGGTAACCCATCGTTGGGTTGGTCGGATCGAGACAAGTCGGCAAAAACACCTTGGTCAAACACTTGCAACAACAAATTGCCAAACCCACACTTTATCTTGATCTTGAGCTTAGGGAGGACTGGTTCAAATTGGAAGATTCCCAGTCGTATCTCGCCACTTACCTCTATTTGATTGAAGAAAAGTAGCACTTATCACATATCTTCGCCCCACGCTCAATTTGCCAAATCCTGTATCACCAATTTGCCAACACCGCAACCCAACGATGCCCCATTGCCACAAATTCACAAAACGATATGGCTTCCCTCGCTTCCTTTCAAGGCTCCTTAGGTCAACAGCGCGCTGCACATCTCCTGCGCCGTACGAGTTATCGCTATACCAAGCAACGTATAGATCAGTTGGCGACCATGACCGTGGATCAAGCGGTTACCAATATTTTGACTATCAACACATTGGAGCTTGATCAGCCCATTTTTGATGACCCTAATACCCCGGCGATTGAGCAGGTTAAGTGGCTGATTCCAACGGGTCAAACCTTACCCGCAGAGGAATATTATTTGGAGCGGCGTGTGCGCGGATGGTGGCTCAATGAAGCCGTCCACGATGAAGGCATCGGCCACAAAATGGCCTTCTTTTTCCACCAATTTTTGGCGACTAACTATACAACCTACCTCCACAATACATTTTTCGACTATCTGACACTGATGCGCTGGGGCGTGCTGGGCAATTTCAAAAAGATGGCGACCAAAATCGTGGCGGATAACACGATGCTGCTCTATCTCAACGGCCACCAAAATTCTAAAACCAGCCCCAACGAGAACTTTGCCCGCGAATTTTTTGAACTTTTCACCATAGGAAAAGGCCCGCAAATTGCTCTCGGCGACTACACCAATTATACTGAAGACGATATAGTACAGGCGGCACGGGTATTCACGGGGTGGAGATTTCAATCAACCCGAGCCACCGTAGACCCTGAAACCAATATTCCTCGGGGCACGACCCAGCTTTCCCGACACCATACGGGCAACAAAACGTTCAGCAGCAAATTCCAAAATACGGTCATCACGGGTGCCACTACGGCTGCCGCGATGTACACCGAATTGGATGCCTTTGTGAACATGGTATTTGCACAACCAGAGACGGCCCGCAATTTCGTGCGTCGCATCTATCGCTATTTTGTGCACACCAATATTACACCTGAAATTGAGCAAGATATTATCGTCCCATTGGCCGAAACGCTCCGCACAAACAATTACGAAATCATGCCTATGCTGCGCAAACTGCTTAAAAGCCAGCATTTCTACGACATGGACGACTCGACAAACGCCGACGAAATTATTGGTGGTCTTATCCGCTCCCCACTTGACCTTGCCCTGCAGTCCATCAACTTTTTTGGCATCCCCATCCCCAGTCCTTACACTGAAAACAACAAGCACTACTTCACATTTTACAACTCGGCAGTGATCGAGCGAATGCTGGGGCTTGCGAATCTCAGCCTGTTTTACCCACCTGATGTGGCAGGCTACCCAGCTTATTACCAAGGACCCGAGTTCAGTCGCCACTGGTTCAGTTCTACCTCTATCATCGCCAGGTACAAGCTCCCGCAAATGCTGCTTACTGGCAAACGCGTTATTGGCGGCTCAACCAATAGCAGTATTGGCATCAAATTAGACATTGTGCCCTGGATAAAAAACAGCGGCATCACCTTCGATCCATCCAACGCCTTCGAGTTGGTCAAGGACTTGCTCGACTACCTGTTGCCCGCTGAAATAGACAACGATCGTTTCAACTACTTCTACGATCAGGTTTTCCTAGACGGGCTGCCTGCGAATGACTGGACGTACGAATGGCAAAATTATTTGGCCACCAATAACCAGACAGAAGTCAAAATCCCGCTGGAGCGACTCATCAATCACATCATGTACTCGCCGGAGTATCAGACTTTTTAAGTTTCAAGTTTAATGTTCCAAGTAGTAAGTTTAAGCGTAAAAACCTTTTAATTTTCAACTTGAAATTTGTTCTTCGTATTAGCGTCGCCTTGCAGCACAACCTTACCTGCAAGGCGACTTTTTTTTAACCACAACTTTTTTACTCGTTCTGTCATGAAATCTTTACACACCCTTATCCTCGCGTTACTCTGCTTCCAAATCACCTCTTTTGCTCAAACCGAACCGCCTAAAACTGAAGAAGTACCCAAAGTCTGGACAGTCGGTGGGAGTTTCGGTCTTGACCTAACAGGCCTGGGACTTATCAATCCCCGGCTTGGTGCGGGGGATAACCGCATTGGTTTTGGCGGACTCATCAATCTTTTCGCCAACCAAAAAAAGCCGAAATATTTTTGGAACAACAGCGCTGCACTTCAACTTGGCGCCCAACGGATTGGGGGCAAAGACGCTGATTTCCAAAAAAATCTCGACATACTCCGCCTTGGGTCGCGTTATGGTTACAGTATTTATGGTGAGAAACTTTTCGCAGCCCTTGATGGCACCGCTGAATCACAACTGCTGCGCACCTACGCAGGCAACCTGATCAACGGTGTAGATTCCAACCTGCTTTCCGAATTTCTGGCCCCGGCACGTTTTTCCATTGCGCCCGGTATTGATTACAAACCCACCAAAAATCTAACATTTTTCATTTCGCCCGCCAGTTTCAACCTGACCTATGTAGGCAATGATAAATTAGCTGCACTCGCCGGACAGCCACTTGGCAACGAAGAAGGCAAGAACAATCGTTTCCAATTAGGCTCCTCCGTCAAGGCGCAATACGTCAATAAATATTTCGAAGATCGCATAGCGGTTTCTTCCAAAATTGCCTGGTTCGCTGACTATAAGCAAAATATGAATGGCAACGTTTTATGGCAAAACACCCTTGATATTCAAATATTTAAAGGCCTTGCGCTGGGGTTCTTTGGCGATGTATTCTACGATCACTTTACGCTGGTGCAAGTAGAAACGGTGCCCGAAGGCACCAGCCCCGACGACATCCGTCCATTCCTTGGACTGAAACCTTCGTATACAGGCGGGTTTCTTTTGAAGTATAATAAGATTTTCTGAGCGAGAAGAAGATAGAAAATTATGAGGTTGATGGGGTTTATGAGGTTGAAAATTCCCTTCAACCACATAAACCCCAGATACGCTCTCAACCTCTTAAACCCGTCAACCTCTTAAACCCTCTCTACCCGCAAGCAATGTTCCAACCAATATTATTCAAAGGAAAAACCGTGCTCGTAACTGGCGGCGGGAGTGGCATAGGCTATGCCATAGCGAAGCACTTTTTGGAATGCGGCGCAGAAGTATTTATTTGCTCCCGCAAGGCGGAACGCATCGAAAAAGCCGTGCAGGACTTGAGTCAATTGGGCAAAGTCCACGGCCATCCGCTTGATATCCGTGAGCCGGAACAAATAGCCCAAATGGCTGATTTCATCGCTGACAAAGCGGGCAAACTGGATATTTTGGTGAACAACGCGGGCGGACAATTCATCAGCCCCGCTGCCGATATCAGTCCAAAAGGCTGGAAAGCTGTGGTGAACACCAACCTGAACGGCACATGGTTTGTGACACAAACCATGGCGCAACGCTTCTTTTTTCCTCAAAACCATGGGGTGGTGCTGAACATCGTAGTCAATAATTATCGTGGCCTTCCAGGCATGGCACACACGGGTGCTGCGCGGGCGGGCGTAATGAATCTCACAAAATCACTGGCTGTGGAATGGGCCTCACGTGGTATTCGGCTTAATTGCATTGCCCCTGGCATCATCCAGAGTAGCGGCTTGGAAAACTACCCACCCGAAATTGTGGCCGACGTAGCCCGCACCATCCCCTTGAAACGTCTCGGCACAGTAGAGGAAGTGGCTGCGCTTACACTTTTCCTGGCTAGTCCGGCAGCAGCCTACATGACGGGCGACACGATTTACATGGATGGAGGGGCCCGGCTTTGGGGGGATATTTGGGAACTGTAGGGCGAAATTTATTTCGCCGTTTTTGGGCGAAATTTATTTCGCCCTGCATAATACAAAAGCCCTCCCAAAACAGCCACCTGAATCGGTGAAATACCCATCGGCATCACCCAAACCGGCTTGATAAATTCTACGGCAAAACGCCAACACAGGTAGCCCACCATAAAAATCTGGAAACGCATGCCATTGGGCAGGGAGCGTGCCACACTCTTTTCTTTTAGAAAAATGAATAAGGCAAGCACTGTCAGAAAAATCACTTCATACAAATTGACCGGATGGCGCGGAATACCATCGCCAAAATTAACGGCCCAGGGGAGACTGGACGGGTCGCCATGCGTGCCGTCCGTGAGGCCGGCCAAATGACAACCGATTCGCCCAAAGGCGAGACCAAACATCAAAGGATAGGTCATCAAATCGCCAGAGGAAGTGTGTACCCCGATTATTTTTTTGGTCAATTCAACGCCGATGAGACCGCCTAAAAGTCCACCAACAATCGTTTTGTTGCCCAACCAAATTTGCCAGTTGAGATGGGCAAGGTAACTGGGATTTTCCAAAATTCCCAGCAAATGGCTTCCAATGAGTGCGCCCGCTGCTGCCCCAAGAAAAATCCACATACGCCCCTCGTCGCTGATAAGGTCTTGACTGCGAGCGCGTTGCCACACATATAGTCGGTAGCCTATGGTGTAAGCCAGCATCTCGAACAGGAGATGCCCAGGGATGCGCGCCCAACCGAGATGAATTTCGAATGGATAGTTCAAAGGCTAGATTTTCCAGCAATAATCTTGAGTGGCGATGCAGGTGCTTCGAAAGGTTCGTTCATAACACGGTAACAGATGGTCAAGCGTCCAGTAATGCTATGTGCCCAAGGCAAGATCCAAAGCCAATTACCCCCATGATAATACCCCCAATAAGCAGCGCCCCGCCCAATTGCTTTTTGTCTTCCGTAAAAACAAGCACCAATCCGATCAGCATATTCAGGCCCACTTGCGCCAGAATGAGGAAGGCATCTAGGGCTAAAACGCTCAATCCTGCTTCCGGCCCACTGGCCATGGCAAAGCTCGAAAGCAGCATATAAGCCACCATGATGCCAAAGTTGATGAGCACAACTTTTCCCAAGGGCATTTTGGGTTTTGGTGGGTTGGGGAGTGGGTCGAGTTGATCGAAAGGTTCGTTTTGCATATTAAATTTTTTTTATTTTCAAAATATTGCAACCTCCTCTCCCCTCAATTTCTCCAAATACGCCCGTTTCATCGGGTCTCGATAAAACAGGTTCATCGTCTCAAAGGGAATGATTTTCTTGTCGTCTAGGCTCACAATGTGTACACAAGATTTTTTGATAGAACGCACATCAAAATCATAGGCATCAATAAAGCGCATAATGATAATGCGGAACAGGTTTTCGTAGCCCAGATTGGGCGCGTTCACCTGCGGCAGGCAGCACATCAAGCTTTGGTTCAGTTCATTGGTGGCGCATTCTACCGAATTCCCTGTGCTGAACAATTGCACCATGTGCTGCTGGAGCCGTTCATCTTGTTCGTAGACAATGGTATTGCGCGAATTATCAAGAATTTCCTGCGGATTGATAAAGCGCGTGAGCGGGAAAACTTGTCCGTCAATTTTTAATGCATAAGCCATGGCCAATGCATCGGGGTTGCAGGGCACAGGGATGATATCTTCGGGCTGAAAAACAGGGGCTTGACGCAGGATTTCCTTCCGTACTTGAGTAAGCGTAATCCGGTCGGAAGCAGGATCAAAACCATCGGTGCGGCCAGCCACTTGCGTGGGCTGGAAAGTGACCCCTCGCACACATTTTTGCTGCAAGGCGAAGTCGAGAATTTTCCCAATTTCTCCATCGTTCAGACCCTTTTGTAAGGTCATGACCAGAGTCGTCGAGAGGTTCACCCGATTCAAATTTTCCAAAGCCTTCATTTTCGTCTCCAACAAATTTTCTCCCCGCAAACTTTCCAAAACATGCGGCTGGAAGGAGTCAAATTGCAAGTAAACTTCAAAATCGGGCGCATACATCGCCAGGCGTTCTGCAAACCCAGGATCTTTGGCAATGCGGATGCCATTGGTGTTCACCATCAAGTGGCGGATGGGTTTTGTTTTTGCAATGTCCAGAATTTCAAAGAATTGTGGGTGTATTGTCGGTTCGCCACCGCTGATTTGCACTACATCGGGTTCACCCTCATTCGCCACCACGAGATCGAGCATCATTTCAATTTCCTCCAAAGTCCGATGCCGTCCGTGGTGCGGACTGGACTCGGCATAACACGTCGGACAAGCGAGATTGCAGCGGTCGGTCACTTCCACGATGGTCAAGCAGGAATGCTGCTCATGGTCGGGACAAAGCCCACAATCGTAGGGACAACCAAAGTGCGTTTGCGTATTGAATCGGCGCGGCATTTCGCTGCGTTTGGCGTAGTTTCGGGTGCTGCGATAGTAATCTACATCATCTGCAATCAGCACTTTTTCTGGACCGTGCGTGGGGCAGCGTTTCAACATCCACACCTTGTCGTTTTCAAAAACCACCTTGGCGTCTATGCGGCGGAGACACTGGGAGCAGAGACTCAGCGTGAAGTCGTAGTAAATATAGGGACGGTCCATGGTGGTGTATTGGTGATTGGTGTATTGGTGATTGGTGATTGGTGTATTGGTGATTGGTGTATTGGTGTATTGGTGATTGGTGTATTGGTGATTGGTGTATTGGTGATTGGTGTATTGGTGATTGGTGATTGGACGAGTGTCAAAAGGATTACGAGTCTCCAAGTTTTTATTTTCTTGGTTAAAAACCTAAGGCATGTGCATGTGCACAAGTAATTTGTCGCCAGCAAAGGGGCGTTAGCCCCGACACGCTTTAAAGAATATTAGTGCGACCGATCAAGAGCGCGTAGCGACGACACGATTATTGTCATTTTTTTGGCAAATTGTAGGTTTTCGTGCCGGGGCTAATGCCCCTCCATGCCATATCCATCACGTTTTTATAAAGCGTATCGGGGCTAACGCCCCTGATTTGACACCATTGAAGAGGTGTACATACCATTGGTTTTTAAAACCTGAAAGGTCTGGCACACGATAAAATCAAAATTTGCTCGATTTTCCACTTCGATTCTTTTGACACAACTCCAGGTGCTGCACTTAAGGAACAGCTTCCTAACCAGGATTTTTTTCTCCCTGTAATCTCCTAATCAAATAACTTACTAACAGCATCACTATCAGGCCAATAGCATACGAGGAGCCAAACATCAGCCATTCATAATCGCCCTTGCTGACGGCTTCTTTCTTTGCAGTTAAACCCCAAAGATTGACCAGTTTTTTCTTGACAAAAAAGCGGGAAACCAGATTGGAAGCCGTCAGGCCAGCCAAATAGCCCACCGAAAGGTTCAGGATTTCGCCCGAAACGAAATGAAGGAATTTTTTGAGCATGATTTTAATGTGGTCAATGTTTAAAATTTAGTCAAATTGAACCCGAAGGCGGATCAAAATCCGCGTAAATCCGCGCAGCAAAAATTCGCGTCATCCGCGTTCCAACTCCCTGAACTTCACCCGCTTGCGAAGCCCTTCAACAAATTTTAACATCGCGTTTTGTGCAGAAAGTGGCATACCCGGCACAAGATCTGCATTGCGTTCGACGTGCGAAACAGGCAACGCAAAAAAGCTCGACTTCCCTGCCGCAGTTTTGTGAATGTACCGCCAAACCGGGATCATGCCGTGTTTGCCCAAACGCACCTCTGGTGATCCTTTCCGCTTCAATAAATCTACCTGAAAAAGGATGCCCCCATCGGTGTTGGGCTGTTGCTGGTTCGAGATGAAATTGCCCAACGAATACACCACCAAAGCTTCTTTTACCGAGCCGTCTGGCATCGTCACGCGCTCCGTGCGGATAGGCTGTACCACATGTGGGTGCGAGCCGATCACCATGTCAGCACCGTTTTGGATGAGGAATTTGGCCTGTTCTCGTTGCACGGCATTTTCGGTCAATTGATATTCCAAACCCCAGTGCATCACCACGATGATGTAGTGCGGTTTTCGGGCGCGGGCTTCGGCCAAATCTGCCGCAATCTGTTTGTTTTCAATCCGATTCACCATCGTGGGCGCTTCCGTTGGCAGCCCATTGGTGTCGTATGTGTAATTGAGCAGTGCGATTTTGAAACCGTTTTTATAAATCATCAAGGGATACAAAGCATCGCGATCCCGTTGGTTTTTGAAGGTTCCGGTTTGGAGAAAACCCTCTTTGCGCAGTGTTTCGATGGTATTCACCACCCCCAACCCGTGGGCATCATTGGAGTGGTTGTTGGAGGTCACCAAAAGGTCGAAGCCCGCGCTTTTCAAGCCAGTAGCCAGTGCATCAGGACTGCGGAACATGGGATAGCCCGTGTAGGGAGCCTTGCCGGGCAGCGTAAGTTCAAGATTGCCAATAGCAATGTCGGCGCCTTCGAGAATCGGTTTTACATATTTGAAACAGGGAGCGTAGTCGTACTGCCCATTGGCCGTTTTTGCGCTGGTGATTTGTGGCGCGTGGCCCATGATATCGCCCGCGAAAATCAGCCGCAGCGTGTCGGTTTGTGCCGAAAGCGAAAAGCGGAGGAAAAAAATGATGAATAATGA
>Ga0209181_10003668_pt1 | contig 23397 bp, 18 predicted proteins | sample MAT05_FD_187208 | JGI IMG/M metagenome (GOLD analysis project Ga0209181, IMG submission 187208) | Freshwater microbial communities from Lake Fryxell liftoff mats and glacier meltwater in Antarctica - MAT-05 (SPAdes) (version 2) | ecosystem: Environmental > Aquatic > Freshwater > Ice > Liftoff...
GAACGAGAAGCAACTGTGGGTTCATCTGCTGGCCTACAACGTGATTCGACTGGTCATGGCCCAGGCCGCCAGCAACGCGGGCGTGGACCCGCGTGAGCTGAGCTTCAAGCACACGGTTCAACTGTGGGCCGAGTGGGTCTCACGAGGTCTGTCGGCCACGACGGACTGCGGGCGACTGTTCACGCTGATCGCACAGTGCAAGGTGGGCAATCGGCCCGGACGTATCGAACCGCGAATGCGAAAGCGACGACCCAAACCCTACCCGTGGTTGAAGGTCCCGCAGGGGCCCGACGAAAGACAGAACGTCACGGTCATACTTGGGAGACAAAGTAAGTGCCATTCAACATAAGCCCGCTTTTGACGCCACAATACCAGTCATCGAATGGCACGGGGCACCGCGAGGCACCGGCCCCATAGCCCCGGCGGCAGGAGACGCGACCATGGTGACTCGGATCAACGCCCGCACGGTGGCCCGGCGGGTGGGCGACAACGTGAAGGACGCGGTCAGTGGCACCCTGGGCCTGAACGGCGAGCGCATGAGCAAGGTCGACACCGCCTGGTTGCGCATGGATTCACCCAGCAACCTGATGATGATCATCGGCGTCTGGGTGCTGCAGCCTGGCATCGCGTACGAGGCCCTGTGCGAGCGCATTGCCGAGCGCTTGCTGCAGTACCCGCGCTTCGGTCAGCGGGTGGTGCAGGATGCCGCCGGCGCCAGCTGGGTGCGCGACGAAGATTTCGACATCCACCGCCACGTGGTCGTGGAACGACTCCGACGCAAACCGCGCGGGCACGCGCAGGAGGCCTTGCAGGACCGTCTGGCCGAGCTTGCTGTGACCCCCCTGGACCCGGACCGACCCCTGTGGCAGTTCCATCTGGTCGAGCATTACCAGGGCGGCTCGGCGATGATGGTGCGCATCCACCATTGCATTGCCGACGGCATCGCCCTGATCGCGGTCACGCAGTCCCTGGTGGACGGCGGCACCGCCCCGCCGAAGCGACGCAGCCGCGGGCCCGGGCGCGAGGGCCTGGAGACGGCCGAGGACTGGTTCTCCGAGACCGTGCTCAAGCCGCTGACCGGCGTGGCCGTGAAAGCACTGGACAGCGCCGGCTCGGGTGCGGCCAGTGCGCTGGACCTGCTGCGCGAGCCGCAGAAGGGCATGGAGAAAGGCCTGGCCGGGTCAGCCGATCTGGCGCGCCTGGCTTACCAAGTGCTGCGCGATGCGGCGGCACTGGCGCTGATGCCCGACGACTCCACCACCCGGCTCAAGGGTACGCCCGGCAAGACCAAGCGCGTGGCCTGGTGCGCCCCGATTCCGCTGGACGAGGTCAAGGCGATCGGCAAGGTGCTCAACTGTTCGGTCAACGATGTGCTCATGAGCTGCGTGGCGGGCGCAATCGCTGCCTACCTGCAGGGCCACGGTGACCGGGTCGCGGGCCAGGAGATCCGCGCGATGGTACCGGTGAACCTGCGCCCGCCGGAGCAGGCCTACAAGCTGGGCAACCACTTCGGCCTGGCGCCGGTGGTGCTGCCCATCGGTTTGAGCAACCCGATCGAGCGTATTTTCGAGGTGCGCCGGCGCATGGGTGAGCTCAAGGGCAGCATGCAGCCCCTGCTGGCGTTTGGCCTGTTGGCCGTGGCCGGCCTGCTCATCAAGCCGGCGCAGGATGCGATGCTCAACCTGTTTTCCAGAAAAACCACGGCCGTGATGACCAACGTGCCGGGGCCGCGCGAGAAAGTCCGTTTCCTCGGCGCCACGGTGGAGCAGAACCTGTTCTGGGTGCCCCAGAGCGGAACGGTGGGCCTGGGGGTATCGATCCTGAGCTATGGTGGCGGCGTACAGTTCGGCGTCATCACCGACGGCACCTTGTGCCCCGATCCGCAGAAGATCATCGACGGCTTTGCGCCGGAGTTTGCCAAGCTGTCCCTGCTGACGCTGATGCTGCCCTGGGGGGAGTGAGCCCGGCCCGGCCGCCCGCTCAGTCCTTCAGCTCGGAGCGCGCCATCTCCACGTCGAGCCGTTCCGCTGCATCGAGGGGTTCGAAGGCTGCGGCCTGCTGGTACAGGCGGGTGGCCTCCTTGAGCTTTTGATCGCCCTCCAGCATCAGCAGCGCATTGGCATACTCGACCATCGCCAGCGCCGACGCCAGGTTGATGCGCATCGCTTCCTGAAACAGGTTCAGACCGACATCCTTGCGTGCGCCGTAGGTCATGCTGCCGATGAGCGAGCCGACCTTGTCGATCACCTCCGCATGGAAGGCGCCCAGGGCGATGTGGGCGTCGGCATGGCGCGGTTGCAGCGTGATGGTGCGTTCGAGTGAGGTCTTGACGCGGGCGCCCAGCCCCTGGGCCATTGCCTTGGCCACGCTGATACCCTGGCTGTAGCGGCCCAGTGCATAGGCGTGCCAGTAATGGGCGTTCGGGTTGCCCGGGTCCTGGGCCGCGTGGGCCTCGGCGCGCTCTGCCACTTCGCGGTACAGGTCGAGCCGAGTCTTTTCCTTCTGCTCGAGGTAGGTGGCATAGATGCAGGCGGATTTGTGAGCCAACGTGAGGCCACGCAGGCCCAGTTTCAGGCCGGCATCCATCGCCTTCTGGAACTCGCCGTTGTGAAACAGGGCCCAGGCTTCCAGCAGCCGGGCATCGACGGGCAGCGGTTCTGCATCGCCCACATGCAGACGGGCCCAGTGCCGGCGGACACTCTCGGCGTTGAACTGATAGTCGCCGGCATAGGGAAATGCGCTCCATCTGGCCATCGCTGTCTCCTCAGGTTGCCCGGTCGGCGCCCGGCTTGTGTGATACGTTCTGCCGTGCCCCTCCATCGAACTGTATTAGACCGCTCTTTCGTAGGCCCCCACCAATGTCAACAAATGCATGCGCTGGCCCTGCTCCAGATAGGGCACCAGCAAGTTGAGCACGTGCTGGGCACCGCGCAGCAGCGCCGCTTGCGCGCTTTCCGGCTCCAGCGCCTTGCGCGGATCACGCGCGTACTCGAAGCTCAGCCAGTAGCTCAGCAGCACCACCATGCTGGTGGCGGTTGGTTCGGCGTCGCGCGTGTCCATGCGCATCGCGCCGGAGCGCGTCATGCCATCGAGCATGGCGCGGATCGCCCGGGTCTTGCTCTTGAGCATGGTCTGCACATGGGTTTCGAGCCGACGGTTCTTGGACAGCAGGTCGTTCAGGTCGCGATACAGGAAGCGGTACTGCCAGATCAGTTCGAACAGCGAATGCATGAAGAACCACGCATCCTCGACATTGCGCACGTCGTCGCTGGCATGCAGCAACTCGTTGAGCGCGCGCTCGAACCGGTCGAACAGCGAATTGATCAGCTCATCCTTGGCAGGATAGTGGTAGTACAGATTGCCTGGACTGATACGCAGTTCGGCCGAGATCAGCGTGGTGGAGACATTCGGCTCGCCGAAGCGGTTGAACAACTCCAGGGTAACCTCCAGGATGCGTTCGGCGGTGCGCCTGGGCGCCTTCTTGGCCATGGACTCAGTGCCCCGGCACCTGGCGGGTGTAGTGGCCCAGGTCGTCCATCACCTCTTGCAGCGACGCAATCGCGCGGCCGATCTCGGTGCGCGCCCGCGGTGGTGCGCACAGGTAGGCCTTGGGGTTGTCCAGGGCCGCATGGTTGAGTTGCACCCCATGGCGCGCCAGCTTGGCGGCAAGCAGTGTCTTGCGCGAGCGCAGCAGCTGGCGTGTCTGCTGGTACGCATGCTCGGCCAGGTGCCGGCGCCGCGAATAGCCGAAAGTATTGGCCAGGTAGAGCTCGGGATCGCGGTGGTCTGGCTCGATCAGGATGATGTCGGTGTCGGGGTAGGCACGCTCGTAGTTCTTCATGCCCAGTTCCATGCGCGAATGGATCATCGAGCGGAAGGTCTGGCTCAGGACCGCGGGCAGGCCGCCATCGACAATACGCGGGATCTTGCGCAGCTCGGTGGCAAGATCGCGCCGCATCACGCGCGGCGAGGGGTGCACCGTGGCGTCAAAAGGCACCAGCGGGTTCAGGCAGAGCATCAGGTCCACGCCTTGTTCCAGCGCGACCGACGCATGCAGGGTTTTCTTGAGCGCGCCGTCCACGTAGTACTGGTCGTCGATCTCGACCGGCGGGAACAGCCCGGGCATCGCTGCGCTGGCCTGCACCGCCTGCGAAATCGGGATGTGGTCCCAGCCGGGCTCTCCAAAGGGCGCCGCGTCGCCGGTATCGAGATTGGTGGCCACCAGTGTCAGCCGGGTCTTGAGCTGCCGGAAGTCGTTGGTGAAGCCATTGTGCGCAAACAGCGCTGCCAGGCGTGCATGGACCTGCTGGTTCGAGAACACACCAGTCGGCAGTGCCGCACCCAGGCGTTCCAGCACCTGGGTCAGCGGCTTGCGATCAATGCCGAACTGCCACAGTGCGTTGGCCAGCAGCCCGGGCAGTAGGATGCCGCGCCGGGCAAATTCGTCGTAAGCCGGCACCATCAGCCAGGAGGGATCAAAGATTTCCGCACCGCTGTCGCTGTTCTCGATGAACGAGGCCGACAGAGCGCGCGGCGTCATGCCGTTGGCCAGCCCGGCGGCAATGAAGCCGCCAGCGGACACGCCGACGTAGTGGTCGAGGCGGCTCAGGTCGAGGCCGGCCAGCGAGTCCTGCAAGGCACACAAGACGCCGATCTCGTAGATCGCACCTAGTGGCCCTCCGCCCGCCAGGGCCAGCCCGACCCGCGGGGTCGTCGCCATGGATTTTCTGCGGTTCATGGAGGGACAGTGTAGGCCGCGTGCGGGTTAGGAAATGTTGCGTTGCATCAGTTTGCGTCCTGCAAGAGGGAGGTTCAGGAAGCCTTGCGGGGCGCAGCACGCTTGCGGGCGGCTTTCGCAACCGGCTTCGCTGCGGCTTTGACAGCGGCCTTTGCAGCAACGGGCGATTTGCGGGCGGCGACCTTGCGCCCGGCCGGCTTGGCTCTGGCAGGTGCCGCGCCCGAGAGCTTCTGCACGCTCGCGTTGAGTTCGTCGATGCGTGCGATCAGTTCACTGATGTCCTTGGCCGATGGCACACCGAGCTTGTTGAGTGCCTTGGCGACGCGTTCCTCGAAGATGTTCTCGAGCTTGTCCCATTGGCCTGAAGCCTTGGACGAGATGTCGGTGGCCATGTTGGTCATGCGGCTGGTGGCTTCGGTGATCTTGTCTTCGGCGGCGGCCTGCGTCTTGCGCTGCAGGGTCGTACCTTCCTTGACCAGCGCCTCGAAGGCCCGTGTGCCCTCGGCCTGTGCCTTGGCGAAAGCGCCCAGACCGGCCTGCCAGATCTGTTGCGCGGAGTCCTTGACCGAGCCGGTGTGCGGGGTATCGGCGGCTGGGGGAGGGGATTTCTTTTTCAGTTTGGTAACCATGGCGAACTCCTGGGGGTTGGATGGATGGGGTACCAGACGGCTGGTGGATGCGCCGGGCCCGTGGCGGGACTGTACGTACCGACGCTTTGGCGGTGTAGGGGGGCAGCACTAAAAGGCATCCCGCCACAGACACCGCACGCGGGTTTGTGCTGAAGCCCCCGGCGCCGGTTTTGGGCAAGAATGGCGGGCTGATTGCGCAGCGCAACCCTCCACTGGCCCTACGGGAGACCCCACATGCAGTACTTCGTCACCGGCGCGACCGGATTCATCGGCAAGCGGCTCGTCAAGAAGCTTCTCGAACGCAAGGGTGCCGTGGTGCATTTCCTGATCCGCAAGGAAAGCGAATCCAAGGTCGCTGCCCTGCGCGAATTCTGGGGCGCCAGCGCGGCTCGTGTGCAACCCGTGTTCGGCGACCTGACCAGCAAGAAACTGGGCGTCGCGGCTGAAACCATCAAGGCGCTCAGGGGCAAGATCGACCACTTCCACCATCTGGCTGCGGTGTATGACCTCGACGCCGACGAACAGAGCCAGATCGCCGTCAACATCGAAGGCACCCGCAACACGGTCGAGTTCGCCCGGGCCATTGATGCGGGGCACTTCCACCATGTCAGTTCGATCGCGGCCGCGGGCCTGTACGAGGGCGTGTTCCGCGAGGACATGTTCGACGAGGCCGAGAACTACGACCACCCCTATTTCATGACCAAGCACGAAAGCGAAAAGATCGTGCGCCAGGAGTGCAAGCTGCCCTGGTCGATATACCGGCCGGCGATGGTGGTCGGTGACAGCAACACCGGTGAGATGGACAAGATCGATGGCCCCTACTACTTCTTCAAGCTGATCCAGCGCATGCGCCAGTTGCTGCCGCCGTGGATGCCCTCGATCGGCCTGGAGGGCGGTCGGGTCAACATCGTTCCGGTGGACTTTGTGGTCAATGCGCTCGACTTGATCAGCCACAAGGCCGGCATCACCACGAAGTGTTACCACCTGGTCGACCCGGTGGGATACCGCGTGGGCGACGTGCTGGACATCTTCAGCAAGGCGGCCCATGCGCCCAAGATGAACCTGTTCGTCAATGCCGCCCTGTTCGGCTTCATTCCGCGCTCGATCACCAAGGGCCTGATGGCGCTGGCTCCCGTGCGCCGGGTGCGCAACGCCGTCATGAAAGACCTCGGCGTTCCCCCCGACATGATGACCTTCGTCAATTACCCGACGCGCTTTGATTGCCGCGACACGCTGGCCATGCTGAAAGGCTCGGGCATCGAATGCCCCAACCTCAAGGATTACGCCTGGCGCCTGTGGGACTACTGGGAGCGCCACCTCGACCCTGACCTGCACATTGACCGCTCCCTGCGCGGCACGGTCGGAGGCAAGGTGGTGCTGGTCACCGGCGGCTCGTCGGGCATCGGCCTGGCAGCGGCACACAAGTTCGCCGAGGCCGGTGCCACCACCGTCATTTGCGGCCGCGACACCGACAAGCTCGAAAAAGCCTGCCAGGAGGCCCGGGGCCGGGGCTACAGCTTCGTCGCCTACCCGGTAGACATCGCCGACATGGCCGATTGCGACCGCTTCATCGCGCTGCTGCACGCCAACCACGCGGGGGTGGACTTCCTCATCAACAATGCCGGGCGCTCGATCCGGCGCGCCATCGAGTCCAGCTACGACCGTTTCCACGACTACGAGCGCACCATGCAGCTCAACTATTTCGGCTGCCTGCGCGTGACCATGGGCATCCTGCCAGGCATGGTGGTCAAGAAGAAAGGCCATGTCGTCAATATCAGCTCGATCGGCGTGTTGACCAATGCGCCGCGGTTCTCGGCCTACGTGGCGTCGAAGGCCGCGCTGGATGCCTGGACGCGCTGCGCATCGAGCGAATTCGCCGACCAGGGCATCTCGTTCACCACGATCAACATGCCGCTGGTGCGCACCCCCATGATCGCCCCGACCGGCCTGTACAACAACGTGCCGACCCTGTCGCCCGAGGAAGCCGCCGACATGATCGTGCAGGCTTGCATCTTCAAGCCGGTGCGCATCGCCACCCGGCTGGGCATCACCGGCCAGGTGCTGCATGCCTTGCTGCCGCGGGTGGCGCAGATCGCGATGAACACCAGTTTTCGCATGTTCCCGGACTCCGGTGCCGCCAAGGGCACCAAGCCGGGCGACAAACCGGCCAAGCAGCAATTGTCTGCCGAGGCGGTGGCCATGCAGCAGATGATGCGCGGGATCCACTTCTGACCCGCCGGTGCTTTAGCGTTGCGGGGCGCCGATGGGATAATCGCGGCTTTGTATCGCCTCCAGCCATTGAGGGGGCGCTTCTGGACCCGCAATGTTGAACAACAAGTCGATTTTGATCACCGGCGGTACCGGTTCCTTCGGCAAGGCCTTCGTGGAAACGGTTTTTGCGCGTTTCCCCGACGTCCGGCGTCTGGTGGTGTTTTCGCGCGACGAACTGAAGCAGTTCGAAATGGCCCAGGTCTACCCTGAAAGCCAGTACCGCGCGATCCGTTACTTCATCGGCGACATCCGCGACCAGGACCGCCTGCGCCGCGCACTCGAGGGTGTCGACGTGGTCGTGCATGCAGCAGCACTCAAGCAGGTGCCAGCTGCAGAATACAACCCGTTCGAATGCATCAAGACCAATGTGCTGGGCGCCCAGAACCTGATCGAGGCCTGTCTGGACACCGGCGTACAGCGCGTGGTGGCGCTCAGCACCGACAAGGCCGCTGCACCGATCAACCTGTATGGCGCCACCAAGCTGTGCTCCGACAAGCTCTTCGTGGCGGCCAACAACATCAAGGGCCATCGCGACATCCGCTTCAGCGTCGTGCGTTACGGCAATGTCATGGGCAGCCGCGGCTCGGTGATCCCGTTCTTTCTGTCCAAGCGGGCGTCTGGGGTGCTGCCGATCACCGATCCCGCCATGACCCGCTTCAACATCAGCCTGCAGCAGGGGGTGGACATGGTGCTGTGGTCGATCGAGAACGCCTGGGGCGGCGAGGTGCTGGTGCCCAAGATACCGTCGTACCGCATCACCGACGTGGCGCAGGCGATCGGGCCCGACTGCGCGTACCCGGTCACCGGGGTGCGGCCAGGTGAGAAGATCCACGAAGAAATGATCACCGCCAGCGACAGCTTCCATACGGTGGACATGGGTGATTACTACGCCATCCTGCCTTCGGCCGGTGCCTATACGCTGCAGGATTACTGCACCCGCACCGGCGCCCGGCTTGTCGCGCCCGGCTTCAGTTACGACAGTGGCAGCAACGCGCATTTCCTCTCGGTCGACGAGCTTCGGTCGCTGATTGCAACCCATGTCGAACCCGCGCTCAGTGCCTGAGGCTGCAACATGATTCCTTATGGCCGACACGATATATCCGAAGACGACGAACACGCCGTCCTGGACACGCTGCGCTCCGACTTCCTGACCCAGGGGCCGGCAGTGCCGCGCTTTGAAAAGGCGATCGCCGAACGGGTCGGCGCGGCCCATGCGGTGGCGGTCAACAGTGCCACCAGCGCGCTGCACGTCGCCTGCCTGGCGCTCGGCTTGGGGCCGGGGGATGTGTTGTGGACCGTACCCAACACCTTCGTCGCGTCAGCCAATTGCGCCCGTTACTGCGGAGCCGATCTGGATTTTGTGGACATCGATCCGGGATCCCGCAACATGAGTGCCAGCGCACTGGCCGACAAGCTGAAAGCCGCCGCCGCCGGAGGGCGCCTGCCCAAGATCGTGGTTCCGGTGCATTTTTCCGGTTTACCCTGCGACATGGCAGAAATACGTGCGTTGTCGTACCAGTACGGCTTTCGCGTGATCGAGGACGCATCCCATGCCGTGGGAGCGCGTTACCAGGGCAGCGCCATCGGCGACTGCCGCCACAGCGACATCACGGTGCTGAGCTTTCACCCGGTCAAGATCATCACCACCGCCGAGGGCGGCATGGCGCTGACACAGGACGCCGAACTGGCCCGGCGCATGGAGATGTTCCGCAGCCACGGCATCGAGCGCGATCCAGAGCTTTTTGTCGATATGCCTGAAGGCCCCTGGGTGTATGAGATGCAGGCGCTCGGTTACAACTACCGCCTCACCGACCTGCATGCGGCGCTGGGCCTCTCGCAGTTGCAGCGGCTCGATCCGATCCTGGCTACCCGTACGGCGATTGCTGCCCGTTACGATGCGCTGCTGGCAGACCTCCCGGTCACGGTGCCAGCCCCGGTGTCGGACCGCAGTTCGGCCTGGCATTTGTACGTGATCGAGTTGGGCGACGAAGTGCGCCGCAGCCGCGCCGACGTATTCAACGCCATGCGCGCTTCCGGTGTTGGCGTGGCGGTGCACTACATCCCGGTGCATCTGCAGCCGTATTACCGCAATTACGGATGCAAGCCGGGCGATTTTCCTGCGGCCGAGGCTTATTACGCGCGCGCCCTGACCTTGCCGCTGTACCCGCGGCTGGATGTGACACAGCAAGACATCGTGGTGGCCGCATTGCGCGCTGCGCTTGTCGATTGACAACGGGGCTGGCTGCCATGCCCGATGCTCGCCCGGTTGCTGTCGTCATCCAATCGCGACTCGCGTCGACGCGTCTGCCGGCGAAGGCCTTGTTGCCGGTCGGCGGCATGGCCGCGCTGTTGTTGTGCGCACGCCGCTGCGCCAACACGGGACTGGATGTCGTGGTTGCCACATCCGTTGAAGTTTCCGACCATCCGATTGCTGAATTGATGGCGGCGGCAGGGGTGCGCTGCATACGCGGACCGCATGTTGACGTTCTGGGGCGTTTCGTGTTGGCCACCGATGGCCTGCCACAAGATGGGGTCGTTGTGCGCCTGACCGCGGACAATGTGTTGCCGGACGGGCAGTTCGTCGAGGCTCTGCTAAGGGAACATAGCCAAGGTGCAGTGGACTACCTGGGCACCCGCTCGCCCCAGGACGGTTTACCCTACGGAATGAGCGCCGAGGTGTTCACAGTCCGTGTGCTGCGCCATGCGCATGCGCAGGCGACAGCTCCTTGGGACCGGGAACACGTGACTCCGTGGATCATCCGCCATGGCAGTTCCCGGCGTTACCGTTACGCGGCACCGCAGCCGCACTGGGCGCACTTGCGTTGCACCCTGGATACGCTGGATGACTACCAGCGCCTTTTGCAGGTGTTTGCTGGTGTGGCGGACCCGGTGGGCGTACCCTGGACCACATTGGTCGACCGTGTGGCGGACGCAACACCAAACGGTCACAAGGCGGGGGTTCCTACTGTAGATCGCCCCGACGGCACCGTGTGCAGCGCCCTGACCCTGGGTACTGCCCAGTTCGGGATGCCGTATGGTGTGGCCAACGACACAGGGGTGCCGCTGGATGCTGAGATCAGCGAACTCTTGAGCCACGCAGCAGACTGCGGCGTGTTGTCCCTGGACACCGCCCGCGCCTACGGAGAATCCGAGGAAAGAATTGGCCGGTGCCTTTCCTCTTCAGGTCGAGAGCGGATCAGGATAGTTACCAAGCTCGATGTTTTGCAGGATATCCCGGACAACGCGGATCCGAATTGGGTGCGCAGCGCTGTAGACGCAAGCGTGTTCCGTTCCTGCCATGCACTGCGCGTTGCACGTTTGGATACGCTCTTGCTGCACCGTTGGGCGCATCGTCATGCCTGGGGTGGTGGGGTGTGGGTGCGGTTGCGCGAACTCCGGCGGATGGGCCTGGTGGGCGTAGTCGGCGCCAGCGTTTCTGCCCCCGAAGAGGCGATTGCGGCGCTCCAGGATCCGGAAGTCGGGCATGTCCAGTGTCCGGTCAATGTGCTGGATTGGCGGTGGCGCCACGAGGACTTTCTGGCTGCAGTCAAGGCGCGGCCGGACGTGGTGGTACACGCCCGCAGCGTTTTGCTGCAAGGCCTGCTTGCCTTGCCAGCCGGGCGCTGGCTTCCAATCCCCGGGGTTGACGCCGCGCGCTTGTGCCATGCTCTGGATGGGCTGGTCGTGGCCTTGGGTCGGCTGGATCGTGTTGACCTGTGTATCGCCTATGTCCGCGCGCTGCCGTGGATCACCAGCATCGTTCTCGGTATGGACAATCGTGCGCAATTGCAGCGCAACCTTGCCCTGGTCGGGGCTGCGCCACTGACGGCCGAAGAAGTGCGAAGTGTGGATTCCAGCCTGCCCCGTGTGCCCGAAACCCTGTTGAACCCCGCATTGTGGAGGCCTGCACATGGCTGAACCGGCTGCTGCAGCGCCCCAGCAGCTTGATAGGCGTGTGATCCTTGTGACCGGCGCCACCGGGCACCTGGGACGGCCGATTGCGCTGGCTATCGCGCGGGCTGGCGGTATTCCTGTCCTGGCGGGTCGCTCCGCCGACAAATTGGCGCTGGTCGCCGCCGACATCGCCTCGCAGGGGGGCAGCAGCCATGCGCTGGTGTTTGATATTGGCCAACCACAGGGCTGCCGGCGAGCCATCGAGCGGCTCGCCGGACAGGTCGACGCGTTGTACGGGATCGTGAACTGTGCGTATGGCGGGCGTCCGGGTACCGTCGATAGCGCGGTCGATGCAGACTTCGATCTGGCTTTCAACCAGAACCTGACGGGACCTTTTGCGCTTGTCCAGGCGGCGTTGCCCATGCTGCGCCACGCGGCTGGCACATACCCGGCCGGCGCATCCATTGTCAATATGGCCTCGATGTACGGGCGTGTGAGCCCGGACCCAAAAATCTATGGTGACTCAGGCAAAAACAACCCACCCTATTACGGCGCCGCCAAGGCCGGACTGTTGCAGTTGACGCGTTATCTCGCGACGCATCTCGGCCCGGACCGCATCCGCGTCAACAGCGTGAGCCCGGGCCCATTTCCGCCGCCGTCGATCGCGTGGACATCCCCCGAGTTCCATGCGCAGCTTTGCGCCAGGACGGCGTTGGGACGCATTGGCGCTGCCCATGAAGTTGTGGGTCCGGTCTTGTTTCTGCTTTCTGATGCTGCATCCTTTGTCACCGGAGCGGACCTGGCCGTGGACGGGGGCTGGACCGCATGGTGAGCCTTCACCAATGCATTGCCCGCAAAACCTCTGCGTGGAATCGGATGATCGGAAGGCCCGCCCCATGAAGGCCCGACATATTGCTTTCCGCGTGGACGCGTCGATACCCATCGGAACGGGTCACTTCATGCGGTGCCTGACCCTTGCGGATGCGCTTCGTGTGCAGGGAGCCGAGGTTCGGTTTGTCTGCTTGCATACGTTGCCGTATGTGCAAGAGTTGCTGGCGCGTCGTGGTCATGCACTGGTGATGCTCGACTGTCTTCCTGGGGACTTGGGGCCGAGCCCACTGGCCCATGCCCACTGGCTCGGCACCAGCCAGACAGAGGATGCACAGGCCACCCGGAATGCGCTGTCCGACCGGGTCTGGGACTGGCTCGTTGTCGACCATTACGCCCTGGACCGACTGTGGGAGTCTGCCATGCGGCAGACCGCCGTCAAGATTCTTGCCATCGATGACATCGCGGATCGACTGCACGATTGTGATGCCTTGCTGGACCAGAATTTTTATCTCGACGCTGCAATGCGTTACGCCGGCAAGGTTCCGGACGGTTGCCAGCTGATGCTGGGTCCGCGGCATGCTTTGCTGCGGGACGAATTCCGGTCCATGCGAACGCGCGTCGAGGCGCGGTCTGGCCTGGTTCGCAGGGTATTGCTCTTTTTCGGCGGCGTGGATGCCGCCAACTGGACTGGCCGCGCGATGGACGCTTTGAGGGCTGTTGAACCCAAGGATCTGCAGGTTGACGTGGTGATCGGCAGGGACCATCCCTGCCGCTCCTGGATCGAGTCCGAATGCACCCGGCGCGGCTTTGTCTGTCATGTGCAAACGGACACAATGGCCCAGTTGATGGCTGATGCGGACCTGGCGATAGGGGCAGGTGGCTCGGCGACCTGGGAGCGTTGCTGTTTAGGCTTGCCTTCGCTGGTTTTGGGTGTCGCAGAGAACCAGAGTCGAATGGTCGAGGACCTGGTGCAGGCCGGCTATGTTCTGGGTATTGCGAGCGCCATGGAGCTGGTCCAGGAGGACTTGGTTGCCTTGGTGCGATGTGCCCTGCTGGGCGGCCCGGCCCTGCGTGGCCTCTCAGCGCGTGGCTCGGAGCTGGTTGACGGTGCTGGCGTATCGCGCGTCGTTCGCCATCTCCTGGCGCCACTTTTCGAATTCCGCGCCGCCACCCTGGACGACACACCATGGCTCTATTCCTGGCGCAACCATCCCGCCATCCGTGCCACTGCCCACGACACGGCGCCGATGGATCCTGTGGCCCATGCCGCTTGGGTGGGAAGAACGCTGAGAGACCCCCACCGTCGCCTTTTGATCGCGCAAGTGGACAGCGTGCCTGCGGGGGTCGTCCGTTTCGACCTGCGAGGCTCCGATGCCTTGATATCGGTGTATCTTTCCCCAGCGCGCCTGCATAAGGGCCTGGGTATCTTCCTGCTGCGCGAGGCGGCGAACTGGTTGCGCGGCGCCGGGTTGCCGGTCGGCCGGATCGTTGCGGAGGTGCGTGCGCTCAACATGGCGTCTTTGCAGTCTTTTCGCCGGGCTGGTTACGTGGACCAGACCCATATTCTTTCGCTTGAACTGGAGCAGCCATGAAAAGGCCGGAGTTGTCGATCGCTGGGCGGCACATTGGCCGTGAGCATGCGCCGTTCGTCATTGCGGAGATGTCCGGCAACCACAACCATTCGCTCGAGCGAGCGATGCAGATGGTGGATGCGGCAGCACAGGCCGGTGCGCACGCGCTCAAGATCCAGACCTACACGCCCGATACGATGACGCTCGACCTGGATCAGGGCGAGTTTTTCATCAGCGACCCCAACAGCCTGTGGAAGGGGGCCAGCCTGTACAAGTTGTATGGCGAGGCGCACACACCTTGGGCCTGGCACGAACCGATATTCCGGCGGGCACGTGAACTTGGCATGGTCCCCTTCAGCACGCCATTCGACGGCACGGCGGTGGATTTCCTGGAGTCACTGGATGTCGCCTGTTACAAGATTGCATCGTTCGAGAACACCGACCTGCCCCTGATCCGTCGCGTGGCCGCCACCGGCAAGCCTTTGATCATTTCGACCGGCATGGCAACAGTGGCGGAGCTGGACGAAACCGTGCGTGCCGCACGCCAGGCCGGTTGCCAGGATCTGGTGCTGCTGAAGTGCACCAGCACCTACCCGGCAACGCCCGAGAACACCAACATCCTGACCATTCCCCACCTGCGCGCGCTGTTCGGTTGCGAGGTGGGCCTCTCTGACCACACCATGGGGATTGGCGTCTCGGTGGCCAGTGTCGCCCTGGGGGCAAGCGTGATCGAGAAACATTTCACCCTGCGCCGTGCCGACGGCGGCGTCGACAGCACGTTCTCCATGGAACCGGCGGAGATGGCGCAACTGGTGCTCGAGACCAGTCGCGCGTTCCAGGCGCTCGGACAGGTCGCCTATGGGCCGACCGCGGCAGAACAGAAGTCGATCCAGTTTCGCCGCTCCCTTTATGTGTGCAAGGATCTGCAAGCGGGCGAACTGCTCACACCCGAGAACCTGCGCGCGATCCGTCCCGGCAAGGGTTTGCCGACCAAGTACCTGGAGGTGTTCCTGGGCCGGCCGGTGCGTATCGCCGTTAAGCGGGGTACACCGCTGTGGTGGGATATTCTCTAGGCGCCTCGGTCGAACCCGCTGTTGCGGCTGCACGGCCTGCATGTCCACTGGCTGCTTGGCAGATAACCTGCCGCAATGAACGAGATGGCCAGGGAGTGGCTCTGGGTGATGAACGTCTTTGATCTTCCGCGCTGGCGCAGGTGGGGTTCGCGCTGTGCCATGCTGGGCATTCCCGCGCTGTCAGCCCTTGCTGTTGTGATGACGCTCTATTTTGCGCCCACCAAGGACACCAGCGCCAACTGGCTGGTCCTGTTGCTGGGCGTGGGTATTTTTGTGACCCATCGCGCGCAGTGGCCCCGGCTGGCCATGCTGCGACCCTTGGTACCGCTGGCGTTGCTGGCAGCCTATGCCATCCTGTTGGACTGGCTGAACCCGAGCGCGGACGCCACACCCTTGCTGCTGCGGCTGGCCATCGGCGCTGCGGTGTATGCAGTCTTCCATGGTCTGTTTGCCTCGCTGCGCCTGGCTCGGCGCTATCTGTGGTTGTTGTTCCTGTTCGGGGCGCCCGCGTTGGTCCATTTGATGTACATGTACGTGGACATCGCGGTTTGGGGCACGGCGCAGGATGGGGTAAGTCTGGAATACGCCAAGGACGCACCGCGGATCGGGCGGAGGTACTTGTCGCATGCGCTTATTCCACTGCTGTTCGCGACATGGCTGCTGGGGCCGCGGCTGCGGCCGGCACGCTGGCTGCCGGTGGTGTTCCTGGTCGGGGTCGGATTTCCAATCCTGTCGCTTGCACTGCTCGATGCGCGTGCCGCCTATGTGGCAATTCTGGGAGCGCTGGGGGTTGCCATGGTCATTGCACCGCTGCGCCGGGCGTTGGGGCGGTCACTGCGCCTGTGGCAATTGCGGATCCCCGGTTTCCATTCCCTGGCGTTGCTGTTGCTGCTGGCAACCGTTCTGGTGGCCTACGCCGCCGGGCAGTCCCGTTGGTCCGCCATGGGCCAGAGCTTTTTTGCGGCACTGACCGATGTGCGCTCTGGCGGTGCGACGGGCGCCAAGAAGCCGCCCTTCGCCGACGCGGGCTACTGGTCACGCAGCATCGAGGTGCGTTGTGCAGAGAATCCGACACGTTGCCACGTCGACCAATCCATGTACCTGCGAACGGCGTGGATATTGCACGCCCTGCGTCAGTTGCAACGCCACCCTTTCGGTGTCGGGCAGCAGGCCGACCTGATGTCCTTTGGCATCTCACGGGAGCCCGGCGCCGCAGACCGTTCCAACAACACGGCGGGCGACAATTTCGTCATCGAGGCTGGACTTGCCTTCGGTTATGTCGGTCTGGCACTTTACGCATGGTTTTGGTGGATCGTGATCCGGCGTGGCGTCGCTGCGGTGGTGGACCACCGGAGAAAGGCGCTCTACACGCTGCTGACGCTGCTGATCGGCATTGGCATCCTGCGGGGCTTTGTGGACGTCATGAGTTTTGGCCTGTGGTATTACTGGATGGGTCTGGTCGGTGTCCTGTATGGATGCCTTCAGCAGGACACGGTGCGGGGGCGCTGAGCGGGCCGGCATCGATCGCGCGCGCCGTGACCCATCTGTCGATGGCCGCCCAAGCCTTGCCGCAACAGCTTTCCGACTGCTGCCTCAGCGTGGTTGTGTTCTTCGTCGTTTTCGGCTATCTGAGCGGATCGATCCGGTTCGCCGAGCTGCCGCGCAGCGAAACGGACCCTGCGGACTTGAAAAATTGCGTGCTGGCCCGGGAAGATGCGGTCCAAGAGCAGGGACAAAGCAGGGACAATTGCGCCCTATGGTCGACGAAATAGCTCCGGAGCACCCGGTATTGCGTGGGTACGATTCCTTCCAGATGCTGTGCTCTGCTAGCCAGGGCGGGTGTTGCCGCGGGCTTCCCGGGCTGGCTTGACGCAAGACCGCTATCACCCCATCGCCCGTACCAATGATCAAGAGCATTCTCAAACGCCTGATCCGTGGCAAGTACCACGGCCTGAACCAGTTGGATCGGAAGATGGAGAAGTACCTTGATTACGACGGCGGCTTCTATGTCGAGCTGGGTGCCAATGATGGCGTAACGCAGTCCAATACGTTGTACTTCGAGAAGCACCGTGGGTGGAAGGGCGTGCTGATCGAGCCAGCCCCGCATAACTACCTGAAGTGCCGCGCCAACCGGTCGGCCGCGAACCGCGTCCACTGCGCGGCCTGTGTGTCTTTCGGGTTTGACCGGGAATTCGTGCGCATCGCCTATTCGAATCTGATGTCCACCCCGATCGGGCTGGCCAGCGACATTGCCGACCCGATGGCCCATGCCCGCTTGGGAAGCCAGTTCCTGGGCCAGGGGGAGGACGTCTTTGAGTATGGCGCAGTGGCGCGCACGTTGAATGATCTGCTGATCGAGTCGGGTGCGCCTGCGCGGGTCGACTTCCTGTCGCTCGACGTGGAGGGCGCTGAGCTCGAGGTGCTGCAGGGCGTCGACCATGCGGCCTACCGATTCAAGTACCTGCTCGTTGAATGCCGCGACTTCGAGCGCATGAATGCCTTCCTGCAGGGTGTGAAGTACCGCTTCGTAGAGAGCCTGACACCCAATGACTACCTGTTTCGCTCCGAGGTCTGACGGGTGGCGCACCGAGTGCGCCGTTCTTCCACACGCCCGACCCCTGTGAGTCGACCGTGATGCCTGCCCTCCGGTCACTTCGGGCCGCGCTGCGGCGCCTGCTGGCGACGTATCCCGCCAACCCGCTTGTGCCCGTGCTGCGTGCGGCGGTCATCGACGCTGCCCGTCCGTCTGCTGCGTCAGCCCCGGTCGCGTGCATCGCGGTGCAGTCGGTCGAGGACCCGCTGTATTTCGCGCTGTTCAGTGCCATCGTCGACGCGCTGGCCCGGCGCCGGCCAGTGCAGGGCGAGCTGATCGTGGTGCGCGCCGTGAGTGGTGCGATCGGCGTCGGCTGGCGCGCCTGGTTGATGCGCTCGGCTGCGATGACCTGGATCTTCTCGACCCAGTGGGTGCGCGCCTACCGGGGCCTGATCGGGCGTGTGGGCTACCGCAATGCCTCGTGGTCCCACCCGTTGGGTGATCTGCTGGACGCATGGCGCAGCCTGGTGCTATGGCGTGCCAAATGCCGCGCGGTGGGTGACTTCCAGCTGGAGGTGGCGGGCGTGCCGGTGGGCGACCTGGTGGTGGACTCGTTCCTGCGCTTTCGTCCCTCGCCGCGGTTTCGCGTCGCCGATCCGCTGGTGCTGCGCCTGATCTGGCAGGCCCATCGCGATATCCGCCGTGCGCAGGCTTACTTCGCAACCCGCCGGCCGGTGTGTTACCTCACGTCCTATTCCACCTACCTGGAGCACGGCGTTGCGGTCCGGGTGGCCCTGCAAACGGGCATCCCGGTGTTCTCTTTCGGCAATCTGGTGAGGTTCGGCAAGCAGCTCTCCCTGGCAGACTGGTTCCACACGCCTAACTGCAGCCGCTACCGCGCTATCTTCGAGGCGCTGGACGATCCGGGTGCGCGGCTGGCCCAGGCTGCCGACAGGCTGGAGTTCCGGCTGTCCGGCGGTGTCGATCCGGCCACCAGCTACATGCGCCAGTCTGCCTACGGGCCGCAGAGCGAGCCCGTGCCGCAGGGACTTGACGGGGCGGTAGTCGTGTTTCTGCACGACTTCTACGACAGCCCCCATGTGTATGCGGATCTGGTGTTCGAGGACTTCTGGCAATGGATCTGCTGCACCATCGAGACCCTGCAGGCGGCCGGCATCCGCTTCTTTCTGAAGCCCCATCCGAACCAGATCGCGCTGAGCAGTGACGTGCTGGTGGAGCTGCAGCGGGCCTATCCTGGCCTGCAGATGCTGTCGCAGCGGGTGACCAATGCCCAGTTGGCGCAGGCCGGGATGGCCTGTGGCGTCACGGTCTATGGCACGGTCGCGCATGAGCTGGCCTATCTGGGTATTCCGAGCATCGGCTGCGCACGCCATCCGCACCACGCGTTCGACTTCTGCCGTACTGCCCACGACCGCCCGCAGTACACCCGGCTCCTGGCCGGGGCTCTGGCGCCGGTTTCGGACCGAACCACCCTGCGCACCCAGGCGCTGCAGTTCTATTACATGCACAACCTGTACGGGGCCGACGCGCAACTGGCCCTGCGGGCAGACTTTGTCGCGTTATGGAAAGCCTGCCAGAGCCCGGACAGCCCGGACAGCCCGGACAGCGCGCTGTTGCAGGCCCTCGACACCCTGCGCCATTCCGACGGGTTTGCCGCATTTGTTGCGCAGTTGCCTTGAACTGCGGCCGCGCCCCTGCCAGAGCGGGCGAGCCAGTGGGGCAAAGTTATACTGCCCAGTCTGGATCCACGCGTTTCGCCAACGCCAGTCGCGAACAATGGTGAGACTCTGCCGCGCATCACTATGCAACACCTACCCCTCGCGCTGGACGCCAGCTACGCACAACACCCCAGCTTCCAGTTCAACCACCCGCCGCTGGTGCTGGAATCGTCGGCGCTGGATGCATTCAACACGCCTTACCTGATCAGCCGCGATTTGGGTCCACGCCTCGCTCCTCAGCAGCGCGATGCCTGTTTGCAGCAGTGCGAAGTCGGCCTGGGCACTGTCTTTGGCAGCCTGGCAGCGCAGACCAGCGACGCGCAGGAGCGCGTCTTCTTGCAGGAGCTGCAGGCCGAATGCCGTCGCCTGCTGCGGGAAGAGTTCAAGGGGTATGCTGCGGCCCACCTGCGCGATGCGTTGGTGTTCAAGGATCCGCAGAACCAGCGCGACGCTCTGCGGCTCCTGCAGGATCGCTGCTACTTTGGGCAGCTGCCGCCTTCGGTTCCGCCGGAGCTGCTGGCGGTCGGCGCTGCCGAGCTGACCCGCTTTCGCGAGCACGCCCGTGCGGGCCGTGTCACGCGCGACGACCTGTCGGTGGGTTCGGGCTCGGCCGTGCGCCGGATCATGCAAGTGCTCAACCGCGAGTTCCAGGCGCTCGGTGTGCTGGATGCGGTCAGCGCCTACGCCGCAAGGCGCATGACCGTCACGGGGCTGGCACTGGAGCTCAGCGTTCCCCAGGCCACCTGGTGGGCCAATGTGTTCGATTCGCTCGACCGGGCGCCCAGCACGCTGTATGCCCACCTGGATGAATCCATCGTGTATCCCAAGTCCATCGTCTACCTGACCGATGTGGATGAACGCAACGGCCCCACCGGCGCCTATGTGCAAGCCCTGCAGGCGATGGAGCTCAACCCGCTGCAGGAGATCGTGGGCCGGGTCGTGGGCAACGTCGGCAATGCGGCCGCATCCCCGCTGCACGACTACTACGGCAAGAAGTACCACCAGTCGATGAGTTCCGAGCGCTTTCGGGTGCACTTCATGCGCCTGCCGCGCGAGATTCGCTTCAATTCCCACCTCGGCTGGGATGTCTGCCCCGGCAGCGCGCTCGAGTCGTCGCTGGAACAGTGCGAAAAGCGCATGGTCGGCCCGGCGGGTACGTTCATCGTGTTCGACGGCGCACGGCTCCTGCACCGGGGCGGCATGGTGCAGGCCGGCGAGCGGATTGCCTTGCAGGTGATCTTTTCCAGCGCCACCACCACCAGCCGTGTGCTGGGCAAGATCAAGCGGGCCATTGCATGAGCCTTCTGCACAGCCTGAAGACACTGGTGCCTGGCCCGGTCAAGCGTGGCCTGAAGCGGTTCAGTGCGGTGTCCCGCGTGGTGCAGCAACTCGCGCCCTGCCTGCCGGGCGTGGTGTGTGTCGACGTTGGCGCGTCGTATTACCCCCATGCGCGGTGGCGGGTGTTCCTGGAGTCGCCCCGCACACAATGGATCGCGGTAGAGCCCAACGTAGCCAACCTCGGGTATATCCAGTCCTGGCATTGGCCCAGCGAGGTGCGCGCCGTGACGACTGGTCTGAGCCAGCACGGCGGCACCCAGACCCTGTACATCACCAACATCGACAGCGGTTCGAGCCTGCTCGAGCCGGTCATAACGCCTGGGATGACGCAGCGCATCCAGAACCGCGAATACTACTTTCCGGTGCGGCCGGTCCCGATCGATACGCTGACGCTGCCCCAGGTACTGGAGGGCACACCGGTCGACAGCCCGGTGTTCGTCAAGCTCGATACCCAAGGGACCGAGTTGTCCATCCTCACCGGTGCGCATACCCTGCTGCAGAGCCGGCGCATCGTCGGCATCGAGATGGAATCCACCCTGCAGGCGCAGCCGGTCATGCAGGGCGCGGGCAAGTTCTGGCAGGCCTGCCAGTACCTCGAGGAACTCGGTTTCGAACTGCTGCATGTCAAACCGATCTATGGGCCCTCGCGCTTCGGCAATGCCGGGGTGCGCGCCCATACGTTCCTGAATGAGTGCGATGCCGTCTTTGCGCTGCGCCCGGATGTGGCCCGTGGCATGGCAGTCGAGGTGCGCGTGGCCCTGCTGGGTTTCTACGTCACCAATGGCTTCTACGAAGAGTCGCTCTCGATCCTGGAGGATGCGCAGGTTGCAGCCTTTCTGGAGCAGCGCGGCTGTGACCAATCGCGTCTGGTCAGGACATTGCGCGCGATGGCCTGATGAAACCCCAGGTCGCCGCACTGCTGTCCATGCTGCGGCAACTGACCGCCTTCGTCGCCTATGTCGCACGAAGCTTCCCGCTGTTCTATCTGGTACTGGGCCTGACCTTGCTGGTGCTGGTGTTTGAGTATGTGGCCACGAGCCTGATGATTCCCTTGTCCTCGGGCACCCTGTCCGGCCAGGGATGGGTGGCCGGATTCTGGCGCGGTCTGGCCGCCCGGATGGACCTTCCGGCGACGCAGCGCACCTGGCTGTGGCTGTTCTTCCTGGCCATGATGGCGCGGCTGGTACTCGGGTATCTGCAGACCGTGCTGGCCGCGCTGCTCGGCAAACGGGTGCACCGAGCCTTGAGCGATCGTATCTTCCGCCACGTGGTGGCGCGCGAACCGCTGGCAGCGGTGTATGCACGCTCGGTGGGCCACTACATCACGCTGGCCGGCGATGACACCTTCCGCGCCGGCACCATCATTTCCAGCCTGCTGCAGTGTGTGGTGGGCCTGTGCACCGCCACGGTGGCCATGGCGGTGCTCTACCAGTTCTCGACGTCGATCTTTGTGGCGGTGGCGGCGTTCCTCGGCTTCTGTGCGGTGATGGTGGCGGTGATGCTACGCACCGTCCTGCGCCTGAACCGCCGTTCGGTGGTGCTGTCCCGGGAACTGGGCACGCACTTCGTGGAGGCGCTCAACAGCCTGCGCTCGATCCGCTCGCTGCAGGGCGAGCATTTCGTCAGCGCCAGTTATGCCGGGCAGATCGGGTTTTATGTGCGCCTGCTGTTCACGATCGAGAGCATCAAGACCGGCGTCAAGTCTCTGCCTGCCGTGCTGCTGCTGCTGATCGCAGCCATCGCGTTCCGGCCCGGGGCGGAATTCAGCCTGAACGACGCATCGATGTTTGCCGGCACGGTCATCGTGATCCGGATCTTTGCCTCGCTGGGGCAGTTGATCACCGCCGGCTCGCAACTCATGACCGACCTGCGGGCCGTAGGCGACATCGGTGCCCTCACGGGCGCGACCACCGCCGAGCTGGCTGGGCCCGCTTTGGCGCGCAGCCAGTCGATCCGCAGCCTGTCGTTCAGCCATATCGACTATGGGTATGCCGCCCATGCAAAGGTGCTGCACGATCTGAGCTTTCGATTCGAGCATGGCAAGACCTATGCCATCGTCGGCCCCTCGGGTTCAGGCAAGAGCACACTGGCTGACATCCTGTTGGGCCTGGTCCCGCCGCAGGCCGGCGCTGTGGCGGTCAACGACGGGCAACACAGCCTGGCCGATGTACGCGGGCGCATCATGCTGGTCGAGCAGCAACCCAAGATCTTTTCCACCACCGTGCGCGAGAACCTGCTGTTCGGCCACGCGGCAGATGACGAGGCGCTGTGGGCCGCCTTGCGCATGGTGGACATGCAGGACCAGATCCGATCCATGCGCAATGGCCTGGACTCGCCGCTGAGCTACCTGGGCGAGAACCTCTCGGGCGGGCAGCGCCAGCGCATCGGCATTGCGCGCGCCCTGGTGCGCAAGCCGGATGTGCTGATCCTCGACGAAGCCACCAGCGCGCTGGATTCCGCCACCCGTGCGCTGGTGGTGCGCAACATCCGCGCGCATCTGGGTGATGGCATCATCGTTTTCATCACCCACGATGCGGCCATTGCGGCGCTGGCCGATGAACTGCTGGTGCTCCATCGCCACCAGGACGCCGTGGAGCAGCCGACATGAGCGCCGCGCCAGGCCGCCCCGGGCAAGCACGCACCGCAGTGCGCAGCACCAAGGTACTCCAGTGACCACCGCACCGGCTCCCGTGGCGCTGTTTTGCTACATGCGGCCCGAACACCTGGCCCGCACGCTTGACGCGCTGCAGCGCAATCCCGAGGCGACGAGCACCCACTTG
>Ga0209181_10003669_pt1 | contig 23395 bp, 19 predicted proteins | sample MAT05_FD_187208 | JGI IMG/M metagenome (GOLD analysis project Ga0209181, IMG submission 187208) | Freshwater microbial communities from Lake Fryxell liftoff mats and glacier meltwater in Antarctica - MAT-05 (SPAdes) (version 2) | ecosystem: Environmental > Aquatic > Freshwater > Ice > Liftoff...
TCATGCCCTTACCGAGGATAAACCCATTGTGAATATCGAGTACCCTCTCGTGCGTTGACCCTGGGATCAGGGGGTGGAGAGGGCGTAAACACTAGATGTCTCTAGGGCGTATCGGTTGCTGTCGCGTCTGGCTTCAACGCCATCAACACTACCCATTGCCCTGATTGTACCGTTTTATCCTCTTGATTGATGATCTTCACCTCCAGCGTGACAATGCCCCCGCCGATGCGCCGCGCTTCTTTCTTCTCGCTCACGAGCATCTGCACATGCAGGGTATCGCCGATATAGACGGGGAGGCTAAACTTCATCTCGATGCCCCGAAATGCCAAGACGGTGCGCTCCATGAAGCCGAGTTGATATGCCTGACCGACGGCGTAGCTCAGCGACAACATGCCATGTGCCACGCGCTGCCCCATAGGGTGCGTCTTCATATAATGGGCGTCGGTGTGCATCGGGTTAAAATCGCCCGTCAGCGTCGCGAAACTAACGATATCCGCTTCGGTGATAGTACGCCCGCGTGTGACCAGTTTCGCGCCGAGCGCAATATCCTCAAAATACAGTCCAACCGGTCCCGATTCAGTAAGTTGCATCGCTAAAACTCCTCACTGCCCATTTCACAAAGAGGCTAATCCTAATGCAGGGTGGCGCGCGGTTCAATGGGCTGCCTTGCTGCGATACTAGCCATAGAGTGTTTCCTGCGCGTTGAGCATGGCGATGTATTTCTCAATATGCTTCTGCCGCGTCTCCGTCTTTTTGGCGGTCGTAATCCGGTAAAGGATCGCATAGCGGTTCACACTGTTAAGCTGATTGAAAAATTCTTGCGCCGCTGGGTGCTGGTTCAGCGTCGCCTGAAAATCGTCCGGCACCGTGATTTTACTCTGCGAGGCATACGCCGCCGCCCAGCGTCCATCCGCTTGGGCGCGTTCAATTTCCGCAAGCCCTGCCGCCCTCATCTTGCCTTGTTCGATCAAGCTCTTGGCTTTGTCAACATTCACCTGTGACCACCCGCTTTTCTTGCGACGCGGCGTAAATTTTTGCAGGAAATATTCCGCGTCAAATTTGTCTTTCTGCCCGTCGATCCAGCCGAAGCACAGCGCGACATCAAGCGCTTCGGTATACGTGACTGAGTGATGCCCTGATCCCTTTTTGGCGATTTTCAGCCACAAGCCCTGCGGTTCGGCATGATGTTCTTCGAGCCACTGTTCCCATGCCACTTTGGACTCAAATGGCATGATCGGTAAATCGGTCATGTGACCTCCATTTTCGATAATTTGATATGGGTATAATTGGTTATGGCATTGTGCCCCAAATAAAAAGAGGGCACCCCCGTCTAGGGATGCCCTCTGCGCTCCATTGGCGAAAGTCTTGCTTACGCGGTTTGAGCGATGTTTTCTAAATTGGCGTACCGATGCGCGTCTAAACGCTGTTCGGCTTCGCTGACCACAAGGTTCATCTTCATGACTTCGGGAATGGGGAAGCCATTGAAGGCGGCAGCGTATTCGTTGGTGTACGCGCCGGTGTTATAAAATGCTAGACGATCGCCGATGTGGATTTCCGGCAGTTCGATATTGCGTGCCACCACGTCACAGCTATCACAACTCGGTCCCGCCAGCGTGTAGACACGCATCGGACGAGTCGCGGCATCATCGGCGATCAGGCTGACAACAGGCGGGAAGCCTTCATAGGTTTCCATCAAGCCGTTGAACACGCCGACATCGAGATACAGCCATGATTGATCGCCACCCCGCAACGCTTTGCCCATGACCGAAGCCGTCAACCGACCGCTTTCGCCCACCATGCCACGTCCGGGTTCCAACACCAAGAGAAAATCAGGTGCCTTCGGGATGAAACGTTCGACAGCATCCATCACCGCGACGCCGACTTCTTCAATAGTTGGGATGCTGGCATCGAGGTAGTTGCCCGCTGGGAAACCGCCACCGATGTCTAAGAAGTGCATGTGATGTCCCCGTGCCTCTGCCGCGCGCCACACTTCACCGCTGGCTTTGATGGCATTGACCCAGTTCATCACGTTTAAGCATTGCGAACCGACATGGAAGGAAATCCCAATCGGTTGTAAACCGAGTTCGCGCGCTTGGTCAAACAACGCCAAAGCGGTGTCGCCATCCACGCCAAACTTGCCCGCAAGGGGCAACACGCTGCCCGTGTTATCGACCGCAAGACGCACATACACGCGCATTCCGGGGGCATAACGAGCGACTTTTTCGACCTCATCGGTCGAGTCTACGGTCATGGCGTAGACGCCTTCTGTTTGCATCCGGGTGATAAACGCCGGACTTTTGATGGGGTTACTGCAAATGATCTCGTCGCCGGTTGCCCCTGCTGCTAGTGCGCGTTCAAGTTCCGCCAGCGACGCGATCTCTAAACCGCCCCCCATGTTGACCATGGTGGACATAATCGCAATATTGGCATTGGCTTTGACGGCATAATCAATGGCTGCGCCGGGGAAGGCGACTTCAAAACGACGGTAAGCATCTCGGATCATCGAAAAATCGATGAAGAGCGTGGGAGTGATCAGGCTGGCATCGGTGACAATCGTATTTAATGTGTCCAAACGGACTGTGTCCAACTGGACAATCTCCTTCTGGCTAAAACTAGCCCTTTCAACAGTCAGATTCAAATTTTTAACAAGCGAAAGGGCAGCCCGAGAGCCACCCCTGTGATTAAATTTGAAATCTGAACACCAATCAATAGATCTATTATAAAACGGATTTGCCCTGAATAGTATGAGGATTTTCTGTGAGTTTTGTGAAGAAACTTCCACAATAACTCACTTTCGCGGCGTGGGCTTCAGGGCATCTGGTGGAAGTGCAGCGCGTAAGTTCAATCTAGTGACCAGCGTCTAAATGACGTGCCTAGTCGCATCCAAGAGCATGATCGGTGATTGATTTTCTTGACGGCTACGCGCCTTTGTGCCATACCTTGTTGCGAGCGGTATTCTTTATTATGGAGTTTCCCCATGAGCCACTTTAGCGAACTTGAAATCGCTTATATGCACAGCCAAAAGTTAGGACGTTTGGCAACCATCGACAAAGACGGTGCCCCCAATGTCGTACCTGTTGTTTTCAAATACAACAGCGACTTGGACACCATCGACATTCACGGTCACCAACTGAGCAGCAGCAAGAAATTTAAGAACATCCAACGAGATGGGCGCGTCTCGTTCGTGATTGACGATGTCTTGCCGCCGTGGGAAGCGCGCGGTATCGAAATTCGGGGCACAGCAGAAGGCTTGATGGCAGAGGTTGCCGCCGAGACCTTAATCCGCGTTCATGCCAGCCATATCATCGCTTGGGGCATTGACACGGCTCCCTATGTCCGTAACAGTCGCAAAGCGAGCGCGGGTTAACGCGAAGTACCCACAACTTGCGGGCGATCTCAATAAAGTTTCCATATCGTGCTGCGATGATGGAGACATCGAAAGCAACAACGTGATTCAAATTCACCTCTGATGACAGTATCGTGATCCCCTTTTCTAAGCGCGGACCCTTCCAGTCCGCGCTTTTTGAGTCTATGATTTTTTTACGCTGCCCCCTATTCGTGTTATTATCAGCTGTAACTACACACCCCTCACCCTAAATCTCTCTCCCACAAGGGGCGAGGGATTTTCTACCGCGTTACTCCCCTTCTCCAAAAACGAAGCGGCTGGGAGAAGGGGTCGGGGGATGAGGGGTAGCTCTGTAGTTATTATCGACTTTGGCACCATATCGGATGATACAGAAGGAATGGGGGCATAGTATGAGTCGGAAAATCGCGGTTGCAGTCATACACGGCATTGGCAGCCAGCCAAAAAACTTCGGGGATCGGGTGTGTGCGGGGATTCAAAAACGCACACGCGCCCTTTGTGGGGAAGACATTATCACCCATAGCGTGCATTGGGCACCCGTGTTGCAAAGTGTCGAGGACGAATTTGCGTCAAAAGTCCGCTTAGGCGGCAAGATGCGCCTCATTCAGTTGCGCAAATATGTGATCGATCTACTGGGCGATGCCGTCGCCTATCAGCCGATCCCCGGCAGCCGTGCCACCTATGACACGATTCATGGGGTGTTCGCCAATACCCTCAAAAACCTTGCCGCAGAAGCGGGCGAGGACGCGCCCCTGTGCATCGTCTCCCACAGTTTGGGCAGCGTCATCGCCAGCAACTTCATTTATGACTTACAAACCGATGCCCGCCGCCCGATTATCAGCGACCTTGTACGCGATCAAATGCGCAATACCCCGCTGGAACGCGGCGAAACCCTCAGTCTGTTCTATACGCTTGGCAGCCCGCTGGCACTGTTCACTTTGCGCTACGATAAATTCGGCAAACCCATCGAGATGCCCCCGCCCCAACTGCACACACGGTATCCGGGGTTATTCAGCGAATGGATCAATTTCTATGACGCGGATGATGTCATCGGCTTTCCGTTGCGCAAACTGAGCGATACCTACGAAAATACGGTCACCGAAGATCGACAGGTCAATGTCGGGCGAATTTATGAATTCTGGAATCCCTTGTCGCACCTGCGCTATTGGACGGACGGCGCGGTGTTAGACCCGATTGCGAAATCGTTGGTGCGGGTGTGGAAAGAAGTGAACGCCGTCAGCCCTCCGGCTGTTTAATGGGGTGCGTGACGTTGGGTTGAAAATGGGGGTTGTCGCGCACGATCAGCGTGCAAGCATTGTTAGATCGGGGATCGGTGATGTGGTTATAGAGGATGCCCCGCACCTGAAAACCATTGGAGATTTGCATGGTGAGCGTGGGGTCTTGCAAACGTGCTTGATACACATGGAGGATGTATTGGGCGACCGTAAGCTGATCGCGGTGGGCGGCATAGCCGGGCAGCATCCCGCCCGCAACTTCGCCGCGCAGGTTGAGCCGTTGTACCAAGCGGCGGCGCGCCTCATACAAACGACGACCGATCCGCATCCCCCGAAAACCGGGATGAACACTGATATCCGCCCCATACAACCACTCGCCTTCTGGGTCATGGTTTGTCAGCCAGCCGTGCGCCACCGATTCTAAAAAGGTGAAGTCGCGCTCGGTAAAATCAAAGGGCGTGCGGTAGGTGCTGGTCGAACCGACGGGCATCCAGTGATCGTCCACATGTGCCAATGCCACGAACTGCCCTTTGGGGAAAAGTTCGATATGCTTGGCAAATTTCGCGGCGGAGATCAGTTCGTCATCGGTGAGCGTCGGAAACGCCAACCGCTGTACCCGTTCTAATCCCTCGAAATGTTCCGGCGTGATATTGGCGACTTGTATCGGGATGGTGATTTGTTTCGGCTTGGGCGGTTCAAATAAGGCACACATGGGGTTTCTTCCTTTCACCCGCATTTGGTGAGGCATGAAAAGCCAGCACAGGCGACTCCATCCAACCTTAACGTTGGGCACAGCACTTGTGATAAAAACATTATGCCGTACTCTATGATTTTTTGGTGAGTAAAGTTTGTATTTTGTAATATAGTTCACCTAATTTGTAACTGCTTAGGCTGAAAAACGGTCGGTAATAAGGAAGGAAAGTACCGTTGGCGGCAAATGGTCGGATATTTGGCGCGCTGACTTCCATATTAACTAATGATTAACAAAGGTCTAATCCACCCCTACATCCACGTTTCGAGGGGTATTTTCCTGTTTCTCTCCCCCTCTACATAAGCGAAGCGACCAATGGGGAGGGGGCGCTGACCGAAGGTCAGACGGGGTGGGGATAATCAAATCTGTGATTCACCTAAATTGGGGATTGGGGGTTAGGGATTGGGCAGATACCCATTATAATTTGGCGCTATGCCGACCCAAAAACTCACCCCCCCTGCCTTGATCGTTCTCGTCTTGTGCTTGTTCACCTTCGCCATGAGCGCGGTGATCCACACCACCACGTTTGAAAGCTTGCCCCATCTCGAAGACGAATACGCCTACTTGTTTCAGGCACGCACCATGGCGCGCGGTGATCTGGTGATCGACACCCCCATCCCCCGCCGTGCCTTTTGGCAACCTTTCGTGATCGACCGTGACGGACAGCGCTTCGGCAAATATACCCCCGGTTGGGCGCTGCTGTTGGCAGGCGGGGTGGCAGCAGGGGGCGGCGGTGCCGAATGGATTGTCAATGCCTTGCTGTCGGCGTTGACGGTGGCGGTCGTGTACCAAATCGGGCGGGCATTGTTCAGCCGCGATGTCGGGCTGATCGCGGCGGGGCTGGTCGCATTTTCGCCAGCGGCACTGCTGCTCAACGGCACGCTGATGGGGCACACCGCCGCCTTGTGCGCGGGCACGCTCACCTTATGGGCATATCTGCGCTTTGAAGCGGCGCGTGCCGCACGGGGCACGCGCCTTTTTTGGGCGATCTTGTGTGGGCTGGCGGCGGGCTTGCTGATCGCCAATCGCCCACTAACGGCATTGGCGTTTGTGCTACCGGTGGCGTTCCATGCCGCGAATCGCTTGTTCGCCCAACAAAGTTTTGCCGACTTGCGACGCTTTATCGGTGGGCATCTGGTCATCGCGGGTTTGGCGGGGGGGCTGGCGCTGCTGGTGCCGGGCTACAACATCGCGGCGACCGGCGACCCGACCGCCAATCTCTATACCTTTGTGTGGAGCTACGATTGCGTCGGTTTCGAGACCTGTGGGCGCAGCGGGCACACCCTCGAAAAAGCCTTCCGCCATACCCGTTTCGACCTATCGCTGACGGCTGCCGACCTGTTCGGATGGCAGATCGGCGACTTAACCGATGCCGCCCGCGCCCACTTGCTCACCGAAAGCGACACCTATCCCCAAGTCGGCTTCAGTTGGCTGCTGTTGCCGTTGGGCGTCGCGTTGGCGTTGCGCCGCCGCTGGTGGTTGGGCGTCGTGTGGCTCGCGGGGATCACAGCGGCGGTACTGTATGCCAACATGACCAATGGCGGGAGTCTGCTCACCGATCCGCAATTCGGCTGGCAATGGGTGATCGCCGCCATCGGCTGGACGCTACTGCCGCTCGTCCTCTTGCGCGACCGCACCGCCGCCTGGACGTGGATGCTCGTGACCACCATTGCACTCCTGCTCATCTTCCAACTCACCTATTGGGTGGGATCCCAGCGTTACAGCACGCGCTACTATTTTGAAGGTTTGGCAGCCGCTGCCCTTCTCAGCGCGGTGCCGCTGGCGTGGCTCAGCCAACGGAGCCGCCGCTTTGCCAGCCCGATCCTCTACGGCGCGCTCATCGGCGTGTTGCTCACCAGTCTCACCGCCTACAGCCTGCCCCGTATCGACGTCTTGCGCGGCTATAACCAAATCACGCGGGCGCAGATCGACGCTGTGGAATCCCGACGCGACGGCGACTCGCCCGTGCTGGTGATCGTCACCGGAAGCGACGTGCGCTGGCGGGCGTTTGGGGCATTGATGGCGCTCACCAACCCCTATTTGGATAACGACACGGTCGTGGCGTGGGATTACAGCGGCGGGACGAATGACACGGTGCGGACGCAACTGCTGCAACGCTTCGCAGACCGCCAGATCATCGACATGGCGGCGGAGGGCAACGGGGCGTGGTTCCTTGATGATGACGATGCCACTGCCTCCCCCTAGCCTTCTTACGCCTCGACTGCGACCGGCAGGGTGTTTTCTGGCGGTGCCAATGGACAGGGGGCGTAATGATTGAAAGCGCACGGCGGCAGACCCTCATGCAGCCAGTGTAACCCAATCAGTGTGAGCCAGCCGTCCTCCGCCCGTAACTTGGAGTCCATTGTGTGCTGCCACTCGGCAATTTCGGCATGATAGAGGGTAGGCGCTGTGTGGTTTAATGTCGCCATCCGCAATTCGGGCGAACCGACAGTCCGTTGGGTCGAAGTCTTGACCGCCACTTCGGGCATGGACACACGCACTCGTTTTAAGGCGACCGCTGTCCCCGTCAACCGATCATAGGCGTGATAGACCGCGCCCATGCCGCCAATACCGATCTGCTTGATGAGGCGATACCGATGGGCGATCTCTAAGGGCATGGGCTGGCTAGGATCGGTCAAGACAATTCACCTTTTACCCTACTTGTGATGGTTACGATCAGTATAGGGTGTTTTCGGATGGATCACAATTGAAGGGCAAGTGCGCCCTTATGCCACCGCTGTGGGTTGGTCGTTCAGATAAACGGACAGGCTCGGCGCGCTGAACACCGCCCTTTGCTCAAGCATCGCCTCCGCTTCGGGCTGGGACTTGGCGCGCGTCATTTGCCTTGCCGTCCCCAAAATCACCCACAGAGAACATCTTTTTCACTGGAATGGGATCACAGTTTTTCATCATAAATGCCGAATTTTGGGGGATGATGTAGAATATTCTATAAAAGTCGCGAATGCCCCTTTACAGCGAGAGGCAAGCCTATTGCTCCCAAAGGTTTGAACCCATGATTCCGTTTTTCACACCCGCCATTCGCGTGATGCACCGGTTACGCTATCCGCAAAAATTTGCATTGGTGGGGGTGTTACTATTGCTCCCGCTGCTGTTCATCATGAGTCAGTATCTCGCCAGCATCAATGCCGATATCGCCTTTGCCGAGCGCGAACGGCTCGGCTTGGATTATAACGCCCCCGTCTTAGGGGTATTACAAGCGCTACAACGGCATGGCGTGCTGAGCCTTGACCCGACGACGCTTCAGGACGCCCTAAATGCCGAACAAGCGCAGCTTGAACGGGCAATTTCAGCGGTAGACGCCATTGACCGTGAACTGGGCATCCTCTTTGAAGCGAACGATGATTGGGCGAATTTCAAGTCCGAGTGGGTGCGCTTAAAGAATGACCTGCCCGCTTTAGCCGGTGAGGACAGCGCCAGACGCCATATCGTCTTAAGTGAAAATTTACTCTCGCTGATCACCGTCGTAGGCAACAACTCCAACCTGATCCTTGACCCCGATATCGATTCTTACTACTTGATGGATACCGTCATCACCAAGTTGCCACTTGCCACCCATTATCTGAACCAGATTGGGCTGTATGGCACCCTCAGCCTGTTAGAAGGCACCGTCAGCCCCGAAAACCGTACCCGCTTGAGTATTTTGATGAACTTGGCGAATGCTAACTTAAATGCCAACCGCACGGGTTTTGGCTATTCCATAGAATACAACCCATCATTACAGGCACAGATCGATCCGCTGTTGGCGGGCTATGTCGCCACTGGCGAAGCCATCCCCGCACTCGTCGAAACCGATCTTCAGCTCAGCCCCGCAACTGGTAGCCCGCCTCTACCCATGACGCCGAGCGCCTTCTTCGATCACGTCAGCCCATTGGCGGCGAGCAATTTCGCCTTTTATGACGGTATTGCCGGACAATTAGAGACCTTATTGCAAAAACGCATTGATAATTTTCAAGCCCAACGTAATTTTGTGTTGCTGTTTGCGCTGGTGGCACTGCTCTTGACAGTCTACCTGTTCGTCGGCTTTTATTTGGCAGTGCGCGAAACCATCAGCCATCTTGAACTGGCTTCGCAGCGCATGATTAAAAACGAATTGGACGGCGCGGTGGTGCTAAATAGCAAAGACGAATTGGCGGAAGTCGCCGTATCGTTCAATGCTATCGCCAGTGAGCTGATCCGCGCGCGCGACCAAGCGTTAGACGCAAGCCGCGCCAAAGGGACGTTTCTTGCCAACATGAGCCACGAACTGCGTACCCCGCTCAACGCCATTTTGGGATTTTCCCAGTTGCTAGAGCGTGACAAGAAGCTCAATGAGGATCAAAAAGAAAATGTGGCGGTGATCGGACGCAGTGGCGAACATTTGTTGGCGCTCATCAACAACGTCTTGGAAATGTCCAAAATTGAAGCCGGACGGATCGCCCTAAACGAGCATGGCTTTGACTTGCATCGCCTGTTAAAGGGTTTGCAAGAAATGATGGAGGTGCGGGCGCAATCCAAACAATTGCACCTGTTGATGGATTTAGAGCCGGATGTGCCGCGTTACTACCGCACGGACGAAAGCAAGCTGCGCCAAGTCTTGATCAATTTAGTCGGCAATGCCATCAAATTTACCCACGAAGGCGGCATTGCGGTGCGGGCGGGCTATGTCAACAACCAGCTTCATTTTGAAATCGAGGATACGGGTGACGGCATCGCCCCGCATGAAATACCCACCCTGTTTGAAGCGTTTGTGCAAACCGCCAGCGGCAAACAATCAAAATCCGACGGCACGGGGTTGGGCTTACCGCTCAGTCGGCAATTTGTGCGGTTGATGGGTGGCGAGATCACGGTGATGAGCGAAGCCGGCAAAGGCTCGATCTTCAAATTTAACGTCAATGCCGCGCTAGTAGATGCGTCCGATATCGAAGTCACTAAACGGGCACGGCGCGCTATCGGCTTGGTGCCGGGACAAATAAGTTATCGTATCTTGATCGTTGATGACAAGTTTGAAAACCGCCACCTGCTCGGCAAGCTGCTCAAGTCGGTGGGCTTTGAAGTCGCCGAAGTGGAGAACGGTCAAGAAGCCATCGCGAAGTGGGAAACGTGGGAGCCGCACCTGATTTGGATGGATATGCGGATGCCCGTCATGGACGGCTACGAAGCTACCAAGCGCATCAAAGCCACCACCAAGGGACAAGCCACCGTCATCATCGCGCTGACGGCGAGCGTGTTTGAACATGAACGGAATATCATCACTTCCATCGGCTGTGATGGCTATGTCGCCAAGCCGTTCCGCGAAGCCGACATCTTCGACACCATGACCACGCATCTGGGCGTACAATTTGTCTACGACGACCAGCAAGCGGATGAAACCACGCCGTTACAAGCGAAAAAACCAGCGCTCACCGCGTCCACGCTTGCGTCTCAGGCACCCGAATGGCGGGGCGCATTGCAAGTCGCTGCCTTACAAGGGGATGCTGAGGGGATTTATGACTTACTTAAACAACTGCCAGACAGCGAAAAAGCCATTAAAGACGGCTTGAGCGAGATGGTCAAGACCTATCGTTTCGATTTAGTAGTTGACTTGACAGAACAAGCAGGAGCAACACCATGACCACCGCCCAACGCCACAAGGGGGATATCCTCGTTGTTGACGACACCCTCGCCAACTTAGATTTACTGTTTGCTATGCTGTCCAATCAAGGCTACAAGGTGCGGGCGGCGATCAACGGCAATATGGCGCTCAAATCGGTGTTTTCGGCGACGCCAGAACTTATTTTGCTGGATATCAATATGCCGGATATGAACGGCTTTGAGGTTTGCCGTCAGTTGAAGTCGGATGCTCGCACCCGCGAAATCCCGGTGATTTTCATCAGCGCGTCCGACGAGACCGATGATAAAGTGCGGGCGTTCGAGACGGGCGGCGTGGATTATGTGACCAAGCCGTTTCAGGTCGAGGAAGTGCTGGCGCGGGTGGGCAGCCAAATCATGCTCTATCAGCAAAAGCGCGAATTGGAGTCGTTTCGCCAGCGCGAAATTGTGTATCTGCGCGAACTGAGCGCCATGAAGGACGAGTTTGTCCAAACCGTATCGCATGATCTGAAAAACCCGCTCAGTGTGATCATGGGTTATTCGGAATTATTGCTCGACGACGCGGCGACCAAGCAAAGCACGCAATCCACAAATTATGTGGCGGGCATCAAACGCAGCGCCGACCAAATGTATACCCTCATCAATAACCTGCTGGATTTGGCGAAAATCGAGGCGGGCATGGGCTTGGGGGTGGCACCCTTGCTGTTGGATGATTTTTTGGACGAACAAGTCCAGTCCATGCAGATGTTGGCGGAGAACAAGCAGATCACTTTCGCCTATGCCGCCCCGCCGGAGAACGTCTCCTTTATGGCGGATGCCATGCGCTTGGGGCAAGTCGTTCGCAATTTGTTGTCGAACGCCATCAAATATACGCCCACAGGCGGGCGGGTTGAACTCAACCACCTGATTCAGCCGACCAGTATTGTGCTGCGAGTGACCGATACCGGCTTGGGCATTCCCGCACAAGACCTGCCCCATATTTTCGACAAGTTTTATCGTGTGAATACGCCAGAGCATAACACCAGCAAGGGCACGGGCTTGGGGTTATCGATTGCCAAAGCCATCATCGAACAGCATCGCGGCAACATTTGGGTGGATAGCGAACTGGGCACGGGCACCACTTTTAGCATCGAATTGCCGCTCGAAACGCCGGAATGAGGATGCGCAACGGGATTGATTCTATGGAAAAAAGATTCTGCGGGCGGCGGACGCGCCGTTGGATTCTGTTGAAAAAGTCGGAAAACTTGTTGAAGAACACGGGCAACCACATTGGGTTGCCCCTACGCGACCCGCTGTTGTAGGGGTGACCCAATGTGGTCACCCGCCGATTCAAACCCTTTTTCAACAGATTCCCGTTGCGCGTCCCTACAATGGCGTGGTTTGTAGAGACACCCAACGGGGTGTCCGATTTTTTCCACAGAATCCCATCCCCCGTCACCCCCCCGCCATCGCCCCAATGATGCGGAACGGCTGCGTCCCCGCCGTGACCTCATCGGGCACGGCGGCATCGGCGGACACATGCGAAATATCTTCCCCACAGGCGAAAAAACGGACATACGGGCGGCGTGCTTGCGTCGCCCTATCGCGAATCGTGCCGCGCAGCATCGGGTAGGTCGCCTCCAGCGTATCAAGGATCGCCCGTTGGGTCACGGGTGCCGCAATGTCAAGCTGAAGCGCCCCGTTCACTTGTGCCAACGAGCGCAGATGGGTAGACTCTGTTTCACAGTGCTGAGCGTCACACTGGCATAACATTGTTCTCCGCTATCAAGATATAATCTATGAAAAATAGCAAGACGTAAAAAGGAAATTATATGCACGTTACCGCCTGTTTCCTGTTGATAATGGGGTTATGTATGAGGATTATCTCCGCATCGAACCAAGTCGTCGCTGCCGATGACATTCCCAGCAACTGCGAAAACACGACCAGTCCTTATATGGACCCAAATGCCTTCGTGCGCTACACCCATGGAAATCTGTCCCTGATCGATTGGATCAGCGGCAGCACGATTGTCACACTGGAAGAAAATAGTCCTACCTCAAACTTCTGGTTAATTGGCTGGTCGCCCGACTGCCACTACCTCGCGGGTGCTTTTTTACAACCCGATGATCGCTATACAACTATGGTATGGGATGTCGTGAATGGAATGAGACTCGGCACCATTGAGGATGGCTATCGTACCCCGCACCATCTCACATGGTCACCGCGTAGTGATGCGCTAGTGGTGGAAACACGCAATGGGGCGTTCCTGTGGAATCTGGCACCAAACCAGAGGTTGCAGTTAACGCTCGATTCGCTAGTCGGTGCCAGCTTCACCAGCATCGTATGGAACTATGAAACCGACACTCTCGACACCCTTGGGTACTATACACGTCCCACGCGGTTCAGCCTGATCACTGGCCGTCCGGTCGATGTTGCGCTCGCCGACGATCAATATGCTGCAAGTAGGTATGGTCGGGTAGTCATGGCACCCAACGAGCAGTCGCCTTATGGATGTGTCGGGGTTCGACCACTCCAATCAGAAACTAACTATGACAGAGCAGACTCCATGCGTTACGTGGATCTGCTTGAAGCCAGCCTGCGTGTGATGGGAAATAGCTTGGTCGTTCGAGATAGCAATACGAGTGAAATTCTGGCAGTGCTGGATACGGATTTCAGCGATGCGGTACGCAAGAACCGCGCATTTGGCTACCTGTCCGCTTCGTGCGATCTGTTCTTCACCGCACTCAGGTCAGGTGAACGAAATCGCACGCGCGAAGGGGTCGTCATTCGTATGCGCGATGGCGTGCGCGTTCACACCATCCCCAATATGCCCCCCAATGCAGTCGACGAATTACGGTACTACGATCTTTCCCGCTTACGCTCGAACTGGAATGGCAGTGGGCGTTACCTGCTCACCCAGAGTTATGAGGGCGTGCAGGTATGGGATAGCGCGACGAATACCGCGTTCTATCTGACGACCGCAGACGAATCCGCCCCTTACGGCTACAGCGTGCGTGAGATCAGGTGGAACACAGCCAGCGGACTGATCGACATCACGATGTTTTCGACGGGTGAGGTCCGCACCTTCGACCTAGCAACTGGCGAGCGGATCAACTAAGCCTTGGAATTATGCCGGACATGGACGGGTCTTCGACAATGTGCGTCGCGCCGATCTTGAACACGCGCGATGGCATCGAGCGGCATGGCATACCCTTGATTGCGGCAACGACTATTTGGTCGTAGGGATTAAGGATGCCGAGCAACGCCTCCAAGACCACGCTCTCGGCGCTTTGCGCGCTGAGGATCGCTTCGGCAAGGGTGCGCGTTTCGGAATCGGCTTCATAATTCAGAAAGGCGAACTACTCAGGTATAGAAACAGAATAACTACACAGCTACCCCTCATCCCCCGACCCCTTCTCCCACAAGAGGAGAAGGGGAGAAGGGGAGAAACGCAGTAGAAAGTCCCTCGCCCCTTGTGGGAGAGGGATTTAGGGTGAGGGGTGTGTAGTTACGAAACAGAATAAAATAAATAGGGAGGCATGAAGACGTGAAGAAAAACAGGAAAATACCCCTCGAAACGTGGATGTAGGGGTGGATTAGGCGCTTGTCAGTCGTTTGTTAACATGAAAGTTATCGCGCCGAATATCCACCCATTTGCCGCCAACGATCATTTCTCCCTTTGTTACCGACCGTTTTTCAACCTGAGCAGTTACTCAGAAAGCGTTCGCTCATGTGGATAGTCGTGTACAAGGTCAAGAGGCAATGTTTAGAGTGGCATAGGTGGGGAGTCTTACAAAAGTGATTAGGGCAAGAGCCAGCGCTGTTCTAAATCCGCGCCCCCGTTTAAGCGTCAGGTGTGCGGCGGGAAAGCGTCAGTTAAGTTACTAAAAATGCCTTTACAAAAATCAAAGTTTGTTCTACACTGAATCATGTCTGAAGCGATATCCCCCACATCATTTCAGGCAGGCTTCCCCGAAATTCCAACGTCCCTGATGACTTGCTCTCGGGGACGTTGGCTTTCTACCCCCCGTCAGCCGCTTTCAAAAATGCGCCCAACACCTGCTTAAACTGCTCCGGCGCTTCATCATGGCACCCGTGCCCAGTGCCGAACATCACCAACTGCCCATGAGGGGTGGCATCGATGAATTGTTGCCCGTAAGCCTGCGGATTCAGATTGTCGCGCTCCCCCAACATCAGCAAGACCGGACATGAAATCGCGGGCGCAAGGCTTAAACTGACATCACCGCCGCTGTCGATCATAAATTTACATGCCTGCACCCATTGCAAAACAATCGGGTTGGGGTCGTCAATGCCATTAAGCGCCTTCGTCGCGGCGTCCATCCATGTCGCCGGATAGTTGCGCTGCACCCACGGGCGCATATCGGGACCAAAATAGCCGACGGCACCCCACACCGCCACCGACAAGAAGCGTTCGGGCGCGAGTCCCGCCGCCACCAATGCCGTCTCGCCGCCATCGCTATAGCCGATGAGGTGCGCTTTCTCTATGCCGAGCGCATCCATGAACGCCAACACATCGCGGGCATCACGATGATAAAAATCACTGGGATAATCGCGCGGCTTAGGGGTCGATTGCCCATAGCCCCGTAGCGACGGACCAATCACACGATACGTCGGTGCCAACCATTGGATCAAGTCGGGCAAGTCGGCGTTGGCAGTGCCAAAACGCCCATGCAAGGCGATCAACGCAACGGGGGCAGACTCCATCCCCATGGTCACATCTTCGTAATGGAAACGAGCGGCACCCGCTTCCAACCGGTCGGGGATATCAATAAAGGGCATACCTCATTCTCCTGTCGGGGTTCTCTGCCCCGTGACATCGCGAAAACTTGCGCCGATGCTGATCATGCCGATCACGCCGAGCGTGGCATAGCCGGCGATGTTGATGCCATGAATTAAAAAGCCGAGCGTGGTCGCATCCACCACCGGGATGCCCAGCGCATCGCCCGCCACCCGCACCGCGCTTTGAAACGGACCAATCGAGGCGATGCTCACCGGAATCGCGATGCTAAACGATGCCAGCGCCAACATCAGCATGGCACCCGTCACCAAATCAACGCCTTCGATAAACAGCGACCGTTGCAGCGCATAAAAGGTGACGACCGAAAATCCCCACCCGACTCCCGTCCAAAACAAGGTCAGGGCGGCACGACGCAGAGTCGTCAGTGGGCGCAAGCCTTCTAGCACCTCGTCCAACCGCACCGCCAAGTGCAAGCGCTTCAAAAATAGCAGGCGACTTTCGACTGCGCTCAGGACGGTATGGGCAATCGCAGGATAGCGCGCCAAAACGATCAGCACGATCAATGCCGCCACCGCTACCGCCCCAAAGATGCCAGTGGCTTGCGCCACCCACGCGGGGATATTGGGCAAGCGTGCCACCGAGACCGCCAGCAAGAGCACACACACCACCACATCGATCAGCCGTTCGACGATGATGCTGGTTGCCCCCGTCACCAGCGGCAAGCCTTCGCGCCCAGCGAACGCCACGCGCATCACTTCGCCCACCCGCAACGGCAATTGATTGATCAACATGCCCGCGTTCAGGATATGAAACGATTGGGTTGGCGATAAGCGCCCCCCCAGCAGACCATAGCTCCAGCGCATCGCCCGCGCCCACATCCCCAGCAACACCGTGATATAGGCGAAGAGCGTCCAAGCGGGATCAGCACGACGGATCCCCTCAACGACATCCGCCAGCGGAACGCCACGCAACGCCAGCCACAAAAATACTGCGCTCACCAGCACGCTGGCAGCGATCATGATGCTACGTCTCATCGGCACCCTCTCGATCTTGAACCGACCAGTTTATGCTTCCAGCAACCATGCAACGGCAACCGCCTGATCTTCAAAGGTTTGACGAGAGCGTACCTCGCTGGGTGGCAGTGCCTTATTCATAAACATGACTAGCAGGTCATCAGGATCATCACGGTCGATGATGATGGCGGTTTTACCCGGCAAGTCGTGAATATCGTTAGAAAGTTCGCGCCCTAGTTTCATGGCTTCGGCGCTCAATAAGTTTTCGCTCTGGCACACATCCATCAACAGCAGGAATGGTTTATCCTCGCCCCACGCCTCAAGCACCCTAGTGACATCTTCAAACCATTCCGCAGCGGCTTCCGACCCTACACTGTCAAAATGATAGGCGACGATGCGCCCCTCCGCCAACATTTCGCGCCGTATAATTTCCATTGCCATAGCGATCTAATCTCCTGTATAAGACTCGATAATCTCAATAAGATTTTAGCGTATGTTGCCCAAGATCGGTGATTCTCACGGAAAACTCACGTTAGGGCGTGCCCAATTCAGGAAAATGTAAGAACTCATGACGATACTCATGATGAATTTGCCTTTACGATGGCACTCCTTTCAAGTTTATGAAAAGGTTACACATGACATCAACACGGTTTTCTCACCTCACGCTCTTGATCGCTGTCCTCTTGCTGAGTGCCGCCTGTTCGCCTGCTGCCCTCACGCCCACGACTGCGCCTATCGCCGCGACCAACGCCCCTACTGTAGGTGCCTTTCCCACCGTTGTGACCCTTTCGACCGTTGTGACCCTTCCGACCGAAGTCCCCGCTGCTGTTGAATCTGCCGCCCAACGCCCCGCATGGCAAACGCTGGCGCTGACCGACGCCCGCACTGGCGCAAGCTTCACCCTCGCTGATTTTGCGGGCAAGACGGTCTATGTCGAACCCATGGCGACATGGTGTACCAATTGCCGCGCCCAACAACAGATCGTGCGGGAAGCGCGGACACAGTTGGGCGATACCGATTTCGTCTACTTGTCTTTAAGCGTCGAGACCACAATCAGCGGCAGCACGCTGGCACAGTACGCCCAAAACGAAAATTTCGGCTGGACATTTGCCGTCGCCACGCCCGAATTACTCGGCGCACTGGTGGCGCAGTTCGGACGCACGATCAGCAATCCGCCCTCCACCCCCCATTTCATCATCGCGCCGGATGGCACCTTTAGCGCCCTTGCCAGCGGTCAGCATAGCCAAAGCCAGTTGGTCGAAGCGCTCACGGCTGCGCGGGGTGCCTAACCCATGAACCAACTCTTGGAGGCGTTCGGCTTAGGCACGGCGGCGATCCTCACCAATGCCTGTTTACTGCCCCTGTATCCGGGTCTGATCGCGTTCATCGCTGGCACCGCCAACGATGAACGCGCGCGGCGAGCGACGGGCTGGTTAGGCGTGCTGGTGTTGGCGGGCGTCTTGACGATGATGTTGGGGATCGGGCTGCTGCTGTTCGTGATCCAACAGTCTTTTGGCGCGGTGCTCCAATTTGTGCTGCCCGTGATTTATGGCATCGTGATCGTGATGGGCGTTATTTTGCTGCTTGACCGCAACCCGTTCGCACGGTTATCGGTGGGGCAAGCGCCGATTTTGCGCAACCCCTATGCGTCCGCGTTCGTCTACGGCTTGCTGCTGGGTCCGATGACTCTGCCCTGCACCGGTCCGATCATCACGACCGCCTTTTTGCTGGGAGCAAACGACAGCGTCGCCTTAGTCGATGGCTTGCTCTACTTTTTGGCGTTCGGGCTAGGCTTTGGGTGGCCCCTCGCCTTGCTGCCCTTGGTGGCGCTGCCCGTTCAACGGCGTTTGGTGGGGTGGCTAACGCGCCATCACACCTTATTGAACCGGGCATCGGGCATCTTGCTGGTCGCGGTCGGCGTGTTCGGCATCTTGACGGAACTGCTGCCCAACTATGTTCGCGGCTTTTCGATCCCGCCCACAGGCTGGACCCTCTATTGGGGCGCGGTGCTGGTGCTGATCGTCGGTTTAGTCGTGGTGAGTTTGCGTGCGCCTGATGAGCTTCGTTGAGTAAGTCCCCGTGACCCATCTTGCGCGCGGGGATGGCTGGACAAGGCTGTCCAGCCATCCCCGCGAACTTCCACGCTACTGCGTGAGGTGATTTAGGGGGCGGCTTGAAGGCACTGGTAAACATCCACCAAAAAGGCAACAGAAAAGGGATGCTCAACGCCGATAGCAACAAGGAGTGCCATTGGCGGCGTAACATTAACGCTGGTTCTTGGAATCACCTCATTTTTCTACGCACTCTTAAACCCAATGTAAAGAAATATGGTTATCCTTAGGGATGCGCATCGTAAAAATCACCGCCCTCGTTTTTGATGCGTATTATTCTGAACTTGCTCTAAGGAGTTTGACGGATGAAGTTGTTCTCACGTTTTGCCATATTAACGATCTTGATATTGGGTTTAAGCGCTGCTGTTTCTGCCCAAGAAACCCCTTATTTTCCTGAGCCAGACCTGACCAATCCCGCTGCCCCGTTCATCTTCACGCAAAATTATGCGGCTGCGCAAGGCGCGACGGCTGAATGGCGTAAGATGGAGGGCGTCATCATTGATGAAGCCAACCAAAAGCTCTACATGGCGGTTACCCGCACCCGTAACGGCATGTCCGACGGCGCAGGCGATATTCAACTCGAAGAAAATCGTTGCGGTATGGTTTTGGTCGGCGATCTCGATGCTTCTTGGAACGTCTCGCGCTTGACCCCCCTCATCATCGGCGGACCTTACGACGAAGCCACCAGCTTGTGCGATTCCGATAACATCTCGGAACCCGATAACGTGCTTGTCGATGCCAATGGCGACCTGTGGATCTACGAAGACACCGATTTGCATGTCAACAACATGGTATGGAAGTATGTGGTCAGCACGGGCGAATTGCTCCGTTTCGCCACCTTGCCTGTTGGGTCTGAAGGCACGGGTCTGAGCATCACCGATAATAACCAACTCTTTTTGAATGTTCAAGACCCCGAAGACACCAGCACTGCCCCCTATGCGGTGGGCACCGTCGGTGTGGTTGTGGGCTATGCCCCGACCGATTCGTTTGCACCGTTGGCGCTTGCCGAAGGCGACGCGCAATTGACTTTGACGATTGCCGCGGGCGAATATCAGATTTTGGCGCAAAGTGGCGTCGCGTTCCCCGGCAGCGAAGTTCGGGCTGGGTATACTCCCGCCCTCAATGGCGAAGACATGGGCGTTGATGTTTGTAACGACCCCGATGGCAACATGTTCTTGCCCCAAAACGAAGCCCAAACCGAAGCCATTTTGTACACCAACTGGGAATGCGGTCCCGGTGGCGTGTCCAAGTTGGTCATGAGCCAGAACGACGACGGTTCGTGGACTGTCGACTCGGGCGAGATGGTCGATTTCGCGTCGGTCAACGGCGTGATTTATAATTGTAACGCCAGCGTCACCCCGTGGAATACCGGTTTGACCAGCGAAGAAGATGCGCCGTTGGATGCCGCAACATGGGTTGAAGAATACGCCGAAGGCTTGAATGCGTATGTCGGTGGCATCGCCAACCCCTACGACTACGGATACATCACCGAACTCATCCCCACCGAAACCGGCACCGAAGTCGTCAAGCACTACGCGATGGGTCGCCGTGAAAATGAACAATCGTGGGTCGCGCCCGATAGCCAGACCGTCTATTTTGGCGATGATGGCACTGATAAGATTTTCTACAAGTTCATCGCCACCACCCCCGGCGATTTGAGCGCCGGCACCCTGTATGCCGCCAAAGTCACCCAAACGGGCACCGATGGCGTGTCGGACTTTGGGTTCGATCTGGAATGGATCGAACTGGGCACGGGCAACAATGCGGACATCGAAGTCGCTGTGCGCGCGCTCGACGCCTCGGCGTAAGTATTGACGCTGTAAATCCTCGAAGAGAGGGCGGGCACACAGGTACCCGCTCTTTTTTTGCCCCGCGCCGCCACTAAGTGCGCAAGAAACCGCGCGCGTCGCTTCGCCCAATCGCCTATGATCAGGGGGTTGATCGAAGTGAAGGGACGAACAAGATGAACAGTTGGTACACGTTGCAACAGACGACTCAAGCCCATATCGAAGGATTCTATTTGGAACGAGCGATGGATCGCCTGGTCGCAATCGCGGACGACCCCGCTTCGGCTAGACACCAACGACTGCGCGCGCTTCGGGTCTTGATGCTGCGCATCATCCGTCCAAGCACACGCCTACCCGCGCCCCTACCCCTCGAAACCGTGAAACCCTGCTAAGCGCTGATCTCCCACCAAGAATCAAAAACGCCCGCTGGACAAAGTCGGGCGTCTTAAAATTCAAAGTCTAGGGATGGGGGCGCTTGTGCCCCACTCCGTTTTTTGCCTTAGCCCCCCACATGTTCATAACACCAAGCAAATTCCTGTAACCGCAACGATCAGCTTAGATTCCCAGTGGATCCAGCTTTTCGCGCGAGGTCAAGCGGATTTCTTCGGGCCATTGCAATACAAAGCCCATCGTATCGACCAGTACGCGCTGAAAATCCTCTAGCAAATATGGGGTATTACGAATTTGGCGTGGCGTGAGCTGTGCGTTTAAGGCATAAGCCGCCACTGCGCCCGCCGCTTCACCGATATTCCATTCGATGGGATGGAGGCGATAGCAACCGTTAGTGATATGGGTGACACCCAAATTTTTACAGCCCGCCAACATATTTTCTAAGCGCTTGGGGATAAGCGCGCCTAATGGGATTTGATGAGGATAATTGTTGATATCGAGATAATTACGCCGATAGCTAGGGTGCAAATCGATGCGATAACTGCCCACTCCCACCGTATCAAAGAACGGCTCCGCCCCTTTCAGATTGCCCCGCGCCAGCACGCCAACATGCTGCTCTAGTACGGTAAATTCGGCTTGCAAGCGGCGACTCTCGCGGATATAAGGCGCTTTCGCCAACCCATCCAGCGTGCCGGTAAGATCGCCACGCGGGTATAAACCCGAATACCCATAGCCCCCATCGGGACGGGGCGCTTCGGTTTGCATCCAGTAAAGCATCGACAAACTGAGGTCGCGTGCGCCTTGATAATGCCGGCGCGCTTCTTCGGGAGAAACCCCCACCAATGGTCCCAGCCAGTAATCGATCTGGGGCCAATTGACCACAACGGCATCACTTTGATGAAAACCATCGGGATAATATTTACGGTACAGGATGCGCCGGAAATGCCACAGATCGGTGCCATAGGGTGCGTCGGTATCTTCGACGAAGATCGGACGGGTCGTCGGTTCCAGCGTGATCGGGTCGGAAGTCACCCAACTCAACAACTTGTCGGGCCAAAATCCCACACGATAATCCCGCCAAAAATTGTAAGAGTCCGGCTTAGCGATGGTGTGGTCTTGCCCCGGATAGTAGCTTAGCACAAAGACCCAAGAATGCGCTTGTTGGTCTAATGGATCGGCTTGACCGGGGAGCGCACTTGGCTCACCCGTCTGGGCTTGACTTTCCGCCCCGATGACATATTCGATATCTGCCAATTCGAGGACATCGCCCAGTTCCGTTGCATCAATAACCATATCCGCCTGAATGACGGTGATGATGGCTTGGTCGCGCGGGTCAAGCGCTTGCACGGTCACAGAACGAATGTGGTCATGATCTGTTTCTGCGGCGATGGGTTTGACGCCCAGCATAATCTCGAGTTGACGGTTGGATAGGTAAGGGGCAAGCATTTCATTGAGTACCGCCAAGCCAATACGAGGCTCGTGGCACAATGGACTTACATTGCCGCGCCCTGGATTGAAGGTCGGATTATTCTTCACTTCGGGCAGTAGAGGATAACTGCGTCGGTAGGTTGCGCGCACGCCCTCGCGAAAACGCCGGTACGACGCTGTGCAACCGGTCTGGTGACTGTCGATCCAAGGGTTTTCGTCGGGGGGGACAGCTTGCGCCGTCAACTGCCCGCCGATCCAATCGGTTTCCTCAGTCAAGATGACGCGCGCGCCCAACCGGAGTGCCCCTAGTGCGGCTGCCACGCCACCCGTACCCCCGCCTACAACGAGGATTTGTGTCCGTTTTTCCTGCATGATCTCTCTTTTCGATGATGTCTAGGGGCGATCCAATTAGCCCTTCGTTCCCGATAAAGCAAAACTTTCCACGACCTGCCGTTGCGCAACTGCATAAATGAGCAAAACGGGCAGCACCGTGAGTACCGTCGCAGCAAGCTGAATATTCCACAGGGACTGTCCATATTCGTCAGTGATGCTGCGAAGCGACAGCGGTAGCGTATATAAATCATTGTTGTTGATAAACACGAGGGGTTCGAGAAATGAGTTCCAGCTATACAAGAAAGTGAGGATGGTCACGGCAACCAGCGCCGGACGCGCAATCGGGAGCGCTATCCGCCAAAAAACACCCCAGCGCGTCATACCATCAAGAAAACCAGCCTCCTCTAGATCTATCGGAATGCCCAGAAAATATTGGCGCATCAAAAAAGTACCAACCACCCCATTGGCACCCAATATCGGCAGAATAATGAGGGGAATATGCGTATCGATCAACCCCAATGCCTGCATAAAAGTGAAATTAGGGATGATCGTCACCTCAGTCGGCATCATCAACGCGCTCAACAGCAGCAAAAATAGGAGGTTGCTGCCGGGAAAGCGAATGCGGGCAAAAGCATAACCGGATAACGAGGAGACG
>Ga0209181_10003670_pt1 | contig 23393 bp, 18 predicted proteins | sample MAT05_FD_187208 | JGI IMG/M metagenome (GOLD analysis project Ga0209181, IMG submission 187208) | Freshwater microbial communities from Lake Fryxell liftoff mats and glacier meltwater in Antarctica - MAT-05 (SPAdes) (version 2) | ecosystem: Environmental > Aquatic > Freshwater > Ice > Liftoff...
CGGCATTGAACACGACGCGATAGTCGCCACCGTCCCATGCGCTGGGGTCGACCATGGCGGTTGCGCGCAAGGTGGCGGCTCCGGCGTTGGCCGGGTCCTGGCGCACGACGAAGGTGCCATCGCCAGTACGGATGCGCAAGAAGATCTCGCTGCCCGGATCGACGTCTTCGACCGCAGTCTCCGGTGCTACTTCCAGTGATCTACGATTCTGGTCGCCTGCATAGCTGGCGCCGGAGATGCCGAAGGCGAACGGCGGCACCGCATCGGCGCTGCCGCCGAACAGGTAGCGACCAGTCCCGTCCGAGGTATTCGCCGAATCGACCACTGCGCGCAGCTGCTGGCGCAATTCCAGCGCGATCGCACGGCGCTGGTCATCGGTGTAGGTACCGTTGGCGGCCTGCAGAGAAAGCTCGCGCACGCGCGACAGGCGGTCGCCTACCTGGTCGAGACTGGCGTCGGCCAGTTCCAGGCGGTTGCGCAGGATGGTGGCGTTGCCGCCGAACTGCTCGAGCTCGGCTACCGCCCGGTCGACCGCCACCGCGGTCGACCAGCCGACCGGGTCGGAGGCCGCACTCGACATGCGCAGCCCGGTGGCCAGCTGCTGCTGGATGCGCGCAAGGTTCGAAGTGCGATCGCCCATCCCGAGCAGGGCTTGCTGGAACAGGCTGGTCGTTGACACGCGCATGGCTATCTCCGCATGGCCGCGAGCAGCGACTGGAACACCGTGTCGGCCACCGCGATGACTTGCGCTGCGGCCTGATAGGCCTGCTGGAAGCGCATCAGATTCGCCGCCTCCTCGTCCAGGTTGACCCCCGAGATGCTTTCTCGTTCCTGCTGGATCTGCGTATCGATAGTCGACTGCGCGTCGCGCGCGAGATCGGCACGGCGCGCAGACGAGCCGATCTGGGCGGAGATGCCCGCCACATCGGAGCTCATGCTTACGGTGCCGCCATCGAGCAAACCGCCACTGCCCACTGCGGCCAGAAGACGCGCGTTGCCATTGTCCGACGAACGCGGCGGCGTCGGACCGATGCTGAAGGTATCGCCCGCAACGGCAGGCCCTTGCAGCGCCACTTGCCAACCGTTGTAGCTGATCGGCGCGCCCTGCGTGTAGGCGAAGGGTCCGGTGCCGTCGATGGTGTAGTTGTTGGCGTCGACGAACACGATATCGACCGGCGCGCGCAGGCTGGGGTTGGTCGCATCGAGCACGCTGGGCGTGCCGATGCTGGCCGCACCGGTATTGGCGACTGCCGCACTGGAGCGCACCGGATTGGCCGCGGCGAGGCGGTTGGGATCGGTGATCTGCACCTGCATGCCGCCACCGGCTGCTGCAGTGGGCCGCAACAGGAAGGCATCGGATGCGGCCGCCGCACCGTTGAGCACCAGCGATACGCCCTCGACCACGAAGGGGTCGGCGACGGTGCCGGTGCCGGTCATGCCGAGGGCCTGCCCAGTGCCTTGTCGCACTGCCGACCAACTGGCGCCATTGAAGGTGAGTTCGATAGCGGCACCGTTCAGTGCGCCGATGTTGCTGACGCTGGCAGTGAACCCAGCGGTTCCGGTGTTGCTGTTGCGCGCCGAGACCTGAGGCGGGGTGACCGTGAACAGCTCGCCGCCGAGATCGCCGTAGTAGTCGACGCCTTCGCGATGCTGGGCATTGACGGTTTGCGCGAAGGCCGTGGCCAGTCGGCCAAGCCGCTCCTGCGCCGGATCGAGGACGTCGCGGGCGAACTCCAGCAGGCCGCCCAATTCTCCTCCAAGCCCGCTTGAACCGAGCAGGATGGGACCGTTGGCGGTTTGCAGCGACATCTCACGCCGCCCGGGATCATAGGGATCCGGGGTCGCCGCAAGGGTCGATGCGGTGCGCCCGACCACCAGCGCCTGGCCGGTGTTGGTGAATACGTTGAGCGCACCGCCATCCTGTGCCGCGACCGTCACCCCGATCCGCTGCGACAGGCGCTGCACGATCGCATCGCGCTGGTCGAGCAAGTCGTTGGGCGGGGCATTGCTGCCCAGAGCCAGCGCGCGCACGACCTCGCCGTTGAGGCGCGCAACCTCACGGAGGTCGGTATTGATGCCGTCGACCAGAGTTTCGGCGCGGCGAGTGCTTTCGTTCACCATGCCATCGAGTTGGCCATCGAGGGTGCGAAAACGTGCGGCAAGCACCTGTGCCTTGCCGAGAAAATCCGAACGCGCGGCGCTCGACGCCGGCTGCGAGGACAGCGACTGCGCCGCGTCGAGGAAATCCGACAGCGGTTTGGCGATGCCGCTGGCCGGGTCCGAAACCATCCGATCGATGCGCGAGGACAGCGACGACAGTTGGCTCAGCCGCCCCAGTTCGGAGGCCGAATCGCGCAGGCGCGAGATCACGAAGTCATCGGCCAGGCGCTCGATGCGATTGATCTGCACGCCGGAGCCGACATAGCCCGGCCCGATGTCCTGTCCGCCGCGCGAGCCGAGGAGCGCGCGCTGGCGGGTGTATCCGGGCGTATTGGCGTTGGCGACGTTGTTGCTGGTCGTGGCCATCATGCGCTGGAAGGCCAGCAAGGCCGAACTGCCGGTACTGAGGATATCGGGCATCTCAAGCGTCCTGGGTGGCGGCCAGCGGAAGCTCGGCCAACGCGCGACGCAGCGTCGGGCCATCGGCGATGGCCTTCAGCTTTGCCGCATATTGCGGGTCGGTGGCGTAGCCCGCGCGCGCGAGCGCGTCGGCAAATCGTGGGCCGTCAGCACCAGCCTGCAATGCTTCGCTGTAGCGCGGGTTGTCCCTGACCAGTCTCACGTAGTCGGCAAAGCTCTCGGCAACCGATCCGTAGGCACGGAATGCGGCGCGCTCGCGCTGCATCACGCCGTCGCGGAATTCGAAGGTGGATTGCTTGACCTCCGAACCCTGCCAGCCGCCGGTGGCCTTGATGCCGAACACGTTGTGGCTGGGCTGGCCGTCGGCGCCGCGCATCACGCTGCGGCCCCAGCCGGTCTCCAGTGCGGCCTGCGCGACCAGCATGCGCGGATCGACGCCGAGTTCGGCTGCCGCTGCCTGAGCATGCGGCCAGACTTGCGCGACGAACCCCTCCGGTGTGCCGGCTTTCGCCTGCGACAGCTTGGCCAGCGCCGCCTGCTGCGCTTGCGCCGGATCAGCAACCGACTCTTCAGGAAACCCGGCTATTGCAACCGGCGGCACCACACCGCGGGCATACGGGGCCATGATGTCGCCGATCGCCGCCAGTTGCGGGTCGGGAAAATACGCCGGCGCCTGCGGCAGCGCCGGTCGCGGCGGATTCAGTCCCAGCGCCGGCGGCGATGCCGGCGCGGGCGGCAGGTGCAACCGAGTGGTGGATGCAGCCTCATGCAATCCGATCGGCCGCGCCGGCGGCGACAGCGCGAATGGCGTTGCGGCGAGTTGGCCATCCGGCGCTGGAGTGTCGGGCGTGGGGGATGGTGCAAGCTGCTTGCGCAGCATGTCCGCGATTCCCAGCCCACGACCCATGGTCATGCGCGAGGCCAGTTCGCGATCGTAGAAGTCGCGATACATGGTGTTCTGGCCCTCGAACAGAGGATCGCCCAGACTGGCCGTGCGCATGCTCGACACCATCATTTCGGCGAACAGCGCCTCGAAGCGTCGCGCCACCGCATCGATGGCTTGCGGCTCACGGCGTGCAGCTGCCTGTGACAGCCTTGACAGGCCACCAAGTTCCGACAGCGGCGAGATGGTGGGGTCGCGCTGCATGGCCGCCTCAGATCACTTCCAGTTCGGCGTGCAGCGCACCGGCCTGCTTGAGCGCCTCGAGAATGGCGACCACGTCGCCGGGGGCGGCACCGACCAGGTTCACCGCGCGCACGATCTCTTCCAGCGATACGCCGCCTTCGAACACGAACATGCGGCTCTCCTCTTCGGTGATCTGCACATCCGAGCGCGGTACCACCACGGTCTCACCAGCGGCCAGGGCTTCAGGCTGGCTGACTGCGGCGCGCTCGGACACCGTGACGGTAAGCGAGCCGTGGGTAACGGCGGCACGCGAGACGCGCACCTGTGCGCCGATCACCACCGTGCCGGTGCGCGAATTGATCACTACCTTGGCCGCGGCATCGGCAGGCGTGACCTCGACGGATTCGATGCTGGCGAGGAACGCGGTGCGCGACGACGGCTCGGAAGGCGCATCGATCGCGATGCTGCCAGCATCCATTGCGCTGGCGGTACCCGGACCGAGCCGCGCGTTGATCGCATCCGCGACCCGTTGTGCGGTGGTAAAGTCGGCATTGTGCAGGTTCAGCATCATTGGCCCGCCAGTAAATGCCGCCGGCGACGGACGCTCGACGATCGCACCATTGGGAATGCGCCCGGCGCTGGTGATGTTCACCGTCACCCGCGAACCGTCCTGCCCCTGTGCGCCGAAACCGCCAACCACCAGATTTCCTTGCGCGATGGCATATACCTCACCATCGGCTCCGCGCAGCGGCGCCATCAGCAGCGCACCACCACGCAAGCTGCCGGCATTGCCGATCGAAGATACCGTGATGTCGATGTTCTGGCCCGGCCGCGCGAACGCCGGCAACTCGGCCTGGATTGCCACCGCCGCCACGTTTTTAAGCTGCGGGTTGACGTTTGGCGGCACGGTCACACCGAGCCGATCGAGCATGGTCTTGAGACTCTGCACGGTGAACGGCGCCTGGCTGGTCTGGTCGCCGCTGCCGTTGAGGCCCACCACCAGTCCGTAGCCGATCAGCGGATTACCGCGCACGCCTTCAAAGCGCGCGATGTCCTTGACCCGCTCGGCGTGCGCCCACGGCGAGACCAGCGCCGCGACGCAGGTCAGCGCGAGGCCAAGCAGCAGCACCCGCGCGCGTCTGCCGTGCGAGCGCGCCGACGGGTGCGCCGGCACGGGAACGATGCGAGTCGACTTGAAGCTCATGGGCAGGCGGCTTGTGTTGACGATCAGAATGGCGAGACCACATCGAAGAAGCGCTGCATCCAACCCTGCGTGCTGGCCTTGGCAAGACTGCCGCGACCGGAGTAACTGATCCGCGCCTCGGCGACGCGACTCGACGAGATCGTGTTGTCGGGTGCGATATCGGCGGTGCGCACGATGCCCTGCAGGCGCACCAGCTCATCGCCCTGGTTGAGCTGGATCCATTTTTCGCCCTGCACCACCAGATTGCCGTTCGGCAGCCGGGCGACGATGGTGGCGGTGATCGAGCCTTCCAGCCGGTTGCTCTGCGTCGTGCCGCCCGCACCATCGAAGGCGCGTGAGGCCGAGATGTCGGTCTCAAGGATCGCGCGGCCGTTGAGCGTCGGCAGGCCGCCGAACAGCGTCGGGCTAGGCAGTGACGTGGTCGAGTCGCGACTGGTGCTGGTCGAGGCATTCGACGCGGCGTTGGTGCGCTCACTGAGGTTGATCGTCAGCAGGTCGCCGACATCGCGCGCCTTGCGATCCTCGAACAGCGAAAATCCGCCACCGGCGTTGTAGATCGCGCCGCTGGTGGATGGTGTGCCCGGCACCATCTGCACCTGCACGGTGGCCATCGGCGGCGGCTGGCTGGGCGTGGTGGCGCAACCGGCAAGCAGTGCGGATGCGCCGAGCAAGCAGCTGCGCAGGACACCGGTGAAAACTTCGCGAAACCCTGCGGTCGTGTCGACGCTGCGGATATCCCGATCGTTGATGATGCGCATGGGCCTGTGCTCAGACTGACTGATTGAGGAACTGCAACATGCCGTCGGTCGCAGCGATCGCCTTGGCGTTCATCTCGTAAGCGCGCTGGGTCTCGATCATGCTGACCAATTCCTCGACGACGTTGACATTGGAGCTCTCCAGCGTGCCCTGCTGCAGCACCCCGAGGCCGTTGACGCCCGGCGTGCCGGTCTGCGCGGGCCCGCTGGCGCTGGTTTCCAGATACAGATTCTCGCCGCGTGCCTGCAGTCCCGCCGGATTGACGAAGTCGGTCAACTGCACGGAACCGACCTGGGTCGATGCAGCCTGTCCTGCGACCTGCACCGACACCGTGCCATCGCGGCCGATCGTGACGCTTTGGGCACCCTGCGGGATTTGCAGCGCCGGTTGCACCACGTAGCCGCTATTGGTGACCAGTTGGCCCTGGCTGTCGACCTGGAAGCTGCCGTCGCGTGTATAGGCCGTGGTGCCATCGGGCAGCAGCACCGGAAAAAAGCCGCGGCCGTTGACCGCCAGATCCAGCGCATTACCCGTGTTGAGCATATTGCCCTGATCGAAACTCTTGGCCGTGGCGACTACCCGCACACCGGTGCCGGTTGCCAGTCCCGTCGGCAACTGGGTCTGTTGCGAGGATGCTCCACCCGGCTGGCGCACCTGCTGGTACAGCAGGTCTTCGAATGCGGCGCGGCCGCGCTTGAAGCCGGTGGTGTTGACGTTGGCGAGATTGTTGGACACGACCGACATGCGCGTCTGCTGCGCATCGAGTCCGGTCTTGGCGACCCACAGGGCCTGGTTCATCGTTCAGCTCCGGTATGCGCGCATCTTGCGCGGGGTCAGGAAGATCAGCGGCTGCGGGCGAGCCGCCGGGCGTACAGACCCGGAGTACGCCAGAAGCTGCGCTGCGAAGGATCTGTCGCGCCGTGGTCGCGCCAGTCCAGGACGCGCCAGCCGCCGAGTTCGATGCGCTGGCAGGCGATGTTGGCCACTGCCGACCCGCAGGTGACTGGCGTGGCTGGCCCGATCTGGTCGTTTGCGCGTCGCTTTCCGTAATTCATGGACTTGCCTTTCGCAGTGGTCTCAACTCATGCGAAGCAAGGTTGATGCCGCGCGCGCGTTCTCTTCGGCGGTCTTGATCACCTTGACCTGCATCTCGAACTGGCGCGACAGCGAAATCATCTGTACCAGCGCCTCGGCGGCGTTGACGTTGCTGCCTTCCAGGGTGCCGCTGGTCAACACGCCGCCGGCTGCCGGTAAGACTTCCCGGCCGGGGGCTGCGCGAAACAATCCATCCAGTCCGCGCGTCAAAGCATCGCCGCTACCGTCGACGATCTTCAGGCGACCGACGGTTGCGACGGTCTCCGGCCCCTGCCCCTGCGGCACGATCGACAGCGTGCCATCGCCGCCGATAGTGAGGCTCTGGTGCGGCGGCAGCGCGATCGGACCGCCTTCGCCGAGCACCGGCAGGCCGCCGGAAGTGACCAGTTGACCCAGCGAGGTGAGTTTCAGATCTCCCGCACGCGTGTAGGCTTCCTGGCCTGCCGCGTCCTGCACGGCAAGCCAGCGATCCTCAACGAGCGCGATATCGAGCTGATTGCCGGTGGTCTGGCTGGGACCTTGCGAGGCGTCGAAACCGCCATCGGCGATCAGCGCATTGAAGCGGGTCTCGAAACCGGGACCTTCAACCTGCACCGCTTCCTGCTTGAGCAGTTCGGCCTTGAAACCCACCGTACCGACGTTGGCGAGATTGTGCGAAACCGCAGTTTGCGCCTTGAGCGTGGCGCTGGCGCCGGTCATTCCGATGTACAGAGCACGGTCCATTCTTTCGCGTTCCTGTCAGTGATCGCGCCGAGGTGCGGCGAGCAGGGTATGGGGCCCAAGGTACAGACGAGGGTCGGTGACCGATCTGAACCCTGGGTCCTGTACCCTTTCCGCTACTCCATCAGCGGATATTGATGATCGTCTGCTGTATCTGGTCGGAGGTCGAGATCATCTGCGCGTTGGCCTGGAAGTTGCGCTGCGCGGTGATCATGTTGACAAGCTCGGCGGTAAGGTCGACGTTGGAGGCCTCCAATGCGCCAGCCTGGATCACGCCGAACGATGAAGTGCCCGGTTCGCCGCGCACTGCCTCGCCCGACTCGGTGGTCTCGCTGAACGAGGTGTCGCCGAGCTGCTGCAATCCTTGCGGGTTGGCGAAACGCGTCATGACCACCTGGCCCAGCGGGGTGCTCTGACCGTTGGTGTAGCGCGCGGCGACCACGCCTTCGGGCGACACCGAAACACCAACCAGGCGACCGGTCGCGTAGCCGTCCTGGGTCAGGCTGTTGACGCCGAAGCGTTCGCCGCGCTGGGTGGTGGCCGAGAGATTCAGCGCAATCACCATAGGGGCCGCTCCGTTGGCCACCGGCGGCGTGCCGGAGGTCGGGGTATGCGGCGGCAGAGTAATCAGACCGTTCGCCGGCGCGGTCAACACGCCCTGGCTGTCGAAAGTCAGCGCCTGCGCGCCGCCGACGGCCGCGCCATCAATGTAGGTGTGGGCATTCCACTGGTTGGTGCCGGTCTTTACGAAGTACATTGTCTGCACGTGCGAGGTGCCGAGCGAATCGAACACCGTGACCGACGTCGAGTGGTTGTAGGAGCGCGGCTCGGTCGGACTGAAGGGTGTGATGGTCGGCACGGTGGCGTTGGCCGGCAGGGTCAGTCCAATCTGGGCGCTGGTAGTGGCACTCGGCGCACTGTCGGTGGTTGCCAGCTGCAGGTCGGTCAAGCGGCCGCCATCGAAACGATCAGGCAGACCTGCCACGGGTGGGAACACCTGCAGCCGCGCACCGCCGGCATTGACCACGAAACCCTCGCGGTCGACCCCGAAGGCCCCGGCGCGCGAATAGACCGTCGAGCCGTTGTCGTTGAGGGTGAAGAACCCGTCGCCCGAGATCGCCATATCGAGGCTGTTTTGGGTGAAGTCGACATTGCCTTGGGTGAATTGTTGCGACACGCGGTTGAGGGCGACGCCGCTGCCAATCGCGTTGTTGGCGACACCAAATGCCGACACGGCGAACACATCGCCGAACTCCGCGCGCGCGCGCTTGAAGCCGGTGGTGTTCACGTTGGCGATATTGTTGGCGGTAATCCGCAAGTCCTGGCCGGCGGCGTTGAGGCCGCTCAAAGCGACACGAAAGGGCATGGTCGGCTCCTGTTGCTGGTTGGGTCGTCGAAAAAGAGAACTGCGCGCTCAGCCGAAGCGGCGCACGCTGGTAAGGGGAAAATTGCCAAGGCCGGCGAGCGCGAGCAGCGCGCCCTCGGCACCGAGGCTGACGCTGTCGATGCGCGCGGAAAGCAGGGTCGGCGCGGTCTCGCCGTTGACGGTTGCACGCACCTTGTAGTCGCCGGCAGGTACCCGGGTGCCGGCATCGTTCTCGCCGTCCCAGCTGAACTCCGCGAGCCCTGCAGGCTGGCTGCCGAGTGGGATAGTGCGCACTACCGTGCCGGTGGCGTTGACGATCTCGATCGTCACCGCACCGCTGGATGCGAGGTCCACGGCGCCGGAGACCTCGAATTCCTCGTCGGCATCCACGGCAGCAGCGATGGCGACCGTGTCTGCACCGACCAGCGCGGAGGTGCCGACCAGACCTGCCGCCGACAGCGCCTGCGAGCCGCGCATCGAGTCGACCAGGCCGGCGAATCCGGCGCTGAGTTTCTCGATCCCCGAAACGGTGGAAAACTGCGCCAGCTGGGCGACGAAATCGGCGCCCTTTTCGGGATTCAGCGGGTCCTGGTTGCGCAACTGCTCGAGCATCAGGCGCAGGAAATCATTTTGTCCCACCTCGGCATTGCCGCGATTGGCTGGCAGCGGATTGTTGATCCCGATGGACGAGTAGACATCGGCGGGATTGGTGGCTACGGGTGTGGGCATGTGCAGCGGCTCCTGGTTATCCGGCGCGGGCTCAGCGACTCATCGCGCCGATCGTGCGCAGGGTCAGGTCGCGCGCGGTGGTCATCACCTCGACGTTGGCCTGGTAGCTGCGTGCGGCGGAAATCATGTTGACCATCTGTTCGACCGCATCGACCGGCGGGGCATAGATGTAGCCTTCGGGATCGGCGAGCGGATGGCCGGGTTCGTAGCGCTTGAGGGGCGCTGCCGTGTTGTCGGCGATCTCGCGCACGCGCACGCCCGGCAGGCTCTGCCCATCGGACACCGCGATCGCCTCGAATACGGGTTCCTTGGGTTTGAACACCGTGTTCGGATCGCCGGTAACCGATCCGGCGTTGGCGAGATTGCTGGCAACCGCGTTCAGGCGCACCGACTGTGCGGCAAGCGCTGATCCTGCGATATCGAAGATCCCGAAGCTGCTCATCACTCGCCTCCCTTGATCGCGGTCTTGAGGGTGTTCATGCGTCCCTCGATGAAGGTCAGCGTCGCCTGGTAGCGCATCGCTGCCTCGGCGAACTTTGCGTTCTCGGTCGACAGCTCCACGGTGTTGCCGTCTTGCGCGGGCTGCAGCGGGATGCGGTAGACCTGCCTGGCCGGTGCGCCGGCGCTGTTGTGTGCGTTCAGATGACCGGGCGCGGTGCGCGCGATGTCCACGCCCGCATCGGCGCTGCCGGCGGCGCGCTGCAGGGCCTGCTCGAAGTCGATATCGCGCGCGAGATAGCCCGGAGTGTCCGCATTGGCGATGTTCGACGCGATCTGATCGATCCGCGCACGATGCAGCGACAGTGCGGTGCCTTGGATGCCAAGCAGGTTGTCGAGGGGTCCGGCCACTGCGGTTTTCGCCTGCGACGCGTGCGATGCGTCGTCGGAAACCATCGAGGCAAGGGCTGTGCCAGCAGCGCCAGGTCCGTGGCCGGAAGCCGGCGACAGACCCGCAGCGCAGGACCCGCGCCGGAAACCCAGCGCAGATATGCGGTGGCGTAGATCGACAGCCTCAGGCGGCCGCCTCCACCGCAATGACGCGTTCCAGTACGGTGGCGGCGAGCTCGTTGGGCGTGTACTTGGGCACGAAGCGATCGGCGCCGACCTGCGCCACCATCGCATTGTTGAAGATGCCCGACAGAGAGGTATGCAGGATCACGAACAGATCGCGCAGGCGCGGATCGCGGCGGATTTCCGTCGTCAGCGTGTAACCGTCCATGTCCGGCATTTCGATGTCGGAGATCACCACCGAATAGCGATCGGTCAAACACTCGCCGCGATCTGCGAGGTCCTTCAGATGGCGCAGCGCCTGGCGGCCGTCTGGCATCTGGGCGCACTCGAGGCCCAACTGGTCGAGCACGCCGTGGATCTGGTTGCGCGCGACCCGCGAGTCGTCGACCACCAGCACCTGCGCGCGACCTTCGCGCCGCTTGCCCGCGCGCGCGATCAAATCGGCCGACACCGTGATGCTGGCGCCGTTCACATCCGCCAGCACTTTCTCGACATCGATGATCTGGATCAGCTCGTTCTGGTAGCGGGTAACCGCGGTCAGCTGGGTTGCGCGCGCGCCGACATCCGGTGGCGGCAGCACGTCCTCGACGGCGATATTGACGATGCGATCGACTGCCGCAACCAGAAATCCCTGCACGGTGCGGTTGAATTCCGTCACCACCAGATAGCCCGCGTCCGCAGGCTGCGCCTCGGGATGCCCGATGGCGCGGCCCAGATCGAGCACCGGCAAGGTACGACCGCGCACATCGGCCACACCCACCACCTGTGGATGGCGGGTCGGCAACGGCCAGATGCGCGGGCGCTTCATCACCTCCTGCACCTTGAACACGTTGACCCCGAAACGCTGCTTGCCGCACAGGCGGAACAGCAGCAGGGCCAGGCGGTTGTGGCCGGCAAGCCGGGTCCGCTGGTCGATGGTGGAGAGAAGGCGGCCGCTCATGATGTTCTCGTCATCGGCAGCGGACCGGCAGAACTTGAGGGATATGGTGCAGTTTCATTGGCACGCGCGGCACGTGCCTTGCCTGCATGGGGATGTCCCAGGAACATCCTGTCAATGATCCGTTCCCTTCTCATACTGTTGCTGTGCGTTGCACCGGATGCATTGGCCGAAGACGGCGTGCAGCCGGTGTTCGCGATCCGGGCGGCAGCCGAGTCGGCGATCGCCGGCGGCCCCGGGATGCAGGTGCAGGCCAGCATCGACGAGCGACTGCGGATGCCGCGCTGCGTAGCGCCGCTGAGCGCGATGCCAAGCAATGCCGCCACCGTGGAAGTGAGCTGTTCCGATCCTGCCGGCTGGAAGCTGTACGTGCCCGTGCGCGTGAGCCGCAGCGGCTCGGTGCTGGTCCTGACCCGACCGGTGGCCGCTGGCATGCCAATCCCCGCCGATGCCGTGGTGCTCGAAACCCGCGATCTGATGCGGCTGTCCGGCAGCGCGCTGGACCGGCCGGAACTGGCCGTCGGTCGCATCGCGCGGCGGGCGCTCAGCGCCGGCATGCCGCTGGGCGCCAGCGATCTGTCGCGTCCGGCCGCGGTGCGCCGCGGACAATTGGTGACGCTGGTGGCACGCAGCGGCGGACTCGAAGTCCGGGCCAGCGGCAAGGCGATCAACGACGGCGCGCCCGGCGAGCACGTGATGGTGGAGAATCCATTGTCGCGCCGCCAGGTACAGGGAGTGGTGCAGGACAGTGGCGAGGTTTGGGTGCAATGAGCCCCGCCCCGCGTGCCAGCCTGCCTGTCCTGACGTGCCGGCCAACGCCCAGGGCGTCTGCAATCCGGGCTAAAGTTGTGCCGATACGTGCCGATACCAACCACGTACCGCAATCGTGGAGCAAACAATGAGCAGCAAGATCGAAGGTCCCCGTCTGGCCCCGTTGCCGCCGACCCCCGGCGTCGATCCCGCTGCCGGGCGCGCACGCGCCAGCGGCGAAGACAAGGTCGGCGCCGTTGCCGCCAGCGACAGTGTCCGTCTGACCGATATCGGCAGCGAACTGGCGGCAGTCTCGCGCAGTGCCGGAGAACCGGCACCGTTCGATTCGGCCAAGGTCGCCGCCGTACGCTCCGCATTGGCCGACGGCTCCTACCGCGTCGACGCGCAACTGATCGCCGATCGCCTGCTGGCGGTCGAAAAGGACCTGCCGCGGTGAGTGTCGCGCTCGATCCCGGCTTGCTGGATGCATTTGCCGCAGCGCTCGAGGCGGAACGGCGTGCGCTGCTGGCACGCGACGCCGATGGCCTGCGCCAGGCGTGTGCTGCAAAAAACGACTGCTTGCGCGGTCTGGCGCAAACCGACACCTCGAATTTCCTGCCCGGCCCGCACGCCGAGCGCCTGCAGGCGCTGGCTGACCTGAACCGAGCCAATGGCGAGCTGATCGCACGCCGCCGGCGCGACGTCGAATGGACGTTGTCGCGAATGGGCAGAAGCGACACTGCTGCGGCCTACGATCCGCAGGGCGTACTGGGCAGCACCATCAGCGCCCGCAACCTCGCCCTGGCCTGAGACCGGGGTGGCCGCAAGTCCCTGCGGTCGGCAAGCCAGGGCCGGAAATTGATGCGTTGAAATAAACAGCAGGCTGGACCATGCTCCCGCAACGGATGGATATCGCTCAGCCCGCAAACACCACGCTCGAGACCGACGCGTTGCTCGAGGCATTGTCGCAGCATGTGTTGCTGCTGGATGCCAGCGGCAAGATCACGCGCGGCAACGGCGCGTGGGCACGTTTCGCCCGCCAGCGTGGACTGGCGCAGGAAGCCTGGCTGGGCAGCGACTTCGTCAGCATGTTCGCGCAGATCGGCGCGGTCGGCGGGAGCAAGGTCGAGGCACTGCGCGTGGGCATCGGCGAATTGCAACCGGGTCGCGCCGGATTCAGCACCGACGCCTGTTTCAGCAGTGCCTCGCTCACCCAGTGGTTCACGGTCGATGTGCATGCGCTGGCCGACGGCCGCCGCATCGTGGTGCAGCACGATGTCACGGAGCTGCGCATCTTCGACCATGCACGGGTCCGCTTCGAACAGATGGTGGACGCCTCGACCGACGCGATCCTGGTCGTCGATGGCGACGGCAACGTAGGCTACGCGAACGACGCGGCCTGCCGCCTCGCTGGCGCCCTGCCGCGCGAGGGTACCAGCGCGGTGGCGAGCCTGGTCGATCGCACCGCGCTGGCGATTGCCGGTGCCAGCGGTGCCTGGCGCAGCGAGGTGATCATCCGCACCCTCGATGGCGCCGAGATCCCGGTGGTGCAGGACGTGCGCCGGCACGATTCGCCCGACGACGACAGCGCGTACTACACGGTGATGCTGCACGACATCAGCGCGGAAAAATCGCGCGAGGAAGAGCTGCAGAATCGCAACGTAGAACTGCAGCTGGCCTACTCGCAACTGCGCGGCGCGCAGGACCAACTGCTGCAATCGGAGAAAATGGCCTCGATCGGCCAGCTGGCGGCCGGGGTTGCGCATGAGATCAACAATCCGATCGGCTACGTGCATTCGAACATCGGCACCCTGAAGGACTACACGCGAAACCTGTTCTCGATGCTGGCCAGCTACGAAAACATTCTGGCCGACGCGCCCCTCCCGCCGGAACTGCGCAAGTCGCTCGACGAGCAGCGCGAGCGTTTCGAGATCGACTATCTCACCCAGGACCTGCCCAGTCTGCTCGACGAATCGGCCGAGGGGATCGAACGGGTGCGCAAGATCGTGCAGGACCTGAAGGATTTCTCGCACGCCGGCCAAGGCGAGGAGTGGCAGGTGTCCGATGTGCACCGTGGACTCGACTCGACCCTCAACATCGTCTGGAACGAGATCAAGTACAAAGTCGAGATAGTCAAAGACTACGGACCACTGCCGCCGCTGGAATGCATTCCCTCGCAGATCAACCAGGTGTTCCTGAACATCCTCGTCAATGCCGGTCACGCGATCCGCGAGCGCGGCACGATCCGCCTGTCCACCGGCGCCAGCGCCGAGACCGGATGGATCGAGATCGCCGACTCCGGCGACGGCATCGCGGAAGAAAACCTGCAGCGAATCTTCGATCCGTTTTTCACCACCAAACAGGTCGGCCAGGGCACCGGGCTTGGCTTGTCGTTGAGCTACAGCATCATCAAGAAACACGGTGGGCGTATCGAGGTCAGCAGCAAGCTGGGCCGTGGCACCGCGTTCCGTATCCTGCTGCCGCTGCGCCAGCCCGACCATGGCGCTACCCGGCCCTAGGGAGCCGCTCGAGAAAACCCGCGCAGCGGGTTGTCACGCCGTCGTCGGGCGCCGCTCCGACTGCGTTCGGAATGCCTCGCGGATTTCGCGCCGCAATTCTTCGTCATCCCATGGCTTGGTCAGGAATTTGTAGATCGCGCCACGATTGATCGCCTCGGTCACGGTGCGCAGGTCGGTATAGCCCGACAACACCAGGCGCACGGTATCCGGATACAGGGAGCGAACCTGACTGAGGAACTCGGTGCCGCTGATGTCCGGCATGCGCTGATCGGAAATGACCACATGCACCTCATGCCGGCCGAGCATCTCGAAGGCCTCGCGCGCGCTGGTCGCACTCAGGATCTTGTAGCCGTCGCGGCGCAGCACCCGGGTCAGCGCACGCAGTATGTTTTCCTCGTCGTCGAGCAGCAGCAAAGTGCGTTCTTCGGAATCGCTGGCGAACGACTCGCGCGCGAGAAAGCGCCTGCCGAGCAGCTCTCCGGCCAGGTCGGCACGCACCGGTCCTGCGAAGAACAGACCCTGGAACTGGTCGCAGTGGTTGCGGCGCAGATAGCCCATCTGCGCGGCCGTCTCCACGCCTTCGGCCATCACCGTCATACCCAACTGGTGCCCCATCGCGATGATCGCCCGCGCGATGCCTGCATCGCCCGAATCGCGCGTGACATCGCGCACGAAGCTTTGGTCGATCTTGAGCTTTTCGATCGGAAAACGCTTGAGGTGATTGAGCGATGAGAATCCGACACCGAAATCGTCGAGCGCCATATGAACGCCCAGGTCGCGCAGGGCGTTCATCGTCTCGATCATGCGCTCGACGTTTTCCATGATGCTGGACTCGGTCAGCTCCAGCTCCAGGTGGTGCGCAGGCAGACCCGCGCCCTGCAATGCTGCGCGCACCTCGGCCACGAAGGTCGGACGCTGCAACTGCAGTGCCGAAACATTGACCGCCACGCAGAAATCATGGTGCCCGTCGTCCAGCCACTGCCGCGCCTGTGCGCAGGCGTGTTCCAGCACCCAACGCCCGACATCGGCGATCAGACCCAGTTCTTCTGCCACCCGGATGAAGCGCCCCGGCGGCAGGAATCCCAGCTCCGGACTCTGCCAGCGCACCAGTGCTTCCAGACCGATGACCTGGCCATTGTGCGCGCTGACCTGCGGCTGGTAGTGCAACAGAAGCTCGCCTTTGCGCGCGGCATCGCGCAGATGGCTGCCCAACGACAGGCGGTCGGCCAGTTCCTGCACCTGCTCGTTGGAGAATCGCGCTACCGCATTGCGGCCGTTGCGCTTGGCGCGCGTCATCGCCGCTTCCGACTGGTTGAGCAATTCACTCGCACTGCTCGCATTGTCGGGAAACGCGCTGATTCCGACGCTGGCGGTCAGATACACCGAATACGGCGGTGCGGCAACCGGCTGTTCGACCGCGTCGCGGATGCGGTCGGCCAGCACGGTGCCATCGCGGTCGTCGGTAGCGGGAATGTACACCACCACGAACTCGTCGCCGGCGATCCGCGACACGCGGCCATCCTCGCCGACGACCGCGCGGATGCGCTGGGCGACCGCGCGCAGCGCCTCGTCGCCGACCGCGTGGCCCATGCTTTCGTTGACGCTGTGGAAACGGTCGATGTCGACGTACAGCATCAGCACGCGGCTACCGGTGCGTCCAGCATCGGCGACCGCGGCGCGGGTGAACTCCTCGACGGCGATGTAGCGCGGCAGGCCGGTAACGTTGTCGTGAATGGCCATGTAGGAGATCTCGGCCTCCTGGCGTCGGCGTTCGGTGATATCGACCTGGACGCCCACGTAGTGGGTGATCTCGTCGCGCTCGTTGCGCACCGGCGCGAGGTTCAGGTGATTCCAGAACAGCGTGCCGTCCTTGCGATAGTTGCGCAACACCACATCGGCGCCGTGACCTTGGACTAGTGCCTCGCCGATCTCGTGCACCTCCGCCTGGTCGGTGTCGCTGCCCTGCAGGATCCGGCAATTGCGCCCCACCAGGTCGTCGAACGAGTATCCCGTCATACGCTCGAATGCTGAATTGATATACACCGTCGGCATGCCGGGACTGCGCGCGTCGGCGATCAATACCCCGTTGGTGGTCGACTCCATAGCGCGCTCGAGCACGCGCAGTTTTTCTTCGTTACGGTGGCGTTCGGTGACATCGCGTAGCGAAATCAACTTGGCCAACTGGTCGTCCCATACCGTTTCACTGACGCGCGACTCAATCGCGTGTGCATGTCCGCGCAGGGTCGGGATTTGAGCTTCCGAGTATTCTGCTTCCAGCAGCTCGGGCAACGGGAAGTGCTTTCCGACCAGCACTTCGGGTGCCGCATCGAACAGCAAACCGGCCGCAGGGTTGGCAAATACCACGTTGCCGTCGGTTGCCACCACCAGCAAGGCGTCGACGGAATCGGTGAGCACATTGCGCAGGCGCTGTTCGCGCTCGCGGATCGCATTCTCCACCCGCAGCCGCTCGGTCACGTCCAGACCCAGGACCAGCCGCGCCTCGCGGCCGTTCCAGATCATGCCATGCGAGGTCACCTCGACGTCGATGATGCTGCCATCGCGCTTGAGGTGGCGCCACAAGCCGGACTTGATCAATCCCCGCGGACGACGGCTGCGGTAAGCTTCGAAGCTCTCCAACTCGTCGGACGGTCGGATGTCCCTGGCGGTCATCCGCGACAGCTCGTCGCGGCTGTAACCGTAGTGATCGACCATTGCCTCATTGACCGCAAGGAAAGCGAGCGTTTCGATGTCGTAGACCCAAAGCGGCAGAGGGCTGCGATCGAACAGCAGCCGATAGCGCGCCTCGCCGTCTTCGACCGCCTGGTAGGCACGCGCGCGGTCCAGTGCATAGCGGATCGAACGCGAAAGGCGTTCCGGCTCGAGGTCGCGCTTGACCAGATAGTCGGCGGCACCGGCGCTGAGCGCTGCCGCATCGACCGCTGGATTGCCCTGGCCGGTCATCAGTATCATCGGCGCGCGATTGCCCTCGGCGACACAAACCCTGATCAGGTCGATGCCGCTTTGCGCGCCAAGCAGGAAATCCACCAGGTACACGTCAGCATGACCCGCATGCACTGTGCGCATCCCATCGGCGTAGGTCGGCGCCCAGGTCACCGCGAAGCTCACGTTGGCGATCCGCGCCAGTGCCTCGGCGACGAGGATGTAGTCGTCCTCGTCGTCGTCGATCACTACGACACGGATCGGGTCGGCGCTCATTCGCGCTCGCGCGCCGGCAACGGACCCAACCATTGGGATAGGCGACGCACCACGCCAACCAGTTCATCAAAACGCGTTGGCTTGGTCGCGAAATCGCAGGCCTTGAGGTGGATGACCCTGGCGCGATCTTCGTGCGCACGCGATGTAGTCAACACCATCACCGGCAGGTCGCGCAACAGCGGGTCGGCGCGCATTTCAGCCAGCGCTTCGCGGCCATCCTTGCGCGGCATGTTCAGATCCAGAAGTACTACCCGCGGAAACGGGTACAGCGCGCGATCGGCGTACTGACGCTCGCCGCGCAGGTATGCCAGCAGTTGCTCGCCATCGCCGACGAACTGCAAATTGCACTCGACTTGCGAGACGCGAAATGCCTCTTCCGCGAGCAAACGGTCGTCCGCATCGTCCTCGGCGATCAGTACGGTATGCAGTGGTGTCGCACGCACTTGCATCGGGTAACTCTCCGTGACCACGCTCATATCGCACCATCCAGCTGTGTCTCGCCCTGCTCTCGCGCTACATCCACAGCGTGCGCTTGTCCGGTTGGAAGATCGATGGTGAAAACCGCGCCCCGACCCGGAGCACCGGTCGCACGCACGACGCCAGCGTGACGCTCCACGATCTTTCGCACTATGGCAAGTCCCATACCGGTGCCTTCATACTCGCTGCGGCCATGCAGCCGATGAAAGGGTGCGAAAATGCGTTCGGCGTGCTCGGGTTCAAAGCCGATCCCGTTGTCGATAACCTGCAGGCGCCAACCATCACGGCGCCCCCCTGCGACCGTGTCGAGCTCTATCCGCGACGCGCTGACCTCGACGCGCGGCGCCTGGGCAGGCACGGCGAATTTCAACGCGTTACCCACAAGATTCTGCAATAGTTGGCGCATCTGGGTCGGATCGGCCTGTAGACTCGGCATGCTGCCCACCACGATTTCACCGCCGCTGCTCTCCAGACGCGCTTCCAGATCCCCGATCACCTCGCGCAGGATCCGCGCGAGGTCGACCAGACGGAAAGACTCGCCGCGCGTACTTACCCGCGAATAAGCCAGCAGATCGTCGATCAGCGTTTGCATCCGGCGCGATGCCGCGTCCATGCGTCGGAGATAGTCTATACCCTGGGCGTCGAGTCGATCGGAATAGCGGGCGATCATCCGGTCGCTGAATGCTTGCACCTTGCGCAACGGCTCCTGCAGGTCGTGCGAGGCGACGAAGGCGAAATCCTGCAATTCGGCATTGCGCTGTTCGAGGTCATGCATCGCACGGCGCAATTCTGCCGCCAGACGCTTGTGTTCGGTCACATCGCGCGCAGCGCAGTAGTACAGATCGCCGGGACCCGCCGCGGCATTCCATTCCAGCCAACGCCAGTCGCCGCCGACGTTCCGGCAGCGCAGCTCGATCATATCGAGCCGGCCGCCACTGGCGAGCGTGCGCATCTGGTTGCGTGCCAGATCGAGGTCGTCGGGATGCACATAGTCAAGCAGCCGCTTGCCGATCAACGCCTTGACGGGGTAGCCGAGCACCCGGGTCAGCCCTTCGTTGATCTGACGGAAGCACCCGCTGGCGTCGGCCACCGCGAAAATCTCCAGCGAAAGGGCATAGAACTGATCGCGCTCGTGCATCGCGGCCATCGCAGAGCGCTGATCGGTCACGTCCAGCGTCAGGGAAACGCAGTCCAGCATGGCGCCGGAGCGATCGCGCACCACGGTTATGCGCTCATCCAGCCAGACCCATCGCCCGTCGGCGGCCCGGAAGCGAAACTCGAGCTCGATCTCGCGCGCGCCGCCCGCGATCGCCGAACGCATGAGTTGCAACACGCGGCCATGGTCATCCGGGTGAATCTGCTCATCGAACAGAACACGCCCGCTGGTGAAGTCTTGCTCCGTGTAGCCCCACTGACTGACATTGCTCGAAACCAGCTGAGTGGGAATTTTCTGTGCCAGATCGAACCGCCACAGAACCGCGGGACTCAGCGCGATCACCTGATGCAGCTGGCGCTCGCTCTCGCGCGCGACGCGCTCCTCGGTGATATCGAAACTCAAGGCGAGACAGAAGTCGAGGCTTCCGTCTGCCGCGTAGACGACCTGCACATGATCGTTGACCCACACCCACCGACCATCGGCAGTCTGCAACCGGAACTCGCGCACGATCGTAACGGCGCCAGCTTCAATGCGGCGCATGCTGCCGCTGAGGATCTCATCGCGGTCGTCGGGATGCACCAGGTCGGTAAATCGCAGGCGCCCGCTAGTGAAGTCGGCGGGGCGATAGCCCCAGCGCGACACGTTGGCTGTCACCAGTTGAGTCGATGGCAGCGCGTATGGATTAAAGCGCCACAGTACCGCCGGCCCGGTCTCGATTGCGCCGATCAACTGCCGCTCTTCCTCGCGCGCACGCTGGGCTTCGGTGACATCGAGCGTGATGCCCTGCAGATACAGCGCATTGCCGTCGGGATCGCGCACGATCGTGGTGCGTTCGTCGATCCACAGCCAGCGGCCGTCGGCGGCCCGCACCCGGTAGGTCGCGCGAACGCGATCGACCGCGGGATCGGCGGCCGCAACGCTGGATGCCAGCGCGCGTTCGATATCCTGCGGGTGCACCAGATCGCCGAACGCCATTCGGCCGCTGGTGAAATCGCCGGGGTCGTAACCCCATTGGCGGACGTTGTCGGACACCAGCTGCAGACTCGAACCCGGATCCGGCGACCAGCGCCACATCACCGCCGGGCTGTCCTCGATGATGCGCATCAGCAGGCGTTCCTGCTCCTGCGCACGCCGCTCCTCGGTGATGTCGCGGCCGGAGATCACGATCCCGCTGGCGTCGGTGCGCAGTGCGTTCCACAGGATCATGCGCACGCTCGCATCCTTGCAAACGTAGCGAAGCGCAACCGTGTCGGCGGCCCCGGCCTCGTCTAGGGTGCGGCGTGCAGCGGCGGCCAAATCGCGGTCGTCGGGGAGGATGAAATCGACCATCGGACGCGCGAGCATTTCCTCGACGCTGTAACCGAGCAGCGAAGTGAAGGCGCGGTTGACCTGCAAAAAATAGCCGTCGCCCGAGCTGATGGCGAACAGATCAGGCGACATCTCGAAGAATTGATCGCGTTCGAGCATGGCCTGGCGCCCCTGCTCGCGCGCGGTCACGTCGAGCGTAACGCCTTGCCAATAGCCCACCCGCCCATCGACGTGGCGCACGATCGCGGTTCGCTCATCGACCCATACCCAGGCGCCGTCGGCACGGCGGATCCGGTACACGTGCTCGAAGTGATCGCTGCCGCTTGCTTCGGTCGCGCCGAGCGCAACCAGCAATGCCGACATGTCCTCGGGGTGTATCAGGTCGGCGTACACGAGTCGCCGCGCGGAGAAATCCTCCGGGGCATAGCCCCACTGCGCCACGTTGTCGGTAACGAAACCGACTGGCCAACCTGCTTCGGGCAACCAGCGCCACAGCACTGCGGGCGAGCCTTCGAGGACGCGTCGCATCAGGGCTTCGGACTCCGCGGCCTGCACCTGTGCCGTCACATCGCGCGCGCTGGCGAAGATGCTTCCTTGTTCGGAGCGAAGGGCATTCCATTGCAGCCAGCGTGCGCTGCCATCAGCGCACCGATAGCGATTGGTGAAGGCGTTGACGGTGCCGCCTGCCGCCAGGTTGTGTACCGCAGCCAGCGAGGCGTCGATGTCATCCTCGACGATGAAATCGAGCACGCGGCCGCCCAACATCTGCTCGCGGGTGTAGCCGAGCATGCGTGGGAAGGCATCGTTGACCTGGATGAAGTTGCCGACCGCGTCGCTGATCGCGAAGGCCAGCGGCGACAGCGAGAAGAAGCGGTCGCGTTCGAGCAGACGCGCTTCGGTCGCGCGCTGTTCGGTGACGTCGCGTGCCACGCCATACACGCCGACGATCACGCCATCGACCACGATCGGCAGGTTGGTGACATCGACCTGCCGCATTGCGCCGTCGCTATGCACACCGATCGTGGCATAGCGCGTGGACTCGCCCCCGCGCGCCCGATCGAAGTGCTTGCGGACCTCGGCGCGATCAGACTCGACGATCATTGCATCATACGGTTGGCCGACGATCGCCTCCTGCGGGTAGCCGGTTATGGCCAAGACCGCCCGGTTGACGGCAGTGACGACCCCGTCGCGGTCCATCGCAAACACCGCGTCCGGCTGGTTTTCGAACAGCGAGCGGAAGCGCTGCTCGCTGTCTTCGAGCCGACGCACCGCTTGCGCGCGCTCGACGGCGATCGCGCAGATCGCCGCGAGGGTTTCGAGTGCTGCGATCTCGCGCGTGCTGGGCGTGCGCGCGTCGCGGTGGTAGATCGCCAGGCTGCCGAGCGGCTCGCCGTTACGCGACATGAACGGCTGCGACCAGCAGGAGCCCAGCTGGTGGCGCGACGCAAGGTCGCGGAAGTTCGCCCATAGCGGATCAATCGCGATGTCGACCACCACCACTGGTGCGCCGCGATGTAGCGCCGTTCCGCACGACCCAACGCCCTCGCCGATCGCGACACCGTCAATTTCGGCGCAGTACTCGGGTGGCAACCGCGGGGCTGCAGCCGTGCGCATGGTGCCGGTGGCCGGATCATGCAGCACCACCGACGCGATCGCCCAAGGATGCAGGTCTTCGTACAGCGCAACGGTGCGCAGCAACGTCTGTTGCAAGGACTCGCCGGTCGCAATCCCGTGCAAAACCTCGCGCTGCTCGCGTTCGAACAGGTCGCCGCGGCGCGCATCGGTCACATCCTGCATGAACAGCGTCAGTCCGTCGCCCCTGACATAGATGCGGCCTGCCAGCCACAGGCCCAAAGCAGACGAGTAGCCGCTGTAGGACTGCGGCACGCCGTCGGCAAGCGCAGCGTGACAGGCAACCTCGAGTTCGGTTCCCGAAAACATCAATAGTTGTTCAGGCATCGGGCTGCCGTTGGCGCTCGTCCCGCTTTGCCCAAGCAATTCCCGCGCTTTGGCATTGAGGAATGTCAGGCGCAACTGACCGTCGAGCGTGAATACCGCATCCGACATCGAATCGAGCACGCGCGCAGCGTCGGCTTGCGAATCGGCCAAGGCGCGCTGCGCGGCCAGCTGTGCGGCTGCCGCACGCTCTGCGGTTTGCCGATCGCGATCGGCGGCATCGGCACGTTCGCGGGCAAGCGCTGCCAGCCGCAAGGCCGAGGCCAGCAGTGCCGCGAGCGCGAGACCTGCAAGCAGGATCGTGCGCGGCAGCATGGAAGCGTTCGCGACGGCCTCGGGGCTGTACGCCACGCCGACATTCCAGGTGGTTTGCAGGATGGTCAGCGTGGTCGAGAATTCGTTCGCCACCCGCTGCGACCCCGGGGTCGGGCGGAAGCGCAACACGCTGCGCCCACCGGTAGCGATATCGACGTCGAACCCGCTGGTC